>Ga0182027_10000579_pt1 | contig 63260 bp, 64 predicted proteins | sample 712E1DmetaG_FD_121300 | JGI IMG/M metagenome (GOLD analysis project Ga0182027, IMG submission 121300) | Permafrost microbial communities from Stordalen Mire, Sweden - 712E1D metaG (Illumina Assembly) | ecosystem: Environmental > Terrestrial > Soil > Wetlands > Permafrost | place: Sweden...
TCCCCCTCTAGGACTCGAACCTAGGACCTGGAGATTAACAGTCTCTCGCTCTACCAACTGAGCTAAGGGGGAATTGTGGGTAGTATTTTAACACTAGATAATCTGGCTTTCAAGAGCTTTTATGCCTGTTTCAATCTCTTGAATAAGCTTTTCAATCTCTTTCATGCGCCGGCCGTACTCTTTAGCCGTCTCTTCATCGCGGTAGAAATGCGGATTGGATAAAGCCCGCGCCTTGGCATAACTTTCAATCTCTAAATCTTCTTTCTGTTTAAGAAGTTTATTAATTTTATCGCGAATAATAGAATTATGGGATTTACGCTTTTTCTCTTCTTCTTTATTCTTTCGCTCCTGCTCTTTAGATTTTTCCCTGGCTTCATCAGCCGGCTTAACCAGAGCAGGCCTGGGCTTATGTATGATAGTTGTATCAGTTACGCTATCGCGTTTCTCAAGGTAATAATCAAATGTACCAGGGAATTTTCTCACCCTGCCTGTTTTAACTTCAAAAACATTATTTGCAACTGAACTGACAAAATAAATATCATGGCTGATAAAAACAATCGTGCCCTCATAATTTTTAAGCGCCCTGACCAAAGCATCCACGGCATCCACATCAAGATGCGTGGTCGGTTCATCTAAAAGCAGGCAATTCGGCGGGTCAATCAAAAGCTTAGCTAAAATAAGCCGGCTCTTTTCTCCACCGGAGAGTACCTTAACTTTCTTTTCGGCATCATCACCGGAGAATAAAAAAGCCCCAAGGATAGTTCTGATTGTTTCCTCTGCCATATAACCCGGAGCAGCTGAATAGGCTTCCTGCAAAACAGTATTTTCAACATTTAGAACATCCGTGCGTGTCTGAGAAAAATAACCAATATCTACATTATGACCGACAACCCTGTTTCCTTTGTCTACGCTGACAATTCCTGCCAATATTTTTAAAAGAGTGGATTTACCAGCGCCGTTTTCTCCGGCCAGAACCGCTTTTTCCCCCTGGGTTATTTCAAAATCTAACCCATCATAAACCTGGATATCTCCATAAACCTTTGATACTCCTTCTAAACTAATCACCCGGTGTCCAGACTTGCGGGTTTGCGGAAAAGAAAAACTGCCGATACTTTCACGCGGGTCAGGCGGTACAACAACTTTTTCCTCTTCCATTCTTTCCAGGACCCGCCGCTTAGCGCGCACAGAAGCTGCTTTATTCGGCTGGGCGTGAAACCTGGCCACAAACTTATCCAATTGCTTTATCTTTTTATCCTGTTCTTTAAATTGTTTCATCAGATGTATGCGCTTCTGCGCTTTTATCTCTTCATAATGCTCATAGTTACCATGCACTTTTGAAATTGACCCGTTCTCCAAAATAAATGTGTAGTTAGTAACATCCGTCAGGAATGCCTTATCATGGGAAATCATAATAAAAGTACCCTGGAAATCTGCCAAATAATCTTTTAACCATAGGGCAGCATTTAAGTCTAAATAGTTAGTCGGTTCATCAAGCAGCAGTAAGTCATAATGATAAGTCAGCAGTTTGCCTAAGAGTGCGCGCATCTGCCAACCTCCGCTCATTTGATTTATAGGGCGGTTAAAATCTCTTTCCTTAAAACCTAACCCCGAAAGGATCTTCTTAGCCATATGCTCCAGCTCAAAGAAACCTAAAGTTTCCAATTCATGCAAAACTTCACCATAACGTTTTGAACCAGCTTCATTTTTAGACTCAAGCCTTTCTTTTTCTTCCTTAAGGAGCATAATTCTTTCATCACCCTCGGTTAACTCCGCCAGCACAGTGTGTTCGGATTTAAAACTCGCTTCTTGGGGGAGATAACCGATATGCACCCCTTTATTCACCCTCACTTCTCCGCTGGACGGCTCAGTCTCCTGCAAAATCAGGGAAAATAAAGTACTCTTACCTGTACCATTCGGTCCGATAAGCCCAATCTTCTCTCCCTGGTTTATATTAAGAGAGATGTCTTCAAAAAGAACTTTAGGCCCGTAATTTTTTGAAAGCTTGATTATATTGATCATGATTGTAAGATCCTTCGGCTTCGCCTCAGGATGATTCCACCGAGACATTAATAGCCTGATGGAATCAAATTGTACGGCGAGATTCTAAAGACTTTGAAAGGGTAGTAGCATCCGCGTATTCCAGGTTTGAGCCCATGGGAATTCCCAAGCCAATACGGCTTAAATGTACGCCTAACGGCTTAAGTAATTTAGTAAGATACAGAGAGGTAGTTTCACCCTCGGTATCGGCATCGGTAGCAATAATTATTTCCTTGATACTACCCTGCTTTATTCTTTGAATAAGCCCATCGATCTTTAAATCGCTGGGGCCCCTTCCTTCAAGAGGAGATATCGAACCAAGCAGTACATGGTAAGCCCCCTGAAAATTTCCCGCCTTTTCAATTGCCGAGACGTCGCTGGGTTTTTCGACTACGCAAACAATATCCTTTTGCCGGCGCATATCCTGACAAATTTTGCAGGTATCTTCTTCGCTTAAGTTATTACAAACCTTGCAAGAACGTACGTTCTCCTTTACCTTATTCAGAGACTCGGATAAAAGTCTGATCTCGTCTTTAGGAGCGCCTAAAACATGCGCTACGATGCGCTCAGCGCTGCGCCTGCCAACTCCGGGAAGTTTGATTAAACACTCAAGTAATTTTTCTATAGAAGCTGTATAATTAGCCATTAACCTTCCTTGACCACCCTTCCTCCGAACATATCAAGGGCAGACTTAATAAAAGGATTATTGTGCACATCCTGGTCATGTCTTGCTTGCGCAACTAAAATAAAGTTTATTCTTAAATCCGCGTTGCATAATTCAGAAGCTGTCTTTTCGATCATCGCCTTATTTTCCTTTTTATCCAAAGACTCCTTATGCAAAGAATAATTCTTGGGAAAAGCCACAGTTACCATATTCCCCTGTACCTTAGTCGGCTCTCCTTCACTTAAATATGTGGATACCGACATTTTGATATTAGCAAGGCTATTTACAATATTGTTCCAAACGCTTTTTACCTGATCTAAAGAAACAGATTCGTGCTGAGTTTGCACAATAACATCTTCTTTAATTGCTTCTTTCGATTCCACTTGCTTTTCTTTTTCTAAAACCGGTTTTTTTGATTTATCTCCGGAGGCAACGCTTGAGACGGCTGGCTGGCTAACGGGACCCGGAGCACAGTTATCCAACTTGTGACTTTGACTATCTGAAGTCAAACCACGGCTCTCTAGCTTATTATACGCCAGCCTGACCAGACTTATCTCTAATGGTATGCGTTGAGAATCCAGGCGCTTAGACATCTCCTGCGTGACAACTAAAATATTAAAAGCGGTAAAAATCTCCTCCAGGGTTAGCGATTGGCTTTGTTTCAATAAACGGTCGCAAACCTCTTGCGGCAGGTCAACTAATTTTGTATCCCCTTTGGAAACTTTAGCTACCATTAAATTACGGAAATGCTCAATAAGATTGGTAAGAAATACTCCCGGGTCTTTACCGTCGTCGATAATCTCATTAAAAAGTCTTAAAGCTCCCTGGGGATCCTTCTGGATGATTTTGTCGGTAATCGCAAACAAAACATCCTGCTCAACCATCCCCAAGACAGAGATAGCGTCTTTTAAAGATACTACCCCTTGAGAAAAAGATACCAACTGGTCTAAAACCGATTCCGCGTCCCTTAATGAACCATCACTGCTTTTGGCAACCGCAAAAAGCACCTCTTTATCCACCGCGACCTTTTCTTCACGGATAATTTTCTCAAGCTGGGAAATAATTTCAATTACCGGAATCCTGCGAAAATCCATCCGTTGGCAGCGGGAGATAATTGTCGGCATGACTTTTTGCGGATGAGTAGTAGCGAAGATAAACTTCACAAACTCCGGAGGCTCCTCAAGAGTTTTAAGCAGGGCATTAAAACCATCGGGGGTTATTTGATGCACTTCGTCAATAATGTAAATCTTATATTTACCCTGCGTGGGAGAAAATTTTACATTTTCACGCAAAGCTCTTATTTCATCAATACCGCGGTTAGAGGCGCCGTCAATTTCAATAACATCGAGAGAATTCCCCTGGTTAATCCCCAGGCATGAAGAGCATTTTTGGCAAGGTGTAACCGTTGGGCCCTCTTTACAATTTAAAGCTTTAGCCAGGATTCTTGCGGTAGAGGTTTTACCTACCCCTCTTGGGCCGGTAAAAAGATAAGCATGGGCAAGCCGGTTTTTCTGAATCGCGTTCTTTAAAGTACCGACTATATGATCTTGGCCGACAATGCTCTCAAAATCCTGCGGACGCCATTTTAATGCAAAAACAGTATAAGCCATTAAGTAGAAAAGTTATTTATTTCTTATCAATCTTGATCTGTTGAACCTTTACGCCTTTTTCTGCCAGGTACTCAAAGACCCGTTTAATTTCTTCCTGCTGGCCTTCTATTGTAAGAATTGACCATCCTGCTTCCATGGAAAAAGAAGCCTCAATAATATTTAAGTCGACCTCGAATTTTTTACAAAGATAACAAATTATGGATTCATCCTGCAGAGTACCCGGAAAAGTCAACCCAATGGACATCTTCATCTTTTATGCTCCTTTATGAATACTTTAGGCACTCCGCTCGCTACGCCCCTTGTCGAGGCGCTTAACGCTCGTTTGAGTGCCGTTTAAATTTTGCTTGTCGCAAAATTTAAACGGAGAGGCTGGGATTCGAACCCAGGGACCCAGTTGCCCAGGTCAACTCATTAGCAGTGAGTTGCTTTCGACCACTCAGCCACCTCTCCAATAATTATGGGTTTTTTCTTTTTTTACTGAAGAAATCCTTCAGCAAAGAACTGCAATCGGTTTCGAGAATTCCCTTGGTTACTTTTATACGGTGATTTAATTTCTTATGGTTTGCGATATCAATAACCGAACCGCAAGCTCCGGTTTTTGGGTCACTTGCGCCAAAGTATAAATTCTTTATACGTGCCAGAACCATCGCTCCCGCGCACATACTGCACGGTTCAATTGTAACATAGAGGCTGGCCTCATTCAACCACTTTGTCCCCAGGTAATTCGCCGCACTGGTAATAGCAATTATTTCGGCATGGGCAGTGGGATCCTTCAGGCGCTCAATCTGGTTATGGCCTCGGGCAATAATCCTGCCGTCATGAACAATAACCGAGCCTACCGGCACTTCATCTTCCTCAAATGCCTTTTGCGCCTCTTTTAAGGCCTCCGACATATAAAACTTTTCTATTCTTTGCATATTAAATGCGCCCAGCAGGAATCGAACCTGCAACAACTTGCTCCGTAGGCAAGTGCTCTATCCAATTGAGCTATGGGCGCAAGATTTCGTTATTTTACCACGTTTAAAGATAAATCTATACGGTTTTTAAGCGATCTTCCAAATAAGGCTCTTGTACTGATCGAGCATACGATAGGTATTAAACTGCGCAGATGCGCAAATGCATTCAATCATCATATCTATCCACGCGGAAGATGTATCTACTTTACCAGGCTGGTTAGTCTTATAATACAAACGCACCAACCCTCCGAGAGTAGTGTACAACTCTTCGGAATCTTCATTCATATGCAAATCAAATTCATTGCCCACACTGCCTTCACTATTCTTATATCCAAAAAATGCGCCCATCGACCGGTCTGTTGCTTCCGCCACCCAGCCGTCAACCGTGCTCATTTGTAAAACTCCGTTTAAAATCGCCTTCATTCCGCTTGTGCCTGAAGCCTCAAAAGGCGGCAGAGGATTGTTTAACCAGACATCAACGCTAGAGGTAAGTAACTTACCCAGGGATATATCGTAATTCTCCAGGACAATAATCTTTAGTTTACCATAATCTTCATTTAACCTGTCTACCTTATCCAGCATTTCATTGATATAAGTAAAACCTAAATTATCATTAGGATGCGCCTTACCGGCTAAAATAATTTGCAAAGGCCCGACTTCTTCTGCAATGCGCACCAATCTGCTAATATCATGTAAAATAAGGCTTGGCCTTTTATACGCGGCCACTCTTCTAGCCCAACAAATCGTAAAGCTATCTTTATCCAACTTCCACTTATCTAAGAATTTACATAAATCAACCTTGTTAGATTGATGTGCCTGCCATAACCGGCTGCGAAAATCAGCATTCGTTTTAAGCCCTGCTGCCTTTGACAAAATCATTGGATTGCTTTTGAAATCGGGGAAGGCCGCGGGGAATTGCTCAAAAAGCTCCTTAAACTTCAGCGACATCCAGGTATAAGGATGCACGCCATTGGTTACATACTGTATCTGATCCTTGTATTTGGGAAATTGGATATGCATTACTTTCTGATGATTATGAGAAACCGCATTCATCGCTGAGGAAATATTCATAGAAAGTAATGTAAGATTAACTACCCCCGGACGCTCCTTCCCAAACTTCTCGATAATATCAGTATCTTCTTTTTTAAGCACTTTGTTTAAATCATCCAGAGAGAACCTGTCATGGCCGGCTTCCACGGGGGTGTGGCAAGTATAAACAAACTTACCTTTAAGCTTATCAACTTCATCATTCGCTAACCCTCTTGCTTTAGCGACAAAGGCAAACACCGCATGGCCTTCATTAAGATGATAAGTATCAATATTATACCCCAACTCATTTAAAGCGCTTATCCCGCCAAAACCAAGTATTACCCTCTGCAACAACTTTAAGAATACATTATCACTTCTATAAAGTTGGTCGGTTAAATTCTTGGCGCGCTCGCTGTTAGGTTCGATATTTGAATCCAGTAATATAAGCGGTACAACAGCATCATGTTTATAACTATAAACATAATACTTCCAAAGCCGGAGATAAACATCTTCCAGTTTAAGAGATATCTTAATTCTGTTTTTTAGTGGGATTAAACCAGGATAGGTATACGGATCCCAATGCATCTTCTCCGGGGCCTGGCCATATTTAAACCAGAATCTCTGCCTGAAATAACCGGAATTCCAGAGAATTCCTATGCCTGCCGCAGGAAGTTTATAATCAGCCATGGTCTTTACCGTGTCCCCGGCTAAAACACCCAGACCTCCGCTGTAAATAGGTAAATCTAAGATATTTTCAGAGTGAAGGGCAAAAAAATAATCCGCTACGCGAAAATTGGAAAAAACCGCGTTGTCCGGAAGTTTATTGCCAGAGCTTAATGGAAACTGACTGGAGAATTTATTATAACAACTGGTGGCTAGGCCATATTCCATAGAAAAATAGGCAATGCTCCGTTCTTTAGATGAATGCATACGCTTTTCCGCAGCGACAATGCTCTCCAGGGGCATGCCAAAATAACCGTCATCTTTTATATCTTTAGCATAATGGCCGTCATAATCATCTACCTGTACAAGCGAATAAAATTCATCAATAAGACTCTTTTTTACCATAGTTTCCCCTATTTCCACCTGAAATGCAGATAAATCCTTCCCCAACCCTTATCGGTCTTTTCTAGTCTCGAGTAAAGCCGGCGGATTTCTTTTTTGTTTAGAAAATTAAGGATGCGTTTTTTCACGCTGTCCGCGGCTGTCCCGTAAGCGATCTCAACTATACTGGCGCGGCCGTCCACTGCCTCCTGGATGATCCCGGCCATCTTCTCTTCCATGTCCGGGACTACGGGGAAAAGATTAAGTTTTAATTTCATTGCTTATGCCTGACTAAATTTGCTCCTCTTGAGCGAGGTTGTCGCGGCGAACTGCCGCTACTTTTGCGCCAAGGTTTGGTGCTGCTTTCAGCTTTCTGCCATGGCTTTGATTCACCCCGGAGTTTCTCCCAAGGTTTCAAACCACCCTCGGCCTTTTCCCGAGGTTTTGGTTGGCTGCCTTCGGTTTTCTCCCAAGGCTTAAGTTCTCCTTGGGGCTGCTGAGAAAAACCCGCCCACCTTGGTTTCTTACGCCAACGCATCGGATTAGCTTTATATTTACGCTCAGGAACAGGAGTAGTAATCCCACTAGCTAAGCGCTTTTTAACATAGCTGATTGTGCGCCTACCTTCCTTATACTTTCCGGTCCTCCTAAAAGAAGGAGCCTGTTGACTGTCCTGCGTAACAAACGCTTGGTACCTATCTCTTTTGCCGGCATGTGCACTTTTTGGTTTCTTAGGTAAAGAAACCAAAACATTAACCGGCCTACCTAATATCTCCTTACCATTCAGATTAGAGATTGCAGATAACGCCTCTTGCTCATCCGGCATCTCCACAAACCCAAATCCCCGCGATTTCTTGCCTTTTTTTTCCATTACAATGGCCACATTAGTGACCACGCCAAAACCGGCAAAAACTCTATAAACATCATCTTCTTTTGCAGCAAAAGATAGATTACCTACAAATATATTCATTTGATCTCCGGTAGCATTTTACCAATCACGGATTTTAACCAATTATTTACCATATCATAACTCCCTATCCATCACAAGCTTTTTAACCCTCTTTTGCTTTGGCTACTTAACCTTAGTAAATATATAAAAGAGGTCAGGTATTGTCTTATCCCGGCCTTACTCCCTCCTTTTTTACGCTCGACAAATACGTAAGGCACTTCGGCTATTTTCCTATATTCACCCTTTGCCAGGACCTCCAGAAGAATTTTATATCCTAATGGGGTTAAAACTTTATTGTTTATTACTTCTTTGCGCAAAATAAAAAAACCTGACATGGGATCGCTTACCTGCGCGAGTAATTTTGGAAGAAGAAGGGTGCTGATAAAAGTTCCCGACCATGAAACAAACTTTCTCCAAGCGCTCCGCCTTGAAACCACCGCGCCTTTTATATTACGGCTGGCAATTACAATATCAATTAAAGCATCTTCGTTTAGCTTATTTAATAAAAAAGGGATTGTTTCAGGAGGCTGCTGCAAGTCTCCATCCATAACCCCCAAGATATCCCCTTTGGCATTTTTCCATCCTGCGATAACCGCCGTTGCCAGCCCCTTTTCATCGGATCTGCGAATTACACTTATCCTTCTGTCTTTTTCGGCAATCGCCTGGGCAATCTTCCAGGTCTGATCAGGGCTATTGTCATCAACTACAATGATCTCAAAATCAATATTATTCTTAGACAGCGCCTCCACCAGCAAACTGCATAAGCTTTCAATATTAGCTGACTCGTTATATGTGGGGATGACTAAGGTAAATTTCTGGTTAGGCTTATTCATATCTTAACGCTTCAATGGGGTCAAGTTGAGAAGCTTTCCTGGCAGGCCAGAGTCCAAATACCACTCCTACTATCAGGGAGAAAACTGTGGCGAGAATTATTGAAGACAGAGAAACTTTTACCGACCATTTTGCCACCATAGTTATTATTGCAGCCGAGCCGCTACCAAGTATAACGCCGGCCAACCCCCCGATAAGCGACATCAATACGGCTTCAATAAGAAATTGCGTCATGATATCCTTATTATTAGCTCCTATTGCCTTACGCAGGCCGATTTCGCGCGTGCGTTCGGTTACTGAAACAAGCATAATATTCATAATACCTATGCCACCAACTAAAAGCGAAATAGCCGCGATCGCACCAAGTAAAAGCGACATGGTTTGAGTAGTAGATTCAAGTGTCTTCTTGATATCCGACATATTAAAAATCTGGAAAGAATCTTTTTGGTCGTTAGTGATCAAGCGGTGCTGTTTTATAATAAGTTTGGTTATTTCTTCCTGAGTAGCATCGATTAAAGAAGCGTCTTTGGCTTCCACATAAATCGAATCGATATATTCTTTACCCAAAACCCGGTACATCGCTGTAGTTATAGGAATAACCACAGTATCGTCTTGATCGCGGAAACCGCCAGCGCCCTTGGTTGGCAAAATCCCGATTATCTTAAAATTTATCAAGTTTACCTTTATGGTGTCACCTATAGGATTTTCCTCTCCAAAAACCTCCTTCACAACAGTATTGCCAAGCAGAGCCACTTTGTTTCTCATTCTTACTTCATCTTCAGTAAAGAACCTCCCGATTGTCGGAACAGCTGCACGTAATTCCGCATAATCCACCCCCACCCCTTCAACCTGGGTATTCCAGTTCTTATTTCCATAGACTATCTGCCCCCTTCCGGTTACCGAAGGACTGGCCCTATTTACGTAATCACCCAGTTTTTTGATCGCTGTCACATCCTGAAGAGTAAAACGTGTCGTTGCCCCGGCCTGTGAAGCTATCCCTCCTGATTTCGTGGCTCCTGGCCTGACCATAAGAAGGTTGGAACCCAGCGACGCCAGCTGTTTTTCGATGGATTCCTTCGAGCCTTGGCCAATCGCCAACATTGCAATAACCGCGGCTACGCCGATAAGTATTCCTAAAATAGACAAAAACGCGCGCATCCTATGCGATAGCATAGCAGAAACGGCCTGACGCAAATAATCAAAAAACTCAATGCTTCCCCTTTGCTTTTTAGTTGACTCTACCAGGATATTTTTTATCAGGTTCTCTGGAATTATGGCTTCAGATAGCTTTACCTCGGCAGAAACAACCTTATCTGATATTACCTCTCCATCACGCATTTGAATAATTCTTCTTGCTCGCGCAGCGATTTCACTCTCATGAGTAACCAGAACAATAGTTTTACCCATCTGATTAAGCTTCATTAATATGGACATTATTTCTTCTTTACTCTTTGAATCAAGGTTTCCCGTAGGTTCATCTGCAAAAATTATTGGCGGATCATTAACTAAAGACCGGGCAATCGCGACTCTCTGCTGCTGGCCTCCGGACATTTCATTTGGCCTATGGAGAATCCTGTCCTTCAAACCTACTTCCGTAAGTCTTTCTACTGCTACTTGTTTCATATGCCGCTTTCCAGCATAAATAAGAGGAAGCTCGGCATTTTCTAAAGCAGTCATTCTGGGCAGTAAATGGAACTGCTGAAAAACAAAACCAACTAACCGATTTCTAACTAATGCCAATTCGTAATCAGTAAGTTTTGTTACATTCTCACCTCCCAAAAAATATTCTCCTGAATCCGGCCTATCAAGCAAGCCTAATACATGCATAAGCGTAGACTTACCTGAACCCGAAGCACCAATAATAGCGACGAACTCTCCTGAGGCGATCTTTAAGGAGACGTTGCGCAAAGCCTCTACCTTAACCGTGCCCATTTGATAAGTCTTAGATAAATTCTTAATTTCTATCATTATATTATTTCTTGCTTGATCCGCCTCTTCGCATATTAGGCAAAAATGGATTAGTGCCTGAAGCTTCAGCGCCGGGGAAGACATATTTCTTTGTCGTAACAAGTACCGTATCCGCGCTGGTTACTCCGGAGAGAACTTCATAATTCTTATCATCGGTAATGCCGATCTTAATAACGCGCTTGGCGGGATTATTACTGCCTTCTTGTTTTAACAAAACATAACTATCGTCCTTTTCCTTGCGCACTGCTTCCACCGGCAGGAGCAAAACATTTTCCCTACCCTCGGCTCTAAAATCAATTGTTGCGTTCATCCCTGAGCGGAAAAAATCAGGCGTATTTTCCGGAACAAGATCAACCTTATATATGGTCACGTTATTCACAGTTTCTGATTCATAATATATATGATCCACAGCCGCCCTAATCTTTGTATCAAGATAGGCGTCTAACGTTATAAAAGCGCCCTGCTTAAGCTTGATTTTTCCTATATCGGTCTCATCAACCTGCGCTCGGACAATAAGATGATCTGATAATACGATTACCGCATCAGCCGTAGTAACGGTCTGGCCCGGCTGGGTAGTGGCTACAATAACCTCTCCGTCAATGGGAGCCAATAAAGCTATGGGTTTATAAACTTGCTTCCAATATTTTAAAACATCTTCTCCCTGGCCTTCAGCAGCATCTAAAAGCGCAGCCCTTTCAGTAGAGCTCATCCACGCCAAAACCTGCCCCAGTTTTACTTTGTCTCCTTCTTGCACAAGAATACTTTCGATACGCCCATTCACTGGAGGCTTAACTTCAAGCCGGTTTTTTGGCAAGACTGTACCTGTAGTAGAAATAAAGGTCTGGATTGTGCCTATAGTAGGATTAACCTCTTTAACAATTTCATTGCTTTGTCCCTTACCTTTTATTTTAATCATAACAAACACAGAGATAGCCAACAAAACTAAAATCCCGAGAATTATTTTTGATTTATTTTTCAGCATATTCCAATACCACTCCTTTCGCCTGAATCCAATTCGCCTCAGTCAATAGCGCATTCGCTTGGGCATTTAAATAGCCGGTCTTGGCCTGCACCAGATTATCTTCTATAATCGTCCAGTTATCATAAGTAATAAAACCAGTTCCAAATTCCACCTCAGCAATCTTAGAACGCTCTTCGGTAGCAAGAAGATTCTTATATTGGACATCCACTGTTTCAATCGCATCCCGTAAAGCAGCCCAAGTCTTGGCCAGGCTCACAATCAAACCATCCTTGGTGCTTCTCTCGTTCTCCTTGAGCTGATTCAATAGTCCCTGAGCCTGAGATACCTGCGCCAGCCTTAAACCTCCTTCAAATATAGGCATGGATAAAGTGAGCCCAAGGTTCCATTGATCACCTGCAGGTAACCAATGCGCGCCATTCTTGTTGGCGCCGGCAGAACCAGAAAGCGTAGGAGAAAAATTGGCGTAAGCAGACTTAAGACTAAATTCAGCTGCATTCTTTTGCGCTACAATCTGTAGCAAAGAAGGATTATTCTTAGTTAAAGCCTCAAGGTCGGGCTCATCCGCTGCTGCATCAACAACTTTGAAATCCCCCTTTATGCTCATTGGGATAAATTCTCTTCTACCCATCTCCTTGGTTAACTGCCTTTGAGCAAGTTCAACCGCTCTTTTTGCCTGGTTGAGTTGAAAATCAGCTTGGGCTAAATTTGCTTCCGCAGTCAACAAGGCGCCGCGATGCTCAAGGCCGGATTCATAACGCAATGTTATCAACTCCAAGTTGCTTTTTCTTATCTTGATAATATCTTCACTGACAAGAACTAATTCCTGGGCCTTCAATAAATTAATGAATGCCGTACGCAAATTCAACCTTACCTGGGTAGAGGTAAACCTATAGTTCTGCTGGAAAGCCTTGATGTTTTCTGAAGCAGCCTTTACATTTTGGATTGTCTTGGTACCGTCAAATATTAATTGGGTGCCGGTAACCCCGTAAGAATAACTATCCCCCGTAGACGCCGGGGCACTATCAGAGGCGCCTCTTGCGGTTGATGCATTTAAATCAGCATTTATCTGAGGGTAAAGAGCGCTCGCGGTTATTTTTTTGGCAGCTTCGGATTGCTTTACTTCTTCAACTGCCGCAATTAAATCCGGATGATTTTTTGCCGCTTCCTTAATACAATCCTGCCAGCTAAGGATTTCTTCTGCCCTTACCCGATTAACAAAAAACAGCAGAAATATTGCAATTATTAAATTAATTTTATAATATTTAGACATAATTGGTTATCTAATCAAATCATCAACCCGCACATTAAATGACTTCGCAATTTTAGATAAAGTTATTATAGTAGGGTTTTTATTCTCCCCTGCTTCAATTTTTACTATGGTATTTAAGGAAAGGTCTGTAAGCTTGGAGAGCCGGTCCTGGGAAATACCTCTTTTTATTCTCAAGCCCCTGATATTGCCAGCTATTGTATTATTCATCTCGAATTTTATCATATATCTTAATAGTTGTACTTTTATACTACTATTATAATAGTAGTATAAAAACAAAAAAAATCAAGCAAAATAAATCAATACGACCACTTCCAATTACGTATTTCCGGCATATCTTCGCCATGAGCAACAATGTACTTCTTATGTTCAATCAGTTTATTGCGCAGCCAATCTTTAACGTGCGCAGACTGGTTTTGTAACCGGGGCAGCCGATCAAGGTGGACATAAATAAAATTCAATCCTGGTGTCGTACCCCAATGGTCCAGAAGATAAATTTGCGGCACGCCAATAAGCGTCGATCTTCTTCAGTTCATCAATAGTTATCTTTTCCGCATTCATGTTTCACTCTTCTCCTTGAATATTATAAATCCAGCGCTCCTATTGTCAATGAATTACGCCGTAGAAGCCTTTTTCATCTTCAAAAATCTCCAAGCATAGAAAATGACAGCGACATATCCATATCCAACCTTATGAATATTAAATTTTGACTTACCCATTAGTGAACCGCGTTCAACCCAAGAAACAGGCACCTCCCCAATACGATAACCCGAAATTATAGGCAATATCCCTGTCTCTGCGTTCATTGCATAATCATTGCTTCTCCACGGTAAATTCCGGAAAATGTTTGCTTTATAAAGTTTGAAATTATTAGTAAGATCGTTTTGCTTGATATTAAAAAATGCTTTTGCCAAAAAATGGAATAAACGGTTAGCTATCCTCTTTCTAAACCCATAGCCGATTAATCTGCTTCCTTTTATAAAGCGCGAACCGATAACACCGTCATAACCTTTTTTCTCTATCGCAGCGATTAACGAACGCACTTCGGTAATAGATTCTACGAAATCACTATCCATTGTTAAGGCATAATCTGCCTTGGAATTAATATTATTAAAACCATCTTTTAAAGCACGCCCCACTCCCCCAGGAGGGTTTCTTTTAACCAATTTTATTTTTGGGCTTCTGCCCATCCATGATTCCACAATAAGGGCGGTTTTATCAGTTGAGCAGTCATCTACGACAACAACCTCCAGGATTTCCCGTTCATAATTATTTAACAGTCCCTCAATCATGGAGCCCATATTCGCTTCTTCATTATGAGCTATTAAGATAATAGAAAGATTCTCTTTCATGGTATTCTAACCAATGCCTATGGTTTGTATTTTTGCCTTAAATCTCTTATTACCCTGACGGATAGAGATAATTATTATCCCTAGCCAGAAAACAAAGGTAGCCCAAAAAAGAAGGGAATAATGATTAAATGATTTAACCCCCATCAAAACGCTTGCGCCAAATAAGATAACCACTAATATGAATAAAATTCTCTTCTCTATAGAGCTGGTTTCAGCGTAGCTGAGATAATTAAATATTGCAAAATAGAATACAAATGCCCAGGACCAGGTGTAAAAAATACAATATTGAGGGAGAATTAACGGAAGGATTAAGAAAATTACATAATCCAATCCTCGCGAAATGGCTTTAGAGCGCTTCCAAACCGCCAGAAGAGAAAACAGAAGGATCATCGCCGAAAATGTTCTGATAATAATGTGGACAAATAAAGGAGAAATTAAATAATTAAAGTGTCCGGTTTTACCAGAAACAAACATCCTGCCGATAGCACTCGGCAATGCCTGGCTGCTTATCCTTAAATCAATATAACTCCCATAAGAAGTGGTAAGGAAAAAGGGCTTAAGGGCATGTAGGAACCATTCTTTCAATAAAAACACGTTGAATCTGATACCGAATATCAAAGAGGGAAATATAAAAAATATGATCAACGCACCGATAATAAAACTAAAGATGTATTCTTTTTTTCTAAAAATAAAGTAGAAAAGTAAAGGCAGTAAAGCAACGTATATAGTTAAGGCTAAACTAAATAAAATCGCTGAAGCGAACAATCTGTTTTCCTCAAACAAAAGAATTGCTATTAACATAAAACACAAAGCGAATATTTTATTCTGCCCGTTTGATAATTCATAGCCGATAAGCGGTGAAGCCATTAAAAAGCTAATCTTTAAATTGCGTATGCTTGTTTGTTTTGTTGAGGAAGGAATTAATTTTAACATAATCAGCGCAATAGCTATTAAACATAATATTTCAGCTAAATACCAGGCAAAAACAGAAGGCAGGATGTTGCTAAATTGATACGGGGCAGTCATTTTACTCGTTAATAAAAAGGGAAAGGCTAATATAGTAAAACCGGGGGCATAGCGGAATATAGTACGATTAGGATCTGAAGGGTTTTCATATGGGGAATGCCCATGCAACACCTGTTCAACGCCAAAAAAGTCTACCTTTAAGTCCTTGCCCTCCCTATAGTACACAGCAGAAGCTAAGGATAAGACGAATATAATTAGAATAAAAATAAAAAGCAAATTAGAGTTAATTGTTTTTTTAAATAAAGACCCCATACTTAGATTTAACCCTAAATAAAAATCCCCATAACATATTTTATTGTGATGGAGGAATACAAAATATAAAACCTAAATAAGCAGACAATCCATTCTAAATCTCGTCGTTACAAGATATTATAAAGCTTATGCTTTGATTGTCAAATGTATTTACTCTTTGCATATTTAGCGTTGTTTAACTAAGAATTATTTGTTTTTAAAGGAGGGTCTTCTACAGCAGTTTGCAGAAGCGGCTCATTTAAACAGGTCTTTGCCTCTGTAACAAGTTCAGAAATCAGCTCTTTTACTGAAACTATTTTCTTAATCCGATAAGCATTGCTGCCGCACATGGCAAACCCCTTGTGCAGTTCGCCCCGGTAAGCATTGAGCAACGCTTTAGCAATACAATAATTAACTTTTTTGACATCGCAAGTATACAAACATTTATAATCACAACCGAAAGCTACCTGCGCACCCTCAGTAACCTTCTTCACAAATTCATTACGAATAACCCTTCCCGGCATTCCCACTGGACTCTGGATAACTACAATATCTTCTTTTTTAGCTGCAATATATGCCTCTTTATATTTTAAAGACACATCACATTCATGCGTACAGACAAAACGCGTAGCCATCTGCACGCCGCTTGCGCCTAAACGCATAACCCTGGCAATATCTTTACCATCAAAGATTCCTCCGGCGGCAATAACCGGAATACGCGATTTTTCGTTCTCAAAAGAACGCGTAACTATCAACACTTCAGCAAGGATTTTATCCAACGAAAAATGCTCTTCATCAACAAGCTCAGCCAAACTATAACCCAGATGCCCGCCGGCAAGCGGACCTTCGACAATAATAGCATCAGGCAGGCGCTTATACCTCCTGGACCAGGTGCTGCAAATAATCTGTGCCGCGCGGCCGGAAGAAACAATTGGAACAATTTTAGTCCGCTTATTTTTGATCAAAGATGGCAAACGCAACGGCAGCCCGGCCCCGGAAATAATCACATCCACGGATTCAGCTTGAGCCGCCTCCACTAACTCATTGTAGTTAGTAAGCACGCACATAATATTCACACCAAACGGATTCTTCGTCATATTCTTGGTGTCTCGAATGATATTTGTTAACTCTACGCGCGAACGCATTTTATAATCGCGTTGCTCATCACCGTATTCCTCACCTAAGCCCACCGCGGCAATCACTCCAAGAGCCCCTTCGTTTGATACAGCCGAAGCTAACGAAGAAGAAGATACACGCACCCCCATTCCACCCTGGATGATCGGTAACTCTATCCTTAAATCGCCTAATAATAAACCCCGGAATTCGATATTCATAAGCTTGCTTAACCTATTACACCAACCCAGTCAGATGGCTTGGTGTATTGCTTTCTGCGCCAAACAAAAAAGCCATAAAGGTTATTTGTCCTGCCCCTTTACGGCTGATAGATTTATTAAACTTTATGTTCTATTTGGTTAACTTATTATAACATTTAAAGTGGATTTCTCAATCTTTTAATTATATTCAAAATCGTACAAATTATTGAAACCTAGAGACATTAATCCTTTCAAAACAAAGATTATTTCTTAACATTCTTTTTAATACATGCTATAAGCTCTCCTACAGTTACTGTCTTTGCTAAAAGCGAATACCCCCTGGTAAGACCTGCTTGAGAACTAGCTTCTTCTTCTCTTACTATGGCAGTCAAAAATACAATAGGAGTATTTTCTATTCCCTTTTCAATCTTTATTTGAGTAGCAACGTCGGCACCATCCATCTCCGGCATTACCAGATCAAGCAATATCAAATCCGGTTTTATCTCCCTGGCTAACCTAATACCATCTTCGCCGTTTATTGCTATCTGCACCTCAAACTCACCTGTTTTTTCGATATTTTTCTTAACCAGGTTACAAAAACCCTCCTCATCATCAATAATTAATATTCTCTTTTTATCCATTTTCTCCCCCCTCCCCCTTGGAAATCCTTAAAGTAATAACTATCCTGGCCCCTTTTCCCACCTGGCTTTTTACCTCGATCAACCCTTTGTGCATAATGATAATATTTCGGCTTACGGATAACCCAAGGCCGGTACCTTTACCCGGTCCTTTTGTAGTAAAGAAAGGATCAAAGATTTTTTTCAGGTTTTCCTCGGAAATCCCCATTCCGGTATCCTCAATCTCAACAACCATAACCTTTTCTCCGGCCCTGAAAGAATCATCTGATTTTTCATCCATACTATTTCTTGTTTCTTCCAATTGTTTAACAAAACTGCGAATAGTAAGTTTTCCCGCCTCAGGCATTGCATGGATAGCATTCATGAATAAATTAATAAATACCTGGGTTAGTTTATTCTTATCCACTAAAACCTTTGGCAGATCTTTTTGAAACTCCCTAATTACTTCGATATGCTTTAATTCTGTTTTTACCAGAATTAAAGCATTCTCTAGCATAGAATCAATGGCTTCCGGATGCAATTCTAGCTTCGTAGCTCTGGAGAAATCCAAAAGCGAGATTACAATCCTATCTGCCCTTTGCGCGCTTTCCTTAATTACAGATAAAGTCTCGCGCGGCTCTTTTTCTTCAGGCGACATTATTTGTTCCAAATAACCAACCCCCTGCATTATTATTCCTATTGGATTTCTCATCTCATGGGCTACGCCACTTGCCAATTGGCCGATAGCCTTGAGTTTCTCCGATTGGATTAACTTATCCTGCATTTCTTTCAGTTCGTCATAGGCCATTTTTAATTCCGCTGCTCTCTTGACCGTCTGCTCATACAACCAGACGTTTTGCATAGTAATGGCTCCCATACGAGCAATATTCATAACTACTGATACCTCCCTTTTCGTGAAAGGCTCAGCTGTCTTCTTATCGCAAACGTGCAATACGCCTAAAACTTCATTTTTAAATATAAGCGGGGCACTGATAAATGCTTTTTGTAAATACTCTTCTTTTTTCATCTTGTTCAGATACGGCTCTTGCGCCAAATCGGAAACCACCAATGTTTCTCTGTTGTGTATCACAAATCCGGATATGCTATCTTTACCTATTACCAAAGACTCCTGGTTGCGATCATGCTCCCAGCCGATTGCGCATATCAAGGTAAGTTTTTCTGAATTTTTATCCCAGGTAAGAAGTACAGTGCGCTCGATCGGTAAAAAATTATGAGCAGCCTCGGCAATACATTTTGCCACATCCTTAAAACTAAAGGCGGAAAATAACTTTTCATTGAACTTAAATAGAAAGTTTAACTCTGCTTCATACCATATTTTATCTTCTAAATATGAAGGATTCTGCGGCGGAACAAGATCTTGTTGCGGAAGTTTCTGAGGGATAGTCTTTTGTTGGCGCCTGGTTGATATTGAATAACCAACTACCAAACCAATCGAAGTAAATAAGATAGACAGTATAATAATGGCCATAATAAGATTAACGAAGAAGCAGGGAGTCTGCCTGGATAATTCCCTCTTCCGACGATATATCAACATGTTACAGCAATCTACTCTTTATTGCAAGGATAATTTCGAATCTGGATGTTACCCGATTCTTCCCTTTGTTAACCGATGTTTTCCACTTGTATGGGCACATTTTGGACACTATAGAAAAAGGGCTAAACGGTTAAATCCAGACCTTAAAAAATTCTCCCGCTGTGGATAAGTTTAGAACTTTTCTGACTTCAGGGAAGGCGGAGAAACTATGCAAAGAAGTTGCTATAGCTACTTAAACTCTATTCCTATTGGACGAAATTTACAACTGACTTTATTCAGAATAACCCATTTATTAAATCTAAATATTCTACAGATACCACAGCGGTCGTACCCGTAGGTAACTAGTGATTTCTCTTTAGGATGTTAGCTAAAAAACGTAAGGCTAAAATTGGAGTTCTATAAATTTTCTTAAGAATAAATAATGGATTTTGTAATGCTTTAATGAGAACTATCCTTCTAAAAACATTTTCGTATATTACCTTAAGTTGTTCCCGGTTTAATCCTTGATTCTCAAACACCGGGATATTCGCACTAAGCATAACGCAGGGATTTTCAATTTCCGGAGAATACAAAAAACCAACAAAATCATCACAGGGCTGTAATTTTGCTAAAGCAGTGCCTGGATAAACCTGCATAATTGACCAAATCGTAGAATGACATTTAAGTTTCTTGGCAAGATTATATGACTTTTTTATTGTTTCAACCGTTTCCCCGGGGCTACCAATTATAAAAAAAGCTAACGTATCTATCCCCAATTTAGTAGTTAATCCAATTGCATACTCCACCTGGCTGAGACTAATTTTCTTATTGAGATTTTTCATTATATCGGAATCAGCTGTTTCTATTCCATACATTACTTTAGTGCATCCTGCCTTTTTCATCCAAGAGATAGTTTCCTCTGTTATCTGGTCAACTCTACTTAAGCAACTCCACATATATTTATTCAACCCTTCACGAATAATGGCTTTACATAATTCAATCACTCGTTCCTTATCTACGGAAAAATTGTCATCAAAAAACATAAATCCTTTAACCTTGGGATAACGCTTAATGAGATATTTCATTTCGTTAATAATTTCTAAAATATTTCTAGCGCGCCAAGGTTTTTGAGAACTACAGAAAATACACCTATTACTGCAACCTCGTGAACCCATAATCTCTACAGCATATGGCAAACGATTGTCCCGAATAATATAAGAATCAAAATCCACAAGTTCGCGAGCCGGAGGGGGAAATTGGTCAATATCTTTTAAGTATGCTCTATCTCCTGTATATACTAATGCTCCATTCAAAGCTTCTCTATAAGCTATTCCTTTTATCTCACCTAGACTACCATAATCGTTTCTATCCAATGCCCTAAGCAATTCCAAAAGGGCCTTTTCCCCTTCTCCTACCACAACAAAATCAAAAAAAGGATATCTTTTTAAAAGACTATCAAAGGAATCAGAGGCGTGCGGACCTCCGGCGATTACGATTTTATTTTTAAAATTCGCTTTGATCATTTCAGCAATTTTAACCGCCACCTTAGAATTAATTGTATATACTGTCATTCCTATGTAGTTAGGATCGAAGTCTCTAATAATACCGCATATATCATCTATAGATAAATTATCTTTATAACCATCGATAATCTTAATTTCATAATCACCTTCTTTTAATAGATACGAAGCTAGATACCCTAATCCCAACGGAAAACCAGGTAGCAAAGGAGGTTGTTTCTTCTTTGATGAAAGAAACGGCTCTATGATATTCACGTTAGGTGGAAAAATTAATAGGACTCTTTTTTTATTTCTATTCTTATTTTCAACCATTTTATTAATTTGCACTCAGAAAGAGTGCCATAAAAACAACTGCCTCTTTACCCGGTATCCTAACGAACTTTCGCTATAACCTGCACCCTATTGGACGAAATATGCAACTGGATATTGACATCCTCTATTTAGATGCAGGGAGATTACCCCTCCATCTGCAATGCTATTATAATCAACAACTTACGTTAACACAATTCATTTGGCATACAGAAAACATACAGTTTCGTCAGCTAATCTACCCGATATTTCTAAAACTGTTTCCCTTACTTTAGGTAAATAACTTTATTTTATCCCTTTCTGATAATCTCTTGAAATCTACCATATGATTTTTTAAATTTGTGTTTTATAAGTACTGGAATTTCCGAAGGATGAGACAAATAGTATTTACTTCTATTGACAAATTTTAGCATTCCGTATCTATATAAATAAACTAATCTTCTATAATAATCCCATTCTGCTGTTGCAATAACTGAAAAATTTCCCTTAGTAGTTGACATAAAAACAGCAAAGCGTTCGTCTAATTCTATCTTTTTCCCATCTGAAGAATAAATATGGGGGTAGATACTTAATATATCGATAATGGCATTACAATATTTTTCATTATTTTCAAACAAAAATGGATGTAAAGATAAAAATAGGGTCGGAATTTTCTCTTGCAAATATTTCCTCATAGTTGGCAACACTTTGGCCTCACCCCCCTCAATATCCATCTTAATAAAATTACAATCATCAATATTATTTATTTTTATAAAGTCATCGAATGTCAAAGATTGCACATCTAAGAATTTATTGCTCTTATTAAATAGCAAGCTAGACGAGCTATCGCCAAAATGCGTATTACTTCCGAGTATTACTATTCCCGAACTATCACTAATACAGCCTCTGTACAGCGTAATATTATTTGCTAATCTTGGATTTAAATCTATATTTTCTTGCAGAACTTTAAGCGCTACTGAATCTGGTTCTGCTGCATAACAATGTTTTGCAAGTTGACAACCATACAGCACTGTTGGTCCGACCCATGCGCCTATATCAATATAAGAATGCTCTTTATCAAGGAATTCATCAAATATTTGAAATGTGTCGAACTCCCATAAGCCCCTTTCAAGTAATACCCAAAAATTATCAATGCCTGGCACATCGGCCTTATTAACAAAAAAATATTTCCTATTTTTTGAGATCTTCATAAATAACTCGAGAAAATAAAAAGGGCGTTTCTAGTTTTTGTGCAACTTAAAAACGCCCTTCCTTTCTTTTGTCGGAAAATATTTGTATGGCGCCGAAACACATTTCTTTAGCGCCCGAGACACTACGCTCGCTCCAGCTTCCGGAATACTTCACTCGCTACGCGGCTTGTCGCCGCGTTACGCTCGTTATGTATCCGTAAATTTTTTTGCCGGAGAAATTTACGGGTAGTCGTGGACGGAAGTCGAACCCTACAACCCCTTGAAACAAGCCTACTTATACCACTTTACCGTAAACGTAGTATGGGAGCGCTTATATCCTTAGGGGAGCCAATCGACAATACCCGACCGTACAATAGAGGCATTTTATCACAACACCGGCAAAAATCCATCAAAATGCCCGTTTTGACCACCTAGAACCGCGATCCAACCCCTCTACCCTATTGCAATTCCTCTTTAAATTTCTTCTTCAACAGTTCCTTGCGCTTAGCAATAACTGCTTCAAAATTGTCAAATCCAAGGGATACCCCTTCAGGAATGTAGTGCTTCTTCATAAAATCCCGCCGCTCCGCATCGGTCTTACAAGTTGCATTCAACCATTGCTCAAAATCTTTGCTGGATTTCTCCTCGTTTGGCAACCCTTCAAGTAGCTGAAGATTTACCATATAATCTACGGTATCTAGATAGAACTCCTGCTTTTCTGCGGCTATCTTTTTTGCGTTAAGCGTTCTTCTTTTAAACCAGCTTCTCGGGAATATATGATCCTGATGAAACCTGTTCCGATAATCAAGGCTGGGATATAAAAGAGCCAAAACAGAAAATGTGTGCCCTTGCCCATATTTAGAGTAGAACAAATTTTCGATGTCGTCGTTTGTAAAAGTGACGGCTTTTGTCGTACCTTTAAATTTCTCGATCATGCCCTCTAATGGGAACCCCTGCATTTCATCCTGCATTATCGCTCGAATCGGGCGCAACACATTGTCAGGCTGACCGCTAAAAACCCGTTTAATTAAAGACATGGCCAGCCATTTCTTAATTTTAATCCGATCACCCTGATATTTTGATGCTTGGACAAACGTATCCGGCATTCCGATCTTCATAATGTAGTACGAAAGCGGAATGATGGCATTTGCCGATGTCAGCGTTTGCTGGCTATACCCAAACCCCGAGATAAGATCCACAGCAAGTTTTATTGACTTCTCAATCTCGTCCCATTTCTTTTCGATAATCGCCATGTTTTTATTACTAAAATTGTCTACCTTAAAAGCGATATCTGATAGATCGGAAAGAACCAGACAGCTTTTGAGAACAAAATCTTTGTCAAACTCAAAACCTTCGCCAATATTATTAATCTCATCCACAAAAGAGGTGATTTCCTCTCTGGCGTCCTTGGTTTTCCACTGAGCTGTTGCGATCGAGAGCAACAAGTCGGAATAGCTGAGTTGGGTACCGCCGCTATTCACTCGAATAAAAATATTCAAAACCTTATCAAGTTCCTGTGAATGCTCAAGGTAGTAATTTATTATTCTGTCCTTGTGAATAACAGAGTGAAGCCTGAAAAGTGTTTTATTTGCAAACTTCGCGGCGTTTTTCTCCATGGACATCAAGTTGCTCTCGACCAAATAGTCATTAACCTCGCTCTCGTCCTTCATCGAAAGAATAGATCCCACATCAAACCAGAACTTCGTATCGCTTCTTTGTTTGGCTTCATCTTCCGTTAGAAATGAAAAATCATACAGGAGATCGATATCCTCAGCTTTCGAGAGTAGGTTCAAATACAATTTCCGCACAGGAAAAGCATCGTCATTTTTCCACTGCTTCCATGGCATCTTAACCGCATAGGTACCCCTCAATGCTATGTACAATGCCGTCAATCTTTGCTGACCATCAAGAACAACTAAAAGGTTATCATCGACCGCGACATGCGCCTTGGGATTATGCTTATTATCCCGTTCGTGATAGTTACGAATAAACTCATAGAATTGAAAATCCTTAATCTTTTCTTTTTCAAGATTCCAAAACAAAAATGATCCGATAGGATATCCGCGAAGCAATGAATCAAAAAGCTTTATAATTTGCTCTGGTTTCCATACAAACTCACGCTGAATAGCTGGTAATAAATATTTCTTCGAATGAACGTCGTTAACCGCATCAAATATGGTTATTGGCGTTTGAAATGCCGATTGCTTTTGCTCCACAAAACCCTCCTTTAAATATTCGCCGCCCCTACCCGCTTAGATCTTTCCTTTATTATCTCGTCCTTAATCGCCTTGTACCGCGAAGCAAGCCACCTTGTATGCGGCGTCTTGATCCGCGACGGCATCGTTGAAAGCCGGTATTTGCTCTTTCGTTTCTGATTCTCAATGAACTTTGCTGGGTTGGTTTTTTCAGCCAAAGCCTTTGTCAGCCGCGACAATTCGCTCAAAGAGCGGTGAAAATGGTCGCGGCTTCTGACCAGCTTCTCATTGGCAATGCTGTCATACTGCACCCAGCCGGTGTCCATCTCGGATTTAAGAGCCTTCGCCAGAGCCAACAAAATCCCATAAAGGTTATACTCAAGTTCCAATTCTTGACCGTTAATCAGTACGATGCCCTTCCGACCGCTATTCTGCCGATCAACAAACTCGACCACATCCCTGCGCGGATAAACCTTTTGATATTTACGCCGTTCTGTAGCATTCAGATCAGGAATAACAAAACCTGCCGCAGGTTTCTCCAAATCCTTCACGATCCCGAAGTCGATTTTATAGCCATCTCTGTTAAATGCGTCCTTGAAACTCCGGCAGTAAATCTTCTGACTCTCAAGCCTGTTTAACAACCCCTGATCGGATATTTCAAAAGTCGGACACAAAACAAGAACATACTCGTATTGCCCAACGCGTGAACGTATTCCAAGAAGATCCTCTACTTGGGCGATTTCAGAAAAGAGCCCCAAAAACACTCCAAACTGCCGCGCCCCCGAGTTGCATTCGCCAATGAACCAAACCCTTGGGCTGATGTTGTTAATACTCTTTGTCAGGCCGTTTTTGGTCTTTATGTCTTTTAAGAGAGGCCCTATGCTGAAAGAATACCGATTCAAATCCTTCTCTGTTAGATACAGCGGCGATATCCCTGAATCCTCCGTTGAAGTAGCGAGCCATTTGCCATTGACCTTGCGGACAAAACGTTCGTTGCCCTGCCTATCGAAATAGTGTTCCTGCTCAAAATCATATTGGTCAAAGATCAGGTGCTTCTGCTTCCTAAGCGCAGACAGACCGCCTGAGGAAATACGAGCTAAATCACTCTCGTAAAATTTTGCCTCTGGCGAGCCTTCAAACTGTTTAAGCAAATATTGAAGCAACTTATCACTCAAGCAACACTCCCTGTTCCCTTAAATAATCCTCAATTATCTGCTTCTCTTTCTTCTGCGGAATCTTGCTGTTGCCAGACTGCCTCACCTCAACCACAAAACCTTTGCTTTTCTTGCCTTCGCGCTTGATAAAGAATTTTAACTTTGCGGATACGAACTCAGCCGCGCCATCAGATCCCACGCCATATCCCTGAACCCCAGCCAAATCGTTCGACTTTAAAATAAGGCGCATTGCCCCACCCCTGAGCTTCGCATTAATCTCAGTTAGTTTGACCGATTCGACCTGCTCATTGCCGCCAAAATTAAACGTTCGGTTTTTTATTGGATCCAAGTCGACAAGTGAATTATTAACCGTTGAATTATCAATCTGTGTGACACCAAGAAAAGTATTGCCGAACATCTCAAGATACTTTTCTTTGTCATCATCGCTATGACCGCTTAGACTCATGCTTAAAATATTATTATTTTTATCAAAAACTAGCATATCCTCTTTAGCAGGTCTAAACGATCTGATATCCGGCTTATTTTGCTGGTCGTCAAAAATAAGGTGTGTTTTCATGAAGTCGCCACGAGCGATCAATAAAATATGTTTATCGCCATCAATTCGGTGACGGATAGCGCAGTGAGTCCCTTTTCCACTATCTAAAAAATGCTGTTCAACTGCCGTTTTAAATTGTACCTTACGGCCATCATCAAAAGTCAGCGTGGCATTTTGGAATTTATGGCGAGTAACTCTTTCAGAAAGAATATAATAAAGGTAAGCGTCGAAAGCTACCCCATATGCTTCTTCGTTATCATGGAGAAACACCCGCATTGCCGTTGTCTCGGGAAGCTCATTAGCTTGTTTCTGAATGCCGAAATCTCGACATGCTTGCTCTAAGCAATCCCGAGCTTGATCAGCTATATCGTTGACACAGTGAAGTTGCTCCTCAATCTCAACCCGATTAGCTTCCGGAATAGTTTCCCAAAAGTTATCAAGGCTATCGTCATTAAAATTAATGTTATCCGGAAAGGTAACACCGTGCTTGGTAAAATATTGCCCGCGCAAAAGCGGATCTACTGCCTTGAGAAACTTGTCCAACTTAAATGACCTATGTTTTGCCATATTCCACTCCTACCTTGAAAAATCTCCTTCAATATAATTTTAAGTTCCGATCATTTGCACATTGAAAACAAAATAAACATTAGGAAAGAACTTAAATATTGACGCTTTAACGAATCTTCATTATTTTCAGTTTCGAGTTTAGCGTCTTGTGCGAGCATTCCTTCAAGCTCTTTTTCTTTCCCAATAATTAAACTTATTATTTTAGTTTTATCATCAACTGAGATCATGCTGTCAAACGCGGCCAAATGATTTCTGAAATAGATATATTGGTTAACTATGGTGGTCTTCCTATGCCAAAGATCACGATCGGAAAAATTAGTCCCAAAAAAAGTATTCAGCTCATGAAGCACTTTTGGTTGATTTGACTTGTTTATAAGCTCAAGATTAGGATAGTGACTTCGAAGATACTTGATGCTTTCTACAGATTCATTAATAGCTTCGTCAGATGAATCTACCATTGAATAAAGGCCGAAAACGAATTCTACAAAATTGATCGACCCTGTTTTCAATAAGATCTTTAGCGATGCGCGATAAGGAAATAAAATTCTTTTCCCATCTTCATCATTAATTACGGAGAAATAACGCAACATCTGACGCCTGAACAAAGTCTCGAAATCTACTTTTTTATTAAAAAACTGCTCGCCGATTGGTGATAATTTAAATTTGCCCCCAGTTGTTTTGGTGATCAATCCCAGCCGTTCGGTGTGCGACACATTATTATGATTAACCTGAATTTTATCTATCGTTACTTCTTCGCCAATATTTTTGAATCTTTGGATAGTAGGAATTACCAAACTGTCCCTATAGGACTCTATCGAATAATCACCAAGAGTCTTAAAGATCCGTTTAAATTCGCTTTTTCGTTCTGTCTTTCCATATTTAATGGTCTTATATCCAATCCTAGTTGGCTCGCCATTAACTTCCGCTATTCGCAAATATAAATTTTCTTCGAAAGCTTTCACATCAAATTCCGTAGGTAAACTAAGCACAATCGGAGAATCTGTATCAGTAGTAAATTTCTTTGTTTTTCCTTTTATGGCGCTTAAATTTATTCGGTCTATCCACTGTTCAAGTCGCTGATCTTGATCACGTAAAGACTGAATTAAATTATGCACCATCTCGAAATCAACTTGGTTAATAACTTCTTTAGGATCATCAACGTCGGGCAATAAAATTGGCACAATGAAGTAAGCAATTTTATCATGCCTATCTCTTGGCTTTCTTAAAGCCCTGCCGCACGCCTGAACAATATCGATTAGTGAGTTCTTCGGATTGACGAAATAAATGCTGTCAATAATGGGGACATCAACCCCTTCAGTTAAACATCGAGCATTCGAAATAACCCCATATTTATGCGACTTAAATAAATCAAGCCGTTCCTTCCTATCACCCGCGCTCATTGAACCGTTAAGATGATCCAAATAGATATCAGCTTCGTCCAATTCCGGCCATAATTTATGAACGGCTACTTTAAAATTTAAATCCGATGCGCTTACTCCATTTATAAAAGCCTGCGCATTCTTAACCGTAGAATGAAATGTAATACATTTCTTTATTGATAATTCTTTCATCGATTTTATCAACATTACTTGCCGGAAAATGTTCTGAGCGTAGGTAAGATATTCTTCCGAGCCTTTTTCTACATCAACTAATAACTTATTCGAATTAATCCAGTTATAAATTTCCTTGCTCTTTACGCCCGCAACAATAATTCTATAGTCCGATATGACTTTGCTTTGAATCGCATCCCCAAATGAAAATCGATCAAACACAGGACCGTACAACCTTGGATCGTCCATAGAGAAAACAACCCTATTCATCTCTTTAGCTTTCTTCATTATCCATGGCCGCACAAGACGCTCTGTAGCTGTCATAAAAAGACGCTTCTTACTTGGAATATTATGATCATCCAAGGCTAGCGCAAACAGGCCTGATTCACTTGTTCCGGCAGTCCTATGCGCCTCGTCAAATATGGATAAATCAAAACTAAATTCAGATAACTTATTAAGCCCCTTGGATAAGACATCCAAAGACTGGTATGTCGAAAAGACGACGAATTTGCCAGATTTTTTTTGACTCAGATTTCTGCAAATTTCATCTGGGGAAGTTGTAACCGGAACATTCAAATCAGAAATTGAGATGTCACCATCGTCTACATCCGCTGATACAGTTTTATCACTGCATACGCACAAATACCCAAAAGGAATATGTGCTTGCTCAGCCCACGCCTCTAGCGTTTGCTTAATTAGAGCCAAACTCGGAGCAATAAAAAGAACGGTTTGAGTCTTTAATTGTTCGGTTATCCACAATGCCGTTAATGTTTTTCCAGTACCGCAAGCCGCAATTAGTTTGCCCCGGTTGCTTTTTGTAAAACCGTTAACTGTATTAACAATCATTCGTTTTTGATACTCATCTGGACTATAGAATACCTTTGTTCGTTTCTTTTCATTTGCTAACTGATAAAGCTCTTCAAAGAATTCTTTCCCTAAAACATCAAACTCATCCACCAATATGCTTAAATGTTTCTCATGTTTAGCGCAAAGACGCGAAAGCTCATAGCAATTAGCAATCGTATAATGATAATCGGTGCGTCTTGCTTCGGCCCAAAACTTGCTTAATTCTTCATACGAAGGCTTTTCTCTATTAGTTCTAAACTTTGCCTGATACGCCGCAACTTTTCCATCTTGAAGAATAATTAACCCATCAACCCCACAGTCAGTCTTTTCAAGCTGATATTTTTTCTTAAGCTCGGTCGGAATATTTTCCGCCATATAATGACACTGGATTTGATAGAGATTTTTCTTTATTCCTAAATAGCAAAAAACGAATTGCTCAAATACATCTCCCCGCTCTTTCGTTGTGGGAAGTTGTTCAATCTGCTTCTCCAATTCACGCCAACTACTGATTTTATTTTTTAGTAATTGATGTAATTTCATATTTTCTCCAGAACAACAATGCTTTCTCTCATAAGAGTTCCATAACGACCATTTAAGTCCTTCATTTGCTGAGATGACGCCCTCATTTTACGCGCGTGAATTATATCCACGTTCTTAAAACCAATTTGCTTGCCTATATCCGCAAATAATAAATCTGTTGGAACAAGAATGCCCCGATACCCTGAATTCGCGACAACAATAAAACATTTAGAACCCTTCACCATACTGGCGTATAATTTTTCGAATATCTGAGTCATATCATCAAAATATCCACGTATCATATCTGGGATATTTTTATTCCACACATTAAAGCAAGACACCGTATCTGCAATTAAATCAACCTTAGGATTCTTGTACTTAACAGCGTGATTGAACGTAGCATTTACATGAGATCGGACAGCAAGGTCCCGGTATTGCTTAAAGTCTCCGTATGCTTGCACAAAATCACCCATCCATAGTTCCATCTTATATACCTCGCAATAATCAAAACAATTAGCATACGGCGGAGAAAATATTACGATCCCTATCTTTTTATCTCTTATTTCCTTAAAATTATTATTTAGCGAACCATCAATAATCAGAGCGTTTTGGCTATAGTTTGATGAAGAAAGATCGCTTAGCATCATAGCCGCCTTCTTAAGGAAGAGCCCAGATACATCATTTATAATCTTTTTATTCTTTGCGATTTTTATTCCGTTTCCATCCTTGAGTCTGTTAGAACACTCCTCCACAATAGACAAATAAGCCAGCTTAAAAAAATTGCTTACTTTTTTATTGGATATATCCTCGCAAAACCCCTTAACGCTCATCAACGAGTCAAATGTTTTATCAGTAAATGATTTGACTAGTAATGGCGAATCGGGAATAGCCTTGCTTCTTCGTGGTACGAAATTCTTAATATAGCGACGGATTTCTGCAATCTCTGAATCGCTAAAATGCGAAGTTTTTACTGTGGCCGCAAACGTTGCTACCGGATTAATATCAAACCCTATACTTTTATAACCTAAACTCTGTGCTACCACATTCGTGGTTCCAACACCTGAAAATGGGTCCAGAACATAATATTTTTTCGAAGGCTTTTCTCGTGAAATTAATTCTTTGACCAGACTTTCTGAATACCCTTGCTTATAAATAAACCAACTATGTTTCGGAATTTCTTTATTTTGTTTAAAATTGACAAGCTCCGAGAAATACGCATCTTCAGTAACTTTATACTTCCTGCTAAGATCATCAATTAATTGAACATATTTTGGAGCTATCAGCTTGTGTAGCTTGCCATTCTTAATAATGTTTTCTGCACTCTTACGAGGGGTATTACGCATAAATTTCCTTCAGGTAATTTTTATTAAAGTGAGAGTAAATATTCTGCCTGTCGCTTGTCATCCCGCCGCCCTTAACAAAAGCTTCGATCTTTGGAATAACAGTTAAGAACATTTCGTTAATCACCTCATTGCGGTCATGTTCTGTGCTCTTGAATTTCATAAAAAAGGCCTGAAACAGGCGGTCAATATCTTTGATAAAATCGTCTTCTGATATTTGTTTAGCAAAACAATGAGTTGTCTCTTCTTTCTTAAATGCGTAAATAAAATCACCGTAAGGCGATCCCTCATATTTTGTATGAGCGGTTTGCTTATAATTATCAACGCCATCCTGAAAATAAAGGCCATTCTCTTCGAGAACGAAACCCGCTCTAAATATAGAAAGCAACAATGCCAACCAAGCCCCCATATCCTTGTTGTTAAAGGTCAGAACCATGTACCCATCTGGTTTTAATGCCAGATAGGATTTAGAAAAAACTCTATATAAATTATCTTCATAATCTTTCATATTTTTTGCGCCACGAAAATTCTTCTTCCTATTACAAACAGCTTCACGCAAGAAATTAGGCGCTACATTCCCATAAAGGTCTTTATTCCAAACATACCAAAAATGAGACAGTTCAAGATATTGGACATTACTTCCATAGGGTGGATCGGTGATAATCGCATCAACGGAATTCTCGGGAATAGGATAATCTTCAATTGATAAGTTTTTTAACAACAAGTTGCCTTTTCCATCCGAAAGCGCCTTAAATGAATCGGCAAACTTGACGTCATAATCTTCTTGCTGATTAAATGATATCGCACTCCTTACCCTATTAAATGCCTTGTCCATTGATGACAGGACATTAACCTCGCAAAATTGTGATGGAACCCAATAAGCATGTTTTGCCCATGTAGTTGGCTTACCAGATTGCCAGTCTTCATTAGTAAATGCCATTATGTTCGTATCTCTCAACGAACTACTAAAAACCAGCCTGAGAGCATCGTATATTTTCTTATCTGCCTTCATACTGTTTATAAAATGAAGAACTAATGTGTTTAGTAATAAATTTCTCTCAGTGAAAAAATCCTGAAAAGTCTCTATCCCTTTTTGAATCAATAGGTCCTCATGCTGTCTGTCCCAGTTAACGGGTATTAAATCTTTTTCTATTTTTACTTTTTTCTTTTTGAGTTCCTTTTTCAAGAATTTGATATGCCCCTTAAGCTGTTTGGAAAGCTCAGGAGAGTTTTCAAACAGTATTTTTTCTTGTGCTCGCGATGATCCCATGACAGAAAATAAATATTCATAACCATCCCGTTTACAGTCTTTCGGCTGAAGGAATCCCCCCTTCTCCCTGCATGATTCACACTTGGGATTGGAACAATAATACCTCCCATTAGCCATTCGATTATTGTTGGATAATAAAACTTTTGTCCCACATCGGTCACAATAAACGTTGAATGCTAATTCATTCCATTCAACCTCTGATTTTTCGTCAAAGAGAACATTTGTTCTTGCCTTGATGTTAACTCGATTATAATCCCCATATAAATATTGTAGATATTCACGAACCTGAGAGAATGCCTCATCGAGATTTAAAAGAGAAATTTCTTTTTGAACCATATTCTTAACAATAAATATGGATAAAGGATTAATGTCGAAGCCGATTACTTTTCGACCGGCCCTTATCCCCTCGTAAGCCGTCACTCCGCCGCCGCAAAACGGATCGAGGACTATTCCATTTTGACAACTGAAGACTTCAACGAGTTGTTTAAATACATTCCAAGGTCTTCGTGCAAAATATCTGTGGATTTTATAAGGCGGTGTATGCGCTTCAGCTACAACGGGTTCGTACTTTGGGATAAACGTAGTTGTCATACTACTCCTTAGGTCTTTCGCTGATCCATTTTTTCATATCTTTTTCCACCAAATCTCGAATAATCGAGACGATCGAATAATGCTTTTTCCGCCTTTGCAACTCCAATGCTTTCTCCTTAAGAAAGAAGTACTGATCCTCAGTGAGTTCTATAGTAGTTTTTTTCATTTTAGCCCTATCAGCTGATTGGTTCATATGGGGAATCTCCTATTGCTATAATGCTATATTTATAGCAATATTCTTTGTCCAAGTCAACGAAAAACCAAATAAAAAAACCTTCGCACAGCAGACATAATCTGCCACGCGAAGGTTTTTCTTTTTTAGAGTCCGGGTTCCCCCTTCAACTCGGGACTTAACCACAAATATGTATCTTCTTTTTTATCACGATCTCCAAAAAAGTCAATAAAAAACAACTACCTCACGTTCGAAATAAAAAATAAATTTACGAGATCCGACGTGAATTTAGTCTTGGCACCAATATGCCAGTTAGTATTTTTTTCTGGCTCAACGCGCGACTTGTAATCATAAATCGTAAACACAAGACCATTAATCCTGCCGACCCACTCTGCCTTAATTTTACCGTCCAACGATGCGCCAAGCTGGGGCTTGCCGAAGGCCCGGACGATATCCTAGTACCGGGTGCCTTCGGGCAAGTATCCCTGACAGCCAGTGCCATCGTGCGACACATCACCCATGGTGACATTGATGTCGATCGTGGCTGTTATTTTCATGCCGCCGCCTTTTTAGATCCCCATCCGGCCTTCCATCTCGCAACTGAACCGGACACTACCTCTTGAATCTGTTCCTGCGTCACGCCTTCAGCCAAGACCTGCTTCAACTCTACCTTGTTCAAAACGCGGAAGTTCTTGATCCCGCGTTCCTTGGCCAGCATCATGAGTGCCTGCCGGGATTCCGGAAGAGCAATCACTTCTTTAACTGCTGGTTTCTGCTTTTTCTGTTTCGCCATACGACACCTCCTTTTGAGGGTGTATAGGGCCATACGGTTCAATAGTTGGCAAGGCGTTTGTCTAAAAATCTACCCGAACCCCAGCCTTCCCGCCGACCCCTTTGCGATCGTCGGATTCCGCAAAACCATACCCCTCAACAAAAGGATGAACCTCGACCCCGGGCTTCTTTTCTTCGCGCTTCTGATCAATCGTCACCTGCGAACCCGACTGAGCGACGATATGCGTTTCCTGTTTTGTCGTCTGCGTAGGCATAAAGAACGCCCGGTAAATCGTAAGCCCGATTATGCCGATAGCCGCGATGCCGATCGCGTAGCGCGCCGTCTTGACCCACGGCAACCACTGAACAAAGCTTCCCAGAAACTTAAATAAATCAAACTTCTCCCCATCCGCCATACTCACCTCACTTCTTTCCCTTCAAATCAACTCTTAATTCGTCGATAGCTTTAAGTATCCGCTCGGTTTCCTTCTCGGAAAACTTGCTGTGCAGATCGAACTCGGCTTTAGTCACAAACTGGCTTCGGGGCATGTGGATTTCGTCATTGGACAAATGATGAAACAGTCTTTCCTCCACACGCCCAATTTGAGCCATGATATTGCCGAGCATGAATATCGCGATCGTCACCAAGACCGGCGTTATATACTTAGTCCAACTTTCTTTCATCCAACGGTTTCCTCTCCTGCTGGCTTAACCTTTGCCGCTTCGATATCGCCCAAATCTTTATTGATTCCGGAAATCTGATCCTCAAGCATTTGCTTCCTCTCAAGAAGATGCTGTTTGTGATTTTCCAAAACAGCCTTCGGATATTCCGACACCGAACCATTCGGATGAGTAACAATCTTCTTCTCATCCCTGAACTCCACATTCAATTGAGCATTTGCCATTTAACACCTCCGTTTTTTATGCTCCGCCTCTGACCGGACGAACATAATTTGTGTAGTAATAATCTCTCCCCCCGTTTGTTCTGTAGCCATCGTAAAAATACACTAGCCAAACGTAATAATCGTATGACTCGCACAGCGTTGACGACCAATACCCGCTTGACTGCGCGTTTGGAAAATACATTGTGTCGATGACATTCCCGTACGTCCCGAAATTAATCAGTGATTCCAACTCTCGAATATTGGGAAGCCGCCAATCAGAATACCCTGCGTAATCAAGGTTCTCGCAGTTGTTAAGTGCGTCGTACCAGTTCATCATGCTTGGCATCCCCGGTGATCCCCAAGGCCCGTAAAGCTCTGACGGATCCTTAACCCACATAAGACCAGTGAGATTGTCCGTAACAGTTCCGTCACCGTTATCGTTGTACCTCGACCCAGAGGGCCCAATCCCTTTCTGATACATTGCGTCATCGCCCCACGACCGCGAATACGTCTGGCCGGTTTTCAATACACCTGCATTAAATACTTGCGGCGGCGGGGTTATATTTTCGATTTTGTACGTTCTTGCTTGCTGAATATGCATGTCATCCTCCTAACTTTCATAAGTCACGGTAAGTTTTCCGGCGGTCGTACTCTGTTTGATCGCCCGAAATTTCCGTATAAGGTAAATACTCTTTAACTCCAGAAAGTCCGAATCCAACAACGGATGCCCTGTGATGTCCGTTGGATCCACTCCGTCAATACGGTAACGCATCGCGCCGCCCTCCGCCGTAATGAACGCCTTCGCGGCCGCATCCCCAACAGCAGGGTCATAGATCGCCGCGTTTAAACTCGCCACCCCCACATCAACACTGACCTCCTCAAAACCAATAGAATCTCCAGTCATGGCTCTTACTCCTTTCTAAGTGCTGTTAATATTTCCTCGTTTTGTTTGGCCACGTCCACCAAGACCTGACCTACCTTATAAAGCATCCGCTCCCTGCGGTCGCTCAACTCCACCGGCAAATACCTCGTCGCCTCCTCATGCTCAAGCCTGCACACCTTGCAATATTTCTCGATCGGCTGAACAAGATCACCGTTCACCTTGTGATGCGTGATCACGCAACTATGGCAAGACGAAGCCGCCGGACAATTCTTCCAGCAACCGGTGTATTCTTTATTGATACTCAAGAACACGCCCCGGATAAACGGTCTCTCGTCAAAAATGTTGCCCAACTTAAAGACCCGGGCACTGGCCGCGCGGTGGCACGGATACACATCGCCATCTGACAATATCGCCAGATAGGATTTTCCCGCTTCGCAAAAGTTTGACTCGGGCGGCACCTCGTCATTTACGATCTTGAGAGGTTTATCAATGAACGCGATCTGAAGCGGGATCCCCTGCCTTTGGCAATACCTGCGGTAGTGATACAGTTGATTGAGCTGATAGGCGTATTTTTGAATCGCCTCCTCCGTCCAATCCGCTTCCATAACCGCATGATGCATGATCTTCTGCACCCCGACATCCTGATGCAGAAACTGCACGTTGATCGACAACCGGCCGACCGTCTTGGGCGTATACGTCATACGCACACCCAAATCCGGAAACACCACCAGCATCTTCCTTATGTTCTCAACAACCTTTGCCCAGTTGCCCTTACGATGTTCCATCGTCGTTGCCTCATCGCCGTCGCAACTAACCTGCACCGCAAAATGAAGCTCTTTGAATTGACGGAAGATATCCTCATCGAAGAACGTGCCGTTTGTGGACACGCTAAAGACCGCCATGTGCCTGCCGTCGATATCCGGCCAGAGTTCCCGGGCATACCGAGCCAAATCCAACACTGTCTGCGGAAACAACAGCGGCTCACCGCCAAAGAATGTGATCTGAAGGCCGTCCGGACTGATCTCCTTCATACGATCCAAAATCTTTTTGCCCTGCTCAACCGAAAGCACGCCGTCGCTTTTCGGATGAAAGCAATACTCACAATCCATGTTGCATCGCTCTGTCACGAACAAGTCGATGCTCCTAATTTCATTTTTATTCTTACCGCCGACTACACTCTGCATAATCTTCCTTTCTCGATCTCAATGTACCGTTTTGTTATTTTGAAAAGCACCCGGCACATCTTGCAAAACGACGGCTCAGGCTTAAACATATCTCCCATCCATTCAAGGTTCAGCCCAAGGCACTTGTTGCGCGGACATAAACCGTAAAGCTCACACCCTTGGCAATGCTGACCCAAATACTTCTCCCGATCCGCATCGATCGCCCAAGCCAAGTCCAGCCGTGAATAATCAATGCCCGAATCAATATCACCGAGCTTGTTATGCTGGCAAATGTACATGTTGTCGCACTGCCAGATACCGCCAGCGGTATCAATAAACAGCCTCTCCAGACCTGACCGGCAATAATGGAAAGGCCGCACCTGCGCCTTTAAGCCAAACTCCTTGAAATACAGATTGCTGTGCAAGGCCGGGTTCATAGATCGGTACAACACCTCATCGTGGCGGTATTTTTCAAGAAGCCGAAAATACTCATCCGCGAATCTTTCCAAATCTTCCTCTTTATGCTCAACCCGGGTGGCCAAGTCGATCGTGATATTGCGCGTCACGTTCTCAACCAAATAATCAAAATCCTCAATAAACCGGTCATACCGCGTGACCATAAAGTTCACCGTATTGGCCGGGTTATCCCGAACCAGCCGGAACGCCCATGGCTCTGCCGCGACCTTCTCACGCAAACCGCCGTATTTCTCATAGCCATTTCCCAGCGACCACGTGATCCCCATGTTTCTGTGCGCCATAAACCAGTTGAACATCTCCTCTGTCACCGGCTTGCCGCTGGTGTTCGTGTGAAACAAAAACTGCGGATACTTCTCAACGACCGCCCTGATAACCTTCATATTGAGAAGCGGCTCACCTCCCCAAAAGAAGATTGAGAACTTCGGATCCAGCTCAAGCTGAGAAAACACAAAATCGAGGATCCGAAACGCCATCTCCTCGCTCATGAATGCGGGGCCCAGTGCCTCGCGCTTATTGCGCTCAAACAGCCCGCGCCGATAACAGAAACTGCACCCCGCGTTGCATGCGTGTGTGAGGTACAGATAAATAGATTTGTAGACCGATGTTTTCATTTAATCCCCAGTTCGATCGCACGGCGTGCGATGTAATCAAACACGAAATACTCCACTTTGTTCGCCCAGCAGTGATTGGCCGCCGGTTTCAACGGATTACCCGTCTTGATATAGTTCTCCGCAAGACACATCGCCCGCGGGCAAAGTCTTATATCTTTAGCCTCACAAACCTCACAGTCCCGGCAATCCTCGTAAAGTCCTTCGATCCACTCGCCCATCTTCTTAAAGAACAAAGCCGTTTCATTAAAACCGTTAAACACGTCGCCAATTTTGAACTCCGGAAAGTTGGCAAAGAAGTCGCATGGATAAATCTCGCCCTTGTTATTGATCGCCAAGTACATATACCCACACCCGCAGAACGTAGGCGGCACATCCTTGATCGGCAACCCTTTGAGTTTGCGGTAAATGTTATGGTGAAAAACTGAATCCCACTGACACCTGCCAAACTTAGGCGCACCTTCAAAGTAAACGTAATCGGCGACGCGTTTGAATAAAGCCTTGAACGCCTCGTTCTTATCCCTGATACGATCCCAATGTCGCGCGGTCGAGATCCGCACAACCGGAATCGGATACTCAAAAAGATATTTGATATCCTCAAAGATGCCCGGCTCATCCGGATCATCGATAACAAAATGCACATCACCACCGTTATGCCGAACCACATCAAGCGCGGGCTTAGCCGCCTCCAAATATCCTTTGCCGAACTTCTGCTTCAACGCGCCGATACTGACACTCACTCGAAGCGTCCCTTTGCGTGACTTGACCCACTCCCGCGCTTCGGCGTTTTCTACCAACACAAGGCCGTTCGTTGTGACCACATAAGGGAACATCGGATAGGTGTCGACCAAATACCGCACCATATCGAAATTTACAAACGGCTCGCCGCCAAAGATGCTGAATTTAACCTTAGACTCATCGAACGTCCGTACCACAAAGCCCATGGCGCAATCGATAATCTCCCGCGTGATCCCGCTATCCTTCTGTCGAAATTCCCGAGGCTGATAGCAATAAGGACAATGAAGATTGCAGTCCTGCGTCATCAGAAAATAAATCGTCGTGTAATCCGGCTTATTTGCGGTCACGGCATCGACGTCAAACTTGCCGTTTTCCTTGTAGCCTTTGATCACCTCTCGGCACAATGACGGCAAGTCGCCTGTTGCCTTGCTTTCTTCTAAAGTAAAAACGCTCATTTCCACTCCAAGTGATAAAGATTCGTGTCCACTTCAACCGCCTCGAATCCAAGACGGTCTTTGATATTTTTCTTCTGCTCATCAGTCAAAGCCATAATGCCCGCCAGATACAGTTCGCCTTTCTTTTCGCCTGATATAAAGAAACTGAAGTTCGCAATCTTGCCGCGCTCATCAATAATCCCCAAATCTTGAATGGTCAGCTTTAACGCGTTGCTGAAATCCTCGACCTTATCAAACCGCCCCTTCGTGAACCCATTAACCCGCTGATCATCAAGATTCATCCGTACCCAATAAATGAGTTCGGTCACTGGATTGTCCTTCGTATCTTTTGCGACCTTCAATGTCTTTGGCTTGCTTGTCTCAAAACTCGGAAACATATACCCTCACCATGTGTACGGATTGCATTTGCAATTCCAATCAGAATGCACCGCGCCCCAGTTATACCCGGGCGGCGTATAGTTACACTGCGGCGACCACGGCACATAGCCATCCCACGGCGTCGCGTTTATTGGCTCACCTGAAGCCGCTTTATACGGATGCGTCGTTCCCCCGGGCAGGTTGTAGCTGGCGCAAATTCGATGATCCACCATGCTGTGATTGCATTCGCTGTATTTATGATCATCACAAGCAACCCCAGCATGCGAACACGTCTGGTAGTAATACCCGCAATCCGCGCAATACTGGCACTGCTCTGCCTCACAAATACAGCCGGTCATTAACGCCTGCAGTTTCGAGCGCAATTCGGAAACGTGATCATTCCTCGCCTTAATAGTGTTCGCCGTAAGCGTCGGGTCCGTAAAATCCATGCACCCTGATGAATCCTGCACGCAGTACCCCGACTCACCTCTACCGGTCTTAACGTTCTGCAACTCAACCCTCAGCTCCGCGACATGATCGTTGCGAATTTTAATAACATCCGCCGTAAGCGTTACGTCCGTAAACGTCGCTGTCGACAAACCCCTGCGAGTGAACTCCAGATTGACCTTTATCCGCAGTTCCTCCACATGGTCGTTTCTCGCTTTAACCGTATTCGCGGTCAAAGTCGGATCCGTCCACGTCGGCGTATTTGCTGGACACTGTTTTGGCGGTAATCTATGCTCTGGCATTTTTACTCCGCATACGTCGCATTCGGGAACGCGAACTCTAAACCTGTTTCATCAGCCTTCACCCTGACAGACTTCCCCGCCTGTCCTGTGTAGTTTGACGGACAATCCGTCAAGGCCACGAAAGACGACATCCCCAGTAAAAACAAAGGCCGAACATCCTTATATATGTAGGCGTCGCTGGGATTAGCATCCTTGCTCTCGTAATCCACGACCTTCGTCATTGTCGGTTTGCAATACACGAGGCATATCGGAAACTTGCCTGATGGAAACGCTGGCTCGGCCGGATTAGATGCCTCCGCGCCAGTCGTCCACTCCAATACCCCTGCCGAGTTGATCGTCAATAAATCGATCCTCGGATTAGTCCCCGGGGCTGTAATAAGCGATGATGCCCCGCCCGCGTAAGTTAACCTTGTTGATCCGATATAAATATTCTGATAAAACCCGCCAACTAAAGCCGAAGCCACCGCCACATTCATTCCGCACACTGCCGTGATGGTATCGAATATAAAAGTCTGGGAAGCTGGCAGTTGATAGAACCCAAAATCGGTAATATTCGACAACACTGCCGCTGTGCCGTTATTCCCATCAGGCGTCGCTAAGGTCAAAGTATCCTTCTTCCACGTTCCGACTGTTCCGTGAGAAGTTAAATTCCAATAGCTCACATGGCCAAGGTTATCTTCAATAAAGAACCTGAAAGTCTGACTTGCGCCTGAACACCTCTCCCACAATGTAATTTGTTTGAACGCGGACAAATTAACGCCCTTAATAAGCGTAACCTGCCGGTTAGGCGTAGCGTCGATTACGCACTGCAGGGCGTAATTGCCTTCCTGCTTCGTAGTCGAATGCGTAACCGTCACGCCAGTCCCCGACCATTTGGCTTGCGCCAATGCGTCCGTCGAATACTCAAAATCATCTAAAATCATCGATGCCCGAGGCCGCAAGGCAAACAAATCACCCTGAAACAAAGCCCTCAAAACATTCCGGACATTCTCCAGCGACATAGAACCTGTCGGCTGATTCGGATCGAAAATATGTCTTTCCATGATTAACCTTTCTTCTTAATAATTTCCGTATCGCATACCGGACACTTGCCGGTATACGCTTTGGTTCCGTTCTTAAGAGTGCTTTCTTTTAACTCCGCAATCTCAACCAACACCTTGCATGTAGCGCAATATCCCTTCATATCAATATCCTTTCACGTCGATATCCACCTCGGCGGTGCCAATGGCCGCGCCGTTGCGGTCATAAACTTTGATATCGCACTGTGTCGTTGTTTTATTGGAAACAATCGGCATACCGATAATGCCGTTGACGATCGTCACCGTAATCCTCGGCGGGTAATTAAAACCGGTGCCGAATAAAATCGTCTTGCCCTGCACTGGAATTGCCACATCCCTAAACCACGAAAGTTTTGTCACCGGCGCATTGATGTAAAGCCGACAACTATAAAAGTAAAAATGATGACTCGGGTCGGTTGTCGCAATCACAAACTTGAACTTGATATACCGACCTGTATATGTCGTAAAAGCATCAATGGCTGAAAATGCCGTATAACTTATCCCATCTGACGAAACACTGATCTGCACCTCAAGCGATCCGCCCGAAACGTTCTTGAAATCAGCGTCGATAATCACCTTGAACTCAAACACCGTAAGCAAGTCAATCGGTGAGATCATTTCGAAAAAGCCGGTCGTCTTAGTCTGGCCATTTAAATTCAATCCGCCGCCTGCCTCTTGCGCCTCCCAAGTCAACCCCTGCGCCTGTCGATCCTCCCATGACATATCCGTCTTTAAACACAACGCTGGCCGGACATACCCCAAATCGAAATCATTCGTGTAAACCAGCTCGAAATTGCTTAATCGATACTGCAAATCCTGACTCCACAAATCGAAGTCGTTGATGAAATTCATTTCCGGCGGCGGTGTAATAACTATCGAATCCATCCCGGGTGATGGGCTTTCATTGCCAGAAGTATCAACCGCCTTAATCATGAACGTCACGTTGCCGATCTCGCCTACCGGATACATAAACTCCGTTGTATCCGTCCTCTCTGCGATAACCTGACCGGCATTCCACTCCGAACCTTTTCTGATCACGTACCGGGCAAGATCAGCATCCGCGATTGCATCCCAGCTGAACCTTAAAAAATTACCCTCCTGCGAAACCTCGAATCCAGTAACATCCGATGGTGGGTTGAGTTTTCCCAAGACAGTCAAATCAGAAGATTCCAATCCGTCCGACACAATGCCGTTGATCGATACCGTTCTGACCTTAATCCGATACGTCTGTTCATCCTCAACGCCAAAGATCGTGAAATTTGTGTCTGTTGTCGTGCCGACAACTTTGTAATCCTCCGTGCCTTTCTTGAGTTCAATTTGATAATGGCTCAGAAAAATCTTTGAATCATCTGTCGGTGCATCAAAGCCAACCAGAATATCTGAACCAACCGTTCCGTCACGGTGCAGGTAATAAAGACTTTCTGAAACCTGAATATTTGAAACCTCTCCCACCGGCGCATATGGATTGGGCGGCGTGCCGTAGTCAAATGTTTGAATCGTCGCGCCGTATCGGTCGTTGTAAATTGTGGGGTTATATTCCTGTGCGGTGATCTTATAAACATCACGCTCATCCTCCTCGATACGCTGAATAACAAACTGCTTATTCGTCCAGCCCATAAGCGAATGCGTGACCTCAATAACGTCTCCAATCTCCTGACCGATCGCATTCAAGGACGTGGTGAATTCAATTGATAACGGACAAAGTTTTAGCTCGTAAAAATACTGATTGCTCAAACGCGAAGCCTGCGTTTTACGGTTTATTGACGGAATGGTAAGCGTCTGCTCAACAAGCCCGCGCTCGTCCTGATCGACCTTGTCCTCTGACCCCCACGCAAGGATCCGAGCGTCATCCTGCGTCGGATCGAAATACTCAATGCCGAACCGATTGATCTTCTGATCCAACCCTTTCTGTACGATCTTCAAATCCGTGATGTCATCCTCATCGAACGCGGCAACAACACTCTGAGTCTTAGCCACCAGCAACTTGAGCTTTGAACCGCTTCTGATGAGCGCACCCGCGAAACCGACCAATATCTCGGTGAGGTTATCCGATGCCGCACGTTTCTGATCGATTACGTAAGAAACGGCGTACCGCGCCTCCTGCCCGCCCTGTCCGTCCGAAACAAACTCTCCGCAATAGTCATAAACCTCGCCAAAGGGCATATCATCAATATCACCTGCCAAATATCCGCATCCCCCTACTTGGGGCTTGAGAAGCAGATAATCACGAATACAGGCGGCTGGATTATCCGAAAACGATCTCGCCGTTGACCAAACCGAACCATTCCACGTCTGCACCTTGCGTCCTCTGCAAACACATGTAATGTTCGGACGCCCGCCTTTCAATTTGTCAGACGTTCCTAAATGAACATGAAGCATGGCGACATTGCGGTACTGCACGCCATCCAGCTCAAGACCAGTAACGGTCTCCACGTTCTGCGTTGATGTGCCTGTAAAGGCGTGATACGAACATCCCGGGAAGTTCGCTATATCCTCTCCGTTGAGCCGCACATCAGTGATGCTGTCGATCTCTCCCTCGCAAAGGACGATGAGCATATCAACCTGCTCGCCGCCCATGACCGGGTTCTGAAAAACAATGTTGCCGCTAAGACGCGCCTGACCGTACAAGACCGGCACCGGAAACTGATTGCTTGAAGTAGTCTGAAGCTCGCCGAATTGATACCGAGGCGAAGAAGAAGATCCTCCGCTCTTTGAAGTCTGCCGCGCCTGAATGGCCAGCCCGATTGAATACCCGATCATGGCCGTACCAATCAGACAACCGATCGTGGTAAGCGATAATGCAATAAGCCCACCGGCAATGAACGATGCGGCCGCATAGTCTGCAATGACCAAAGCCACCGCGATCACAGCCGGGGGCCCAGCTGGCGGGATATAAATCTTCCCGTCCTTTTCCCTGATCCCGAAAAGGAAGTATTTTTCCCAAGAAGGTGTGAGCCGCGAAATACGAGATTTGCCGTCCTTCTTAGCGTGAAGCATCCGTCCGTATCCCAAATAAAGACCAACGTGCAGTTCCTCTCCGATTTTGAAAACCAAAACATCCTCGGCCTGAAGCTCAGGAATACTGACAATCGTGTTGACCTTGGTAATCTGCTGAATAATTTCGTCCTGATTATCCGGCGTGAAATCACTGATCTTCGGCGCGCATGCCTCCACGCCCTTCTCCCTGAAATACAATTCCATCAACCCAACACAGTCCGTCCCCTCATGGCTTCGCCCATCCTGAAGCCATTTAATACCGACCAACTTGTTAAGGGTTTCAGTATCAAGTTTCTTCATTCTTCAACCTTCATCGGATTGATCAACTGCGGGATATTCTTAAACCCGCCGAAATTCGCCTGATTGTTAAACCTGTTCCTGCACGCATCGAACGACTTGTCGCACCCGCGTTCGATCGTGTAGAGATCCCCAACCGCCGGTGCCTGCGGAAGCGCGTAATCTAAAATCAGCTTGTGCTGTGCGCTGATAAAATCGACCACCTTGCGTTTTAAGCCCTGATTGACACCGGACATAAACTGGATAATCCCGTCATTCCACCAGTCGTCAGCCTCTGCCCTTGCCGCATCAATAACCGCCACTGTTGTCGACCCCACGTCCACAGTCTGCCCGTTAATACGCGTCGTCGAGATATCCAATCCGCAAAACTCATCACCAAAGATGTAATTGCAATAAAGTTGTTGAAGGCGGCCGGTCTCAAGCGAAAGTGATTTGAGTTTTGACTTACACTCGATCTTGACGCTCAACTCCGTCAGCTCGGACACCGAGTTAATGATCCCGTCAAACATCACCTTCGCATGCGTCTGATCATTTAAGAGATCAAGAAAGACCTTTCTGACAACCACACGCTTGCCGCGCAAATCAACGGTGTTAAGCCAATTGCTCCAAAGCCTATCCACGTTGTCAAACTCACCCGACACCGCCTCGATCTCAAGCTGATTACTCGCCGGAATTGATGACCGCTTAACTGCAATCGGCTGGTAATACTGCAAGACGCCGTCCAAATTCCAGAAGTAAACCCGCTTGTTGTCTGTGCAAAAATAAAACGTTTGAGTGTCGCAAGAATTCTGCGAACCCAAATAAAGGTCATACAGCTCAATCGGCCGGTTGGCATCCTTGACTGCTTCGTCTTTATATTGAACCGTTAAATCTTGCATACCTCTCCCTTACGGTGCGGTATAGATATTCCACAAGACCTCTTTGAGCTTGAGGCCGGTGTTGTAAAGTTTGAACTGCACCAGTTCCTTCGATAACTTGTCGTCATCAAATCGAACCTGAATGTAATATTCATAATCTGCGGTAATAACCACTCCCGCCGCTGGCGGCGTTGAGCAAGTAATCTTGGCTACCTCATTCGTGAGGTCATTCGTGACCGTATAACCAGAAGTCACCAGAATACCGTTCGCATAGCCTTTGAAACTCGCTGTATCGATCGGGAAATAATCCAGCGGGAATACCGTTTGAACACCATTGCCAACCCCGACCGCTTCTCCCGTTACTTTGTAACTGGTAGGAAACTTTACCCAGAACGGATCATACTTGCCCTGTCTTGCTTTGAAGAAAACCCAAATCAAGCCAACCCCTGTCTCGCTTTGATTATTAAGCGAGCAACTGATCATCCGGACTGGCCGCGACCATTTAGCCCTGCGTTTCTCCTTACCACTGTCCGCTTGAAATACCAGCGTCGAGAACTCCACGTCCTCCTGAAGTCCAAACTCTGGTGAAAATGTCAAAACAGCCGTACTCATAACCGACTCCTTATTGCGTTGCGAATCGGCTTGTTTTTATTGACCGCATCAATGATCGCGTTCTCAAAAACATCCGGATGCTGGACGAGCATATCCCTGAATGATTTCGCGTCGTTTGCGTTAATGTAGACGTTAAACATTTGCGTCGAATCTCCTATCCCTTCGCCGCGATTAAGCCGCTTCAAATTACTTGAACCAAGAGCTGACATGCCACGGCGGGATACCACGCCTTCACCTGACTGCGCGATAATCGGAATCTCATCCGGCGCAAGGCCCGAGTGCGCTCGAATAGGCTGAACCACCCCGCCTGCGTGATAAACTATACCGCCTTCATGGAAGAATGGGATCATGCCCGGGAACATCGCGCCTACAGTCTTAACAAGGATTATCTTGGCGAATACCTCGGCCAAGATCTCCAGCATCATGTCGCCGAATTCTCTGAAATAATCTTTTGCGCTATCGATCTGGCCATGAAAAGCGTCGCTAAAAAAATGTTTGAACGAACTACTGAGCGATCGCGCCGTTCCCTCTGCTATTGATTGAATAGCGTCAAACTTCTGTGCAACCTCCTGAATATTAACCTCGTTGCCCAACCCTTTGAGTGAATCAATGAATCCCTTAATTGCGCTCTTTGCCTTGTCATATCCTTTGACCAAACTGCCTTCGCCTGTAGTCAGCGTATTGGCAATCTTGTCGCCCACACGCGACATCTCGACATCAGAAGCCTTGATTAGTTCCTGCAGATTCTCCCGAAACGTTTTGATGTTCTCTGACGCTTCGCGGTACGGCTCGCCTAACTTCCCCGGGATCTTACCCAAGACCTCGTAGAATTTCTCTAAGCCAAGAGCCAAATTGTCGAACCCGATCAAAAGATATTTGATCAGCTTCACGAAACCGATATAGACCATCTGACAAGCAATCTCGATCGCATTTAAAACCGGCACCGCCACGTCCCTGAACTTTAGGAACACAACGATTAGTCCTGCGACCACCACCGCGATCCCTACCAGCCACGGATTCGCTAAAGCAAACAGAGCAAACTTTCCGATGAGATCGAGAATGATTCCACCAAGACGCGTGAATCTTCCGATTAAAGACAACACGATCCCGCCCAGCGTTAGGAATATCCCGCTAATCGCGATCGACTGGATAATCATTCCCTGTGTCGCTGGCGACAAACTGTTCCAGAGATTAAGCAAATTGCCAAACACATTGGCCACCTGATGCACAACCGGAACCAATGCCTCGGCGATGCTCACTCTTAAACCAATAAATGCGTTATCAAGACGTTTTAGTTCGTTGGAAACGGACAGCGAATACTTCTCTGCAGATTTAAAGGCGAGAGCCAAAGGGCCCGTTAATGCGGCACCCATGAAAATGAGATTCTGGCCGACCTGAGATATCTCGCGGCCGACCTGACGCATAGTCCCGCCAAGCTGTTTGCAGGAATTGGCGAACTTCTGAATATTTCCCTCAATCCCTTGCAGACGCTTCGTGACTTCGTCTTTTAACTTCATCACAATCTCAAGTTCACGATTGGTAGGCATCTACTCCTCGCTCTCTTTCATACGTGCGATCTCCCGCTCGATTAAAACGACCGCCTCAACAAACTTCGCGGGTTGATCCAGCCAACCGCCGGGATTGGGAAGATAGCCTTTGATGAAGAAAAAATACGCGCTTAGATAATCAACGCTTTTTCTTTCAACAAGCGTTCTTGGACATCGTGTAAACTCCCAATCGTTTAATTTCCACATCCCGGGAATCGGCGAATCGATCTCACAACCCCGCTCAGTCTTTTGAGCGTCTGAGCATTTGTGGCAGTCCAGCTTGAACTTATGTAACCAGACCGCCAGTGTCAGTTTTTTGCTTCGTCCCCGCTCAATGTGTTTTCAGTCAATATCACTTCGGCCAGCTCATCAATCAACGCCTTGGGAAACATCGAAATGATCTCATCCGACAAGACGTTATAATTCTTGCCGTTCACCGGCATAGACACGGTGTCAAACTTGATCGGCTTTTTATCCCTTGGATCGAGAAAATTCTCCAACCCTTTAAGCCCGAACCTCACAACCATAAGGTTGCGCTTCGATGCGTTGATGTTAGCCTTGGCCGGATCCTTCGGGTTCTTTGAACTGAATTCAAAACTGGTTGTCTGATCCTCAATAAATGCCCTTAAATGAGAATCAAGAAGACCGAGATTAAAAACAGTAGGATTGCCCGCGTCAGAATCCAGTTTCGACTTGTAAGGTTTGCTTTCATAAATATTTATCCCCGTAAGCATGTTTTATCCTCCTTGTTAAAGTGCCAAGATTGTTATTTCATCGTCACCCGGCGTGACCGAGCCATTAAGACAAAATGCGCTCTTTGCCAGTTGAAGCCCGTCTCTATCTTCGTCCTCGACTTTCGTGTACTGCGCCTTGGGAACGTAAATCCTGAACTTGTTCCCTGCTACTGAGCCGATCGTGCAGTCAATAATCATCTCAGTGCCTGAGAACCATTTGGTGTGAAAGTCATAAGTCGCCACTGCCACCATCTCCGGATTAAATGAGCCGGTGACATTGCGGCCAGTGAGAGAAAACGACGCGACACCACGCGCATCGTTGACATCATCTCGGACTGCCAAGTTGTTCCCAACATCTATATCCATTTCGCCGATCTTGGCAGAATATGCGTCAACCGAGAAAAGCGCGTTCATAAATACCGGCGGTTTAGTGCTTTCATAAGTTACACTCGCCAAGAATGCTGTGTCTGTAACCCCTGCCTCGACTCCCTGAAAGTCGAGATCCAGCATGACCGGCTCTCCGGACTTAAAACCTAACTTCACTTTCCCGCGCGATCCCTTGATGAGTTTTCTGACCCCGTCCTCATAACTGCCTTGCGTCAAAGACGGAATGTTGTCCGAAATGAGCTTGAACTCATTGCCGATTGTTGCCGGTACGGATGAAGTCGTCGCGGTCGCTGTAGATGTGCCGCCGGTAATAACCTCACCGCTCACGAACGTTCCGGAAACCACGGCAAACATGACCGCAGTCGCACCGTTTGCGGTATTGATAACCACTCTGCCCTTAGCCGCGGATGTGCCGCCGGTAATTGTTTCCCCATGCTGAAAGGGCCCGTTGGTGATCGCCCCGACATTCATGGACTTAAGCGCATTCACTCCAAAGCCGCATGCCTGAAGCAACTTGCCCCATTCAGGAACCGTTGCGGCCGTTCCGGATCCTCTTAATTCCAAACGATACGAAATAGCGGCGGTGCGCTTACCCGGCGTTTTACCGACATTCGAGAATGACGGACGAGCGGGATTGCGATCAAACATCGAAACATCAAAACTTACCTTCGGGTCGTAAACCAATAACTTTGCGTCAGCGGCCGCGAGCGTCTCAGCGGTACCCTCAACCGCTTCTATCTTGGCGGCAAGCTGTCTTTTGCGCGTTAACATGACCTTCCTCCTTTATCCCGAAACCTCGGGGTCATCTTGTTTATGCTGATAAATAATTTCCAATTCCATAACTAAACCTGCCTGCGGCTGACCTTCCAAGGTTTCAAATAAAACATTCGATTTGATATTCGTGTCCTTCGCAAACCCGCCGCGAGCGATGTCCTGCATAATTGCCTTTTCGATATCACCCAAAAGACTGTTCAAAATCGTGTCGGTCGCCTGCATATCTGCCGCGTCCTGCCTTGTCCAGATATCCAAATAAACCGTCAACCGGCATGTCATAAACGGATTCGGCGCGGGGTTTTTCTCCTCAGGCCCGGCGTTAATGACAATACATGGCACATTCAAAAGCGAATTACCCGACTGCCGCCAACGCTGAACACTTTGAATATCGTTGTGATAACCATTAGCGGTTGTCACTCCCGAAAGTGTCGTGCGTAAATTCTCTAAAATGCTTTCTCTGACCGTCATGTTTTGCTCAACGCTTTCTCAACAGACTTGTTCAAAATATTAATCCGTTCGTTTTGCATGTCGTCCCACGTCTTGTAGAACATCAGCCTCGGTCTTATCCGCACGCTGTTCTTCAAAACAAAAAGCGGCAGAATCTGCCGTAATTTCTTTTTTACCCTCGCCAAGAATGTCTTGCCTCTTAACTTAATAGGAACCACGTTCTTGAGTAATCGCGGCTGGCGGTATTGTTTTTTAAGCCTACCGTCCGAAGTAAAAAGCTCTTTTCTCGCCGAGAGCGGAACCGCAAGCTTCCCGCCGCTTTGATTCTTAACTGTTGCCCCTTCCTCGTGCATACGCGCGATCTTGGAGTCCGAGAAAATCACCATGCCCATGCCTTCGATGTCCTGAGAAACAAGACTTGCCCGGCTGAAATGCGTGAATATCCCATGCGGCCTGCCGCGAATACCCGGAGGCCCCTGCAATCTCTCCTGTCGAAACACCTTCAAAAACTTACGGCTGATATGATCCATCCCATCGGCAATCTCGAACTTTAAGTCTTTCGGAAAAAGCCGAAGCGCACGATCAAGGTTCTTGGTGTTTATCTCAACAGTTAATTCGCTCATTTCTGCACCAGCAAATGCCAGATCCCTTCGTCTTGGTTTAAAATATCCGCAACCACCCAGCTGATAACCGCGCCGCCAATAGTTTCAGAAAACGACACCACGTCCCCGCCTTTATTAATCGACGTAACGCCCGCAATGGCATCATTAGCCACAAACAATTCCGCCTGATTAATGAGCGTTCGACCGGTGTCTTCATACGCCGGATCCAACCGTTTTCGATTAATAACAGCCTTAATCGCTTTCGGCACTCCGGCCTTAGGCGTATAAGTCACATCCTCCGCGAACTCCAGCGGATTAAGAAACGCTTGTGCGGCATCCTGCGCTATCTGGGTCTTAAAACTCATCATTCCTCCCAAGGCATAAGGGGGATCCCCTCATAAAGAGGATCCCCCATTACTCGCCTTAAGCTACCTTCATCAGATGAGCAAAGTACGGATCGATGATGATTTCATCCACATGCTGACGCACGCGGAAGATATCGCTACGCGACGCATCATCGCGGTACTGCTCAACCGTTGCGTTCTCTGGGCTGTCTGCATTCCAGAGGAATGTCCTTCCAACGCTCGGATCAGAAAGACGGTTCGGATTACCGATCACAGCGGCCATAACGTAAGAGGCGTTCCAAATATCGCCATTTATGAACGTCTTGCCTTCTTTGGCGGTGTTATAAATGCCTCTGCCGACAAGGATCTTTTGAATCCCCAAAAGATCAGCGAGAGCATTCAATATCTCCGCCTCGGTCAACCGCGCCACATACTTGATCGAGTCCTTGATGACGCTGTTATTCAGCAGACGGTCAAGATTCGCCTTGCTGAAAATCAATGTGTTCGCATCAAGCCCGCTATTGGCTCGGACTTTCTCACGAATCGCACGCACCTGAGCGATAACGTCAGTAGACGCGCTCGTCCAAGGAGTTGCCGAGTTATCGGTGTAAAGCTGAGCGCCGGTGAACGTGGTTGTGTTAAACACAAGACCAGAAACTCGCCGCTCCTGCGCCTGCAGAACCCTGCGGGTGATGATCTGAACGGTCGTCAACTCCGCGTCGAAGTCAGACGCATAGAGCGTCCTTTCGCCGTCATCCAACGCGCCTTCAAGACCAAATTCCTCGCAGTTGTACTGCTTGTCTTTAGCCGAGAAGCCATCACGGTTGTAATTACCGCGAGGCGCACGCTTGGTATCAGCTTCGCGGGTAATGCTTTCACGAGTGATCGCCGGGAAGATACTCGATTTCTTCTTTGTCCCGAAGATCGGAAGCACCTGCGTTCCGATGAACTCGTTTTGCTGTTGTGTAAACTCCAAGGCCGCCTCACCTAACTCCAGCCTCGGCACTGCCCTTGTTCCTGAATAATCAACTCCCATGGTATCCTCCTAATTTTTTAGATTTCGTTAATTACAAAAGAATGCACTCGACGATTTCGCCGTCTGCGGCCGTCGCTTCCAGATTACGACCCTGAATGGAACCGCTCACCGTTGCGCTGATCTTGCCGTCCAACGCGCCGTAAAAACTTCCGCCAATAGCAATCGCGCCGTTAGCTTCCATCTTGAACGTGCGGCCGGTGTGCTTGAGATCGATAGAAACCATCTCGCCGGTAAGTGCCCTTGCCGCGCTGATACCGATAAACGCATCGCCCGCGTCCGCGTATTCCACTTGTGTTCCGCTTCCTGCGGTTAACTTAACTCTGCGGTAAGGTTCGATTACCGCCTCATTTGCGACAAATGCTTTTGAACCCATGTTGTACTGTGACATTTGAAACCTCCTTGTAATTTATTTCCGTTTATCTGCGGTTTTAAGTAATGCCTCAGTCATACTGCAAGCATGCTCTTGCTTGTATGCTGTTGCCTTTTCAAGATGAGTGACGGGCTTCTTTGTCGGATCCTCATCAAGATCAGGGCCCACCGGAGGCACTGAAGCCTTCTGCAACCCCTCAAGCTGTTTTTCCTGAAACTTAATCGTCGCGCCATCAATCGTTAAACCGCTTTCAACCGCTTCAAGCGCAAGATCGTTCATGTCCTTAAATGCTTTTGACTTCTTAAGGATTGCCACTCCCCGTTCGCGCTCTTTCTTCGATCCTTCATCAACCCCAAGCGCGTGAACAGAGCTGTAAAGGTCAGACCTTTCCACTTTTAATTTTTCCAACGTCAATTCTTCAAACATATACTTGTCCTTTCGTTTTGTTTCCTTGTTAAATCCATATCGCTCTAAAAAAGCGATTACCTTTTCCACCGCTTCCGGCTGATTAAGAAACTTATCCAGAAACGCTGTAATCTCAGCCGATGGCTTAACCCCATCAGAGAAAAACTGCGATCCGAAAAGTCCATCATTCGCCGCCGGATCATCCACCACATCCACTGACATAAGTTTTTTCACGCGGATTAGAGGGGGCAATTCTTCACCTTCTGCTTGTTTCTTTTCGCGGAATTCTTCTTCCCAGTGAATAACCATCGAAGACCCAAATGCGCCGGGATCGCTTTCCGCGAGATTCATCACGTAACCCGCCAAATCTCCGTCCGGCGTTTCATGCGCTGTGCGATCGATATGTAAATCAGCCCGCACCACATCACCGTCACGCCTGAAGTTTTTTGTCCGCCCCAAGAATGTGCCAAGCGCGGTGCTTGACATATTTGGATGACCAAACCGAGATTTAATCCCGCCCTTCGACTGATTGCCAAACTCAACAACCGAATCCAAAGCTACATCATCGAACTCCCCCCTTTCGTCATGCGTAACGCCCTTGGTGACAACGGCGAAGCCCGCGATGACTTCATCTTTGCGGTTAACCCTCACATTGCCGCCCCGGGCAATGTCCGCACGAAAATAAATATCTTTATTCGCCATCTTTCACCCCTTCCGGCCGCTTAACAGAAACATCAACCTCAACCGGCATTGACATCTGCTGTCTGTTCCCCAGCCGTATCCTGCGGCGTTTCTTGACCGGCCGCTTGCTGTCCTTGTTTTGCGTTGTTTCCATTGTCCACCTCTATTCCCAGTTCTTTGAGCTTCGCCTGCTCACGCTTGCGTTGCTCGAAACTTTCTTCCCAGTCCTTGCCTGACTGCGCATAAAGATCGGAATACGTCACGATGCCGTTTCTTAAACCAACCTCAGCCGCCTGCGCCTCTTTAAGTGGATCCACCCATTCCCAGCCCGGCGCGATCCATGACGCGCTCGTCCAATAACGCTGGTTTTCATAAAACGTATCTGCCCTGACTTCGCCCCTTAAATACGCCTCCTCAAGAATCATTTCCCAAACAGGCTGACACAATTTGCGAGACAACCATTCCTGCCGCATTTTGAAATAACGCCTTGCCTCAAGCAGTGCCGCCCGCGCGCTGGAATAATTTGTTTTTGAAAAATCTTTTGCCACAAGCTCATAGGGCAAACCTAACGCCGCTGATATCGCCTTGAGAATGCGTTCAACAAACGGCTCGAAACTCGAGCCCGGACGCTGAGGATTAAACGACGTGATGCTTTCACCCGGCATAAGGTGCTTAATCATGCCCGGTTCTAAACTCTCGATGAGTTGACCTGCAGGACTGCGGTCATACGCGCCGCTTGCGGACACATCCATCGATGCCTCAGATGTGATAAAAAGCGAGAAACAAGCCGCGATCCGTGCCGCGACAAGTTCCGCCTCCGCGTACTCCGAAAGGTCTTTGAAATAATTAATAACAGGCGCAAAGAACGGAACGCCTCTTGTCTGCCCTGACCGCTGAACGTAATAAAGATGAAACACATTCCGTCTGCCATATTCGTTAAACGCGGGAATCTCGATAAACTCTCTCTCCTCGCGCTTGGCGTACCGCACATCTCCGGGATGAGTCTTTTGTATGAAATATGAAACCGGCTCACCCTTCTCTCCGATCTTCACGCCTGACCTGACCGACTTATCACCGCGCCTATCAGGCGGTGTATCAAGCCGATCTGATTCGATCACCTGAAGCCCAAGCGAGTACGGCCGCACTGGATCCTTAAGCATCATCGGAATGATTAACGCCTCGCCATTCTCAAGAATCTGCCGATCAACCAACTGCTGAATCTCGTAGAAGTCCATGCGATAACCCGCATCAGCAAAAGGGGCCCATCGTTTCCAAACTCGTTCCGCGTCTTTTTGGAATGTGTTCGCCTGATCTTCCGTGATATCAAGAAACTCCATATCGACACGCGATTGAGGACGAATGCCTGAGCCGACCACATTGGTGGTCATGGTGGAGGTAATGCCTGACGCATGCGCATCGTTGCGATTTAAATCGCGGCTACGCTCCCGGATGTCTTTAAGCTCAGGCAATAAGTCCTCGTCCGCGGAACCGCCGCCCGGAAGCCACGAAGATCGAAGCCGATCACGGGATGCGCCCCGATATGCGCTAAATCTGTCTGAAACCTTAATCGCTTCCCGATACATACGCCGCTTGAGTCCCGCACGCGGAGAAAAGAACGAAATAAATGCATCCAGACCGATAGACAATGAATCAGTAAAAGTTTTTTTCATGATGGATTCCCAAATGAGGCATAGGTCGTTGTGCCACCTGATCCTGCAATCTCACGCTTCAATTGATCCCGCAACTTATAGAGATCAGAAAGCGGCACATACTGAAGATTGCGGCCGCCGATCGAATACGACTGCACCGCGCCGCCTGTAATACGCGCATTAATCGCATTCTCAACGTTCTCAAGCATTACTTCTTTCGACGGTGAACTCATACGCCTCCTTTTGCCCAATAAAAAAACCCGACTCCCCCTTGCGCAAGGAATCGGGTTTTTTACTGCTATTGGGTCGGCAACAGTGATCAGCTGTCCCGCTTTAAATTTTCTACTTTAATTTTACCTGAACCACGCTATTTGACAATATGGTCGTTACTACAAATTAGTAATAATTATTTTTCGTCGTTAGCCTCCACTGATTTGAAGTTATGTCCGCATTTATTGCAAACGTGATACCGAATCGGCGGGTGACTCGAATAACATTTATTGTCTTTGCTTCGGCATTTCGGGCAACGAATAGGAATGAATCGCACACCATAATCCTCGCTGTTGTTTGCCGGACGCCCTGCCTGCCGGGCAGGTTCTTGCCATCCGTCGTTTTTGAGCCAATTTGATTTTCGTTCGAGCCATTTGCCCATTACAGCCAAGATCCTTCCCGCTTTCTGATCCAAATTTGTTTCGCGTTAAGCTGATCATCGACCACACGTTGCTTCGCGCCTTCCTCGCGCCTAATATTCAAAGCCCTGATAATATCCGCCGCGGCAACCGCATATACTTCCGCATCGAGATAATGATTGGCGATCGCCTCTTTCTTTTTTTGCCAAACTTCTTTCGCCGCGCCGGTGTTTCTGTTCCTGATTAAAACTTTATGCTCTGCGGTGAACTGCGAAAGGTATTCATCCGATACATTCTTGAATAAATGCCATTTAGCAGGATCCTTCGAGTTCACCAGCCGATTGATCTTGTCTTTATACTGCATCGTGTTGATGTTCCACAAAACAAGTCCGTTATGAATCATGCTTCCCGTGCGTGAATTAATATCAATCTTCGTTGCCCGATAAAACCTGCCGTCTGTTAATTCTTCCTGACCTTTAATCGCCTTTGTCTTGTCATGCCAGAACCTGCAAAATTGATATACCTCATCGGTTCGGTATCCAGAATCAACGCACGTTAAATAAACCGGCAGTGTTTCTTCACTCCCGATGCGTTTGTATTCAGTTTTGAACAAACGATCAACGATGTCCTCCCAATATTCAACCCGCTCAGCCTTAATAAGCCACGACTCCTCACAATATCCCCACCCTCGAATCACATAATAAAAATGATCTTTCTGAACATCCACGCCAGCCGTCAAAACAAAAACATCTTCCGTGACAATCCCAGTGTCATAATCCCGCGATAAATTACGAACCTTATCAACCGTTGTTTCCTCAATCTTTTCTTCCCAAACTTCGGCAAGCCATGAATTGACGAAGTTCATCAGTAGCTCAATGTAATCTTTTGACTTCAAAAACTCCGACGCGATATCACTCCATGTCAACCACGGCGAATAAAGTGAATTGATCCAAAAGCCTCGGTGCTTGCTTTTTATCACGTCGCCTGTGATCGTTCCGTCATCATCAATATCCGCGCCCTCCGGCACCCACTGCCCCCGAGGAAGTATTTTGTTTTTGTGATAATCCTCAATCCGCCCCTTGCAATACGCGCACTCGTACCAAGCGAGTCGCTCATTTTTTATCTTTTCAGCCGACCGCTCACTGCTCGGCCATTTGATCTGACCGAAGACTAAAACCTGATACTTTCCACAATGCGGGCAAGGAACGTAATATTTGCGTTTATCCGATCTGTCATATTCACGAAAAACATACCCGTCTCGCGTTGTCGGCGTTGAGACCTTAATCGTCTTTTTATTCCAGAAAGTTTTCTGCCGCTCAGACGCCAGCTTAATCGGATCGGCTTCACGCCCTGAGAATCTCGGATATTTATCAACCTCATCGAGGAATAAATAACGAATCGGCCGCGATGCCAAGTCTGCCGGGCTGTTTGATCCAGCGAAATAAAGAATCATGCGGTCTAAATGATATTCAAGTTTCGTAATATCATCGGAAACCTCGCTAACGTGCGACCGTAAAACACCAGCCCCCTCAATCATTGGAAGAACGCGGTTATAGGAAACGCTCTTTGCGTCGCTTTCGCGCGGAAGAACCATGAGCGTGGGGCCCGGATCCTGATCAATAAGATACCCGAGCATGTTATACATGCCCTCCGTCTTGCCAACCTGCGAGGCCGCCATGACCGTGATTTCTTCAACCAGCGGATCTGTAAAAGCATCCATGACTCCCTTCAAATACGGCGTCCGGCTTGTTTTCCATCGACCCGGCTCTGCGGACGTTACCGAATTAAGAATTCGATACTGATCCGCCCACTGGCTCACCGTTATCGGAAGCGGCCTCATCCACGCCTGCCGTTCCTGCTGGCTCAATATTTCCTTTTCCGTTTTCAACAGCATCTTTCACTCCTGAAAAGTCATCAACGATTGCACTTATGACTTCGTAAAGTTCCGATTCAATCTCACGTGGCTCGCGCATCGCAAGCTTAGGTGCCATAATTCGCGGCAAAGACAAAAACTCACGCTTGATCATCATGACCCGGGCAACCCGCCCCTTTTCGACTTCCTCCCTTGAAACAACTTCTCCAGTCGCTTTTTTCAATTCCAGCTCAAGCATCGTCGCCTTATACTCAAGAATCTTGTCCTCCCAATACTCCTTGCGATCCTTGAACTCATTTAAGCCATCCTCATTCCGCGTTACATGCCATGCCTTAATCTCATCAAGGTCATAAAACCCGTCTTTGGTCGTTGGCATTCCGTCCTGCTTCCAACGCTGGACGGTGCGGTACGACACATCCATCACCTTAGCAACTTCTTCTATGGTTTTGACAACCGAGGGCGCGAGCGGCTCTGCCTCGAACTGCTCAATCTCAATAATTTCAGATTTGCTCAATGGCTTACCGCTTTGCATCTTTTCGATTAAATGCAAATGCCGCTTCTTCCGCGCTATATCAGCCAAGTTTTGTTTCTGATCAGCCATTTAATAAAGCCTTCTTCCCTGTGAATTCTTCCCAACGCCGCACCGCCACATCACAAAAAACAGGTTCTAACTCCATTGCGAACACGCGCCGATTCAAACGCTCACCAGCAATAATCTGCGATCCAGACCCACTGAATGGCTCATAACAGATATCGCCCGGGGTCGTATGCACCCGCATTGGAATTGCGAAAACTTCGGTGGGCTTAACAGTCGGGTGATCAAGACCGGGATTGCGCTTCTTGCCTTCCCAATCAAGTTCCCAAACATCGGTGTGATATTCGGGCGTAGCTGGATCGCCTGAACGCAAGAAGTCAATCGTCCAAACGCTTCCGATTGACTTGTTCTTTGGTTTATATTCCGGTCGCTTGCCTTGTACCCACATGAGCAAACACGGTTCATGCCTCCACGAATAAAACGAATACGTAAGGATGACGCACGGCTTGACCCAAACAATTTCCTGATGGATAAGAATCCCCAGCTCTTTGCACACGCCCTCGATGTCCGACTTCCGCTTTGACGCATGCCACAAATATAACGCCGTCTTTTCCTGAATGTACTTAAGCCCAACGGTTAGGAACTTGCGCATGAAATCAACAGCGTCAGGAATATCAATCTCGTGATAAACATTCGACCAATCACGGCCGCCGTTAGGACGATTCGCGCCGGTATAGTCCACGCAATACGGTGGATCCGTTGCCCACAGAGTTGCCTTCTGTCCATCCATCAGCCGCGCCACATCCTCATCAATCGTGCTGTCCCCGCACAGAAGCCGATGCTCACCAAGAATCCAAAGATCGCCCTTTTTCGTGATTGCCTCTTTAGGCGGTTCGGGGATATCATCCGGCAAAGTCTTTCCCGTTCCCATGTTCTCGATTTCCAAGTCCGCAACTTGCTGTCGCAACTCTTTCATACGAAGCGCAAGGTACCCATCCGCATCTTCCGTCCTTAATTTCTCCAACAACGGAATCAATGCCGCTGTCCACCGACCGGTCACCTCCTGCGAATTGAGCGTGACGTTCATGGCCATTTCAGTCACCTCATCCACATCAACCATAATCGCCTCAACGCTCTCAACACCCTCCTCCTGCAAAATCTTGAATCGCTGATGACCTGAAATGATGTGCATATTGCGTTTATTGATCACTAAAAGATCAACCATCCCGAACTTTTCCAGCGACTGCCGCAACCCGGCTAGCGACTCCGGGGATATCTCCCTCGGGTTATACGGTGCCGGTCTTACATCGGACATTCGGACATCGCAAATGTCCGGTTTTACATTGATATTTGCCATCGAAAACCCTCCCTTTTTGACCTGTTTTTCCCTTATTTCACGACGGGGAACGCCTTTCCCCGCCCTTTACCCATAAAATGACCCTTACGACCACGATACGACATTTTGAAAACTTAATATCACTGAAGGCGGTCGCCTCGCCCGACCCGCGGCCGACACCCCCTTCCAAGGACCCGTAAACCTAAAACGTTACGCATACAGTCAGCACACCCGCACTCAGCCAGTAGACTGCATGGCGCACATCACCCTGCAACCCATAGACACATGCCGCTAAGACATCAAGCACGATCAACACCAAAGGAAATAACTTCTCCATCACACAACCCTCCCGTTAAAGATGCGTACTGCATCGCTTACCTTAAGCCAATAGTCCTTCTCCTCATCTGTGAAGCCTGCCCACATAGCGTCCATAGGCTCAACAACCAAACGATTGAAGTCTGCCTTGTCCTGCTCTGCATTAATGCCCTTTGCCATCTTGTCGTTGATCCACCTCGTGCCATCAACAAACCTTTTGTACAATGCCTTGTACTTGTCGAAGCACACCGCTTCGTCCGAGTGAAGATAGTGAAGATTGTTTCTATTTATGCTCATATCTAATTTCTTATTTTTTTATTTTTAGTTCTTTATATAAAGAGAAAAACTTGTTTCACTATCTTCACCGCCTGCCCAACTCCTTGTCTGATAAGCAGTTGCGCGGTGAAACTTCGATAAAATATCTTCACTTTTCCTTCACTTCTTTCACTCAAAACGGCCTCGGCTCATTAAAATCAGCACTAAGCTGGTTCTCGCCTGCCTTTAACCCCACCCCAAACCAGTAAAGGTTGCCTTTATCCCCGCCATGAGTGAGCCTGTCCTTCACAAAGCCGCGCTTCTTCATGTAATCGATAAACTCATTGCGGTTGATATAGCGAAGGCCGATATCCTTTGCCCATTGCTGAATATCTTTGAGAATGACACCTGACTGAACTTTGCAGTCCTGCCCTAACACACATCGTTCCTCAATGTAATTGCCGATCAGATCCGACTCCTCCTGATACTCAGTCGTGGCCGCCACAACCTTGTCCGGCCTGCCCAATCCCTGCTTCTGCCAAACCTGAAAGCCTTCAACAGCCCAATTCAGAATGCCCTCATATTCAGCCGATAGCTTCTCATCCAGCTTGGGATCACGTTCATTGGGCTGAATGACGCGCTCAAAAGGAATGGTGACAATACGCCGCCAGATGCCTTTGTCCGTTCCTGAAATATTGGGCTTATGATTTGTTGCGAAGAAAATCTTGAACGTGGCAAAGAAGTCGAAATACTCTCTATGCAGATACCTCGCTGATATCGGGTCGTCACCAGTCAACTGTTTGATCTGCGCTTCCGCCAACGCCTTTGATTTACCTGACTCAAGCGCGGTCACAAACCGAGTTCCTTTAAGCCGCGCTACATCATTCGGAATGGAGTCGTTGTACTTCTCCATCAAGGTCGTGGCCGGTGTGTTGATCGCGTAATCACCAAGAATCCTGAAGATATGTTTTAAGAACGTGGACTTGCCGTTCATGCCTACGCCATAAAGAATAAAGACGCACTGCTCTTTTGTTGATCCAGACAGCGAATAGCCCACTGACTTCTGCATAAAATCAATCAACTGCATGTCGCCTTGAAATATCGTCATCAAGAAACGCCGCCACTCAGGACACTGTGCGTCTTTGTGATACTCAAGCTCAACACGGCGGGTAATGAAATCGTCTTTGCTGTGGGGTTTTAATTCGCCTGTCTCGAGGTTCAGCGTTCCGTTCTTACAATTAAGAAAAATCAAATCTTTGTCGAAGTCGTCACTCCGCGCCGCCACCCCTTCGCTTCGCACAAGGTTGACCATCGCCTTGAGCCGCGCCTCTGATTCACTTCTTATTGCATGCTTAAATAAAAACTTATCGTTTGTGGCCTTAGACATCTGATACATCTGCTTGGCCGTATTCTTTGCGAGCTTCAAAATCTGAAATTTCTCGTCACGTTCCCATCTCGTGCCGTCCCAAATAAACCACCCGCCAAGAGAATCGCAATACTTGATGCTGTCGCCGTACTTCTCCAAAAACAAACCGGCGTTCCACACATCCGTAAAAGGTTCTTTTGTCTGTGCCTTAGTTTTATCCTCATCCTCAGTGCTGTAACGCGAAACACTCGCGGCGATCGTTGAAACTTCCTTCTTAGGCAGGGGTGGCACACAACGGCTGTCGTTTATTGAATGAAGCATCATCTCGATCTGTGGATGATCGAGACCCATCTTGCGCATCCGCACGCCCATGTGCATGAGCGAATTGTTGCGGTTCTCGGTAATCTTCGCGCCCTTATCGGACAGATCGACAACCGGCTGTTTCTCACTTAAAAGCTCAACCAGCCACGCTGGAGCCTCCGCGATCATCGTTTCATCAGGATGATGCGCGGCCTCCCATTCGTATGACCTATCCTCAATAACGCTGGGTGGCGCGATAACATAACCGCCATCGCCACGGATATCAATACCCGGGCGGACGCCGGTCTTACAACCGATACCATTCTCGGGATAGCGGAAGAAAATATGTCTTCCGCCACTCCAAGTAAGAGATTCTACGGTATGCGGCATCTCCCCAAACTCGCGTTCAAGATCCTTTAATGACTCATCACCAGTCGCGCCGTTTTTAACGTCAATATCAACAACGAATATCCCCGACACCTTGCCGGTCGCAATAGCGATATTCGCGCCGTTATGGCCGTTGAATAACTGCCTGATAACCGCTTCATCAGCTGACGCGTCTTTGAATCCGCGTGGCGTTAAAGGAATCTTGTTCTTGCATGGGAATACCGACCAACCTCGTTTGGCATAAAATAAAGCCTGTTCAAGCATTCGTTGACCTCAAATCTATTTGAAAAGGGGGCGGCATTACACCGCCCCCTTCGGTTATCAGTACGGTCTCTTTTCGGCCGCTTCATCTTGCACATCTTCTTCGTGAACTTGAATCGCGTTCGCCTTGGAAGCAAAGTCATTCCATAGCCGCTCACAGACTGCGTATTCCTCGGCCAGCGCATCACCGACCGGTGTGACTTTTAAGACGGCATAGGTCGCGATGTCGTTTGTCTCCATCTGCGACACCAGCTTGTATTTGCGCGAGAACATATCGCCTCCGCAAAACTTCGCCAGCGACAACAGATTCTTCCCCGCCCTGTAGCTCGTTTTCGAGAAACTCACGATGATCGGCATGGGAACGCCCGGGAAGTACGAGAAGAAGTTAATGAACGTCGTCGCAACCGGCTTCTCCCCATTAGGCCCGAACTTCGCCTCGGCTTTAACTTTCGGATCCAGCGGGTCCGTAGACTTCCAGATAACCGCGCCCGGATCGAACTCCGAGTCGAAATTCGGATCGTCCTTACTCCGAGGATTAAACCGGATGTAATTCTTAAACATGAAGATCGGAATGAACTCCTGTGGCAACACCTCTTTGGTGAGCGAATTAATAACCGACCCCACCTTGATGCCTTCAAGTCCTTCCGTTAATTCAGGCGACAACGCCTGCATCAGCTTCGCGCGGGGAATAATGAGATCCTCACGATCCACTCCACCCTCGAAACCTCTTTGAACGCCTTCCGCCTGCATCAATGCACCGCTTTGAACTTTCGCTATTTCTTGTGACATGTCATGCCTCCTTTACGAGTAAAGCCTTAGTGATGGTTTTAAGTAATAACTGATACACTCTGGAATCTCGTCGCCGTTTTCTATGCATTCGCTCGTGAAGCTCGAAAGGCTCTGAGGCAAGACTGTCGTCTTAATCAAATCCTCCCTGCCATGATCCTTGAGGA
>Ga0182027_10000580_pt1 | contig 63259 bp, 82 predicted proteins | sample 712E1DmetaG_FD_121300 | JGI IMG/M metagenome (GOLD analysis project Ga0182027, IMG submission 121300) | Permafrost microbial communities from Stordalen Mire, Sweden - 712E1D metaG (Illumina Assembly) | ecosystem: Environmental > Terrestrial > Soil > Wetlands > Permafrost | place: Sweden...
GCGTAAGAATTGATGCTGACTTAACTGACAATGTCATGACAACAGTCAGATTGATCAACGAAAGAGACTGGACCGCGGAAAGCACTTCTAACACTGACATTGATCTGGATTTAGCTTATGTTACTTTAAAAGAATTCTTATACTCACCTTTGACTTTAACTCTTGGCCGTCAAGAAATAAACTTTGGTAACTCTTTAATCATGGGTAACAGCCATAACTATAGCTACACTTCAGGAAGCACCGCTATAGGCAATTTGCCCGTTGATTTGAGTGAAAGAAAAGCATTTGATGCCATACGCGCAACTTTAAATTATGATCCTTTGATTATTGATGCGGTTTACGCAAAACTTAGCAACTCAAACAGCATAACTAGTGATGCAAGCGCCGATTTATTCGGTGTTAACGTTTCCTATGATTTAACCAAGAAGATCAATGTCCAAGGTTATATCTGGGATAAAAAAGATAAAACAGCAACAGGAGTTATTAATAGCAAAAAGGATAACGTTTACACTGTTGGTGGTTTAATCACTGCTAAACCAATCCAGGATTTGAAAGCTTCTCTTGAAGCTGCTTATCAGTTTGGCGATGCAAGAAATGCTACGGATTCAACTGCCCGCAATGCATATGCTCTTCAGGCAATGGCAGATTACACATTCAGTAAGGTTAAGTTCACTCCTGCTGTTGGCGCAGCATACACACTCTTATCCGGACCAAGAAAGAATAAAGCAGAAACTGGATGGAGCCAGATGTTCTATGATCAAAGATTAGGTAATATTGCTTATGCCTTATTACCCTTTAGCAACTTACAGGCAATTGGACTTCATGCCAGCGCAAAGCCGGTTGAAGATGTAACTCTAACAGCTAACTTGACTAACTTCAGGCTTATGGAACATCAGCCTACTAGTATTGCTTACACAGGCCTTGATGGTAATACGATCGCCTTAACGTCTAACAGAAAAGACCTTGGTAATGAACTTGATGTTACTGGCCTGTATGACTACACTGAAGATGTGCAGTTAGGCCTTACCTGGGGATATTTTGCCGCGGGCAAAGCAATTGCCAGCAGCCGTGGTAATGCATCTGAGTTAATCGGTTCAGTAAAAGTTACATTCTAATACAGTTTATGTAGAAATACTAAACCCTCGGGGGGTGTAAATCCCCCGAGGGTTTTTTAATAGGTAAGCTTATGCTAAACCTCGCTTTTATTTTTCACATGCACCAGCCATACTACAAGAACCTCTTGACACAGGAGAGCGGCTTGCCCTGGGTCAGGCTGCATGGGGTCAAGGATTATCTGGATATGGTGCAGATCCTGGAGAAATTCCCCAAGATCAAGCAGACCTTTAATGTTGTTCCGTCTTTATTCGAACAGGTAGAAGATTATAATAACGGCCTGGTAAAAGATAAATTTAGCGAACTAACCAAAAAACCCGCTCCTGAACTAACTAAATCCGATAAAGAGTTCCTGCTACAGAATTTTTTCTCCATAAACAGGGAGAGGGTAATCGCCACTTTCGCGCGTTATTATGAGCTTTACCTTAAAAAACAACGCGGTCAGGAGTTTTCTACTCAGGACTATCTTGACCTGCAGCTTTACTTTAATTTAGCCTGGATTGACCCGTCATTCCGCAAGAATATCCCCGAGCTTAAGAAAATATGCGCCAAAGAGAGGTTCTTTAACGAAGAAGACAAGCATATCGTTTTAGATAAACAATTGCTTATATTAAAAGAAATCATCCCCGCATACCGCCTTTTTAAACAAAACAACCAGATCGAAATAAGTGTTACCCCATATTATCATCCCATTTTGCCTTTACTGTGTAATACAAATATAGCCAAGGAAGCAAACAAGAAAACAATCCTGCCCAAAAAAGAGTTTAGCTACCCGCTTGACGCCAAAGCGCAGATTGACAGCGCGGTAGAATTCTATAAACAAAGGTTTGCCGGGGCTCCGGAAGGCATGTGGCCATCGGAAGAAGCGGTAAGCGAACATATTCTGCCATTTATCATTGGATCCGGGATAAAATGGATTGTTACTGATGAAGCCATACTGTTTAAATCATTGAAAATGAAGAAACGCGATACCAGGCTGTTGTATCAACCGCACCTGTTAAAAAGAAAGAAGGGGGAGCTCAATATTGTATTTCGCGACCGCAATCTTTCGGATTTAATTGGTTTTAACTACCACGGGATGAAAGAAACTGACGCGGTGAATAACTTTATGGGCCACCTGGAAAATATTGAAAAGGCATTTAAGAACAAGGATATTTTAGTTACTATTGCCATGGATGGGGAAAATGCCTGGGAGTTCTTCCGCAATGACGGCCATGATTTCCTGGAGATGCTTTATCAACGCATCTCAGAAAGCGATTTTGTAAAAACAACAACCATAAGTGAATATTTAAAACTTAACCCCGCGAAAAACGAAATCAAACGTTTAAGCGCGGGTTCATGGATTTACGGAGAATTCGGCAAATGGATAGGCAATCCCAGCAAAGTAAAATACTGGGAATGGCTTGCAGATGCCAGAAAAGCATTTGAACAGGCAAACCAAAAGAATGAAACTCCGCTTGATAAACTGGCCTTAAAGCAAATGTATATCTTAGAAGGCAGCGATTGGTTCTGGTGGGCCGGAGAAGACCCGGACGGCTCCTTTGACTGCCTGTTTAAGCTGCACCTGATCAATTTATATAAATTGATCAAACGGGATCTACCAGAGTATCTAAACCCTTGACACAGCTTAGCTTTTGTGTTATAAAATAGACTCAAATGGATAAGAAAGAAATTTACGAGCATCTGGCGAATATTTACCTGGACGCCTCTTCAAAGTCATCAAAGAAAAAACGCAAATCAAAACCATATCCAAAATCAATCCGTAATTTAATTCTCGTCGGATTACTGCTGGTTTTAGGATTAGGCAGCGGTATTGCGTATTCCAGTCTTACTTCGCATAATCAAAATACGCAGATTGCCTTATTTTTATTCCAGGATACGGCAAAATTGAATTTTAACTTTGACCCCGCCCAAAAAGAAACTTTTTCACTAAATCTTAAACAACTAAATCTATCTAGATATAAAACCCTGAGCTTTGCGGCAAGAAAAGCCAACCCCAAAGACACCATTGCTTTAAAAATAGAGTTCACTAACCGTTTTAACGAAAAAGCGGAAATCTATATAAAAGACATTTCAGGCAAATGGTCAAACCATGAAATAGATTTTAGCCGCTTTGCGAAGATTAATGACTGGGGTCAGATGAAAGCACTGTCTTTTAGTGTTGAGGAATGGAATGCTAAAGAGAAAACCGGCATTGTTTATATAGATAATATAAAAGTAACTAAATAGTCAAAAATTTTTTATATAGAAAAATCCTTACGAGCGAAGTGAGTAAGGATAATCTAAAGGAGGAAAGGCTCATGCGCATTATATCAATCGCTAATCAAAAAGGCGGCTGCGGCAAAACAACTACATCCATAAATTTAGCGGCTGCTTTAGCGGCTAATAACCGCAAAGTTCTGCTTATTGACCTTGACCCGCAAGCGCATGCCACCAGCGGATTAAATATCAAGGCTGATGTAAGTATTTACAATGTCCTTTCTAAGATTACACATAAAAAATGCCAGCTCGAAGAGATCATCCAGAATATAGGCGAAAATTTTGATATTGCTCCATCAAGCCTGATTTTGAGCACTTTGGAACAGGAATTAAGCGGTGAAATCGGCCGAGAAAGCCGGCTGCGCGATATTTTAACCGCATTTAAAAACAACTATGACTATATCTTAATTGACTGTCCGCCAAACCTGGGAATTTTAACTATTAATGCCATCCGCTCAGCAAGCGAGATAATTATTCCGGTTGAAGCCAGCAGATTTTCCCTGGAAGGCTTAAGCCAGCTAACCAGTATTGTTGATCTTGTCAAAGAAAGATTAAACCATGAAGTGGATTTTAAGGTTTTAGTAACTAACTTCGATTCCCGGTTGCAGCATTCATTCAAAATGCTGGATAAGATCAAAAGCGATTATCAAAACAAAATGTTTTCTAATATCATCCACGTAAATGTAAAACTAAAGGAAGCGCAAAACGAAGGCCTGCATGTATTTATCTATGATAAATACTGCCGCGGAGCCAAGGATTATTTTAGCCTTTCGCGTGAGATCATTACCCAGGAAAACCCTGCGTATGTGCCGGAGGTAAAAACTGCTCAAAAAAACCTGGAAAAACGCATGAATGAGATTTTAAAAGAGACCCTGCCCAAATTAAATAAAATCACCCTTACAGTTAAAGCCCCCGAAGCTAAAGATGTTTATTTGGCGGGTGAATTCAACAACTGGAAGCTGGATGAAAATAGCCGTATGGAGCAGAATAATGGTTCCTGGAGCAAAAGTATAGACCTTGATAGCGGAAAATACCGTTACCGTTTTGTTATTGACGGAAACTGGTCCGAAGATCCCAGTAACCCGCTTAAACAAATCAACCCGTATGGCACCATGGATTCTTTGCTTGAAGTTAAAGCATAAAGGAGACGCGTGACAAAAACACCTGATGAAGATATAGTACGCGAAGGAAAATTCTTTGCCATAATCTCATATGTGAGCTTTCTTTGCATAATCACCCTGATCCTAAAGAAAGATAATAAATTCAGCCTTTACCATGCCAAGCAAGGACTGGTGCTTTTTGTCATGGAGGTGGCGGCTTTTATACTTTCGATTATACCTTTATTAGGCTGGTTAATCGGGGTATTCGGCTATGCCTTGTTCCTTTTAGTCTCTGTTTGGGGAATTATGCAGGCTGCCCTAGGCATATACTGCCGTATACCGCTTGTTACCGATATATCTGAAAAGGTTATCCTTTGAGTTTTATCCAGAAAAATCCTTACGAGCGAAACAAGTAAGGATCATCCTTTAAGTTTCATCCGGGAAAACCTTTGCGAACGCAGCGAGCAAGGGGTATCCTTTAATAAACCTATAAGGAGGTGTTGCTATGGCTTTGAAAAGAAAGTTGAGCACCCGTAAAAATATAGCGAAATCCTTGCGCAAAACGCAAGGGAAAGTCAAAAAAGCGTCTAAAAAAACAGTAAAGAGGACAGTAAAAAAGGCATCAAAAAAACGTATTATTAAAAAAAAGGTAGTCAAAAGTAAACCCACCTTAAAGAAAAAAACCTTAAAAAAACGCAAGCCCGCAACAAAGAAATCAGTTAAAAAACAAGCAGGAAATCTTATCGGTTTAATCACACACTATTTCCCACATGTTCAGGCCGCGGTAATTAAGCTAAAGGGACCGTTAGCAATGGGGGATACGGTTAAGGTAACCGGACACACCACTGACCTTACCCAAATCATAACCTCAATGCAGATAGACCGGGTAGATATTTCAAATGCCAAAAAAGGGGATGAAATTGGCCTTCAGGTAAGCTCCCGGGTAAGGCAGAACGATAAAGTTTATAAGTTATAAATCATTAGGGCCTGTTAAGTACAAAGCGGGCCCTAAAAAATTGATATTTATAAGTAAGTACTCATAATAAATATTGGTTAATGGCGGGTAGGTACTCATAACAAACCTGGCGTTAAATGTAGGTAAGACTAAGTAAATGCGTCCTCGAGGAAGACCCCGAAAATACAGAATAGTTAAAATTGACCCTAAAATCAGCCAATTTAGCCCTAGAGGCAGGCCGGGAAGGCCTGATGAAGTAGAGCTTAAAATTGATGAATTTGAGGCCATAAGGCTGGCAGATTATCAGGGTTTAGTCCAAAAAGAGGCAGCCAAATCCATGCGTATATCGCAACAAACCTTCAGCCGGATACTTAGAAAAGCACACAGTCTGATAGCTAAGGGAATAACTACCGGATCCACAATTAGAATACAAGGCGGCCAGTATATAATTAGTACACGCCAAGATGCAAAAGAAGAAACGCCACAAGCAACAAAAGTAACACAATCCCAAGAATAATTACTATCCATTGCATGTTTAGATTAACCTCCAGGGTGCTTATTTGCCCGGATTTTCCCTTCCCGTGTACTTCCTATAATATATCTTATGTTAACTTGTCAATCTTCCGTAACTATTCCTAAACCTATGGGGGATAACGAGTTATTTAATGCTGTTTTTTACTTGTGGAAAAGACGTTTCTTCTTTACTTAAACTTACCGCTATTCTATAAGCTTAACAGTTGTAGGAAGATTTCTATATGTGGCTATAAGGATTTTTTGCGTTTAATTGCAGATTTAATTTAGCGGGTTAAAGCGGTAATTGCGGGATAAATTACCCCCTCTCCGAAGCGATTATTTATGCGGTCTAGAGCCTGAATAAGCCCCTCTCTGCGTACTTCTTCCTTAAGTAAGGCGGAATAGTACCCCCAAGAAAGGCTGCTGCAAGTAACCCCAATTACCCGGATTTTAGGATTATTAAGGGATGATTTTGAGATTATTTTAAGGGCTCTCTGGTAAATCTCATAACCGTCATTGGTCAACGCCTGGTGCGTCATTTGAGCCCCAAAATTGCCAATTTCAGGTCCACTTAACCAAAGGTGAACAGTTGCGCTGGTTAAATTCTGCTGCCTAAGCCTTGTAGCAACCATTTCAGACAATAACCTGATCCAGGCCTGGATAACCTGGGGGTTTATTTGATCCCTGGGTAAAGTATATGAATGGCTCACCGACTTAGGCTTTTCACTAGACTTACCGGGATTTTCATCAAACTTACCGGGATTATTATTAAATAATTCCGGTAAGTTTAGGTATAAATCCCAGCAGGTTTTTAGGCCTTTAGCCATTAAAATCTGGCCGTTCTTGCCACCCATACCACATAGCTTATCCAGGCTGGCCTTACGTAAAACTTGTTCAAAGTTTGAACCATCAATCAGAGTCAATCCATCCGGCTTATTTAATTTAGAAGCCAGCTTAGCCAATAGCCAATTCTTAGCTATACCCACTGATGCGCTGATGTTAAAGTTTGCATATATCTGCGCTTTAATTTCTTTACCCAAACTTACCGGGTTTAAACTTGGAGAGCTGCCAAGATCCAACTGAAACTCATCAATTGAGGCGTAATTTAAAGGTAAATCAAAACCCTTAAGAAGCTCAAGAATCTGCTCCGAAGTCCAGATATATTTAGCCTGATCCGCTGCCACAAACTCCAACTTAGAGTAAATACTATAAGCTCTCTTGGTAGGCATGCCGGAATGTATGCCTAAGGCTTTGGCCGCATAATTTGCCGCGCAAACTACCGTATGCATCCTATTACCGCGCGAGCCGACAATTAAAGGTTTCCCTTTGAGCCTAGGGTTAATTGCTTCTTCAATTGAGGCAAAAAAAGCATCCATATCAATATGTAATATCATACTTAAACTTACCGGGATTTTACTGGATTAGCTTGTCTATCTGCCAACGGAAGGTATAATTATCAAAAGAGACTTGGTACATCTGGCCTGAACAAAGCACGGAAAAGTAGTTGATCAATGCCTGACCAATGCGCTCCTGCCAATTGTAAGTGATGATTTCAATGACATATTCTTTGTCATGCCAAACAAAGCTTTTGGGAAAGATCCTGGAATGTTTAAAATTGGCCAAAACTTCGATACGCTCATTTAAGGCATCGGGATTAAAACCGCATTTTTCCGGTTCAAACCTGTCCCAGCGCGCTTTAGGGCTAAAACTATTTTGATTCATTTTTAACAGACGACTTTTTCTTTAAGCTTTACCTACATTCTACCTACTGACTACTATCTACTGTTGTTTAATACTTCCTGATCACTGTAATAAGCTTGCCTATGACTTTAAACTCTTCAAAAATTGGCGGGTAATTACTGTTAGCAGCCTCCAGATGAAACTTACCGGCTTTATTACGCAGTCTTTTTAACGTAACTTCATTATTATCCAATAGCGCGGCAACTATATCGTTATTGTCGGCATTAGGCCGTTTCTTAATAATAGCAATATCTCCATCCAGGATACCTGCATCAATCATGCTGTCGCCTTTAACCCTTAAAGCAAAAACATCATCAAAACCTAAGCGGCCAAGGAATAAATCATCACTATCTACATAACCCTGGATTTCTTCATAAGCCAAATTAGGCTTACCGGCCATAATTGTACCAATTATAGGGATCTTGTTAAAACCGGCGCGCTCAGTTAATTCTATTGCCCGGGATTTATTATTCATACGCCTCACCAATCCTTTCTGCATTAAAGCCTTAAGGTAATCTCTTACTGTTCCGGTAGATTTAAACCCCAACTCCTCTCCTATCTCTCTAATAGTAGGAGGGAGCCTCTCTCCTACCCGTCTTCGGATAAAATTAAGCACCTTCTCCTGTTTTGGTGTTAAATATGTCTTCTCTTTCATGGTTATAGATATACCACACATTTGTGTGGCTTGTCAAGAAATAAAAAGGCGCTTCTATTAAATAATAGAAACGCCTCTCTATCAACAAAAATCCTGCTTTTCAGCGGGACTTCTATTTAACGACTTTGCCCTTTACTCTTACCATAACACTCCCTGCATAAGATCGGCTTGCCGCCTTCTCTGGGCTTAAAAGGAACTTCGCATTCTTTCTTGCATTCTGCGCAAACCGCTTTATGCATTTCCCTGGGCCCACCAAATCCACCACCTTGCTGATACGCCATGTTACCTCCTTTTAGTTCTACAAGTAATTATAGAACTTTCTAAAGAAATCTCAAGCATTTCTTTAGTACAGCACACTTATTTTCTTTTGTGCGCTTTCACCGTATGTTTTCTTGTACAAGAATCACAACACATAAACGCCGCAGAATTGCAGCAAACGTTAACGCAAAAAATTTCATATCCCACTACTCTACAACCAGCATTATTTCTCATATAACTCACCCCCTATCTAATAAAGGCCTAACCGCCCTTTTTTCTTATATTTAGATGCCGGATGGGGAAAAAAGTTTCAGATTTTTTTAATCAGGGGTAATTAAATAAAAGGGTTAGAAATCAGGAAAAAAATTTACAACAAATTATCTTGGAAACTAGGCTATTATTAATAATCTACCTCAAATCTTATATTTTAATACTGCCGGCTATTATCTAAGCTTTGGATTGCATATTCCGGTTCCATAATTGGCTTGGTATAAGAAGGGATCATAAAGGTGACCGTATCATATACTCCTGAGGCAGCCCTGAATAAAGTTGTGAACAAGCCTTCAGCAGCACCAATAATAAATCCGAAGATTTCCCCTTTTTCATTTGCAACATTAATCATACTTGCGGGCAATTCAACAGGAGAAGTAAAAATATTTACTACCCCTCTTTCTAGTTTATGTAAAGGTGTTCCCTCCCACCTCACGTCTTGATCGCCGATATCCGCTTTTAAGCTTCCCGCGAAACTAAATAAAATAAACATTGCTAAACAAAAAATGAATAAATGAATTCTCATCTTACCCCCTTCTCAAACTTGATAGAGCTCTTTTAAAAAATATTCTTAGTTAGTTCGGATTTTACTTGTCTTTCCGCCTCAAACCAATCAGCCCAATCATTACCCGGAACACAACCTCTTCTTTCGTAAAGCTCTTGCGCGCGCCTGCGGATCTTATCGGTAATACTCTCCCCAAAAAGAAGCGCTGAACCTTTCTTTTTATTCTTGCCATTAACTGCCATAACTTCGACCTCCTTATTAGGTTAAATTAATTTCTGATTATTCTGATTCCCAGGCATCAATAAACCGGTTAACCGACTGGGCAATTGCTTTAAAATCCCTCTTAGCCAGCCAATCTTTTCTAAAAACACTGGCGCCAAAAGATATGGCGCTTGCTCCACTGGCAAAATAATCCTTTAAGTTATCCGGAGTAACCCCGCTACAGGCTAACAACTCTATGTTATTAAAAGGCCCCTTGAGCTCGCGAAAGTATTCCGGGCCAAAAAATTTTGCCGGGAAGACCTTAACCATGGTAGCGCCCGCCTCATATGCCCGGTAAACCTCGCAAGGAGTAAGCGCTCCCGGAAACACAGGTATCTTGTTATCCACACAATATCCTACAATATCATTAACCAAAATCGGCATAACGATAAAACCGGCCCCGCTTTGAAGAGCTGATTTCAAATCCTGCATCGTAAGTACTGTCCCCGCTCCCAGGCTCAAGCGATTACCACAAATTTTTTTGGCCTTACGGATTAACCCCGGAGCATCCGCAGTATTCATGGTTATCTCAAGAGTTTCAAGGCCGGCTGAAATTACCGCCTCAAGCAATGGTTCAACAATATCAGCCTCTATGCCACGCAGAATACCAAGAATCGGTTTTTTCTTAAAATTATTCAAATCCATATTAAAGATGTTTATTTATTCTTCAACCTCACCGACCAAGCTCTCATAGTATTCACGGTAATTTTCTTTTTTATCGCTTTCCCGTAAAGCAATCGCTGTACGCGGATGCTCATCAAGAATCCCGGTTATCGCGTAAGGAATAAAATAACCCCACTCTATCTTTTTCTGCAAAGGTATAAACTCTTTGGAAATAACATCTAAAATTGGGCGGATATCATATTTGGGATTCTTCAAAAACCCCAATATTAATTCCGTAGGACAGTTACCCGCGGCGCGGCCTAAACCAAAAATTGAACCGTCTACATAATTAGCGTTATGGATAATCGCCTCTATAGTGTTAGCAAAAGCAAGTTGCTGGTTATTATGCGCGTGCATACCTACTTCCTTGGTCTTTAAAATGTGTATTGCCTTTTTAACCAGAAACTCAGTTGTCTCCTGATATAAAGAACCAAAACTATCTACAATATATATAATCTGTGCCTTGCATTCCTTATCCAGCTGCTGTAAACACTCTGTAAGCTCGCTATCCAAAGCGCGGGATATTGCCATGATGTTTACCGTAGTCTCGTATCCTTTATCGGCAAAATGATTTACCAGGTATATTGCCTTGTCCACATCTTTAACATAAGTGGCAACCCTGATCATATCCACAGGGCTGTCCTTTTTAGGCAGAACATCATCCACATCTACCCTGTCCACATCAACCATAACCGAAATCTTGGTCTTGGATTGGACCCCCTCAATTACCTTCCTTATATCTTCATCATCGCAAAATTTCCATTTGCCAAATTCTTTAGCGCTAAAAAGCCGCCTGGAGTTCTTGTAACCAATCTCCATATAGTCCACACCTGCTTCTGAAATTGCCTTATAAACCTCGCGTACAAAATGCAGGTCAAAATCATGTTTATTCATCAAACCGCCGTCTCTGATCGTGCAATCCAGAACCTTAATCTTTTCCCTGAACATTCATCCTCCTGGCAATACTTCTTTTGCAGTATTCACATTCTCACCCTTATTGTAAAGGTATATGGCATGTTGGCTTAATGCCGCGTTTCTGAAAATAGCGCTGATGATATTCTTCTGCCCGATAAAACTCCCCCGCAGGAACAATCTCTGTCGTAATCGGACTCTTAAATATTCCTGTTTTCTGAAGTTTCTCTCTGGAGAACAACGCAGATTTTTTTTGCTCCGGAGAATTATAAAATATTACCGAGCGATACTGGCTCCCAATATCAGGGCCCTGTCTGTTTAGGGTAGTGGGATCATGGATGCTCCAGAAAACATCTAGAAGTTTTTCATAAGAAACAATACCCGGATCAAACTCTAATTCCACAGCCTCTGCATGGGCAGTCTTACCGGTACAAACATCCTCATAGCTGGGATTCTTTAATTTGCCTCCGGTATAACCAACAGAAGTTTTAAGTACCCCTTTTATTTCTGCAAAAGCCGCTTCAACCCCCCAAAAACAACCTGCCGCAAAAATGGCTTTATCCAATTTCTCTTTCTTGGGCTTATCGATTTCTACAAACTTAAGCGCAACCAGATTTATACAATACCGTTTACCTGTTGGCGCGGGGCCATCGTCAAAAACATGGCCCAGATGGGCATCGCAGCGCGCGCAGCGCACTTCGATTCTTTGCATACCCAAAGCATTATCTGGCTGTTCTTTGACATTTAGTTCTGAAACCGGTTCCCAGAAACTGGGCCAGCCAGTACCAGATTCAAACTCCTTCTCAATTAAAAACAAATCTGCGCCACAACAAACACACTGAAATAACCCCTGCTTGCCCACTTTAGGAATAGCGCATTTACCGCTGAAAGGTCTCTCAGTGCCTTTTAATCTTGTGACCTGGTATTGTTCAAAGGAAAGAATCTTCCTCCATTGCGCGTCGGTCTTATAAACTTTGCTAACCTCTTCAACCTGACCTGTTGAAGCGTTAAATATCTTTATGCTTTGCGGCTCTTTCGCGGAATTTTCCATGCGGCATCCCAATAATAAAACAAACAAGAAAATAATCCCCAAGAAAAATAAACGTCTCTTATCTTTCATTGCTCATGCGGAAACTTATTACACAGGACAAAGTTACTTATCGCGACTTTATCTTCTTTTGAGATTTTATTGAAACGTATACCTATCCTATGGTTTTCATCCGGTAAATTAACATTAGAAACTGCTTCCCCGGATATCTTCATAAACCTCCAGCGATCATCGCCGCTTAAACGCATATTTATAAGGTTAAATTTGATATACAGCTGCGCGCCCCTGGGGATATCGTAATTTGTTATAATCGCCATGCCTAAATCGCTTAAATTTACCATTATTGCCTCTATGTGATCAACTAAACCTAGGCTAATATGTAAAGTATAAGACTTCTCAACGTTATAGGTAAGCGTAAAGGCAACATCAATGCGCTCAGATTTCCGTCGCTCTTTACCCTGAGCTCCCTCTTCCAAAATTCACCCCCCTGTTTTAAATCAGACCCGGGATTATTATACTACTACGGGGACTACAATTCTATCAACTCATAATCAAGGCTGCCTAACCCTATTTCCTGGGCATAGCGGAGCTGTTTTAAACCATCCTGCTCAGGATGAACAGCCTTAAAGATATCTTTTCCGCAAACCTTATTTACTATATCAAAACTTGCTTTGTCTATACTTACGGGGTCATTTGACGCCAATATACCGACATCAGGAGCAATGCGCGGGTTCTCCGCGCCCCAGCAATCACATTCCTTGTTAATTTTAACAGCAAAACTTATGAATCCCGCTTTATTTTTCTTATTTTTAAGCACCGCCAAGGAATATTCAACCATTTTATCCTGCACTTTATCACCTGCGGCAAAATCTATAAACATTGCCATAGTCGGGCAGACAGCCAAACAACTTGCGCAACCAATGCATTTTGATTTATCCACCACGGATTTCTTATTTTCAAGGTGAATTGCGGCTACCGGACAGATTATTTCACATTCACCGCAGCCAATACATCTATCGGAATGAACAACAGGAGCAACATCGCAATGCTGCGCGAGTTTTCCTTCTCTGGAAGCGCAACCCATTCCGATATTCTTTAACGCCCCGCCAAAACCCGTCAGAATATGCCCCTTAAAATGGCTAACCGCTACTAGCGCATCTGCATCGATAAAAATACGGGCAAGTTTGGCGTTCTTGATGAATTTTTGTTTAATCTCCACGCCGATTACATTCTCTTTTTTGGTATCATCCGGAATAATTACATCCACGCCGGTAGCCTCTTTTGTAAACCCGTGCTCATAAGCAAGCTTCAGATGATCTTCAGAATTCAGGCGCCGGCCGCGATAAAGCGTATTCGCGTCGGACAAGAACGCACTGCCACCACTGCTGTAAATTTTATCGCAGATTACACGCAGGTGCTCAGGCCTGACAAAACCAGTATTACCTTCTTCGCCAAAATGGACCTTTACGGCTACCCTATCTCCTTTGGGGATAAAATCCAAAACCTTGCTTTTATCCAACAAACTCTTAAGCTTATCATTAACAGCCTGAATATCACTGGAAGCTTTTACCGAAACAAAATACACTTTACTTTTCATAGGATAACCCTCTCTCTTAAAAAAACGGGACTGGATTTAACTACCCAGCCCCGCAAACCTTCCTTAAATTAACTTAATTATTTTTTTGAAATCCATGTGTTATCTTCCCGTAACCTGCGTATCCGAATCCGAAGACTTATCCGTCTTTTTTCCTACCCATTGTCTAAAAGTACTTTTGGTTTTACCTTTATGCAATGTCTGCATTTCAGTGGAGGAAATAAGACCGTCCTGGTCTTTAATCATTTTAGATAACTCAGGCGTACTGACATTCGGTATATCATTGCGTTGGGCAAAACCCATAATGTCGCTAAATAATACAATACAGGAAATTATAATTCCCATTTTAACAAAGGTTACCATTGTTTTCTCCTTTTGTTAATTTTAGCCCCCTGGCTAACCAACTGAATTTCTGAAATTATTATAGCACAAACCGCCTACAATTCACTTAATTTTAAGGCTATTATACCATATTTTAGTGCGCAGTTTTATACAATTCGTGGCGTTGAGCGGTAATTTGTTCATTGGCAAGATATTCGTCAAAACTCGTATCCATACGATCAATATACCCTTTAGGGGTAATCTCAATAATGCGGTTAGCTACAGTCTGTACTAACTGATGGTCATGCGAAGAGAATAGAATCGTACCGCGGAATTTCTCCAGCCCGCGGTTTAAAGCGGTAATTGATTCCAGATCAAGGTGGTTGGTCGGTTCATCTAAAATAAGCACATTAGGCTGAGTAACCATCATACGCGTTAGCATGCATCTTGCCTTCTCTCCCCCTGATAAAACATTTACCGGCTTAAGTGACTCTTCCCCTGAAAAAAGCATGCGACCCAAGAAAGCGTGAATAAACTCCTTTTCAGTATTAACCGAATATTGTTTAAGCCAGTCAGCGACACTCAGCTGCACATTAAAAAATGCGGAATTATCTCTAGGGTAATACGCCCGTTTAGTTGAAAAACCCCACTTAAAACTACCGCTGTCAGCCTGGCTTTCGTTCATCAAAATCTGAAAAAGTATTGTCTTGGCCAAATCATTCGGACCCACAAAAGCGATTTTATCACCTTTATTAATGTTGATACTCAACCGTTCAAACATTACTTGGCCATCAACTGCCTTAAACAGGTTGTTTATACTCAGAAGGTCATTTCCCGCTTCACGCTCCGGTTCAAAATTAATATAAGGATATTTTCGCGAAGAAGGCTCTATATCCAATACAGTAAGCTTTTCGAGGACCTTTTTTCTGCTGGTGGCCTGTCGCGATTTAGAGGCATTATTGGCAAAACGCATAATAAACTCTTTCAACTCTTTACGCTTCTCTTCTATCTTTTTATTCGTTTCGCTGCGCTGCCGTGCGGCAAGCTGGCTTGCTTCCGACCAAAAAGTATAATTCCCCGGATATAGATGAATCTTACCGAAATCGATATCCGCGATGTGGGTGCAGACATTATCCAAAAAATGGCGGTCATGCGAAACAACTATCGCGGTATTCTCAAAATTACATAAAAATTCCTCAAGCCACATGCTTGATTCAACATCCAGATAGTTAGTAGGCTCATCCAAAAGCAGGATATCGGGATTACCAAATAAAGCCTGAGCTAATAATACGCGCATCTTCTGGCCCGCTTCCAGCTGCTTCATTTCTACCGTATGCAGCGATTCCTCAATACCCAATTCACTTAACAGTTTGGCCGCATCGGATTCCGCGTTCCATCCCTCCAGTTCAGCAAATTCGCCTTCAAGCTCTGAGGCGCGCATGCCATCGGCATCCGTAAAAGGAGCTTTAGAGTACAACTTATCTTTTTCAATTATAATTTCGTAAAGCTTCTTGTGTCCCATGATCACTGTAGCCAATACAACATACTCATCAAAGGCGAATTGATCCTGTTTTAACATAGAGAGCCTTTTCCCCGGAAAAACCGCAACCTCACCCGTGGTCGAATCGATTTCACCGGAGAGGATTTTTAAGAAAGTGGATTTACCGGAACCATTGGCCCCGATTAAACCATAACAATTACCCGCGGAAAAAGTAATGTTTACGTGAGAAAAAAGTTTACGCTGCCCGAATTGTAATGATACGTTATTTACGGAAATCATAATCTGTGCCCTAATAAAGTAAAAATCTTTTAACTTAAAGTTTTATTTTTTGATTGGTATTCTAAGGTTCTATAAAAGAAGGTTACTTGAGGATGGGCTGGATAGCTAATCCAGCCCGTAAAGTTTTAAGCTAAACTTACTTCTTTTTCTTTTTTGCCTTTTTCTTTGGTTTCTTACATCCGCAATCGCACATACTGAACCTCCTTTTAGAATTTATTTATTACCTTCCAGTAATCCGTGTATTCAGCTTCTGAAACCTGGCCGTCTTTATTTTTATCCATCTGCCGAAAATATTCCTTAAATTGCGAACTTGCTTCTTCCCGGGTAACTTTACCATCCGTATTCTTGTCAGCCGCCTGGAACATGTTAGTTTTATCTGCCGCTAGCTCTTTTGCATCGAGAACCCCATTCTTGTCCTTATCCAATTCATTGAATTTATTTTCTTGATATACCTGCATTTCAGTAGAAGAAATAAGACCATTATGGTCTTTATCCATTTTCGAGAATTCCGGGCTGCTGATATCCTGCATATTAGTCTGCTGGGCAAAACCGAAAATAACGCCAGCGGATATTAGAAATGAAGTTATGATTCCGATCTTAATAAAATTTATCATTGTTTATCCTTTCGTTAATTTTCTACCCCAGCATGCCTAATTCTATTGTTTATTATAACACAATAAACTTAATATTAAACCGGTTTTAGCGATTCTGCTTTTAGCGATAATTACAAAAGTTAAGCGGGAGAGGAAAATCCAGTCCCCTTAAATGTGCGATAACCGCCTGCAATTCATCTTTTTTGGCTGAACTGACTTTAATCTTTTCCCCTTCTATCTGGGGCTGCACTTTTAAACCCAATCCTTTTATGATACCGGTAAGCTCCTTTGCCCTCTCCTTATCAATACCCATACAGATATCTACTGCTTGGCGCAAATAACCCTCAAAGGCTTTTTCCGGTTCATTAAATTTAAACGCTTTAATCGAAACCCCTCTTTTTGCTAAGCGCGTTGCCAGAATATCCGTAAGCGCACGCAGCTTAAAATCATCATCCGCAATCAGAGTAATCTTTTTTTCTTTACGATCAAAGGCAATCGAAGCTTTACTATTCTTAAAATCATACCGCTGGCTCAACTCTTTAATCGCCTGGTTTACCGCGTTATCCACCTCCTGCAGGTCAACCTCTGAAACAATATCAAAAGAAAAATTTGCCATGCTTAATCACCATTGAATAGTTTTAATTTCTTTTGCCGCGGAAAACGTTTAATCTGCGCCTCTCTTATTAATGCCTGGGGCCTGCCTTTTACTTCTTCGCTATACATCAGTTCTACCGGCGCTCTATACTTAGTAAACCTGCAACCATGGCCGCTGTTATGCTCTTTAACTCTGCGTTCTAAATCTTTGGTAATACCGGTATAAAGTAAATTATCCTTACACTCGATGATATAAACATGCCAGGCCATAAGATAGTTATTTCTTTTGATACAGGCCGATCAATTCGGCCTTATCCAATAAATGCGCGGAAATCTCTTTTTCTAGCCCGGCTTTACTCAAACCATCATCATAATTTAACATTTTATCCAGAGCGTAGATCTTGAAAAAGTAACGGTGAACTCCTGTTGGCGGGCAGGGGCTAACATAACCTGGCCTACCTAAAGAATTAAGCCCCTGCTTTCCCGGTATAGCATCCTCATCTATGCGATTAGTAACTGGAATATCATACAGCACCCAATGCACAAAATCACCACCCGGAGCATCAGGATCATCGACGATCAAGGCCAGGCTTTTAGCTTTCTCAGGAATACCTTCAATAACCAATCCCGGATTTACACCTTGACCCTGGCAAGTAAATTTCTTGGGGATGAATGATTTTTGCTCAAATTCCGGACTGGATAATTTCATGCCTGTCCCTCCTTCTGCATTAATTCCCGTCAATAGCAATGTAAAACTAAATAGGATAGTAAAAGGTATCTGGCTGCGAAAATAGAATTTTTGGAATACCTTGTTCACTCTATACTTAAAAATCAATAGTTCTCAGCAAGAACCTCAAAGAATGCCTGAGGATGTTTACAGGCAGGGCACTCCTTAGGCGGTTCTGTGCCTTCAAAAACATAGCCGCAATTAGTACAATGCCATTTTACACTCGCCTTTTTATTAAATACCTCTGTATTAGCAAGATTATTAATTAGTTTGCGATAACGGGATTCATGGAATTTCTCAACTTTGGAGACCTGCTCAAATGAGCGCGCGATATCCGGGAAACCTTCATCTTTTGCGACCTTGGCAAAATCAGCGTAAAGCGTAGTCCACTCCATATTCTCACCGGCTGCCGCGGCTTCTAAATTAGTTTTTGTATCTTTAATTATTCCAGCCGGATAAACAGCGGTAATTTCCACATCCCCTCCCTCAAGGTGTTTAAAAAATACTTTGGCATGCTCTTTCTCGTTTTCCGCAGTTTCAATAAAGATGCTCGCTATCTGCTCCAGGCCTTCTTTCCTGGCAACTGAGGAAAAATACGTATAACGATTACGCGCCTGAGATTCACCGGCAAAAGCCTTAAGTAGATTCTGCTCTGTTCTTGTGCCTTTAACTGATTTGCTCATTAAATACCCCCTTATCTATCCTTCAATTTTTTACATAAGTAAGCCTTATTTCGCTTTACCCTGGTTTGCCACGGCATCCATTGCCTTCTTTACTGCTTCGGGATCACCCAGGTAATAACTTTTAATTGGTTTTAAGTTATCTTCTAACTCATAAACCAAAGGCATGGCTGTGGGTATATTCAAGTTAACGATCTTATCTTCGGAAATATTATCTAAATACTTAACCAAAGCACGCAAAGAATTACCATGCGCGGCAATGATTACGCGCTTGCCGCTTTTTACAGCCGGAGCAATTGTTTTATGCCAATAGGGCAAAAAACGCTCTACCGTATCTTTTAAGCATTCTGTAAGCGGTAACTCTTTAGGCCTAAGCTCTTTATAACGAGGATCATTACCCGGATAACGCGGGTCGTTTTTTTCTAATGACATCGGAGGCACGTCATAGCTTCTTCTCCAGATTAAAACCTGCTCCTCACCATACTTTGCCGCAGTTTCGGATTTATTTAAACCCTGCAAAGCTCCATAATGCCTTTCATTCAACCGCCAGGAGTTATAAACCGGTATCCACATTAAATCCATCTCATCAAGTGTCAGCCAGAGGGTGCGGATAGCCCTCTTTAACACAGAAGTAAAAGCTACATCAAAAATATAGCCTTCTTTCTTAAACACCTCTCCGGCTCTTTTTGCTTCTTGTATGCCTTGGCCGGATAAATCCACATCCGTCCATCCGGTAAAACGGTTTTCTCTGTTCCAGATGCTTTCTCCGTGGCGCAATAAGACTAATTTTTTCATCAAAACCTCCGTTAATTTCAATTTTGTATTTATTTTAACTCTTAATCTTATTTTTAGCAAGCTTAATAAATCTTGCATTATCAGATTATCTTGTTAAAATAAATCAAGAAAGGAGGCTAAAATGAAGAAATTAAGTTTCTTGATTTTAGTTTTATTTGCAGCGGTCATGCTTAATGGTTGTGCCACTCCATACCCCATGGGCATGATTTATACGGAAATCAAAGCCCCTGTAGCAGCGGGTGATGGCAGCATGTCTTACACCAAAGTCGGCACATCCAAAGCCACTTCAATCTTAGGCATGGTTGCTACTGGTGATTGCAGTATTAAAGCTGCCGCGGCAAATGGCGGTATCAAAACTATTAAATATGTCGACTATGATGCTAAAAATACTTTAGGCATCTACGGTGAATACACCACTACTGTTTACGGAGATTAATACTCGTTAATCTTCTAGGTAAAATTAAAGCCGGTATCTAAAAAGATACCGGCTTTAAAATTTATGCCGCTGCCAATAAAGTTTATTCCTTATGCATACTTTTCCTGATTACTAAAAGAACCGCCAAATAGCTGAGCAGCCCTGCGATTAAACTAATAATAAAATACCCCACGATAACCGGCAAAACCACATCCAAAAAAGAAAGCTTGAAAAACCTCACCAAGTGGAAATCACGAATTAAACCTTGCGCTTTCTGGTATACCTGCTGCCAATGCCTGTTAAATACCACAGATCCAACTTTTATCGCTAAAATAAAGGTTATTATGCTTAACCAGGTATTGGTAAGTATACTTCCCAGCAACGCCGCCGCCCGGTTAGCCCGGAAAATAAATGCCAAAAATAATGCCGCAGCAGGCCCGGTACCCGGCATAAGCCCTGAAAATACCCCCAAACCAACTCCCAAAGCAATTTTCTGCGCGGAATCATTAATCTTAAATAGCTTGGCAAAGATAAAACTGATAATTCTCCTTAAGATTGATTCTTTAGGCATATTTAAACAGGTTTAATATTCACTCCGGCAAAACGCTCCGAGCCGTACGATTCCTGGATCCAGCCATTAAGCAGATTACATTGTTCCAATATTTTCTTCGCCCCTTCATACTCACTATTCTTCAGGCGGCGGCTGATTTCAGGATAACCCTTAGCTTTATAATAAGGAAGATACTGACTCATTAAACTAATATAGGTGTCTGCGGAGATATCCTTAGCGATAAACTGCATGATTTTATCCGTACCGGATGCTTTGTTTGGCAATACCAGGTGCCTTATAATCAACCCTCTCCTAATTATCCCCTCTTTATCAAAATCTACCACCCCAACCTGCCGGTGCATCTCTCTTATTGCCTCCTGGTTGTACCGCGGATAATCTGGAGCAAGTGATAATTTTTGTGAAATTGCGTTGTCCGCGTAACGCATATCCGCAAGATATATATCAACTATTCCATCAAGCAACCTTATAGTTTCGGTTAACTCATAACCGCTGGTATTATAAACTAAAGGTATTTTTAATCCTTTGGCAATAGCCAACTCCAGAGCTTTAAGTATTTGCGGCAAAACATGCGTTGGCGTAACTAAGTTAATATTGTGGCAGCCTGATTCCTGCAGAGACAACATTATTTGCGCCAACTCTTTAAATTCATACTCCCTGCCCTTGCCTAATTGGCTGAATTCGTAGTTCTGGCAATATACGCAGCCCATATTACAATGGCTAAAGAATATCGTACCGCTCCCCTTAGTGCCTGAAACAGGCGGCTCTTCTCCGTGATGGCACATAAAACTATAAACTTTAGGTAAGTTCGCGGTCTTACAAAAACCAATTTTTCCTTTTAGGCGGTTAACCTTACAGCTGCGGGGGCAGATATCGCATGACTCAAGGGCGCGAAAAAGTTGGTCGGTAACTGTTTTTAATTTGCCGCTTTTATTTGATTTAAGGTATGAAGGATAGCTTGACATTATGGGGCATAGAGTTTTCTGATTTCATTAAAGATGCCAATATACTCCTGGCTGCGATAATCCGGGTAGGTCCAGTCATTAGGAACAAATGAAGTATTGCGGTAACTTAGGGTTATCTCCGCAAAAATACCTTTGCCTAAATATATCCTGTGCGCGTAATCCTTGGTTGAGGCAAGCACCAATTTAGCTAAATCCATATACCCAGGGTCAATATTTACCTGGCGCTGCATGTGATTTGAAAGCTTTGCTTCAAGCCTGTTAGTGTAAATTTTGATACGGTATAAATCCTCGATAGGAATTAATTTGCTGAAGCTAATGAATCTTCTTTTTAAATCAGAACCCATCTCCTTTTCATAATAAGTTGTGTAATTAAAATCAAGGGGTTCTGACTGAAAATCAACCCTGCCGAATATTTTCTTTAATCTGTCCCTGGACTTGATAAAAATAGCCTCATCCTTATAGATGAAGCCCATGATAAGCTTTACTTGCAGGTTGTGTTTTCTGAATTTTCCCAAGTGGCTAGGTTTGGCTTGCGAACAGCCAAAGCCAAGGTTAGTAAAAGCTGGATTAATGCAAGAACTTACTTATATACGCGGCGATCTTTTTACGTTGTTCATCACGCATCTGGTTAAAGAATATAGCAATGTTAAATCCGCCCCGGTTTTCATCTTCACTTCTTACAACCACACCCTTACATTCAACAATTGTGCTCCCTTGCTCCTGAGCCTTATTGGGGAGGCTCAGCTTTACAGAAATCTTAGTAAAAGGCGGGATATACTTCTCCAGGTGGCAATAAGCCCCTACGCAACTTATGTTATGCGTAGTGGTAGAAAAATCATATCCGTTTACTGCGACATTAAACGGCAGTTTATGATCTAAACGCGGATGGATCCTGCGTTCTTTGGCACTCTTCATCATTTCTTCCCTGCTTCAGCTTCTGTTTTAGATTTATTAATAAACGCACGCCAGCACTTCTTACTACAATAAAATTTACCGTCGCGATAATATTTCTTAAGCTTTTTGATCAGTTTATTACAGGCCAGACAGTTAGTTTGTTTTTCCGCCTTTGGTTTTGCCTCTGCTTGCGCTTCTTTAACTGCTTCAGGTACCATTTATAATCTTCCTTTCATTTTAGCTAAGACTACTCTAACTGCATGTTTACAAAATCCTTGAGATAATTTCTTTCCAGATTATTAAACTCCATAAACTCCACGCCCATTTGGTTGCGGTCAGAATGCGCCAGAGGGGTCGACCAGGCTACTTTACCGATAGGCCTGAGCACGCGGTTTAAAACATTGATTTCCAGCATTACCAGGGTAGAGGTAGGAATAAACCTGTTACTAGTGAACCTAACACCCCCACAGCTGATATCATTACAGAGAACGTTATCAAAATCCTGCTTACCCCTAAGTTGATAACGTAATTGCGAATGAAAATCTACTCGTGGAAAGAAACGGTTTTCTTTTGAATTTGTTAGAATGGCCATTAGTGCCTTCTGTTTTTGAGGCAGCCGTGGCTATTTCTCTTACCTCTGATAAAAAAATATAACACATATTCATAAAGATGTCAATACTTTACAAACTTTGCATTCCTGATATAATAACCAAGAGGTGACTAATGTACTGCCAATTTTATGGGTTAAAAGAAAGGCCTTTCAATGTTACCAGCGATCCTGCCTTTTTTTTCTCCAGTAAAAAACATAAAGAAGCTATCTCCCACCTGATTTACGGGGTTTCCCAAAGGAAAGGAATAATTGTTTTAACTGGGGAAATAGGCACCGGCAAAACAACTATCTGCCGCTTCTTCTTAAATCATATAGGCAGAAACGTAAAAACAGCTTTTATTCTGAATCCCTCCTTCTCTGAAAACCAGCTTCTGGAATCAATCATTAAAGATTTCGGCATCTCGCCCAAAACAAAAACTAAATTGAATATGGTCTGGGAATTAAATAATTTTCTACTGCGGGAGTCGGATGCGGGGAATAACCTGGTGCTTATTGTAGATGAAGCACAAAACCTAAAACCCAACCTGCTTGAACAAATACGCCTGCTTTCAAACTTAGAAACAGAAAAAGATAAACTACTGCAGGTAATCTTGGTAGGCCAGCCGGAATTAAATAACCGGATTAATTTATACGACTTAAGGCAGTTACGCCAAAGAATCATGGTTAGATATCATATTGGCCCACTTGATAACGACGAAATTAAACCTTACATAAACCACCGTCTGGAGGTAGCTGGCACACAAAAGATTGAATTCAGCGAGGAGGCTATTGATATAATAAACCGTTTTTCCGGAGGAACACCCAGATTAATTAACATGATCTGCGACCGCGCACTCTTAGCAGGTTTTGTCAGCGAAACTAACCATATAGATATTAATATTATAAAAAGATGTATTGAGGAACTGGACAGCTATTCTGTTAAGGTAGGATGATTTATGAGTATAATTGATGAGGCGTTAAAAAAAACCGAAGAAGCGATACAAAGAAATTCAGCTAAAGAAACATCTAAGCCAATTAATAAACAAAAACCTAAACCTTATCTAATTTATATTTTTACTCTTATTGCCTGCATCTTTCTGGCCAGTCTAATATTCACGATTATCAAGCATAAGAACGAGCCCGTTAATCCCTCTGAGCCCCTTAAAACCACCCCAATCGAGAAAGAATCACAAACTCCCAAAACATTGCCGGCTGCTGCCTCCCCCTTACCTGAAGAACAGCCCAAGCCAGAGAAAAAATTCATCTTAAATGGTATATTCTTTTCCGATAACGGCACCTACGCATTAGTAAATAATCAGATTGTAAGGAAAAATGATTTAGTTGACGGGGCAAAAGTAGAGAAAATTACTGTAAATAGTGTAGAATTAAACAACGAAGGCAAAATCATTACTCTTTCCACCACCAGGTAGGTCTAAGCTATTTTTCCAACGCTTCTTTTATTAAATCCAGCGCTACATTCCGCACAAGTATAGGCTTAGCAATCCCGCGGATCAAAACCAACCTGTTTTGTTTACCCACAAACTTCTTATCGTGGTAATAAGCATTGATAATCTTGCGCATAGGGATATCTTTTAACTTTACAGGCAAACCATAAAGCTTAATCAGATTCTCGATACGCAGAGCCAGCTTATCATCAATTAACCCCAGCTTCCGGCTTAAATCTGAAGCCACAATCATTCCTAACCCCACTGCCTCACCATGATTATATCCCTTATAACCGGAGGCAGACTCAATCGCATGCCCAAGCGTATGTCCAAAATTCAAAATTGTTCTTAAACCCAACACTTCTTTCTCGTCACGACTGGCAATTTGCGCCTTAATATTACTACAAGAACTGATTATCTTTTCTAATACCGCCGGATTAATCTTAAGGACTTCTTTATGTTTATTTTCCAGGTAACGGAATAAACTGCCATCCTTAATAATGGCATACTTAATTACCTCTGCCATTCCTGAAGCAACCTGGCGTTTATCCAAAGAGTTTAGAAATCCGATTTCACTAAATACAAGCCTGGGCTGATAAAAAGCGCCGACTAAGTTCTTACCTAAATCCAGGTCAACCGCGGTTTTGCCTCCGATGGCCGAATCCACCTGAGCCAGTAAAGTCGTAGGGATTTGAACATAACTAATCCCCCGTTTATATACTGAAGCGACAAAACCCGCCAGGTCCCCTACTACACCGCCCCCAAAAGCAATAATAAAAACTTTTCTTTTCTGGTCGAATTTAGCCAGATCTTTAATGACGCATCCGGCGCTCTCCAACGACTTACTTCTTTCGCTATCGGTTACAATTTTAAAACGGCAGCTAAAACTCGCCTTTAATAAAACCCTAGAAAGGGTTGCTCCATATTTATTTTTTAAGAACGCGTTGGTAATAATATAAGCATCTGAACCGATATTTAATTTGCGTAAATACCCGGCTAATTTCCCAAGAATCAACTTACCGATAATTATATCGTATGAGCGGCTGCCTAAATTAACTTTCACTTTACGCATTAATAACCTACCCCCATAAGCCTGATTACTAAGGCCACCATCGGCCAAAGCAGGCGGTCAAATACACCTAGCCAGATAAACGCAAAAAGGATAATAAAACCATAGCGCTCAAGACTGATATACTGCCTAGATAGCGATTCAGGCAATAACCCCATCAAAACACGCGAACCGTCTAATGGCGGAATTGGAATCAAGTTGAATAGGGCTAAAACAACATTAATCAAAAGTAAGTTTAGAAGTAAATAAACTGGAATACCCGATAGATGCGCAAATTTCAACACCTGGGCGATAATAAAAGCCAGGATAAGATTAGCTAACGGCCCGGCAAGGCCAATCCAAATTATATCCCTTTTAGGGTTTTTCAATTCCCGGTAATCAATAGGTACAGGTTTGGCGGCGCCGAAAACAAAATGCCCGGCACTGGATAGAAAAAGCACCAGCGGCAACAAAAGGGTCCAGAAAGGATCAATATGCGCCAGCGGGTTTAAGGTAAGCCTGCCGGAGAATTTAGCTGTAGAATCTCCTAATTTATAGGCAACCAGTCCATGCGCGAATTCATGCACAGTCATAGCAACCAATAAAAGCGCAAATGATATGGCAAATGAGATGATTGACTGCGGAAGACTCAATTCAATACCTCGATAATAGCTACTTCAATAATCGGGGATTTGCTGTCCTTTGGAGTGATTAATTTACCGGTAACTTTGACCTTATGGTAATTAAGACTGTCTAAACCCTTTCGGTTACCTTTTAAGAAGTATACCTCCTTATTATCGGTAACTAATTTATGAGTTGCCTTACGCCATAAGACCACCCCATATGGGCTGACTATACCTTCAACAACCAATTGATCAGGTGCTTGGATAGTCGTCGCATCCCGGCCTCCGGTAGCCAAAGCCACAGGCTGGAGAGTCGTAGTTTGAAGAGCTGTAGTTGGCTTTTCGCCTTCTTTAAACACAACTATATTTTTATTGATAAACTTCTTATTCACCCAGCCATAACTCTGATGCACTGGCTCAATCTTATACCAACCGCCTTCTTCCTTAATAATATTTACTACCGTTGACTCGTCGACCTTCCCAAGGATCCAGCTTGTTTCACTGGGCCCAAGCCGGATATTTACCTTACTGCCGGTTACCTTTGCGCTGGAACATTTTTCCGTGGGATTGTTAATACATTCGACCAGCTCTTTTTTTATATAGGAGGGCGCTGTTTTAGGAAGGCGGACCTTATACCAGTCATAAACCTCGAGAACTACCTCTACCAGTTGCCCTTTAGCAAGAGTGCAAACAACCGCTGAACCTATAGTAGCATCAACGCGTACATTTATATCGCTTGCGTTAACCTGCCCTGTAAATGCGGTAAAACCATCCGCGAATACAACCCTCGCAAGAACGAAACACAATAAAAACACAAATAATGTTATCCTATGTTTAATCTTCCGTTGCATTTATTTCTTCTCTTGTGCCTTAGGCGCGGCTTTAGCTGCATCCTTTGCACCTGGAGCGGCTGCTGCCGGTGCTCCGGGTTCAGTAGCGCTGGTCTCGGCCTTAGCTACCTTCTCCTTCTTAATCTTAATTCTTAAGGTTTTGATCTTCGGTAAGCCGTAGACAGAATCACCTTCTTTCCACTTGCCCTTTTCCTGCATCTGCCTGATACGCTCCGTACGTTTCAATACTGAGCGTGCCATTTTGTCTTTTTCCGAAATAACTAATGACGGATGTATTGACATGATTTTATAACCTCCTTATGCGGCAACCCGCGTAGGTTCTCTGCAGTTGAGTCAGCAAAGGTTGCGCGCTCTCTTGATTAGAAAATTTGCCTACGCACAAAATAATATAATTCCCTCTTGCAAAAACTAACGGGGATAATCCTTTCCTCTCCAGGAATTGAGCCTGTCGTAAAGCGAGATCCCTGCTTTTAAAAACCGCTATCTGGATAGTGTAGTTTTCCAGCTCGATATTTTTATTTGAAATCAAGGCAACGCGCCTGCCTTTTTCTACCCCTAAAGAAAAAGAGATTATGCTTAGTAAAACCAGCCCCATAATTAAAAGCAATACCTTTTCGTAGCCCCGGATACGCGTAAAAAACGGGTTGACGGAACTTTTGGGTTTATATTGACTGCTATCAAGCTCCTGAGTAAAAAACTCGCTTTGAGAATAATCCTGTTTTTCTGCCATAGCGTAATATTATAACCGGGGGTTATCCTGATTCAAGTAAATTCTTTTATTGAACTTCTTAATTACTCTTAAAAAAGACTCCACAATCTTAGGGTCAAACTGTGTACCGCTTTTTTTCTTTATTTCCTTAATCGCAGAATCAATATCCATCCTCTGCCGATATGGACGGCCGTATACCATTGCTTCGAAAGCATCCGCCACAGACATTATCCTTGCCCCCAAAGGTATCTGCTCACCCTTAAGGTGCGATGGATAACCTGTACCGTTATATTTTTCATGGTGATGCATAATAATCGGGATAACCGGACGTAAAATCTGCAACGGCCTTAAGATCTGCGCCCCTTTTAACGGATGCCTCTTAATAATATCGTATTCCTGGGAAGTAAGTTTGGTAGTTTTAGTTAAAATTTCATCCGGGATATCAATTTTACCGGTATCATGCAGGAGACTGGCATATTTCAAGCTTTCGATCTGCTTCTCCCCCAGATGAATCTCAGAACCCAAGGCGCAAACTAGTTTACTGAAATGCGGTGAATGCGTATACTCGCGCGGCACACGGGTATTTAACAAAGTAACTAAAGATTTAATACTGCCAAAAACTATTTTTTGCTGCTCCTCATAAAGCTGCAGGTTTTTAATCCCGATAACCGCCTGCTCCGCCATATTCATAAGCATTTCCTGGTCAAACTTATCGAAGGGCTGATGGACTTTAGTGCGTTTTATAATAATAAAACCCAGTACGTCCTCACAGATAAGCGGAACGCCAAGAAGGCTTCCCTTTCTAACCGCGGATGAACTTTTAATAATTTTCTCTTCAACCCTTCCGCTGACCTTGGCTTTTTTATCAACAATCAGTTTTTTGTTATCTTTGATTAAACATTTAATTGTGGAGTATTTTTTGCTCGAATCCAATAAAACAATCAGGCAGTATTGGGCATTAAAAAACTGGCAGAATAACCGGCCCATACGGCTGGTTAACTCTTTAAGCTCGTAAGTGGAGTTAAGTAGGCGGTAAATACTATGTACCGCGGATACTAAAAACCTATACTGTTTCGTAGGGGTTGAATAGTTTTTTATATTCATCTAAGGCATAACGATCAGTCATTCCAGCTATATAATCACAAACTACCCGTTTTACTCCTTCTTTAGGGATCCTAAGCTGTATTTCAGAGGGCAGCTGCTTCGGCCGCACGCTATACTCGCAAAACAACTCCCGGATAAAACGCTTGGCTTTAGTACTCATGCGCACAACCCGGTAATGATGATAAAGTTTCTGCATGAGAAAATGCCGCAGGGGTTTTCTAAGATCTTTAACCTCTTTACTAAAATCTACTATCTTATGATTTACCTTCTTTAATTGAGCGTAATTATTAATCTTAAGCCGGGAAATAACACTTTGGGTATGTTCAATCAGATCCGTAACCTGTAAATCAATTAACCCCCGGATAATCAAATATTTCCTGCTTGTTAGATCAATTTTAGCATACTTCTGATCGATTTTGCGATTTATTTTTTCCCAAATCTCAAGCCCTTCAAGGTCTTTTTCCTTTATTAACCCCGAAGTCAAGCCATCATCCAGATCATGATTATCATAAGCAATCTCATCGGCGGCATCCACTAATTGAGTCTCTAATGACGGCATCTTATCCGGGAAAAACTCCTTAATTTTAACCGCTATATCAAAAACTGAAGAATGCTTAACTATACCTTCTCTTACCTCCCAGCTTAAATTTAAACCCCGGAATTCCGGATAACGCTCCTCCAGATAGTCTACTACTCTTAGGCCCTGCAAATTATGATTAAACCCTCCGCTTTTAGCCATCAACTCATTAAGCACCTCTTCTCCGGAATGGCCAAAAGGTGTATGCCCCAGGTCATGCGCCAAAGCAATCGCCTCAGTTAAATCCGTGTTTAAACACAATGCCCTGGCAATGGTACGGGCAATCTGGGCAACTTCAATACTATGAGTCAGGCGGGTGCGGTAATAATCACCTTCATGGTTGACAAAAACCTGAGTTTTGTATTCCAGCCTTCTGAAAGCAGCGGAATGTATAATACGGTCGCGATCGCGCTGATAACATGAGCGGTAAGGGTGTTCATCTTCTTTATGCACTCGGCCAAACGAGTTACAACTCTTAGCGGCATAGGGAGCAAGAATTTTATCTTCAAATTCGTTAATCTTATTTATCGGCATTTCTTAAACACCTGGCTAGTTCATCTAAAGATTGTGAAATAATCTTAGTGCTTGCAATAACCGGCATAAAATTAGTATCACCTATCCAACGCGGGACAATATGCATATGCAGATGCCCGGCAATACCGGCTCCAGCTGCACGGGTAAGGTTAAAACCTATATTATAGCCTTGCGGCCGTAAAACTTTCTGCAGCAGCGCCTTAGCTTTATTTAAACATTTAAATAAGTCGATAATCTCATCCTGGCGCAGCTGGGATATGTCGCGGATGTGCCTAAGAGGAGCAACCAAAAGATGCCCATTATTATAAGGGTATATATTAAGCATAACAATGTTAAAACGGCTCTTAAAAATAATATAATCCTTAGAAACACTATTTTTGGCGCGGCAAAAGATACACCCCTTGGCTTTCTTTTTTGCGCCTATATAGTTAATCCTCCATGGAGCCCAAAGTTTATCCATTTTTATATCTTAACTATCCTGGCGTTAATCTCTTTATTTATTTCAATTATACCGTAAGAATTATATTCCACCGTAAAATCAGTTGCGCTGCCGGGGTTAAAAAATAGAACACCATCGATAAATTCATTCATCGGTTTATGGGAGTGCCCGAAAACAATTATATCGGGTTTATCCTGTTTAAAAGCGTTTTTAAGCAGCTCCACAAGGTTCAAAGGAGAACCACAACCATGCATTACGCCGATCTTGTAACCTGAAATTTCAAAAACTTCCTTTTCCGGGTATCTCTTTCTCACCTCATCCTGATCCATATTCCCGGCTACAGCGATTATTTTTGGACAAGCTGATTTTAATTCTTCAACCACCCGCAAATCCACCATATCCCCGGCATGAATAACCATATCCATCTGCTTAAAAACATCGAGAATAATTCCCGGGACATGTTCAGACTTGTTAGCGATATGCGTATCAGAAATTACCCCTATTTTCAAGCGACCACCCGTGGTTTTGAGAACAAATCCATAATCTGGTTTAGGCTGTTTAAATCCCAGGTCCAGACTTTTTCTTCCAAAGCCCTCAGCCTTGCGTTAGGCTCGACTTCCTTTAAGGTAACAATAATCTTGCGTTGCGATTTATGATGGTATTTCTTACACTCCCGGGAAAACTCCGTGATATCCTGTTCAGTAAGCGCATCGGGCTTAATCGCCATAATCCACAGTGAATCGCTGGAACGCCCCAATAAACCGTCTTTTAGAAAACGGTAATTAAATGCCAGCGGCTTTACTTCGCGAAAATGGTTAAGTCTGATCTTCTTGCGCTCAATCTGCATAAGATCATCTTCAAATAATTGCAATAACTCAAATACGCGGTTGGAGAGCGGCTTTTGTGATTGGCTTAAGAATTCCTGAATAAGCTCTTCTATGCTGTCGCGAAACTTATCCTTCTGATTCTTGGCATCGTATGATAGAGAACGCATCTTTTCCTGGTAGACGAAACGCATCCAATAAGCAAATAAACGGTCGCTTACTTTAAGAAAATCCCCGCTTCGTGTAATAGCGTCCAGCTCCAGAAGATAGTTAATCCGGGAGGTAAGCTCTTTTTTTTGCTTATGTAAAATATGGGCGATATCTTTAATGCGGTTGCGGCCGCTGGAAACTAAATACAATATGGAAATATAGTCATTGCTGGAAGGAGAATCCAGGAAACGCTTGATGTAATTAGAGAACCTCTGGTTGAGTATCCCCGAGGTATTAAACAGCAGATCCTCAAGAATATCCGCCAGATTAATATGGATATCTCCATTCTTATTAAACAGGGCATCTGATATAAGTTCCAGATAAAGCGGATAACCACCGGTAAAGTTAATTACGAAATCTTTCAATCCCGGATTCATTTTAAGTCCCGGCAGGCGATAATCGAGATAACGGCCGCTGGTGTGCATATCAAAAGGTTCCACATTAATTACTTCGAAGTTTCCGAAAAGCAAAGAAAGCTGCTTGGAGAGAATAACCCTAGTTTTAAACATCATCGAGCTATTTATGGCATACAGGGTATTTTTCTGCAGAATAAGTAATTTACTCCACTCGCGGTACAAGTTCTTAATACCGATATTCTCAAGGTTATGAAATTCATCCAGAAAAAGAACGGTAAACTTGCCTGTTTCCTGATGGATAAGTTCAGGAAGGCTAAAAAGCTCAGTAATGACATTTATCTTCTTTCTCCGGGAAAGATCATTGAGTATGGAGTTTATTTTAAGCGCTGTATTAGGAATATAGCTAGCGGACTTGCTAACCAGAAAACCCAAGTCTTCTCTTAAAACCAATCCGCTATTTAAAAGAAAATTATACAGAAGAGCACCGATGAACCTTTTAGCAAAATCCTGAAATGACTCCGGCCTAACCTCCAGAAAAACTGTAATTATCCGCGGATCATAGAATTTATCCAGGAACTTATAAACAATACTTGTCTTGCCGACATTCTCCTCGCCGATAATAGCGATATTCTGCCGGTAACCTTCTTTGAGGCTGCTGATGCGTTTTTGTAATATTTCTATATAGTTTCTTCGGTCAAAAAACTTATCTTTTATCATGTTAAATAAAATAACGGGTTCTGGGGCATGGCGCCTTTGCGAATCTCGAAATGCAAGTAATTACTCTTCCCCCTGACAGTTGAGCTGATACGCCCGATCAATGCGCCCTTTTGCACGTTTTCTCCCGGCCGCACAAAAAATTCCGATGCTCTGGAATAAACACTCCGTAAGCCGTTTCCGTGATCGATAATAACAATATTGCCGAAATTGCCGAAATTAGGGGCATAAAAAACTACCTTTCCGCTGCGCGATGCCAAAATATCCGCATCTACAGTGACCTGTATATTGATTCCCTTGTTAATTAAATTTTGATAGTTAGCGCCAAAACCAGCTACTATTTTCCCTTTTAGAGGCCAAATGAAATCATCTCCGCTGGAAAACACCTGTTCATTTTGAGGCTTTAAACGATTAGGTATTAACAATAGCTGGCCAACTTCAATAGCAGCATCATCCGGAATATTATTCGCCCGCAAAATATCATCAATATCTACATTGTACATCCTGGATATCATCCAAAGTGTTTGTTTTGGCTCTACGCGATGATGCAGCCCGGGAACAGCCTGGCTAGAAATAGGGGCTCTTGGCCCTGTATAAGTCGGGGTACTTGCGCAACCCGCAGCCACCAACACCATCAGAATCAGAATTATTCTTTTCATTATAAATCCTGTCTACTATCTACTACCTGCTGATTTTATAAGCGGGTGAGCGGAATCGGACCGCCATATGCAGCTTGGGAAGCTGCCATTCTACCACTGAATTACACCCGCGCTACATAGCGCGCACTGACGCAATTCCTATTAGCGTCAGTGCGCAAAAATTAAACTTATCTTGACTTACACTCTTCCATTAACTTAATCGAGCAATATTTTCCGCACATCGTGCATACGTCAGAAAGGCTGGGTTTACTGGATAACCGGTAAGCTTTTGCCTTATCGGGATCGATAGAAAGCTGAATTTGTTTTTTCCAGTCTCTTGCCTTTCGGGCAGCTGAAATATCTCTATCCCAGCCTATAGCCAATTTCTTACGTTTAACCAAGTCTCCAGCATGAGCGGCAATGCGCGAAGCAATTACCCCTTCCCGCACATCGCTGACCGTGGGATGCCGTAAATGTTCAGCCGGAGTTACATAACAAAGGAAATCCGCGCCAAAGCTGGCGGCTAAAGAACCTCCAATCGCAGAGGTAATATGGTCATAGCCGGGAGCAACATCGGTCACTAACGGTCCCAATACATAAAAAGGCGCTCCAGCGCAATACTTCTTTTCAAGTAGAATATTTTTTTTAATCTGGTCTAGGGGAACATGGCCCGGACCTTCAATCATAACCTGTACACCTCTTGCCTTAGCGCGTTTTGCTAATGTGCCAAGAATTTTTAGCTCCGTAATCTGCGCATTATCTGTCGCATCCAAAATCGAACCCGGCCTTAATCCATCTCCCAGGCTTAAAGTTACGTCATATTCTTTGGCAATATCCAAAATCTGCTCAAAATGCGTATAAAAAGGATTTTCTTTATTGTGGCTATTTATCCAATTAGCGATAATCGCCCCTCCCCGGGAAACAAGACCCATTATCCTTTTTTGTTTTTTTAAAGCTTTCAGGCTCCTGCGTGTTACCCCGCAGTGTATAGTGAAAAAATCAACCCCTTGCTTGGCCTGCTCAGTTAAAACATCCAGGATATCTGAGGCGTCAAATTTAATGAAATTATTATTTTTTTCCTGCGCCCTGACCGCTACTTCATATACAGGCACTGTGCCCACCGGAACGCTGGAGTATTTTAAAACCTCCTGCCTCACTTTGGTAAGATCTCCCCCTACGCTTAAATCCATTAGCGCATCCGCACCATACCTTATAGCAACTTTAAGCTTCTTTATCTCATCGGAAATCCGGGATTCATCCGTAGAGGTGCCGATATTGGCGTTGATTTTAGTAGACAGCATGCTGCCCACTGCACAGGGTTTCTTAATTTTATGATTTTTATTTAAAGGAATAACTGCTTTACCCTGGCGTATAAGCCGCATTAACAGATCCGGTTTAATACCTTCAAGCCGCGCGACTTTACGCATAATCCCGGTTATAATATTTTTCTTTGCGTATTCAAGTTGAGTCATTTCACTTTAAAGTTATTATCTTTTTTTAAGTTTCTCGAACAATCGGTTCGCCGCACGTTGAGGATTTTCAGCTTTTAAAATTGCCCTGCATACTGCGATACGCTTTGCTCCGGCGGCGGTAATTTCTTTTATATTGCCTTCATGAATATCACCAATGGCAAAATAAGGTATTTTTATCTTATCTTTAAGCTGCCGCAAGGCCTTTAAACCAATAGCCCTGTATTCAGGCTTGGTGGCAGACGGATATATCGGCCCAATACCAATGTAATCAGCTCCCTCTTTTTGCGCTTCCAAAGCCTGGCGCAGATTATGACAGGATATACCGATAATCTTATCACTGCCTAATAACGATCTGGCTGCCTTTAACGGAATATCATCCTGCCCCAAATGCACTCCGTCTGCTCCGCAAATAAGAGCCACATCAATATAATCATTAATAACAAAGAGCGTTTTGCTTTTACTTAAGCGTTTTGCCAGCTTAATCGCTGAATTTAATATCTGCGACTTAGTGGAAATCTTATCTCTCAGTTGGACCATTCCAACTACATTAAAGGGTAACCTTACTAACCCCGGCTTATCTAGAATCAGGTAAAGAAGAGATCTTTTTAAAAGAATCTTTTTCGATTTCATAAACTTTATATCTTAGCTGTTTAAAACGCAAAGCTGCTTTAGCGTCTGTCAGCTTACTAAATTCTTCAAGTACGCGTAAGGATTCTTTAACCCTTTGGATGTTTGCCCAAAAAACATCTTTACAGCTTGCGCGCTTCAGTTCTCCACGGGAATTTAATCTCCCCACATCACTATTACTGTTTCGCTCTTTGAGCAGCACAAAGGCGGGATAGGTTTTTCTAACAATACCATCGATTCCATGCCTGATTTTTTTGAAATCCGCTGTAAATTTATGGCTATTCAGAATGAAACGGGCTATCTCCTCGCAAACACGTAAACCCTCTTTAACCCGGTTCAGATTAGCGTCAATTACACGATGAGCACTATTAATTCTTTGTGAAATTTGAATACTCCTCATCCCCTTTTTGCTCCAAATAGACAAACGGGGACTGCGAAAATCACTCATGTCCAAAAAGACGTGTGATTTTCTTGATTATTGAACTAGTTGAACGGCCTTTAACTAAATTAACGGTAAGCACTTTTCCGCCGTAACTTTCTACAAAATCCGCCCCCACGATTCTTTTCTTGCTCCAGTCTGAGCCCTTAACCAGTATATCCGGTTTAAGCGACTTGATTAATTTGAGTGGATCGTCTTCATTAAATAAAATTACAAAATCTACGCATCCCAACGCAGCTACTACTCTTAAACGGTCAGTCTGGCCGACAACCGGACGATTTTTAGCTTTTATCTTTTTAATAGAAGAATCGCTATTAACCGCTACCACCAAATAATCACCTTTAGTCTTGGCATCCTGCAGGTATTTGGTATGGCCATAATGCAGAATATCAAAACAACCATTGGTAAAAACTATGCGTTTACCATTTTGCTTAAGGCGCTCAATCTTACGTTTGAGGCTGGAAAGCGAAGTTATTTTTGTTCCTTGCAAAGCTCCTGCTCGATCATTTCGCATATTATATGGGCAATGGTAATGTGCGCTTCCTGAATTCTAGCGGTTATTCTAGAGGGCACTATCAAAGATACATCTGCCAGTTTTACAACCTCCCCACCGTCGCCTCCACTTAAAGCAACAGTTTTAATCCCCATTTTCTTAGCCTGTTTAATCCCTAAAGCTACGTTTTTAGCCTTTCCGCTGGTCGATATCCCCAGGACTACATCATTTTTCTTTCCTAGAGCTTCCACCTGCCTGGCAAAAACTACATCATAACCATAGTCATTAGCCAAAGAGGTTAATATCGCAGTGTTGGTAGTCAGAGCGATCCCGGCTAATGCAGAACGATCCTTTTTAAAACGGCCAACAAGCTCTGCGGCAATATGTTGGCTGTCGCTAGCTGAACCGCCGTTGCCAAAAACAATCACCTTTCCATCCTTCTTAAGGCAGTCAATCATAAGCTGTGAAATCTCAAAAATAGATTCAACCTGGTTGCGGAGGATCTCTTCTTTGACCTGGATACTTTCTAAAAGTATGTCCTTAATTCTCTCGCGCATTTTTCCTCCACGAGGAGGACACCCGCGCAATTCAAATAAGCGCGGGGTGTCTTCCTAATTATTTATTTTATCCAAAAAACACTTTCGCAATATCATAGAGCTCCATATCAACCGTCTTTAAAGCCTTCACTGCCTCCTCGAGCGGCACATCGATAATTTTGATTCCGGCTAAAGCTACCATCCTGCCGAATTTCTTATTTTTGATCAGATCTACCGCCTTCACCCCGAATCGCGTGCCCAATACACGGTCGAACGCGGTAGGCGAACCGCCTCTTTGTATATGGCCTAAAACGCTGACCCTGGTTTCAAAACCGGTTCTTTTTTCAATTTGCGCAGCCAGGTCCTCTCCGACCCCACCCAGCCGAACATGCCCAAACGAATCAAGCTTCTGTTCCTGGGTAATCATAGAACCATCCTTAAACTGGGCGCCTTCGGCGACTACAACGATACTAAAGGTCTTGCCTCTTTCATGTCTTTTCTTAATAATTTTGCATACTTCATCCACATCAATTGGAATTTCCGGAATTAAGATCACATCCGCTCCTCCGGCAATTCCCGCCTCGATAGCAATCCAACCCGCGTGACGGCCCATAACTTCAGCCACAATAATACGATGGTGGCTTTCGGCTGTGGTATGTAACCGGTCGATACACTCCATGGCTACGTTCAGAGCCGTATCAAAACCAAAAGTATAATCAGTGGCTGATAAATCATTATCAATTGTTTTCGGGACTCCCACAATATTCGGCAGTCCATCTTTAACCAGTTTGGAAGCAACGCCCAGGGTATCTTCTCCGCCCACAGCAACCAAGGCATCAAGGCCGATCTTCTTAAAACTATCTTTAACTTTTTCTACGTCGCCTTGCTTCTTATATGGATTAGTACGGCTGGTTCCCAGGATAGTCCCGCCCTTAGGCAGGATTCCGGAAACAGCGCTCATATTTAAAGGCATAGTGTCGTTTTCAACTAACCCTTTCCAGCCGTTTTTAATACCTACTATTTCATAACCTTCGAGTAAGGCCTTACGCACCACAGCGCGGATAACCGGATTTAGTCCCGGGCAATCCCCGCCACCTGTTAGAATCCCGATCCTTGCCATTTCCTTAATCCTCCTTAGTATATAAATTGTTAGCTAAACCAAGCACCTTATATCTTTTATCTAGCGCAGTCCTTGCGAGCATAGCGAGCAAGGATTAGACTCTACCATATCCACTAAAAGGTATTGCTGACGGATCTTCCTTGTCAAAATCTCTTTTCCTGCGGTTGTCCTTTTCGTCATGCGCGATTTTCGCTACATGTATCCTGATAATAACCTGCTCTTCAAGACCTAATATTTCCTGGATTTTAGATTTAGTAATATCCTGCAGCCTTGAGGTAAGCTCGGGGATATTCGCCTCGGAACGCAAGATAATGCGCATATCCACAATAATACCCTTTTTGTTCGCCACAACATTTGGCCTTAACTCTTTCACTTCGGGGATAACCCCTGCCAACCGGCGGATTAAATCCTCTACTGCAGAAAGCGAAATAGTTACCTGTCCACTGGAAGTAGTAAAAGCAATGGTCTTTTCTCTCTGGAACCTGCCTAAAATAATCTGGGCAAAGGAAAAGCTGATAAGAATCAAAAGTAACCCGGAAAATCCGATAGCCAGCCGGGAATTTGAGCTGGTCTGGGCATAAATAAGTAAACTATTAATATCCTGGGGTAGTAATAAATTCAATGAAAAAACAATAAACGCCAGGCCGATCATAATAATGACCACAGCGTAAAACATGATCCCCAATACAGTAAAGAATTTCATTCTCTACCCCCTTTCTATGCCCTGTACATTTACATTAATATCTTTTACGGAAAGATTGCTCATCTTCTCTAATGCCTGGCGGACATTTTCTTGGACTCTGGCGGCAATATCCGGAATGTTATACCCGTATTTAATAACCAGGGGGATATCCACCCTCACCTCTTCATTCTTGGATATATCCACCTTTATGGCAAGAAAGGACTTTTGCCCAATCAACTCAAGCAGGCTGCTCTTTAAATTAGCACCCACTCTTTTAACCCCTTCTATTTCCAGGGCAGCGATAGAAGATATAGAGGAAACTACATTCTTATGTATCCTTACAGCCCCAAGTTCATTCCTGGATTCATCGCGGTTCATTTATTCTCCTTTGGCATCACTTATCAAAAGGTCCTGCACAAAATGCGTAGAAATATCACCTTTTTTAAATAACGGATTATCCATTAACCTAAGGTGAAAAGGAATAGTGGTCTTAATGGGAGAGATATGAAATTCACTTAAAGCCCTGCGCATAGTCCTGATCGCTTCATAACGGTTATTACCATAGACGATAAGCTTGGCTACAAGTGAATCATAATAAGAAGGCACTTCATAGCCGGCGTAAATATGTGTATCCACACGCACATTCGGACCGCCGGGAAGGATCAAAGTTTCGATCTTACCCGGGGACGGCATGAAATTATTATCTGGATCTTCAGCGTTAATCCGGCATTCGATTGCCGCACCCTTGATTTGTACATTCTCCTGTTGAATTTTCAGCTTTTCTCCGCTGGCTATGCGGATCTGCTCTTTAATTAAATCAATTCCAGTGACCATTTCGGTAACAGGATGCTCTACCTGAATACGCGTATTCATCTCCATAAAATAGAAATTGTTGGTTTTCTCATCCAACAAGAACTCGATAGTACCGCAACTAACATAACCAATGGATTTAATCCCTTTTAAAACCATCTCCCCCAATTTACGGCGCATTTTACTATCCACTGCAGGAGAAGGAGATTCCTCAAGCAACTTCTGATGCCTTCTCTGAATACTACAGTCTCTCTCGCCAAGCTGCAAGATATGCCCCTGGCGATCAGCGATAATCTGCACTTCAATATGGCGCGGCTTCTCAATATATTTCTCAATGTAAACGCTAGGATTGCCGAAATTAGCTTCCGCCTCGCTCTGGGCGGTTAAGAGGCTTGAAACAAGAGTTAAATCATTATGGCAAATACGCATTCCTTTGCCTCCGCCTCCGGCAGCTGCCTTAATTATAACAGGATAGCCGATCTCCTTAGCGGTCTTAAGCGCCTCTTCTTTATTTTTAATAATCGCACGGCTTCCCGGCACAATTGGCAGTCCGGCTTTTTGCATAGTGGTGCGCGCGGCCATTTTATCTCCCATAAGACGGATATTCTCCGGGGTCGGGCCGATAAAAGTAATCTTACAGGACTCACATATCTCGGCGAAATGCGCGTTTTCAGCCAAAAATCCGTAACCTGGATGAATAGCCTCTACGTCGGTAATTTCTGCTGCGCTGATAATAGCGGGAATATTTAAATAACTGGTGCTGGAGGATGCCTGGCCAATACAAATTGCCTCATCGGCAAAGCGCACGTGCAGGCTGTTACGGTCGGCCTGAGAGTAGACGGCTACGGTACGGATACCCATCTCATGACAGGCGCGGATTATTCTTAAGGCAATTTCGCCTCGGTTGGCAATGAGGATTTTAGAGAACATCTTTATTTTTAGAGTGGGTCAATAAGGAATAAAGACTGGCCAAATTCTACCGGCTCAGCGTTATCTACTAGTATTTCAAGGATCTTGCCTTTAATCTCTGACTTTATCTCATTCATCAACTTCATCGCTTCTATAATACAAATTACCTGCCCCGGCTCGATTACCTGCCCCACCTCAACATAAGCGGGAGATTCCGGAGTGGGCGCGCGGTAAAAAGTCCCTACCATAGGAGCCTTGATTTCCACTGTCTTGATTATACTTTTTTCTTCTGCCGCGGGCACGCCTTGAGTTTTATCCTGGGCCATAGGAATATTCTGTCCATGAAAAACCACCGGCCCGTTAAAACCTTCAATACCATTGGTTGTTTTTTTAAGCCGGACGCGCATATCGTCTTTTTCTATCTCCAGCTCAACAAGGCCGTTTTCATTCATCAGATTGATCATTTCCTTGATTTCCTTAATATTCATTTAAGAGCTCCTTTTAGTTGATTCTTTCAGCATAGGTACCGCCGGTACGCGTATCTACTTTAATCCTGTCTCCCACATTAATGAATAAAGGAACTTGTATGATTGCTCCGGTATCAACCTTAGCCGGCTTATTCCCGCTCTTTGATGAATCACCTTTAAAACCCGGCTCAGTTTCTAGTATGTTAAATTCGATAAAATTAGGCAGATTAACAGCCAGGGCTTCGTCTTTGAAAAAATACCCCATAATCTCTAGATTATCTTTTAAGAATTTCGCCTTATCCCCGACAATATCTTCAGATATGGCAATCTCCTCAAAATTATCCTGATCCATAAAATGATATATCCCCGCGCTGGCATATTGGTATTGCAGTTTACGCTCCTCCACAAATGCCTGCTCTATTTTTTCTTCTCCACGAAAAGTCTTTTCCTGGATATTATTGGTTTTCATATCCCGCAGCCTCGCCCGCACAAAAGCCGCGCCTTTACCGGGTTTTACATGTTGAGCGTCAACGCAGATATAAACAATGTCATCTACAAAAATGGTTACCCCTGTTTTGATTTCATTTATCGATAGAGCCACTTAAGACCTCGCATCCTTTATTGGTTACTAATATCATATCCTCTATTCTTATACCGAATTTACCCGGTAAATATATTCCCGGTTCTACCGTAAAAACCATTCCCGGCCTGACTGCGCTTGCTTCATTACCTGAAATACGCGGATCCTCATGCACCTCTAAGCCAAAACCATGGCCAAGGTTATGGGTAAAGCATCCAGCATACCCTTTTGAAGCTATGTATTCCCGCGCAACTTTATCAATTGCAGCCATTTCTGCGCCAGGATGAACACTTTTTATTGCCAATTCCTGAGCTTTGAGCACAATATCATAAACCTTGCGCACAAGAACTTTTATTTTACCCAAAAACAAAACCCTTGTCAAGTCGGATTTATACCCTTGGTAATCAACTCCAAAATCAATAAGCACAGGTTCACTATCTCTTAATCTCCTCTGCCCGGAAAAGTGGTGCGGTTGGCTGGAGTTAGGCCCCGAAGCTACGATTGTATCAAAAGAAGAGGCATTACAACCATGATATCTTATGAAACGCTCAAACTCTGCGGCAACCTCTATTTCCTTGATCCCGCAGGCAATAAACTTTTTGATATGTTCCAAAGCCAGGGCAGTAATTTTAGTTGCCTGCTTAAGCTTTTCAATCTCTTGAGCGTCCTTAACAACTCTTTTATCCTCAATAATACTGTGCGTGGGAATAAGCTCAAGACTGCCCGCGGTCAATTCTTTAATCTTAGCGAACTCGGCGAATGCGAGATTTCTCTCTTCAAATCCCAATCTTTTTAGCTTCAATCTCAGGGATACTTCAGCAATAGATTTAAATACTGAACCATTGCTCTCTTTAAGTTTAATCTTACCCTTCAAACAAGCCTTAGCTTCTTCAGTATAGCGGGAATCGGTAAAATAAACGCTCTCTTTTTCGGAAACTAAAAGATATGAATCACGGCTTAAGAACTCAACAAGATAAGAAATATTCGCCGGCAAAGAAACGAGCAGGCCATCAAGCCCTCTTTGTTTTAATCGGGAATATATGTTCTTTAATCGAGAGTTCATTTTATTAGATCAAGAATGGCATATAAACCCAAACTATAACTTTTTGCCCCAAAGCCCATGATCGTACCCTTAGCTACCGGGCTAATCAACGACTTATGCCTGAACTCTTCGCGGGAATAAATATTAGAGAGATGTACTTCTACAACAATGACATCCGAAGCAGCGATAGCGTCTCTTATGGCAACACTAGTGTGAGTATAAGCAGCGGGGTTGATTAAGATGCCGTCAACTTTATTTTTAGCCCCTTGAATAAAATCCACAATTTCCCCCTCTACATTCGACTGCCTGATAGTCAATTTGACTTTCAATTTACGCGCCAGCGCTTTAAGAACGCTATTGATTTGGAGCAAAGTAGTTCTTCCGTAAACTCCGGGCTCACGTTTTCCAAGTAAATTCAGATTCGGGCCGTGTATTACTAATATCTTTTTAAGCATGCTCCCCCCTGCCTTTTAACTTCTGCCTGTTACCTGCCCCCCTCTGCTTCATCAACCAACATTACCGGTATACCCTTACGCACGGGATATTTCTTACCACATTTCTTACAAAGAATTTTATTATCCTTTAACTCCACGTCGGCTTTGCAGGCCGGACAAGCCAGTATATCTAACAGTTCCTTATCAATCATTTTACCTCTCCTGTTTCCGGAGCCAGATAAGCCAACCTTAGCTCATAAAGCAAATTTTCCAGTAGCTGGGTTTCCTCCTGAGTAAGATTCCCCTTGGTTTTCTCCTGCAACATACCCAATGTATCAATAATAAACTTTGCCTGAGCTGGGTCTTTCTGGGTTTTCTGAGTCTCAGGGTTAGCCATATGCCCTAAAGCAATAGAAGCTTGCAAGGCAAGGGTGGTGATAAAAAATTTAAAATCCGGTTCAGGAGGAATAAATTTACCCTCCTCCTTAGGAGCAATTTTCTCTTTCTCTACCTTCTGTTTCCAATCTTCATCGACTTTCTTCTGGGTCTCATCCATAGTTTAATAGATTGTGATTCCGGCGTAGCCCACAACGCTGCTTGTGTCACCGCTGGCGTCGCCGCTAGTTTGATATTTGATTAACTTACCTTTTTTCGCCCCAAGCAGCTTGGCAACCCTTAACAGAATCGCCACCGGAGCAAGGCCGCACATGGAAATAGATAACCGCTTAACTTCTGCCACAAGCTTATCCTCATTTAAAGCGGTTATTGCCTCTATCGCCAAAGCATCCTTCTTTTCCGCGTTTTTCTGCGATTCATAATGCGTCATATCAGAGCTGGCGATAAACATGCATGAGCTTAAAAGGTTGTTCTTGATAATTACCCCTGCCAACTCTTCAGCAACTATTTTAAAAGTATCCACTTTATCCGTTTTAATAGTAATCGGGACAATCTTAAAATCTTTTTTAAAATACTGCAATATGGGCAGCTCTACCTCCAACGCATGTTCATCCACATGAGCAAAAGTATCGGCTTCCAGATATTTTGAACTGCTTAAAAACAAATTCGCCAGCTGGGAATCAATCTCTACATTGCCCAACGGAGTTTGCCAATAACCTTGAGACATCAGGCTAAAAGCCGGACCATTTCCGGAGTGGTTCGGACCTAACAGGATAACCGTATCTTTAATATTGACCTCTGAGAGAGTCTGCGTTGCCACTTTTCCGGAATAAATGTATCCGGCATGCGGTAACACACAGCCTATTACATCCTGCTTTTGGCCGGACTTAACCGCAAAAGAAGATATCATCTCAAAGAGTCCATCCGCATCTGACGGATAAAACTGCCCGGCAACGGAAGGCTTACGGATATTAGACTGGTTCATCATAAATTTGGGATATAAATTTGCGGCTGTTAATTAATCTTTCTGCAGTAGCAGGCTGATGCGCCTCAATAACTTTTAAAACGTTTTTCTTTAAATAAGGTTTAAGTATATTAAAATCTATTTGCCCCTCTAAAGGCGCAAGATGATCTTGGCAACCTAAAATATCATGTAGATGCGCACCAATCAAACGTCGGCCATACCGCTCCAGGAAATCCTTATGTTTTGCCAACCCTAAGTTTTCCATTAACTGAGCATGCCCGGTATCATGCCAATAATAAACCTGAGAGTCACTACTAAATTTATCAAGGATAACCCCGATTTCTTCAAGGTTGGGAATTTCCCGGTAATAGAAACGTGTTTCTATCCCCAGTAACACCCCTTTTGTTCGCGCGTAAGCATTTAATTCTTCTATGCTGATTAAAGCCTGCGCGAGGAATTTTTCAGCTTCCAGAGCGCGTTCCCGGAACATCTTTGCTTTTAATTCGAGGAATTCCTCTGAATTATTATTACCCTGGTTATAAAGATTGATCAACTGACGTGTGTAATCAGGAACCTCAACTCTGCCGCAATGCAGAACGACTACCTTCGCTCCTAACCTGGCGGCAGTGTCAATGGTACGCTTTGTGTATTTTACCGCCAAAAAACGCTCTTCTTTATCCAAGGAGGCCATGGAATAATGATCCGGAAAAGTCTGCTTACGGTTCAATCCATCCGGAACAGGGCAATAATTATGCAAGCTCCCGATACTGATCTTTAACCTCCGGGCTGAGTCGGCGATTTCATCCACCATCTCAGGACTAAGATTAAAGCTTAATTCAATAGCCTTAAAGCCAAGCTGGTTTATTTCAAAGAGCAACTTCTCCCCGTCGTCAAAACGGTGAGCATTCCAGGATGTAGAGATAGCTAAACTCATGCTTATTTTCTAGATTTAGCTTTCTTTCTCTTGCGCTCGCTGGGTTTTTCGTAATGCTTGCGGTCGCGAACTTCGCGCAAAATACCGTCCTGTTCAATCTTCTTCTTGAAACGGCGCAAAGCAGATTCAAAAGATTCATCTTTCTTAACTTCTACTTGTGACAATATGATCATCTCCTTTCGTTTTAATTAGATAAGTAATATACCATTCTTTTAGAGAGGTGTCAATAATTGGGTAGGATAATTGGGGTCAGATCTATTTTTCTCATCTTCAATATTATAGAAAAATAGATCTGACCCCAATTATTCGATCTCAAAAGAAATAATAATATTAAAAGAAAGCTGGGAATAATCCAACTCTTTGGGAAAGTTAGGAAATGGAGAAGCATCTCTAACGCTTCTGGAAGCGATACCCTTAAGATAGTCGCTGGCGGATGTCTTTGCTTCAATCAAATGCACATCTTTAACATATCCCTCGCTTGATATAATAAAAGAGATATAAACCTCGCCTGTTTCATTGTGAGTATAATTTTGATAAGCGCTGCGGCGGATCTTTTCGCGGACAATCTGATAATAGCTTATATAGCTTGGATTATTGATCCTGGCCATCTCGATTGCCGGCAGCGTAATCTTCTTTTTTATTGCCATAATCTCTGAGCTGGCAAAAGTCGGTTTGGCGAACTCCGGAGCTTTGTTAGATAAGGCCTTCACATTATTAAAAGAGCTCTCCTCCTCATATGGCGGCGGGATCCTACTATCCACTGCCCCTGCGACAATCTTGGAATCAAGCCTCAAGAATGGATCGGACTTAAGAAACTCCTTCTTTGAATCCGACTTAGGCAAAGACCTGGTCTGCAAATCCTCTTTTTTAAGATAACGCACTTTTATAATCTGCTCTTTTGGGGCAGGAGTAAAAGGGTTTAGCATGGGGCTTTGCAAAAGCAGAGCTCCATGCGAAACGATGGAGATAACAAAAGTAAACTGTAAAAGCCGATTGGAATGCATATTTTAGTTTATCACAGAGGAGTTAATCTTGCAAGAATTAGGGGACGTTTCTATTTTCCAAACCAACCAGAGGGAAAATAGAAACGTCCCCAGATTTTAAAATGAATAACCAACTTTTAAGCTAAAATTTCTTCCCGGGTTAGGATAATAAAACTTTAAACCATTATTCACATTAACCCCAGCATATTCAGAATATTGCTTATCAAGAATATTATTAATTCCAAATGTGATTTTAAAATCCTTGCAATGCCAGGACAAATTGGTATCGGCAACCATATATCCGTTTAACTTAGAATAAGCGTTTGCCTGGTCATTTAAATAATATCTGGAACCAACATAAGTACCAATAATATTTAAATCTATATTCATTGGTAATGTAAATTTTAGACCAATGCTTACTTTATCTTGAGGCACTAACGGTATTTTGTTCCCACTATATTGTCCACCATCAAAATAAGCATTGGTAAATGTATAATTTCCGAATAATATGATCCGGTTGTTGAGCTTTACATCCAAAGATGATTCTAGGCCTTCATGGATAGTTCTATCGTAATTTTCATTCTTTTGATTCCAACTTCCCCAAATGGGATTAAAAGTATCCGTGGCATTAAAATACAGCTCATTCTTAACATTCATCCGAAATAATGATAGGCTACCATTAAACCGGTCAGAGAATTTATGCCGCAAACCAACTTGGTAATTTATCGAAGATTGCGGCTTAAGACCAGTATTAAGCTGCTGTACCCCATTTTGATCAAAAAAGGTAAACTCATCTACTTCGGGAAAACGAAAACTTCTACCCACATTTAAAAAAAGATTAGAATCATCTTTATATGTATAGGTAAGACCACTATCAAAAGAATCCATATTAAATTTTACTTTATTATTTTGATCAGGATTTTGTCCATAGTGATGTAGATCATTATCATGGTAAACGAATGAGTAATCCGCAAATTCATGACGGTAGCCACCTACTAACACCAATTGTTTAGAAATGGAAAACTCATCTTGCAGGTAACTTCCTAATGAACTCTTATGAATATCCGTATATTGATTCGCTGCATTGTCATCGGAAACAAGATATGTCTTCGAGCTATATAAATACCGGTAGAAGTCAAGCCCGGCGATGAATTTATTATCATGATTAAAAATGCTATTGCCTATCGTATACTTAGGCGTTACTCCGAAAGTTTCAATACTATTCCTGTAAGTATCGAGTCCAGAAGACAAAAAATATGAATCAGTATTTTTTTGACGATAAGAGAAATCAATATCGAAGTCACCGAGTTCTATAAACTTTACTTTTGGCCCAAAAACAAAATAGCAATCTTTACCATTAGCATGATCATTGCCATGCCTAGCATATCTCCTACCATATTGATCTATATCACTCTGATAAAGCGCCCCAGGCAGTCCATATGTTGAAGCATGAAATCCTGAATCAAAATGCGCAGATAATATATCAGTAAAATCATATGCGAATTTCGAAGCAAAATCATCAGCTTTGTTAAAACTATTCTTTCGATAACCATTAGTTGAATCCCGGCTACCACTTAACCAATAGGAAAGCTTATTATAAGCACTGCCCCCTAAAGATAGCTTTTGTTTATTCATAGCATAACTTCCATACTCAGCTTCTAAATTCACCTTGAGCTTGCCTGAACCCTTTTTCGTAATAATATTGATTACACCGCTAGAAGCATTATCCCCATATAATACCGCTCCAGCGCCTCCATGGACAACCTCAATACGCTCTACCCGATCCAAAGGAATTTGGCTCCAGTCAACACCGCTTAAATCAACATCATTTATACGCCTTCCATCAACAAGTACTAATACGTTGAGGGCCGCCTGTTCACCAAAACCACCAATATCAACAACCGCCTTAGTTCCATTACCGTAATAATCTTTTACAGTAATTCCCGGGAGTGTTCTCAATACATCAACTACATTCTGAGCATTTGTTCCCTCTATGTCATCTTGCGTTACCACGGTAACATCCGCCGCTGTTTTAGCTAAACTTTCACCATAACGATAAGGGGTTACCACGATTTTTTCCAAATCCACATCATCCGCAAAAGAAAAAACAAAACCTCCCAAAACAACCGCCAGCAAAACTAAAAAACTTGCTACTAACCTATTGTGAAACATTTTTTCTCCATTTTCCCGGACCTGCATGAAACAAAAAACCCTTAACGCTTTAACTAAAAGCATTAAGGGTTATCCCTGTTTCTAACCCTTTTAAACCTGTCCGCGGGTTTAAAAGTAATTGTTGGACATATGTTCCTGGCCAGGTCTTCTGACTTAAGAGCTTATCCTACTCTTCTCCTCACCTTCCCGGCTTTGTTAAACCAGTGGCAAACACTTGGAGAATTTCGATCTCTTTTACAGCAGCGGGAACTGCGACCGATTCACACGGCCTTCCCTAAACCAGCAACGTTAACCTTACTCTTCTTACAAAAGAACCTTTGCTAACTTTGTATCACGCACTCTGCGTGCGATAAGTTCATAAGCGCTAAAAAATACTACCGTATATAAAAGTGTGGCTGCTCCAAAATTACGTAAAAAAGGCAACCCTAAAATATAGCAATCCAATAAACCTTTGGCGGTCTGCGGATACCAACCCATCGCCCAAACGCCAAAATTGGTAATTACATAAAACAGAAGCGAAGAAACTACAGCGCTTGAAACTATGCCCTTGAATGTTTTATGATTTTTCGCCCAGCAGCCTATCAAGGTAACTAAAACAAAACTCCCCCAGGTAAATATAGCTACATTATGCATACCTAAGAATATATCGCTTATAACCATAAGCAAAAGCGGGACAATTAAAGCCTGTTTTTTATTCAAATATACCCCGGCAAACAAGGCAATAGCCGCAACCGGCGTAAAATTTGCAGTGTGCGGGATAAATCTTAACAAAATTCCAATTATAATCAGACTAATCGCTAACATTTTTATTGCCTCCTTTTATTATTTGTAATACTAATGCAAATCACCTTTATTGTCAAGTTAAAGTTTTTAGGCTAATTTCAAAACTCAATGCCTTTTCTGGCCTTGACACCTTTAGTATAATAATGTTTCTTCTCTTTAATCTCACTAACTAAATCCGCTAACTTAATGATTTCAGGATGAGCATAACGGCCGGTAAGCACAAGTTCAAGCCCTTGTGGGACATTTTTAATAAGCCTAATCAATTCATCCAGGTTAACCAGCTTAAACTTTAAGGCAATATTAATTTCATCCATAATAATCAGCTGGTAATGCTTCTGCGCAATGGCTTCCATGGTCTTTTTTATGCCGCGCTTTGCCATCTTCACATCAATCGGCTCAGGAGATTTCTTGATAAAACACCTGCGGCCAAATTGTTCCACCTTTATATTACCGATCTTTTTCAAGGCTTTAATTTCACTATAACATCTGCCTTTTGCAAATTGGCCGATATAAATGTTCAGGCCCGCCCCGGATGCCCTTAAGGCTAGCCCCATCGCCGCGGTAGTTTTACCTTTGCCATTACCCGTATAGACCTGGATCATGCGAATATATAGTATAGAATAACGTTAATCATGTTTAAAACTCCTGGCAAATTCAAGAAGAATATAACGCAGGAATCTTAAAGTATCGACAAAAGGGTTAATCTGGCTCTTCTGCCCGGAATAGATAGTCGCAACCGCCACCGATTCAACCTTAAACCCCAAACGCGCCGCTTTAATTAAAATTTCAGATTCGGTCTCATATTTAGAAGTAGATAAATTTATTTTTTCAAGCACTTCTTTTTTCACCAGGCGGAATCCGCATTGAGTATCAGGTATATACTGCTTGGCAATCGCTGAAATTACCCACGACATAAAACGGTTAGTCATAATTCGCAAAACCGGCATCCCCCGGGTCATCGCCATGCGGTTGCCGACGACAATCCCACAGTCTGAAGACTCGGCTTTCTGGATAAATACTTTAATATCATCGGCAGAATGCTGGCCATCCCCATCCATACTGATCACTGCGTCAAATCCCCGGGAAAGCGCAAACGCGTATCCCTTAATTAAAGAGGCGCCTTTGCCGGCATTCGCCTGGTTGCGTAAAACCTCTGCGCCGGCATCCAGGGCAATTTTTGCGGTATCATCCTGTGAGCCATCATCAATTATGATTGCCTTCAGTTCTAATTTGTGTATTTGATTAATCAGGGCGGCGATCGCCTTGGATTCGTTATAAGTTGGGATAATCACACAAGTGCGCATAATTATTCTACCCAAAACCTGCGAAAAACATACCACTGTTCAGGATACCTGCGTATATAATCCTCAAAAATATTATTACAGATCTTAATCAAATCTGCTAGATCTTTCGCCTTATCTCCGCTGGGATTAAATTCAACCGGTTTCTCTATCCTCAAAGTAAAACTATCATCAGAATTCCTAAGCATGAATCCCGGAATAATTCTCGCTCCGGTCATCAAGCTTAAAGCTGCCGGGCCTTCGGGAAAATGCGTTGGTTTATTGAAGAAATCCACTACCATCCCCTTCTCGGTAAAATCCCGATCCCCCACTAAAGCAACCATATGATTGTTCCTGAACTCTGAGATACAGCTCCTCACAGCCTTACCCATAGCAATAACATGGACTCCTTTTCTTGCCCTCTGGGCAACAAAAAAATCGTTAACTTTTTTATTTTTATGAGGCAGAGCAACTGCCCAAAATGGATATCCTAATTGAGCGATAACCACCCCGCCTAACTCCCAATTACCCAAATGAGCGGTCAAGACTACCGCCCCCTTACCGCTTTTCAGGGCCTGGTCAAAATAATGCAGGTTCTCTAATTTTATGTTTTTATCGATATATTCGCGGTCCAACTTTTCAAAGCGGAAGAAATCCACCAGGTATTTGGCAAAATTCCTGAAAACCATCCTGCTTATTTTACGCAATTGCCCATTTTCTTTTTCCGGTAAAATAACCTTTAGGTTAGTTTTTACAAATCTCCTGTCGCGAAAAGCGAAGAAATAATGCAGATCAGCCAAAAAAACAGCGATGGCATAAGCTAATCTTAATGGTAAGATCAGCGCGATAAATTGACCGAAGCGGTAAAGATAATAATTTAGCACGATTTATATGCTCAAAAGAAGCTTGGCGATGTCCATACTTGCGCCAGGTTTAGCAATCCCTGCCGCAGCCAGCTTTAGATGCTCTAATTTGATTTTATCTTCCAAAAGTTCGTCAATAACCCGGTAAACCTCTTTAGGCTCATCCACTTTGATCGCCGCGCCTTTCTGCGTCAGGAAATTAGTATTATTAATCTCCTGTCCGGGGATGGGCTTAACAATAACCATAGGGAGCTTGGCGCTTAATACCTCAGCGGTAGTTACCCCTCCAGGCTTAGAAATAATCACTTTAGAGATATACATCAATTCATGGATATTCTGCACAAAACCAAAAAGATGGATTTTTTTATTATAACGTTTGATTTTACGCTTAAGCGAGCGGTATAATTTCTTATTTGTGCCGGTAATAATTAATTCCTGGATATCCTGTTTAGTCTTTTCAAGCGACTTGACTATGGTCTTAATCGGGCCTAGACCCTGGCCGCCCCCCATAATTAATACTACCGGCTTACGCGGATCCAGGTTCAATTTATGAAAAATTTCCTCGCTGTTCAGTTTCTGATTAAATTTATGATCGAAAGGTATCCCTAATGACTTGATTTTAGAAGCCGCAACCCCTTTCTTAGCCAGACGCTCTGACACATCTTCCGAGGGAGTTATATAGTAATCCACTGTATCATAAACCCAATATGAGTGCGGGATATAATCCGTAAGCACCGCCACTAACGGCAAATTTGAAGCATAGGTTTTCTTGTAATCAGCGACCATACCGCAGGGAAACGCCTGGGTACAAACTACCAAGTCCGGATTAAAACTATCAAAAAGTTTCTTAAGCTTTGGCGAATTTGATTTATGCACGCTTTTCTTGATTCTTTCTAACCCCTTAGCTACGCTGGGATTATCATAAAGATAATCCCAAACCTTAGGAGTATGTTTAATGACTTCCATATAAATACGGTTAATTACCTTCTCTGATATGGGATTGGTATAGTTAAAAGCATTGATATTTAGAATCTCGCACTTTGGCGAAAGTGCTTTAATCGCATTTTCAATAGCCATAGTGGCGCTGCGGTGGCCGGAGACTTCAGATATATACATTAAGATTATACGCTTAGACTGCATGACAGAGGTTAAATTTTCCCTTCCTTGCAGAGCTCTAGAAATGTATCGGCAATGCGCGGGCAAAACTGCCGGCCGCTTAAATGCCTGATTTCATTGATAGCATCGTCTTTAGGCAGGGCCAAACGATATGGCCGGTCAGTGTTCATAGCATCAAAGGAATCTGCTACGGAAATTATAGAAGCAATCAAAGGTATCTGCTCCCCCTTTAAACCATCAGGATAACCTTTGCCATCAAAGCGCTCATGATGGCTCCTGACTCCTAACATGGAGCCTTCCAATTCTTTAATCGGCTTAAGAATATTTACTCCAATCATAGGATGTTCTTTTATGCGGTTACGCTCACCTACAGTAAGTGCATGTCTTTTATTTAAGATATGCTCCGGCACTCCGATCTTACCGATATCATGCAAGAGACTGGCAATATGCAAATTTTCCAAAAACTTGGCGTCAAAATCTTTTTTATTTCTTTGCCCGAACTTCCGGGCTATTTCAAGGCTTAAATTAGTTACCCTAGTAGTATGCCCATGGGTATAATTATCTTTAGCTTCAATAGCCGCGGCCAAGGCAATGGTTGTACGCACAAACAACTGGTGTTTGCGGTCTAACTCAATACCTAATTCTTTAAACAACTGGGCATTCCTGACCGCCATCGCCACATTGGAATTAAGCGCATTAAAAAAATCCAGCTCTTCATCAACGAAATTCCTACCATTGTCCTTCTTGCCTAACAATAAAATCCCCAGTAATTCTTCGCGGAAGTAGCTGGGAATACAAACCGTGGATTCCAAAAGCTCCATCTGATATAAAACATGGGCTAACTGCTGTTTAACTTCCTGCTTTATTTTAGGACTTTTTAGCGCCAATTTTGCTTCGCTATGAAGTAATGCCTCTCTACCGAATAAAAAACGGTTCATATGAGACCTGAAAAAACTGATCAATACATCGTCTTTATCAATACGCACCAGGTCTAAAGGGATTTTCTTGCCTAATGAACCTTTGGAAACAGTAAGCAGATAACCCTCTTTTTTCTTATCATGCAAAAAGAAACTGGCGTGAGCAATCCTGGCTTTACTGACCATCATACGCACCATCATCTTGATCAAAAGATCAGGATCGTGCACAAAGATCATATTTTTGGCTGCGTTTTGGAGTTCTTTCTTATAGTCGATCGCCATATTCTTAAATTTAAGTTTATATATTAAATATAGATATACTTATACTAGAAAAATCAAAGGTTGTCAAGGCAGGCGGGCACAAATCGCGGTTTACTCCTCATTGATAATAGCTAATATCTGGCCGACGTCCACGGTGTCTCCCTCGCTATACATTATCTCAGAAATTACCCCTGTGCAGGGACTGGGTAAATTAAAGGTAGTCTTATCAGTAGTCAATTCAACCAGGTCATCCTTCTCCTTTATCCTTTCGCCATCCTTAGCAAACCAAAACGAAACAGTCGCTTTAGCAATCCCTTCTCCTAATTCCGGTAAAACGACTTTTACCATAGCATCCTCCCGATGTTATTTATTTAAATTATATTATCGACTCGCGCAAAGATTCTGAAAGCGTTGGATGCGCGAAAATGGTCGCGCGAATCTGGCTTACTTTTAGGCGCGCCGAAACAGCCACAGTCAAAATAGAGATAAGCTCCGTAGCTTTCGGGCCGATTATACATCCACCGATTACCTCTTCAGTATCCTGCCGGGAAATAATCTTAAGAAACCCTTCGGGCTCATCAATAATACGCGCCATTGCCGAAGCGCGGAAATCAAATTTATGCACTTTAACCGCAAGGCCGGCGGCTTGAGCTTTTTCTTCATTCAAACCTACGCTGGAAATTTCGGGATCGGAAAATACACAGGCAGGCACAACAGGGTTATCCGCTTTATATTTATCACCGGAAATCATATTCTCAACCGCCGCAACCCCCTGATAAGCCGCATAATGAGCAAGCATCACCTTAGCCGTACAATCTCCTGCCGCGTATATATTGGGTACGTTAGTCCTGAGATAATCATCAACAGCTATACCTTTTTTCTCCAGCTTTATCCCCAGTTTTTCCAAGCCTAATCCGGAAATATTAGGCTCTCTGCCTACACAAACTAAAATCTTCTCATAGGTATTCAAATCAACAACCGATAGATCCGCGTTAGTATAAACTTTTATTTCTTTTTTCTTAAAAATAACCTCGATTTTTCTCGCTATCTCCTTATCCTCTCCCGGCAAAAGCATGGGGAGTTTTTCTAAAATAGAAACTTCAGCGCCTAAAGCAGAGAATAAACCGGCAAATTCACAGCCAATCACCCCGCCACCGACAATTAGCAAGGATCGCGGGACAGAGGCTAATGCCAGAATATCGTCACTGGAAATTATTTTAAGAACATCAAATTTTAATTGGGTTAACTCAACAGACCGGCTTCCGGAAGAAATAAGTATAAACTTGGCAGAAATTATATTGCCGTCGATTTTTATTTCATGATCTGAGATTATCTCCGCGCTTGACTTAATAAAATCAATTCCCACAAGCCTACTTTGCATGCCCTGCGCCAAATCCCAGATAAGCTTATTCTTTCTTTCTTGAATTTTACTGAAGTTAAAACGGGGGTTATCTGATTCAACACCAAAAACGGATGATTTTTTGACGAGTGAATATGTTTTTGCGCAGGCGATTAATGCTTTGGTAGGTATGCAGCCACGGTTAAGACAAGTTCCGCCGATCTGACCACATTCAATAAGGCAAACCTTTAAACCCGATTCTTTTGCCCTTAAAGCAGCGTTAAAACCTGCCCAACCTGCTCCAATAACAGCTAGATCATACATAGGCATGTGATTTAAGCCAATAATTGCGCTGCTGCCTGGGCTACCAACATAGCCGACTTATTCAGCTTAGCCTTTTCTTCCTGCGAGATATCTAATTCGATGACCTTCTCTATACCATCCTTACCCAGGCGGCAAGGGACACCGATGCAAGTATCTTTAATACCATATTCTCCGTTTAGATGGCTGCATAAACCGATGATACGTTTTTCATCTTTTACGATAGCCTTAACGATTGCGGCAATTGCTGCCGAGGGAGCAAAAAAAGCGCTACCTGTACCCAGATTGGCGACAATCTCAGCCCCCCTGCCGATAGTACGAGCAACTAATGACTTAATCTTATCTTCATCCATAAATTCATCAAGCGCTACCCCCTTGACCTTGGTAAAACCAGGCAATGGCATCATAGTTTCACCATGGGCGCCAATCACCAATGCTTCAACATCCGTACACAATAAACCTAACTCCTGCGCTACTAAATTAGCAAACCTGGCGGTATCCAAACTAATCCCCATACCAAACAACTTGCGGGGCTTAAAACCAGTGGTCTTTAAAGCGTAGAGTGTCATAATATCCAAAGGATTGGTCACTATTATAACAATGGCGTCACTGGCTAACTCTTTTACATTAAGGCATACATCTTTTAGGATCTGGGCGTTCTTGGCTAATAATTCTTCACGGCTCATCCCGGGTTTACGCGCCAGGCCTGCGGTAACCACTATGATATCCGAACCTTTAATTTGCCTGATATCATCACTGCCCTTAATATTATAGTTGTATTTCAGTATCGGCCGGGCATCCTCTAAATCCAGAGCCTTTCCATTTGCTAATCCTTTTACCACATCTACAAGCAAAACATCGCCCAGACCATCCCCGGCGATGCGCATTGCGGTTAAGCTTCCAACATTCCCCGCCCCCACAACTGAAATCTTCAACCTTACACCTTCCTTAAAGTTAACGTTTAATCTTTTTAATTACCGCATCCGCCATCTCTTTGGTACCAACAGCTGATGGATCGAGCGGATCGGCTTTTAAATCATATGTCAATGATTTGCCTTCGGCGATAACCTCTTTTACGGCATTTTCCAAATTTTCTGCCGCCTTAACCTCTTTGATATGACGCAACATCAAAACACCTGATAAAATCATCGCCAGCGGATTAACCTTATTTTGTCCTTTGTATTTCGGGGCAGAACCATGTACCGCCTCAAAAACCGCGCAATCATTGCCGATATTTGCACCCGGGGCAACCCCTAACCCTCCGACCAACCCCGCGCAAAGGTCGGAAATAATATCACCATAAAGATTAGGCAGCAGTAAAACATCATATTTATTCGGTTTGGTCACCAGTTGCATAGACATATTGTCCACAATCGCTTCTTCAAAAATTATCCTGCCGGCATATTCCTGTGCAACATCCCTGGATATCTTTAGAAATAGCCCGTCGGTAAACTTCATAATATTGGCCTTATGCACACAGGTAACTTTCTTACGCTTATTCTTCAAAGCATATTCAAAGGCGAATCTTGCTATTCTATCGGTAGCAAATTTAGATATAGGCTTGATAGTTATCCCGGAGTCCGGACGAATAACTTTTTTTGTATCCTTTGCTATCTGATCAATCAAAGCCTTGGTCTCGGGCTTTCCTTGCTCAAACTCTATACCCATATAAAGATCTTCGCTATTCTCCCTGACGATAACTAGATCAATATCATTAAACCTGCTTTTAATCCCGGCATAGCTTTTTGCCGGACGCACACAGGCAAAAAGTTCCAGCGCCTGCCTGATAGCTACGTTTACCGAACGAAATCCCGTGCCTATTGGAGTAGTTATGGGACCTTTAAGTGCAACTTTATTTTTCCTAATGGAGTCTAAAGCACTCTGCGGCAGGAGTTCTCCGGTTTTTTCAAGCGCATCGGTTCCGGCAAACACCTCTTCCCAATCAATAGCCACACCTGTGGCCCCTATACACCTGACGGCTGCTAAAGAAACTTCACGACCAATACCATCACCAGGGATCAGGGTTATTTTATGTGACATTTAAATTTTGAGCTCTCCGTACTTCTTATAATAATTAATTATTCCGCCCTCGACCAAAAGCTCCTGCATGAATTTAGGCAGAGGTTTAATTTTTAAGTCTATTCCTTTGGTTAAATTCTTTACTAATCCTCTATCCAAATCAATCTGGAGTTGATCCGATTCATCAATTTTAGAGGTATCGGTTTCAATCAAAGGCAGGCCGATATTGAAACTATTGCGAAAAAATATGCGCGCGAATTGTGGAGACAAGACCGCCACGATCCCGGCTTCTTTGATTACTAAAGGCGCCTGCTCGCGGCTGGAACCCATTCCAAAATTATTTCCGGCAACAATAATAGACTGTCCCCGGGTAATCTTTTGGGGAAAATTCGGATCGATATCCTCCATAATATGCTTGGCCAACTCGGATAAATCCGTAATCGCAAACTTATACCTTCCGGAAATTATAAAATCCGTATTGATATTATCACCTAATTTTACGCTTTTTCCCGCTAAGATCATAGCTGTTTAAACTCTTCCCTGTTCTTAACTTTAGACATGGCCATATCCAAAGTGATCAGGCCTTTTTGATGTAAAGCTTTTAAAGATTTGTCCATAGTATGCATACCATGCTGCTGGCCTGTTTGCATCAATGTGGGGATCTGCTCAATCTCCTGTTCGCGGATAAGATTGCGGATACCCGGTGTAGCTACCATAACCTCGGTACACAACACCCTGCCGTGACCGGATAAATGCGGTAAAAGCAGCTGTGAAATCACCCCCTGCAAACAATCAGAGAGCTGCATTTTAACCTGCTGCTGTTGATGCGGAGGAAAAACATCAATAATCCTGCCAATAGTCTGCGGAGCATCAGGCGTATGCAGGGTGGCCAAAACAAGGTGGCCGGTCTCGGCGGCTGTTAAAGCCGTCGAGATAGTTTCTAGATCACGCATTTCACCTACCACAATGACATTGGGATCCTGACGCAGGGCATGACGCAAGGCCTGCGCGAAAGAATGCGTATCCGCGTAAACCTCCCGCTGCTTAATTACGCTCTTTTTATTGGTATAAACAAACTCTATGGGATCTTCTATGCAAGTGACCAAACATTCCCTCTCGCTATTTATATGGTTGATCATCGCAGCTAAAGTGGTAGTTTTACCCATACCCGTGGGTCCAGTTACCAAAACTAAACCATTGGGTTTATTCGCCAAATCAATGATGATCTGCGGTAAGCCTAACTTTGCAATGCTAGGTATCTCTAAAGGAATACGGCGGAAAGCAGCCTCCACGCTGCCTTTTTGCATATGAATATTTACCCGAAAACGGTCTAACTCAGGAAGCGCTAGCGAAAAATCAAGCTCCAATTCACGCTCGAAGATCTCTTTCTGCGCATTAGAAAGCACCCCATAAACCATCTTCTTTAAATCCTGCTTATTTAACTTCTCTAGATTAGTACGCATTAATCTGCCATCAATACGCAGAATCGGAGGCTCATTTTCCGTAATATGCAAATCCGAAGCGCCTTTCTCAATACACATCAAAAGCAAATCACGAATCTCCATAATTTCCTCCTTAATATTTTATTCAGGAAAAACCTGACGAGTAAAACGAGTCAGGGCCTCTCTTATTTAGAAATAAATTCTTGGATCACTTATATAACCCTTAAGCGCTGAAGCGGCAACCGTCGCCGGAGAAGCCAAATAAATAAACGCAGCGGGGTTGCCCATCCTACCTTTAAAATTACGGTTAGCGGTTGAAATAACCGCCTCCCCATCGGAAGGCACTCCATTATGAGTGCCGACACAGGGGCCGCATCCCGGCCCGACAATAGCCGCACCGGCTTTAATAAATATGTCAACCAATCCCAGTCTTAAAGCCTCCAGATAAACCTCACGCGAACTCGGAGCAATAATCATTTTTACCTGCGGATGGACTTTACGCTTATTTAAAACTTTTGCCGCTGCCTTAAAATCATCTATCCTGCCGTTGGTACAAGTACCCAAGTACGCCTCCCCTATCTTCACTTTTTTTAAAGCAACCGCTTCAGAAACATTATCTACACTATGCGGCATAGAAACCGTAGGCTTAAGCCTGGAAATATCAAATTCATAAACACTCTCATAAACCGCATCTTTGTCAGCGCATATCTGTTCAATAGGCTTATTTTTTCCTATCCTGGATTTCAACCAGGAAAGAGTTTTTCTATCAACAGGCATAAAGCCGGCCTTAGCCCCCATCTCAACCAGCATATTAGAAATGGTAAAACGGCCATCCATACCCATATTATCAATCACCGGACCGGAAAATTCAACTGCTTTGTAGGTTGCCCCATCGCTTTTTAACCTGCCGATTATATGTAGAATTATATCCTTAGCAAAAACACCCTTTGGCAATCTTCCTTTAACTATGATTTTTATAGTCGCAGGGACCTTAAACCAGTTTTTACCGGTAGCCAGAGTTATAGCTAAATCCGTGGAACCCACTCCAGTAGAAAATGCGCCTATAGCTCCATAAGTACAAGTATGCGAATCCGCTCCCAAAACCAAATATCCCGGCAGAACATTACCTGATTCAGGTATAACCTGATGGCATACTCCGCAACCGATATCGAATATCTCAGTTTTAAAGCTTTCGGAAAAATCACGCATCTTTTTATGCACACGGGAAACACCTTCACTTGGGGATGGCGCGCTATGATCAATTACCATGCAAAATTTAGTTTTAAAATCTTTAACCCCCAGCTCTTTAATCCGGTCAATTATTATTGAAGAGGTACCATCCTGGCCAAAAGCAAAATCCACCTTGCATACCGCGAAATCTCCGGCGCGCAAATTTTTTCCCGCATGCTTACTCAATATTTTTTCTGCTATGGTCTGGGGGCTCATATTTTCTCCACCCACTTTTCTATCCTATCCATGCCTTTTTTTAATTCATCCATACTTGTGGCAAAGCTTATCCTTACATAGTCATCCATACCAAAACTTGCTCCCGGGATAACGCTTACATATTCTTCATCAAGCAGGCGCCTGGCAAAATCCATGGAACCCAGCCCTGTCTTGGATATACCGCAAAACATATAAAAGGCTCCTTGAGGCAAAGTGAAACTCAGTTTTTTAATTCCCTTTAAACGCTCCGCCAGATAATCTCTTCTCTTCTGAAACTCCCGGCATAATTTAAGCGTAAAATCTTCGGGAGCCGCTAATGCGGCCACAGCCGCTTTCTGCGCGATAGAGTTAGCATTAGAGGTTGAATGATCTTGCAGGTTGGAAATAGCGTTAGCCACATCACTGGGAGCCCCCAGATAGCCGATACGCCAACCGGTCATAGAATGACTCTTGGATAAACCGTTAACCGTAATGGTCAAATTATAGATATCTTTGTTAAAACCGGCGATTGATTCGTGTTTGGCGCCGTCAAAAATAATCTTTTCATAAATCTCATCACTGATTACAAAAATATGCTTATCCACACAAACCCTGGAAATTTCTTCAAGCTCGGAACGGTTATAAACCGCGCCGGCTGGATTCGACGGGCTATTCATAATTAACACTTTTGATTTTGGAGTAATGTGTTTCTTAAGTTCCGTTACAGTGATCTTGAAATTATTCGCGGCGTTTGTTTTAATAAAACGCGGAGCCGCTTCGCAGAGTCTTGCCATTTCAGGATAACTCACCCAATAAGGCAAGGGGATAAGTACCTCATCGGCCTTATTTAACAACACCATAAGCGCGTTATAAATACTATGCTTAGCCCCGTTAGATACGATAATCTGATCGGGGGCATACTCCAGTGAATTATCTTTTTTGAATTTTTGAGAAACGAGTTTTTTTAATTCGAGGGATCCTGTTGTGGGGGTATACTTGGTATATCCTGATTTTAAAGCCTCAACTGCCGCCTCTTTGATAAAATCAGGGGTATCAAAATCCGGCTCGCCGGCGGCAAAAGTAACGATATCCCTTCCTTCGCTTTTAAGTTTTTTTGCTTTAGAGGTAATCGCGAGGGTTGAAGAAGGATTTATCTTTTTTAAACGCTCCGCAAGCCTTGTATCTATTTTCATAGAAGATTTTCATTACTTACAAAGAATCACTTTTCTTCCTGAATATACTTCTTATGCCGCCGATAAACTTCTTCTGCGGTTTCTTGTCTTTAGCCGGGCTCTCTTTGACCGCCGGCTCATGTTTCTTTTCCTCAACAGGCTCTATCTTGGCAGCTTTCTCTTCAACTGCCTCATCTGCCACCGGTTGAGCTGGCTGGGTCTTTGCCTCTTTAGAAGGTTTGCCCTTTTTAATTTCTTTCTTCTTTATTTCAGTAAGCTCAAAAATTACCATCTCGGCATCATCCCCTCGACGATTACCAAGGCTGATGATCCTGGTGAATCCACTGTTGCGCTTGGAAAAACGCGGGCCAATTTCATTAAAAAGAACACTTACCAGTTTATGCTCCCCTAATACTTTATACGCCTCTCTACGGGCAAAAAGCGTATTCTCTTTAGCCAATGATATAAGTTTCTCAATCACCTGCTTGCTGGACTTGGCCCTAGTCAAGGTAGTTTTAATGCTCTGGTGAATTATAACATTCCTTGCCAGGCTTTTTATGGTTGCCTTATGCCAACTGGTAAAACGGCCTAGTTGCAGTCTTTTCTTAGCGTGTCTCATTTTATTTAGCCCTTCTTTAGTTTCTTAGGATCAACTTGCATGCCTAAAGTTACTCCCATGCCAGCTAGCAGCTCCTGGATTTCAGTAAGTGATTTTTTCCCGAAGTTCTTAAAGTTAAGCATCTCATCTTCGCTTTTTCTAACCAAATCAGCAATAATCTTAATCCCTGCTTCCCTTAAACAATTGGAACTTCTGACTGAAAGTTCAAGCTCAGAAATAGGCAGCCTTAGTTTTTCATATAAGGCTGTTTCTTCTTTGGTCATCTCCGGCTCTTCTTCCGCAATATCTTCGGGGAGTTGTCCGAAATTTACAAAAATATCCAAGTGCCTTTGCAAAATATTAGAAGCATAAAGCAATGCGTCCTTTGGGCTGATACTGCCATTGGTCCATATCTCAAAAATCAGCTTATCATAATCCGTGCGTTGGCCTACGCGGGTATTCTCCACAAAATAGTTTATCTTCTTGACCGGAGTAAATATCGAGTCAACGGGAATAAACCCTGCAACTTTGTCTTCTTTTTTATTCAGCTCTGCCGCAACATATCCTCTTCCGCGGGAAACTTCCATCTCGATATTGAGCTTGGTGTCTTTAGTAAGAGTAGCAATGTGCAGTTCAGGATTGATTATCTCAATCGTTTCATCCGCCTCGATATCCTTAGCCTTAACCTCTCCCTTTTTATCCGCTTTCAAATAAATTGTTTTGGGAATCTTGGAGTGGGAGTTTAAAACCAGACTCTTGATATTTAAGATAATCTCCGGGACATCTTCTAAAATTCCCGGAATAGTTGAAAATTCATGCGCAACACCGGCAATTTTAACTGCGCTCACCGCGCTTCCTTCTATTGAAGAAAGAAGTACCCTTCTTAATGAATTACCCAGGGTTACGCCATAGCCTCTTTCGAAAGGAGCAGCGATAAACTTTCCGTATGTATCAGTATATGTTGATTCATCACATTCAAGTTTCTTAGGAAACTGAAAATCTCTCCATTTTATACCCATTTATTTTCTCCTTTTATCTTTTATCCAGTGAAATCCTTGATGAATCTACAAGGACCTGATGATATGAAACCTGTAAATATTCCGTTACTTGGAATATAACTCAACGATTAGTTGTTCCTGAATCGGCTGTTGAATATCAGTTTTCTCCGGAAGCCTAAGAACTTTACCTTTCATCTCTACTGCTGAAAACTCAAGCCAACTGGGAACAGTTCTATCTTTAGAAAGCTCCAGGTTATCTTTAATTTTAATCTTGGGCTTGTCCTTACTTTTAATTTCAACTACATCATCTTTATCCACCAGGTATGATGGGATATTAACCCGGCGCGAATTAACCGCGATCAAATTATGCCTGACGATTTGACGCGCCTGCGAGCGCGAAATGCCCATACCCATACGGAAAACAACATTATCCAGCCTGCGTTCCAAAAGCTGTAAAAGCACTTTACCGGTTACACCTTTGGTCTTTGAAGCAACCTTAAAATATTTACGGAACTGTCTTTCTAATACGCCGTAGATCCTTTTTACTTTTTGTTTTTCTTTTAACTGCATACCGTAATTAGAAAGCTTTTTTCTTTTTCCTTCTCCGTGCTGACCCGGAGGATAGGCCCTTTTATTCACCGCACATTTTTCAGTCTGGCATTTAGTCCCTTTTAAGAACAGCTTCTCACCCTGCCTGCGGCACAACCTGCAAACTGCACCAGTATAGCGACCCATAAATTAGACTCTCCTTTTCTTCTTAGGACGGCAACCATTATGAGGAATAGGAGTTACATCCTTAATCAAAGTTACCACCAAGCCTGCTGCC
>Ga0182027_10000581_pt1 | contig 63139 bp, 58 predicted proteins | sample 712E1DmetaG_FD_121300 | JGI IMG/M metagenome (GOLD analysis project Ga0182027, IMG submission 121300) | Permafrost microbial communities from Stordalen Mire, Sweden - 712E1D metaG (Illumina Assembly) | ecosystem: Environmental > Terrestrial > Soil > Wetlands > Permafrost | place: Sweden...
ACAAGTGGAAAGCCTTCGGGTGGGAAGTGCGGGAAATAAACGGCCATTCGATGGAGGAGATCGTCCCAACCCTCAAGAGCGTGCCATTTGTGAAAGGAAAGCCCTCAGTCGTGATCGCCAAGACGATTAAGGGAAAAGGCGTTTCGTTCATGGAAAACACAAATGCGTGGCATGGTGGAGCCCCCAAGGGCGACCTTGCAGCACAAGCACTCCGAGAAGTTGAAGAAGCACTAGCAAAGGATTAAATAAAAAATGGCAAAGCAATCGTTACGTCACGCATTCGCACAAGCGCTCGTCGAAATAGGCAAAAAGAATCAAAAAGTGGTTGCGCTTGAAGCTGACTTGCAGGATTCTACTCAATCAATTCAATTCATGAAGGCATTTCCGGAACGCTATATCCAAGTCGGAATCGCGGAGCAGAATATGATGGGACTTGCCGCAGGCCTTGCATTGAGCGGAAAAATACCGGTCACGCATACGTTCGCTTGCTTCGCATCGATGCGAGCTTGCGAGCAGGTGCGGACATCTATCGCCTACCCACGTCTCAACGTCAAAATATTTGTATCACATTGCGGCGTAAGCGCGGGTACTGCCGGGACATCACATCATGCTATTGAAGACATGGCAATCATGCGGGCAATTCCGAATATGACAGTCATCGCACCCGGCGATGCTAGGGAGATGCAACAAGCCGCGAAAGCGGCAATTGACCATGATGGGCCGGTTTACATTCGCTGCGGTGCCGGAGACGCAGAGGACGTTCATATTGATCAGCACAAGTTCGAAATTGGTAAGGCAACTCTGCTGCGCGAAGGAAAGGATGCTACCATCATAAGCACGGGGCAGCTTATGTATGAAGCAGTTATTGCATCGGATGAACTGAGGAAAGATGGAATAACAATTCGTGTTCTGCAGATGGCTACTATTAAGCCAATAGATTGCCAGGCGATTAAAAGAGCTGCGGAAGAAACTGGGGCGATTATTACGATTGAGGAGCATAATGTTATTGGCGGCCTCGGTAGTGCAGTTGCTGAAGTGGTTGCAGAAACAGGAAAAGGCCGGGTTAGAATTCTTGGTATCAAAGACCGATTTAGTGACGTTGGAACCGCACCATATATTCTTGCCCAAGAAAACATTTCTACGCAGGATATTATTGTAAATATACAAGAACTGATAAGAGCAAAAAAGTAATCAGGACGGTAAACAAACGCTGAACTGTACCCTGAAACCGGACACTCCGAGAAGACAATGTTATAATCTTTTCAGGAGGAATTCATAGGAAAAAAGCCCCCCGTCCAGCGTCGTCCTCGCGGTGGAAAGCGGATGCTGTTTGATGGCTCATATCCTCGGTAGCGAAAAAATTACAATTCAGGAACGTGTGACCCAAATTAGTACAAAATAGGAAACTAAGCACAGTCATTTCGACACGACGATAACAAAAGTCAAAAGCGAATACATGCTCCAAAGACCGGCATTCTTAAATCAAATTATTACTGATGTCTTCAAGCGGCACAAAGCCGTCACAATAAATTTCGGTTTCCTTTTCTTTTCACGAGCGATAGTCGGGCTAATAGCAATTGTTTCATTAAAACTACTCAACAAAGTTTTTCAACCAACAGAACTCGGCATCTACGCATCAATCCTTTCTCTCCAGGAATTTGTCATTGCTGTTGTGGATATGGGAGTAACATCCACGCTTACGAGAATTGGTTCAGAGTACTTGCTCCGAGACGAACTGTTGGCACATGCATTTTTCACAAAGGTAAAAAGACGCAGAGATAGATGGGGATTGATTTTATCATGTGCAGGGATCTTCTTTAGTCCGATAGTAAGTTGGATTCTTTTTGGAAAAATGACATTTTGGTTTCCTGTTGCTTTAAGCTTATGCTTGTTCATTCCATTGAAATATGTTTCTGCAACGTACATTGGAATTCTTTCCGCCCAACGAAAATTCTTTCATATTGGAATGGCAAGCATCATTCAGGCAGGGATACTGTGTTCAGGATTGATTTGCCTTTTGCTTTCAAAAGAATCGGGCATTCCAATGGCAATAGGCATACATATCCTTGCAAGCATCGGATATTTTGTCTATTCAAAAGTTCAGACCTCAGACAGGTACTACAACGTAAAGAACTACAATGAACTTCTCAAAGAACATATCTCAGAAATAAAGCGAGTTAGTGATTCCAGGGCGGTCATTGGTGTTACCAATGCACTGGATCAACCCATAGGGTATACGATGCTGAACCACCTTTCTTCTTCGTATGAGGCAGGGATCTATTATTGTGCCTATTCGATCGTGAGAATCGTTCAGCTATTCACTGAAACCGTTTCTGCTGTTATTCTTCCTCATGTTGCCAGGCTAACGGAAAATACCGAAGGGATACATCTATATATGAAAAAGATTCTACGGCTTATCCCCTTTGGTATATGTGCGGGTATCGTTTTTGCTTTGGTTATGCCAATCGCAGTAAGAATATTCTTGGAGCCCAAGTATCAACAAGCTCTTCCGGTTGCATGGATATTATTGATCGCAATTCTCCCTGGCACAATTCTTAACCCACTTGTTCTAGTCATTTTTCCATTAAAACTAGAAAAACTGCAAATGTATTCAAGTATTTTAGTGTTTGCTGTAATTGTCGCAATAAGAACATTTTTGGTTCCAGCTTTTGGTGCTAAAGGGATTGCATGGTCACTTGTTATTGGAAAAGCTGTTGCATGGACGATGCTACTTCTTTCGATTCGGTATGGCCTCAACAAAATAGAAAGAAACAATCATGATTCCGCATAGGGTTGTTCATATTGGAAGTTATTTCCAAGGAAAGAACGACATTGTTCAACTGATGGCAAATCGGCTAGAAAAAATGTCCAAAATTACCGTGTTCTGTTTTGATCCGGAAATCTATGGGAAAAACAAGGAAAAAAATGTTATTGCAGAAGGCAACGTAAACTGGTTAAGAGATGATGTTATCGAAAACGTTTTGTCGCGGTTCCCTGCAGATACAATTATCTGCAATGCTGGAGGCCTTTCGCCTTCACCTGAAATGCATAAGAAGCTTTCCTTGCGAGGTATCCAAAGAATCGGAATTGCCTTATCGGATCCGGATGATTTTACAACGAGAAGTAAATATTTTTCTTCTCTTTTCGATCGATTTTACACCAATGCCGAAGAAACAATTCCAAAATACCGTGCAATCGGGGTCCAGGCAGATTTGTTGCCATTTGCTGCAGATCCAGAATTTCATATTCCTATGGGGATTGCGACCAAATACGAGATTGTGGTCGTTGGGGCCAATCGACCGGAACGTACCAAGATGGCAAAAAGCCTCAGGCATAATAAGATTCGTGTAGGGTGTTTTGGAAGAGGGTGGAGGAGTAAACTGTTTGAGAAAATTGGGTTTTCCACGGAGGTTCACGGAGAAGCACAAGTAAGGGCAATAAATTCTGCTCGATTGTACCTAAGCTTTGCAGAAACCAAGGCGGGTTTTACAAATGTAAAGGTTGGAGTTTTTGAGGCGGCAGCCTGCGAACGATGTGTTCTAGTCAAATCTTTCTCGGAAATGAATAGATATTTCGAGCCAGGGAAGGAAATAGTGACATTTACGGATGAAAACGATGCAATTCGCATCATAAAAGATCTTTCAGTTAACTGGCAAAAAGCGATGGAAATTGGAAAAAACGCAAGAAAGAAAATATTGTCTCACCATTGTTGGGAACATCGGTGGGAAAAAGTTCTTGGAATCAAGTAGAGTTCGAAAAAAGTCGATCCATTTTCTTGTATTTTCAAACGACTACAACCTTCTTTCTTTTCTTGGGAGTTTTGTCCTTGGATTTTGAGAGAGCCAAAGACCATGCCGAAAAATTCCTGGAGTCATGTGTACATTCAGGATTGGCACATTCTTGGGATACCGAAAAGATGCGATGGGTCAAACCATATCCGGAAGTAACCGGGTATATACTGAGTCTCTTTTCAAGCAGAAGAATTCATGAAGACCTTTGTTCTCAAATGGCGCATCGTCTAATGCGATTGCAGCGACCATATGGAGGGTATTTTTCCTTTAAGAAAAAAGCTGCTTATGTGTTCGATACTGCACAAATCGGTAAAGGACTCCTTGATTGGTATATGTGGTCAAAAGACGAAGCTGCAAAGAAAGCTGTAAGGCTATGCGGTGATTTTATTAGAAAAATGCAATTGGATTCAGGTGCATTCTTCCCGATTTACAGCGAGAAAAGTCGAGAGCGGGTTTCTCTAAACACGTCTTGGGGAACTTCGTTTTCGACAATAAACTGCAAAGCAACAGAATTCCTCATTGCACTGCAAGATGCACAAGTTGATGATTTTAGGGAAGTTATTAACAAGGTCTGTCAATGGACACTACGACAGGAGCAGCTTTTGTATACGCATCCTGGAGCTTATTCATTGGAAGGGCTCTGGGCCGGAGGATTTGCAAAAGAGGTTGCTGCGCGTTTAGAAAAGTGTTTTATTCCTCGAATTCAAGAGAACGGGTTCTTGGCGTATCATCCTGATTTGCAATATTCATATTCTTCCGGTTCAGTTCAAGTCGGAATTCTTTGTGCGCTAAATGGTTGTTTGGATGAAGCCAAAAGCATTTGGCAATGGGCATGGAACGTCCAACAAAAACACAATAATGGTGGTTTATTTCAATATGCAAACCCTGATGGCTCAATAAATACCAGCATTCATTCTGAAATTAATTCTTGGGGAACAAAATATTTCTATGAATTTTCGTCAATTCTACAAACAAAGACTACAACGCTATACTAGCCCAAGCAAAGTTGATCGTGCTTTGCTTGGACTATTATATCGTTCATTTCCACAACCCTGCCGTATCATTGAAGCCGGCTGCCATACAGCTCATCTTTCCTATAAAATGGCACGTATCGGATATTCCATGACGATCCTTGACATTCTTGATACCCCATTAAGAAAAGCCGAAAGAAAATTCCTTGACTCTCGGCTTCCCGTTGAAGCAATTCATTCCGACATAATGCTTGTTGATGGCCATTGGCAAGGACTTTGGAATTCCGGAGTCGTTCAATGCTATCCTCCCGAAAAAAGAGAGATACTGATAAAAAAAATGTGTTCGATCGCCCACACGATTCTTCTTATTTATCCAACGGTTGAAGATCGACATTTTCCCCGGCAGAACAAAGACGATACTCCTCCCGGTATCGTTGGATGCAAAGAATATCCCGTTAATGACATCCCATCTATTATGTCCGAGTATTGCCATGAACTTTATCATGGTAGCATCCCTCCAAAACAACTGGGACTTGCGTATCCGTTCGAATACGTGATAGGGAAACCATCGTAATATGATATTGCCTGAAAAGAAACGCACCATTGCGGTGCTTGGAAATTACGGTGTCGGAAATTTAGGGGACGATCTTTTGTCCTATTTTGTAGTTTCTGCATTAAAGCAAGTAGTGGATATTGAGACTATCGCGATTTCCGCACCTCGAAATTGTTATCTCGAGCAATGGTTTCCGGGATTGCTATGTTTACCGGAGAAGGAATTATTGCATTTAAGAGGAATTTACAAGGTCATATTTGGCGGTGGTGGACAGTTTTTTGCATTCCCACCTTCAAAAGCAACTACCTTGTTTGGGCTTCGAAAATGCACTTCCTACAGGCTATTTCAAGCATTGAAACAAGTTGAAAATCGCAAATATTTATCCTATGGATTTTGCGTTGGAATCGGTCCACTTCATGGATTCGGTGCTCGATGGATCACAAAGAAGGTTTTGAAAAGAATCGACGACATTTCCGTTCGCGATGATATTTCGTATGGCTTTCTAAGAAAATTCGGACTTAACGGCCGCAATGTTTCCGATCCCATATTCGCAGAGCGTAATCGGTTCAATCTCCAGATGCAAAAAAAGGCTGATTCCATAGGTATTATTATTCGATATTGGAACAAGACCTCCGGCCTTCAGGATTTTATCAAAGAGTTGATAAAGGCGTCAATTATGCTTAAATCCAAAGGCAAAGACATTCAATTTTTTTCCCTTCAACAAGAGTACGATTTTCCGATAAACAAAATAGTGGAAGATGCCGGTTTTCCTGTTGTATCTTGGAATCCGTACACATGTTCCCTGGACGATTTTGTTTCCGCGATTTCAAGTTATGGGACGGTACTTTCTATGCGAGCACATGGCCTCATTCTTGGTACTCTAGGGGGATCGGTTTGCTGCCCGATAATTTTAGAACCAAAATTGTCGATTATTGCCAATAAATGCGGTTGGGATAAGAGGTCTATACCATTTAATGCTTCCGCGCAACAAATTCAAAACATTGTGTGCCAAGACACTCCAAATAATGCCGACTGGAAGAGAATAAGCGAAGAAGCAGATGCTGTTTTGCTCGAGCGTGAAAAATTACAAACATGGGTAAAGAGAACGTTAAAAGATGATGCAAGAGAAAGAAGCAAAAAATCATGAAACAAGAGTCACTACAAAAAACCTACTGGGACGAAATATGGCAACCAACAAGCAAATGGGGCGTCTTGTCTCGTCTACGGAAGAAAAAGTTCTCTTATGCAGCTCTGCAAAATTGGGAAAGAGATATTTTCCACGAAATTTCGACAAGAATGGGAAGTGGTGATAAACTGTTGTCCGTGGGGTGCGGACGAGCGCTTATTGATTATTGGCTCGCTGTAGTTTTCAATATTGATGTTCATCTATTGGATATCAGCTGGCCACTTTTGCAAAAGGTAGGCAATTCATTCGGGAAAGTCCGGCATCATATTTACCATCATGATGCTCTTAGTCTACCTTTTTCGGACAATACATTTGATGTCGTATGGAATGAAGGAGTTTGGGAACATTTCGAAGAAAACGATATGATCACGGGAATTAGGGAAATGTCTCGTGTGAGTAAGAAATGGGTTGTTGTAGACGTACCGTTCTCTAAAAGCAAACCATATACTCTTGCTATGGATTATCTAAAAAGAAACAATTTGTGGATTTATGGCAAGGAGGATCCGAAAGAAACACTGGTTCCTTATTTCAGGAAAGCCGGACTTGAAGTTGTCATGGAACGTCCGATAGGATCGGTCCAAGTATGCAAAAATTACTTAAACATGATCCCGGATGAGGCAGCCCGTAAAAAAATAATGGAGCAATTGGCGCCGGAAGACTATTCCGTATTTCCGCATCTACTGACAATAGGGGAAAAAAAGCTATCATGAGTTTCGCAGAATTTCGATCCGTTCGATTTCTTGCCCTTCAAATATAGAACAACCAAGGGCAAAACAAGAAGACTATTGAACAGTCCTAGGTCACCACAGTTCAGTGTCCGTGCCACTGGAGGAGCTGAAAGAATCGTCGAACATATGCTTCCCGGAATATTGTCTCTGGTGTCCGATTGCCATTTGCAATTGATCGATAGAAAGCCGGTGGCGACGTGAAACATTTTCAGAACACAAAAGGCGCGCGGTTCGCCAGCTCCCTGATCATCTATATAACTAACCATGTTGTTTCACGAATCGTTTTCAGTTGGCCCAGATTGCTCTGGTATAAGAGAGTCTTAAATTTTTCAATTGGACACACATCTTCCATTCTCACGGATTTTAGAGTATCTCAACGAGGCAATGTCGAAATCGGCACCAATTGTATCATTAACAATGCATGCCGATTTGATAACCGGAACCAAATCACAATAGGCAACAACGTATCTATTTCATACGGCACGATTTTGCTCTCAAAAGGTCATGATATAGATGACCCTCTTTTTCGAACGAAGGGCGCCCCTATTCGCATTGACGACTATGTCTGGATCTGCGCAAAAGCGATCATTTTGCCTGGCGTCACAATTGGAAAAGGCGCGGTGATCCTCACGGGGAGTGTTGTAACCAAAGATGTCGAACCCTTTGCCGTCGTGGGCGGCAATCCGGCAAAATTCATCAGAAAACGGAGTGAAACCCTTCTCTATACCCTCAAATGGAACCCATGGGTTCCATTTTTTGGATGACCTATGAAGATTCTTCATATCGTTCCCAATTCGGCAACCAAAGAGAATTTGAAATATCTCGGCTCGACAAAGGATATTGCTGGAAGGACCGAGTACTTTCAGGAACAACGAATAGAATTTTTCGTATTACCAGTTAAGGGCCGAGATGACAAAGGGCTCATTAGTATTATCGATAATTATATAGCACAGGGCTTCGATGCTGTTGTCATAGAATTCACCACCTTCAGAAGAACGGTGAAATACTTAAAATCAAGGTATCCAACAATTCGCATCCTTTGCCGATCCCACAACGAAGAGCTCCTCCATTGGATTGATTACGCGCGGGCGGAATTCAAGTACGGCAGCGCAATTAAGGCCTTGCTCCGTTGTGTGCGTGCGTTGCGGTTTTTTTACCATGAGCTAATCTGTGCTCGTTATGCCGACGCGATCCTTACCATAAGTAGCTGGGAGCGAGAGCATTATTGGCCCAATTTTGCGAAGAACAATAAGATACTAAACGTCCCTTACTTTCTTCCCAGCAGCTACGTTCCCCCCCTAGTAACAGGAAGGGTGAGAGGTAATCGGTGCGTCTGCTTGATGTCAACTTCGCCAAACAATCTACTCAAGGATTCCGCGATAAACTTTCTTGAATTTGTTAAAATCGCCAAGGCTCATCTCCCCTTATGGGAATTTAGCATAACCGGAGACATCTCGTCCTTCAATATGAAAATACCCGACGATATCATTCAAGTAGGGCTTCTTTCGAATCCGATTGAATATATTGCTACCGCAAAATGCATAGCTATTCTATCAAATTACGGCCGTGGATTCAAGACCAAGATATTGGATGCTGTGCTTGAAGGATGTTATGTCTTGCTATTTAAGAAACTCTATTATCGGCAGCCCAAGATTTTACAGCAGTTTTGTATGGTAATCGATTTTAAGGATCCTCAAACAATTGTTCGGGCTTTGCAACGGGCAACGACTCCTTTGCCAGCCATCGATCCCAACCACCTGCTGAGGGAGGAGGCTTTCTGCTCCCTAGACAAAGCTTTGAATATTTGATTACTTAAACGGCAACAAACCAATTTACTCCGGAGTTGTATGAAATTGTTCAAAAGAATTATGAAAGATAATTTAGTTTTGCTACGGTCTTTGCGCGCTTGGCGTCTTTTCACCGTCCTCCCGATTTGGAAAAAGGTCAATCTGCTGCACAGCTCGGAATGGTCAACAGCAATAAGAGCAGGTGAAGGAAAAAATGTTCTGATCGCCACCTCAGTCGGTGCTCATTTGCCAGGCGTGGTAATGGAGAGTCTTTTGGCGGTCGCGCTCATAATGCGCAAAACCAGGGTTGATGTCTTGCTATGCGATGGATGCCTCGAGGGCTGTCTCGATTGCATGCTTGGAATAACGCTTAGTGAAAAGGAGATGGCAGATTGGGGTCCAAAAAGGAAACTTTGCCGCCTTTGTAAGTGGATCGGCAAGCGAGTCTACAAACCACTGGGCGTGAAAATCCATTCCTTTGGCGGGTTAATTGACGATGCGATGAGGCGCGAAATCAAGAAGAACGCTCAAGAAATCCCACTGGATCAAATAGGAACGTACACGTATGAAGGATTATCTATTGGCGAACATGCACTCGCCGGTGCGCTTCGTTTTTATGCTCGCGGGGTGTTGACTGACGAAAAACATAGCGAAGCGATATTGCGCAAGTACTTCGAAGCGTCGCTGATGGCTGCATACGCAATGAAGCGGTTAGTTAAAAACAAGAAATACGATTGTGTAGTTTTTCATCACGGAATTTACGTGCCACAAGGCCTGATAGGAGAAGTGTGCCGTGCGGAAGGAATACGCATGGTAAACTGGAACCCAGCATATCGCAAGAAGTGCTTCATTTTCAGCCACGGCGACACCTACCATCACACCCTTATGGTCGAACCGGTTTCTTCGTGGGAAAATCTCGCTTGGAACGATCGGATTGAGAGCAAACTTGCTGAATATTTGAAGAGCAGATGGACAGGAGCTCATGACTGGATTTGGTTTCATGAAAAGCCCCGGTTTGAGGTGGACCAAATCGCGAAAGACCTGAATCTTGACTACTCAAAACCGATCATCGGCATTTTGACCAATGTGTTTTGGGACGCTCAATTGCATTATCCGGCAAATGTATTCCCAAACATGCTCGAATGGCTTATTGACACAATTGAACATCTTGGAAAACGCATCGACCTTCAGGTTGTTATCCGGATTCATCCGGCAGAAGTGACAGCATCGATTCCTTCCCGTCAAAAACTTGCGGATGAAATTGCCAGACACTTTCCTTCTCTTTCACAGAACATCAGAATCGTACCTCCGGAAAGCAATATCAGCACGTATGCGGTCATGGAAAAATGTGATTCGGTGATAATTTATGGCACAAAGACGGGGGTTGAATTAACCAGTATGGGCATACCCGTCATAGTCGCCGGGGAAGCATGGATCCGCAATAAGGGTCTGACCGAGGATCCAAGAACAAGAGACGAATATTTCAAGACACTTGACCTCCTGCCGTTAAACAAGCGAATGGAGAAAAGCAAAATAGAGCGCGCACGGAAATACGCCTTCCACTTTTTTTTCAGGCGCATGATTCCGGTCGAAGCACTGCATCCCCAAAAAGGGTGGCCGCCTTTTCAGCTCAAGGTGAATAGTTTGGAATCAATCATGCCCGGAAAAGACAAAGGCCTGGATGTCATTTGCGATGGAATACTTAACGGCGAACCGTTCATCTACCCGGCGGAATCAAACCTGTAACAAACGGAGACCTGACGTGAGAGTCCGCACCCTGCTGTCCATGTATCTGTCGTATATCCTCTTCTCGTTGCTTGGCAGATATTCCCATTTGTTTTTTCAGGCTATCGGCCTACGCCCGGCCAAGCTTGGATATATGGGTTACCGGGATCTTGTCATCTGTAAAACACTGTACGATAAAAACGGATTAGCTAAATGGACGCCTGACAGAACCGGGGCCAGGCTTGACGAAAGGATAGTTGAATATCCATGGCTTTTGTCCAATCTTCCGGCAGACGCCGGCAAGCTCCTTGACGCCGGCTCTGCCTTGAATTACGAGTATCTTGTAGAACACCCTTTGTTGAAAAACAAACACATCTACATTTACACGTTGGCCCCCGAAAAGCAAGCATTCTGGTCCAAGGGAATTTCTTATTCCTATGATGATTTAAGAGCGCTCAGTTTCAGGGAAGACTTGTTTGACTGGATCGTCAGCCTATCTACGATCGAGCACGTGGGCCTTGACAATACCTTCCTATATACATCGGATAAGAAAAGAAACGAAAACAATCCGCACGAATTCGCTGTCGCCGTCAGGGAAATGAAACGCGTTCTCAAGCCCGGCGGCCATTTGTATTTGAGCGTTCCCTTTGGAAAACATTGCAACATGAAATGGCTTCAGATTTTCGACGCGCCCATGGTAGATCTGATTATCGAAAATTTTGCACCTACCCGACACAATGAAAGACACTATTTGTATACAAAAACGGGATGGCAAGTTTCGGATCGCGAAAAGTCCTCGAACGCAACCTATTACGACCCGCAAACGGCAAGGAGACTTGATCCCGATGGAGCAGCGGGGGCAAGGGCCGTGGTGTGCATTGATTTGGTTAAATAGTCTATTCAAACCAGCACTATGGAAATAATTAACGCTTCAAATCCTGCAGTAAGAGTTCATTCAAATCGCATTGACTATATAAAAGTCCTGATCTATTCAACAATTCTCCTTGCCGTCTGCGATCTCTATTTGTTCGGCGCTAACCTCCCGGTAAAGATCTATTATCTGCCGATATTTTTCTTCCCCTTTATCTATTACCTCCAGCACCCGGTCCTTAGCGTCAAGTTGAAGAAAAGACATATTCTTCTTCTTCTATTCTACATAATCCTGATAGCTATTTCGTTTTTCCGAAGCCCCTACCGCTCACTTTTTGGAATTTCTTCGCCCGCAATTTTTGTCATTGGCGTCGTCGTGGACGTCCTCACCTTTTCGTTCTTCTATTTGCTGTTTGACACAGGCCGGCATTATTCAATTTTGAAGAAAGCAGTATTCTGGAGCGTTATTATCAATGCCATAATTTGCTGTTTCTTCTTCGTATCCGACAACGTCTTTCGTCTCAATCTTGGGCACAATCTGGCTGTCCAGGGAACGAACTATATCCGCGCCTCGGGCTTGTACGCGGAACCGGACATCCTGGGATTCTATGTGTCTTCAATGGCGCTTCTGGTTTTTCCCTTGTTAAAACGTTCTCAAATGTTCAAAGTGAATATCTACAATAGTTGTTTCTGGCTAAACACGATAATAAATGTGGTTTCAGTGACTCGCACAACGATAATTTCTCAAATCCTTTGTATTCTGTTCTACCTTTCGAGCAAGCGAAAAATCGGGAAATTGCTTCCATGGCTTGTTTGTATAGGGGCTATCATCATCATTGGCACTGTTTTTCATGAAAACTCCATCCTCGGACGCGTAGGAATAAACAGCGCAAACAGTGATCTTGGCGCAGTGAATACGCGGATCTATTCAATAATGCTTAACGTGGAGGAAATTAAGAAGAGCTTCCTTTTTGGCTCGGGCCCCGGATACCTTTACGATCTGGTCCAGCAGGAAGACATGCTGACAAAATTCGCCCAAGGGACTATGATTAACACAAACCGAAACGGCACGGTCTTTTTTCTAGGTGAAATATTCAATACCGGCGCATTGGGTCTTGCCATTGTGATCGCACTATTGTTTTTTGTTTGGCGAGGGCTCACTATCACCAACAAGAACAAACTTAGCCCTTTTCCTGGGGAACAATCGCAATTTGTTGATGGAATAAAGCTTCTGTTCTTGAATGCTTTGATTGTCAGCTTTAGCAACACGGTAATAAAGATGGTGTTCATCTGGGTCTTCGTAGGTATCGGTTGCAAGATTGCGAATCAGATTAGGCGGGAAATCGCGGATGCAAAGTGACGAAATTCTCTTATGAAAACCGGATTTGTCTGTTCCGCGCTGCTTGTTTTCCTGATGAACCAGAATCTCTTGGGCGCGACTCCCGATTCGGACACAATCAATGCGAAAATCAGAAACGCAGCAGGAAAGACGGTGTTGCTCGAACCGAGGACGTATATCATCGATGCCACGATTGCAGTAAATATTGACGGAACGCGCCTGTCCGGATCACGAGAGACGATACTGAAAATAAAAGACAATGCAAATCTGGAGAAAATGATAAGAATATCTCAACGCAACTGCGTGATACAAGGAATAGCGCTCGATGGAAACAGGTCTTCGAACGCCTGTTCACAGGCAACCTACGCAATTGCGGTCGAAAACACGACCGGCGATACTTTTTCGATCCGCGGTTTTGTTATTGACGGCATCAAAATTACAAACACAAAAGATCATGGCATCGGTATTGGAACAAATAATGTTCATAACGGCAAAATCATAAATTGCTTTATCGAGAATACCGGCGGCAACGGAATCCTGGTAAACCCTCATGCATACGACCTCTCAATCAGCGGAAATGTCATTGGACGGACCCTTTCTCAAAACAACATCTTTGTAAGAGGGTCGGGAATGGATGGGGCTTCTTCCATCACGATCACACACAATATTTGCGATTCTGCTGCGGATGTGGGAATAGAAGTTGGAAACACCTTCAGGGGTGTACATGACCGAATCATCGTTTCTGATAATTTTATTACCAGGCCGGTGAATGCGGGTATCTTCTTCAGGTCGGTTAACAATGGCCAAATCTCGAACAATACAATTTACAATGCGGGAAATACAAATTACGGTGAAGATGGAATATTCATTACCGGGGATTTTGACCAGAACAGGAATGTTGACATTACTGCGAACACCATTGTCATGAGGGACCAGACATTTGCCGGAAACGGCGGAGCTGGCATACACGTTACAGCCTACAAAGACGTTCTTGCCTCTCACAACAGCATCAAGAGCGGGGGCACGGGAATTCTACTCGAGGGGGAAACAAACGGCATTCGAGACCTTGATTCAGTTTCGTTAAAAAACAATACCATATCAAACGCAGCGACAGGCATTAAAATGGGCGGAAGAAACCGTATACGCGATATTTTCATTGATAGTAACACCATTCAGTGGGTTACAAGGGGCATACAATGTTCAGTGCATGATACTTCCGGGCATGCCAGCAGAATAATAATGAACCGGAACGAAATCAGAACATGCAAAACCGTGGGGATCCTGCTTTACAATACCAAAGAAGCCGTTTTAAGTAACAATGTGTTTATTGATTGTGCCTTTGCCAACAACCATAGTGATGACGAAGCAACAGCGGTTATGTTATCTTCATGTAAAGGAATTCGGGCATTAAATACGACCGTTGAAGCAACCGAATCCGGCGAGCACCAGATGAAATGGGCTTTCAGTCAACGGAATTGTGCCGGAATAGAAATAGCCGGGCTGTCGATAAAAGGCGCTTCAATCGGCGCCATTGACACGGTTGGAAAAACGAACCCGTTCAAGAAAAGATGATTGTCTTGACAAAGAAACAAAGAGATGTTAATATCAGGTTGCTGCACGAACTCCACACGGTACTCGTGGATCGGTATATGGCGCAAGAGATACCATTGGAAATGAGAATTCTCGCCAAACCACTGTAGAAAGAAGACGAATCTTTACAGAAGAGGCACGGTAGTATGAAAACAAGAACTTCTATTTCGGGTTTTTGGATGCTTTCTTGTGTTGTCGTAATCCTGCTTGCACAAACCACTCTACAAGCCGCAGACACGGTCACGGTTCCCTTAAAGTAATTCGGCTATGGGAAAATGACCTGCGCCGCGCTTTCCCCGGATGGAGCGACGTATGTTACGGGATCGGGAGACGGCAAGGTTCGCCTCTGGGACGCGAATTCCGGGACCCTTATAAGAACCTTTGCGGGTCGAGGGCACAGCCTTACGGCAATTGCATATTCCCCCGATGGCTCAAAGGTGCTTGCCGGCAATGTTGACGGCGCAGCCAGGCTGTGGAACGTGTCAACCGGAGATGCACTTCGGATATTCTCCGGGCACACAGGCAGTATAACCTCAGTTGCGTTTTCACCCGATGGTTCCAAGGTACTAACCGGGTCCATGGATAGTACTGCCAGGCTGTGGAACGCGGCAACCGGAAACACGCTTCGAACTTTTTGGGGCAGCTCCCAAGAAGGCCATGGCCCCATTTACTGTCAGGCATATTCCCCAGATGGCTCAAAAGTGCTTATTGGTGCTCCGTTCCTGCGGCCGCAGTGCTTTGGGATGCACTTACCGGGGATTCTCTTCGGAGTTTTTCTCCTTCAGATATTTATATTCATTCGGTTGCGTTTTCTCCAGATGGCTCAAAGATTCTCACCGGATCTGAAGCAGGCCCTTATGATGATAGAAAAATTAGGCTGTGGGATGCGGCTACCGGAGATTCTCTCCTGAGTTTTTCAGGAAACCTGGGAAAATGTATCTCTATGTCATTTTCCCCGGACGGCTCAAAAGTGCTCTGTGGGATTTCATTGGGGTCGATGTGGGGTGGTCACTTAGATGCCACCGCCGGGGTGTGGGATGCTACTTCCGGAAACCCTCATCAATATTTTGCAGGACATACTCGCGACCCTGTTTTGGCCCAGTTTTTTCCCGATGGCTCACATGTGCTCACTGCGTCCACAGATCAAACGCTGAAACTTTGGAATATCGCTTCAAATTATTCAATGAAGACCTATAATACCGGTCACATAAGTGAAGTTAATTCCGTGACATTTTCTCCAGAAGGATCAAAGATCCTTACCGGATCTTATGATGACAGAGCCAGGATTTGGGATGTTGCATCTGGAAATCTAGACAAGATTTTTTCAGGGGTGGTGTCTCAATTAGGGGAGGACAAAATGGTTGCTGAATATTCTCCTGATGGGTCTAAAATTTTTGCCGGGTCATTCCGCGACACTATTGCAACACTCTGGGATCTTTCATCCGGATGGATAATTCACACGTTTAGAATTTCTACAGGAGGTTGGACTAGTTCTTGGGGCGGCGTTTCATCTGTTGCAATTTCTCCTGATGGCTCGTCTGTACTGACCGGTATTATTCCTGGGATAGCGACTCACGGAGCTTGTAGACCAACAACACTTTGGGATATGAACACAGGTTCTGCGATTCGTTCTTTTTATGGTGGCGAATATCACTATATAAATCATGAAATTGACGAGGTTTACGGTGGGATAGGGTCAGTTGCGTATTCCCCAGATGGCTCAAAGGTGCTTCTTGGGAGTTTGGACGCCAAAGCCAGGCTCTATGGTATCAATGGAGATTCGATTAGGGTGTTTTCAGGTCATACGCTTGACGTAGCTTCGGTTGCATTTTCTCCAGACGGCTCAAAGATTCTAACCGGCTCCTCGGACAGCACAGCAAAGTTGTGGGACGTCGCAACCGGCAATGTGATCAAAACCTTTTTGGGCATAAAGACAAAGTCACTACGGTAACATACGCTCCCAATGGCTCGACATTTCTCACCGGTTCCCTGGATTCCACGGCAAGGCTCTGGAACGCTGGTACCGGAGATTTGATAAGGACTTTTTCAGGCTATTCCAACGGGGTCACGTCGGTCGCCTATTCACCTGACGGGTCAAAGGCGCTTACCGGCGCCCTGGATTGCACAGTCAAACTATGGGACATTTCCAATATTCTTGTAACTTCGCTTAAAGGAACTCAGAAAACCGCTGAAGAGAATACCAAATTCATGATTAAATGCGTCGGCAAGAACACTCTGATCATTAAAGGGTCGATCTTGAAAAGGCCAATGAAATCTTCTTGTATTGTTTACACTCTGTCGGGCAGGATCATTTGGCGGAACGATGTCCAAAATACGGCGGCGGAAAACAGGGTCGTATACCGGCTGTCGCAGAATCTTGGCACAGGAATCTATCTCTACCGTTTTGTAAATGGTGATGAGGCGTTTAACGGAACCTTTGCCTGCTTTTGACAGGGACCGCCGCGTAAATCGAAAATGGGCGGCAGGATTCAGTCGCCGCCCAAACCTGCTGAATCTCAACAAGTTGACAACTTCCCTCCCGCTGGCATTTTTGCGATTATCCCCATGTCCGCCTCTTTGCGCCCCCGATAAGCCTGGCACTCAGGCTCCCGTCAGCGGTGAAGATTTTCATCTGGCCGCAGCCCACCGATAAGAAAAACTGGCCATTTTGGAAATGAAACTGTTTTCTGGCAGAAAACGGTATATTTATGCTTTGGTTCCACATGTTTTTTTTCGGCCGTGTCTATTATGTATATTGAAAACCGAGATCCTGAAAGAAATCCTAAGATTACTCGGTTAATCGATTGCATTTCAACCTAAACTCAAGAGTGGCCGTTTTGAACGGAAAAGTTTTTGAATTACTAGCGGCTATTATCCTTATTAGTCCGCTTACCATCTTATCTTCAGTGTTACCCTCTGATTCGCTTGAAAGCGATTATGATGTCATAATTGCGGGTGCTAGTTCAGGCGGGGTTTCGGCGGCAATACAAGCATCCCGAATGGGGGCAAAAGTAGCCCTGATAGAAGAAACAGACTGGATTGGCGGTCAAATGACTGCTGCGGGTGTAACAAGTATGGATTACACGACCGACATAATACCGACATTAGGAATCTACAAAGAATTCCTCCAAGCAATCGTAGATTATTACAAAAGGGTTGATGCAAACAAGAGTGTTTATACCTGCTATTTGTGCACTCAATTTGCGTTTGAGCCAAATATTGGCCAGCAAGCGTTGTTCAACCTAATTTCGAGTACAAGACAGACGACAAATCCCGAAACTGGCTTTCATCCTGTTTTGCACCTTTCCCTTTATACAAAAGTAAGTAGCGTTTCAATAGCAGCCGACGGAAAAACCGTAACTGGAGTCACTGTTCAAATTGCCCAACCCAATAGTAATATTCAAGCAAAAAACATCAGTTGTAGAATCCTCATAGACGCTTCAGAATGTGGTGATGTTATTCATTTGACACCGGCCAGATATATGATTGGCAAGTATATTACCCATGGAGACTGTAGCCAGGATACCAATGTTTTCATTCAAGATATAACCTATGCAGCAATTATTAGAAAGTACACAGATTCCTTTTCCAATTCATTTCTGCAACTAAACCAAAAGCCAAATCCTAAGACAAGCTATTGCAATGATAGCTTTCCATCTTACCTTTCTTATGATTCTATCACGACGCGATTTGCCAGACTGGTAAATGATTCTGTGCCTCAAAACTCGGATGGAAACCCACGCAGATGGCGATGGCATACGTCATACAGAGCAATGCCCAGCTCACAGGACAAAAACAATTACTGCGGCATTCATCCAAATTCCGATACCAATATTACCAAGACAGGAGTGAATTTTGCAAATGATTATCCTTCAACAACGCCATATTTACAAGTCAATGCCGATCCCAAACAACCCAAATTAAGTGTCCGCTATCTTTATGATAGAGATTATCGGAAAACAAAGAACAGTGAAGCAAAACTAAAAACGTTACAATTCCTGTATTATGCGCAGGTCGAATCAGGAAAAGCGGATTGGTCAGTAGACACTTCGTGTCATTATAATACGCCGTTTAATCTAAGCAACATGGATACGTCTGTTTTGCCGGATACTTTTAGGCAAATAGCATCCCATTTTCCTGTTATCCCGTATGTGCGAGAGAGCATGAGATTAGTTGGAATGCATGTTTTGAAGGGAATGGAGATAAATCGACACAATCGAAACCCTTCATCCTTCATACATTCTCTTTCTTTGGGATGTTACCCAATGGATGTACACAACGCCAATTCTCCATCCGACATGGAGTCGTATGATTCCAGCTTGACACAAGCGGATAAAGACAAGCCCGGGCTTTTCCAAATTCCTTACGAAAGCTTCATTCCGGAATTGGTAGATGGCTTCTTAGTCGCAGAAAAGAACCTCTCTGTTTCTCGTCTGGCTAGTGCGTCAATACGTGTCCAACCGACAACCATGCTTACAGGGCAAGCTGTTGGAGCCATAGCCGGTTGCGCAATAAGAGCAAAAGTGCAACCGCGACAATTGAATCCAATGGTTATTCAAAAAGCAATACTGGACAGCAAGAGCAAGATTTCTCCCTTTGTATTTAATGATGTTCCGCTCACAAGCGAATATTACTCTTATGTCGAGCTTGCGCGCTGTTACAACCTTTTTGTTGGCTATGGAGATGGGACTTTTGGACCAAGTTATCCACTTCTTCGTAAGTATGCTGCGGATGTAATTGTGAACGCATTTGGTCTGACAAGTCAAATGCCTCCGAGACCCACTTTTTTGGACGTTCCACAAAACGACCCTTATTGGCAATACGTTGAAGTCTTATATGCGCAAGGAATAACATCTGGTTGCTCTTCAGATTCAATGGTGTTTTGTCCGGATAATTCAATCACTCGCGCACAGTTTGCAATCTTCTTGACTGGAGCCATGGGTCTGAACATAAGTAGCGCGCCTCAGCAACCATTCTTTTCTGATGTGGATGCTACACATTGGGCATTCAACTATTTCCAGGTTCTTGCGCAGCAAGGAATCATAGCTTCCACAGATACCTATATACATCCAGATGATGTTCTGACACGTGGCGAAGCAGCAAAATGGTTGATCACTGCGCTTCTTAAAAGCGGACCAAACGCCTCAAAATTTAGGGATGTACCGCGCTCAAATGAATACTGGTCATATATTGAATTGGCATCCAATGCCGGGTTATTTGGTGGCTATGGAGATGGGACTTTTGGACCAAGCCATCCACTTCTTCGCAAGTATGCTGCGGATGTAATTGTAAACGGCTTTTGTTTGAGGAGTCACATACCTCTGCGTCCTACTTTTGTGGATGTTCCAAAAACCGACCCTTCTTGGCATGACGTCGAAGTCTTGTATGCGAAAGGAATAACATCAGGCTGCTCTTCAAATCCAATGATGTTTTGTCCGGATAGTTCAATTACTCGCTCACAGTTTGCAATCTTTATGACGGGAGCCATGGGTCTGGAAATAAATAATGTGCCTCAGCAACCATTCTTTTCTGATGTGGATATTACACATTGGGCTTTCAATTATTTCCAGGTGTTGGCGCAGCAAGGAATCATAGCTTCCACAGATACCTATATACATCCAGATGATGTTCTGACACGTGGCGAGGCAGCAAAATGGATGATCACCGCGCTTATCAAGAGCAATAGATTGCAAAAATGAATGAGAATGAGGGGAATAGAAAACTGCTTGATTAATCAACAGTGCTCTAGCGGATGCAAAACAGAAGCAAAAAAAACAAACATGCGTTCTTGAGAACAACCATTTTCTCAAAAAGGTTGCCTAAATGAGGCTGACAAAGACTTTGTCGGCAATAATGGTTGCAGCAGCGATATCTAGCGCACAAAACTACAATATCAGCGGAATTGTAGTTGATGATAGCGCACAAAACCCTCAATCCGGAGCAATCGTTTTTTTGGAAAGAGCCGGGATTACAGCGACCACGGGAACAGATGGTCTTTTTACCCTTACAAACGCTACTGGAATCAAAATGCAAACAAGCCATTCTTCTCTGCATCAAGTGCAGGTGGCAATACGAAATGCACTCTTGCCAATCACTATCATAGAAGGGACTGAAGCAGAATTTGCCGCATATACGTTGCAGGGCAGATTGATCTCAAAAGTACACTTCACAATGGCTTCAGGAATTCATTCTTTGACAATTCCCTTGAAAGGCTCTGGGTGCTATTTATACAAATTGAAATCAGGAAATGACGAAATCATACTGAAAGACGCAACAATAGGACGAGTATCAAACAGCCTGGTGATCCATACTCAAAATCCGTCCTCCCGAGCCTTACCAAAACAAGCGGAGGCCGCAGCTGCAATCAATGATATCATCGCAGTAACCAAGAAAGGATATTTGAACTACCGAATGGTTGTGGGGAATTCGGATACGAACGGGATACAGATAAAGTTGATAGTTTGTTCGGATTCGGTGAGCGATATTGATGGAAATGTTTATCATGCGGTGAAGATCGGTAGTCAGGTCTGGACGGTAGAAAATTTTCGGACCATGAGTTATAATGACAGTACACCCATTACTCTTGGTGCATCAAATGAAGTCTGGTCCAATACTTCAACGGGAATGTATTGCTATTTAGACAATACGACCGATGCAGATACCATGAAAAAATACGGGGCGCTCTACAACTGGTATGCAGCCAGCAACGCGAAGCTGGCTCCCATCGGGTGGCATGTGCCCACAATTGCGGAGTGGGATACTTTGCAAAATTATTTGATTCTCAATGCATATAACTGGGACGGCACAAGAACGGTTAACAGAATTGCAAGGTCACTGTGTGCGAAGACGGATTGGACTCGATACGACGGCCCAGGCGACCTTGGAGAGCCTGCCACGCACTTGGGCAAGAACAACAATACCGGTTTTTGTGCCCTTCCTGGCGGTGATCGCTACGAAAATGGCGCCTTCAGTGATTCAACGTATGGCAAAGGCAAGTTTGGTTATTGGTGGAGCGCGACAGATGCGGGCGATACCATAGGTGCTTACAATCGTACGTTGGTCGGATCCCGCGAGTATCTTGACGGTAACGTTTACCCTAAAAATTGCGGATTCTCCATTAGGTTGGTGAAAAATTGACCATTTTATTATAAGGGATGGCGATCATTTGCGCAAACCATCTCAGGACAATTTGGCAAAAGGATCAGGAATCCGCTGTGGAGAATGTGCGAACCACTACAGAGGAGAAATAGGTAGGCGACAATTCCCGATTGGGCAAGAGACACAAAAGTCGACACCCCAAGAGAATTGCCGCACATCGTGTGCCGCAAGGATTGAAGCAGTAGCGAATAATTCAAGATATCGGAGGTCTACAATGTTACCAGCTCAAGAACAGAGGTGGTTTGCAAACTTGAAAAGAGCGATCTTGCCAAGCATTGCTTTTGCCAGCATCTGCTTCGGCCAATCCAACTGGATACCGATCCCTTTTTCTGAAATTACCGGTCTAAATTCAGTAGCTTATGGTAATAACCTTTTCGTTGGCGTGGGCAATAAGGGCGACCTTATTAGTTCCAGTGATGGTTCTATATGGAAAGAGGAACTTTCAGGGTCAAGTGACACCCTCAATTTTGTGACCTACATCAATAATCAATTTGTATCTGTGGGTAAAAAAGGAACCATTTTAACATCCATCAATGGCACAACTTGGACAAAGAAAATATCAGGCACAACGAATAATCTCAATTCTGTGGCTTATGGCAATAGCCTTTTCGTATCCGTAGGTGATGGAGGTACAATTCTAACATCCCCTGACGGTACATTATGGAATGGAATATTTTCGGGAACAAATTATGCGTTATTCTCTGTAACCTATGGCAATAATCGATTCATAGCGATCGATTCAAATAGTAGGATCTTAACCTCCCCTAACGGTTCTACTTGGTCGACAATATACTCCTCGTCTGTAGCTCTCAATTTCGTGACCTATGCCGATAGCCAATTTATAGCAGTTGGTGGATTGGGATCAAGTGAAACTACTTCGACCACAGGATCAAATATTCTTACCTCGTCCGACGGTATCACGTGGACGGAAAAAATAGTTGCTACATTTAACGGGCTAAAGGGTATTGCCTATGGCAACGGAGAGTTCGTTGTGGTTGGAGGACGTGGTGCCATTTTGACTTCCACAGACGGAGCAACCTGGACAGAAAAAACTTCAGGTGTATCAAATCTCACGTCTTTAGCCTTTGGTGGCGGCCTGTTCGTTGCTGTTGGCAAAACAGCTACGGTTATAACCTCTCCCAATGGAACAACATGGACAATAAAGCTGTCGCCATTACCTTCAAAATATCTTAAATCGGCAACCTACGGGAATGACAATTTTGTAACGGTCGGCGACTCTGGTATTATTCTAGCTTCAGCAGATGGCTTTGCATGGAAACAACAAAATTCAGGAACAATCTATGATCTCTATTCTGTAGGATTTGGCAACAACCTATTCGTAATTACAGGCAAAAACGGAGTAATATTGACTTCTACAAATTGTACAACATGGGTAGCGCAAAATTCAGGTACAAGCACCGGGCTCAACTCGGTTCTCTATTGCAACAATCAGTACATTGCCGTGGGCGCAGGCGGTACTATCCTAACTTCCTCAGATGCAGTAAATTGGACTAGTAGGAATTCAGGCGTTTCTTCAGGACTCAATTCTATTACTTATGGAGGCAGCCTGTTTGTTACAGTCGGAGATAATAAAACCATTTTAACGTCTACCGATGGCACAACGTGGTCAATAAAAAGCACAGTATTGCCCTATTCCACCACTGGTTATTACGGGGTTACCTATGGCAACAGCAAGTTCTTAGTCGTGGGCTCAGGATCTGGATATATTGTTCTATCTGATGACGGTGATATTTGGACAAATCATTCAACAAGTGCAAACGAATGGTTCAAATCTGCAACCTATGCCCATGGACTGTTCGTTGTTGTGGCCAATTATTATAGAGTAATTGTAACATCTGCTGATGGCATCAGTTGGCAAACAAAATCTTCAGGATATCCTTATACGAGTTTCGGTGGAGTAACCTATGCTAATGGGTTATTTGTGGCAGTAGGTGAAAAGGGTACGATTCTAACATCAATCGCAGATAGTTCTTCAGTCGAAGTCAAAAACAACTTGAAATATGCGCCTATAAACAAGCTGAAAATCTCTGTTGTTAAAAACTGCATTTTGACGTCAATACCCAATTTGGTTAGAAATAGTCAATTGAAGGTTTGGCTATTCAATGTTGTGGGGAAACAAATATACAAGGCGACAACAAGTTCACAAGAAGGCGTTCTGTCTATTCCGGCTCATGGATTTCCGGCAGGTAAATACTTTTTGAAAATTACTTTCAACAATAATAGAATATTGACTTCATCATTCTTATTAGTAAGATAAAATCCATGATAGAAACAAACGCAAACGTTCTGTTTGCGTTTGTTTCTATCTCTATCGGGCGCCGAAAGATACAATTCATCATGTAAATTGACGGAAAAGTTCGATGAAAATGTTCATTGACCTTACATCCCTTTGCAGGACTCTAACCGGCATCGAGAAGTACGCACAAAATGTTGCGCTTGCTTTGTTGCGTCAGGCCCCTGAGGACACAACATTTCATTTGATGTTTAGGAAGGAAATTCATCCCTCGTTTTCATACTTGGAAAATGAAAGATTCATTAAAGTTCTTTCCCCTTTCAAAGCACAGATTCTTACCGAACAAATATTTATACCGTATTACCTGGCTATGAATCAAAATGATTTATGTGTTTTTCCAAGTTTTCCACCAGGATTGTTGGTCTTTAAATCGATCGTTTTCTTTTGCCCAGATGCAACAATGTGGAGATACAAAGATTTTCTTTCTCTCAAGAACAAGCTGTATTTTAAACCGCTGAGTACTATGGCAATGTATAAAGCAAAACACATCTGCACCATTTCAGATTCATCGAAAAAGGATATTTCACACTATTTTTCAATGGTTCAAAACAAGATTAGCAATATAGGAGCGGCTTTACCCGGCAAATTTACAAAAAGCAGTGAAGTTGAAACAAAAAATGCTAAACACAAGTTCGAAATCAAAGGAGATTATCTGTTGACGGTCAGTTCGCTTGAGCCAAGAAAGAACCTTCCTTTGATTATCAAGTCCGTTGCACCAGTTCTGAAGAAACGGAATATTCAACTGTTGCTGGCAGGGAGAAAAGCCTGGGGGAATGAGGAAATAGAAGCCATCATAAAGGATTATGGAGTTCAGGACAAAATTACTGCGACCGGATATATATCGGATTTTGAACTTCAATGTCTTTACTCTGGGGCAAAAACATTTATATATGCTTCAAAATATGAAGGGTTTGGATTTCCCATATTAGAAGCCTTTGCATGCGAATGCCCGGTGATTACCTCGAATGTTTCTTCTATGCCGGAAGTTGCTGGAGACGCCGCTCTCTTTGTGGATCCAAACAGCCAGGAAAGTATTCGAAACGCGGTAATCAGAATACTCGGTTCCGAACAATTAAGAAACGATCTGATCCACAAGGGCACAGAACGGTTGAAAAGCTTCTCCTGGGACGAAACTGCACGCAGATTCCTAAAGGCTATTTCCAATGCTTCAACGTAAACGGTTCTATAACGGTCTTCCCTACAATGTTGTATCATATGACAATGCAATAAAGGAAATACTCGAACTTGCAGCGCCTTCCGACGCAAAAACTAGAATCATTTTTACGCCGAACGTTCATCATTACTATCTCTATTCGAAAGACAATGAATTTCGAGAGGCGTATGAAGCTACCACTCTTTCGCTTCTCGATGGAATGCCACTGGTCTGGGTCTCAAAACTATTCAGCAATACGAACGTGGATAAAGCGTCCGGATCCGATATATTTATTCACCTTTTCAAAGAAGCAATGCGGTTGAAGCTCCGGGTTTTCCTGCTTGGGGCTGCGCCGGGAGTCGCTCAAAAGGCAGTGGAGTCTCTGGGTGCGGTGGAAAGTATTGGTTCCCTTGTTTTCATGGATTCTCCACCAAAGGGTTTTGAAAAAAGCAAAGACAAGAATGATGCGGTGATAAAGAGAATAAATGAGATCAACCCAGACATTCTTTTTGTCGCCCTTGGAGCACCAAAACAAGAACTCTGGATGTATCATAATTTACAGCGGCTTCACGCACGTGTCGCTATTGGGGTTGGCGGTTCATTTGATTTTGCTGCCGGAATTATCAAGCGGGCACCTCTCTGGGTCAGCCGATTCGGACTGGAGTGGTTGTTCAGGTTGATACTTGAACCGAAAAGATTAGGTAAAAGATATTTTGTAACGAACATATTTTTCCTGATGGAAACAGGCAAGATGATCATCGGCAGATTGTTCAACCGATGATGGTAAAGGAGCGATGAGAACGATTATGAACGATATAATTACCCGGAGAGGAAAAGTTGATCGAATCATGAATATTCTTTTTGTTTTCGGAACCAGGCCTGAAGCAATCAAAATGGCGCCCCTCATCAAAGCTTGCCAGACCAGACAGGATCTATTTCGCGTTTCCGTATGTGTCACCGCACAGCATCGCCACATGCTCGACCAGGTGCTTTCTTTCTTTGCAATCAAGCCTGATTTTGATCTCAATATCATGAAGAAAGACCAAAGCCTTTTTGACATCACAGCAGAAGGACTTGTTGGTCTCGAAAAAGTGCTAAATTCATCGGCAAGCGATTTGATCTTCGTGCAGGGAGATACGACAACGGCTTTTGTCGGTGCTCTCGCCGGTTATTATAAAAAAATCAAGGTCGGTCATATTGAAGCCGGCTTGAGGAGCAATAACAAATATTCTCCTTATCCTGAGGAAATAAACCGAACACTTGTAGGTCATATTGCCGATTATCATTTTGCTCCAACCCAACAGGCGGTACAGAATCTAGAAAGAGAAGGCATTTTAGAAAATGTTTGGAAGGTCGGAAATACGGTTATTGATGCGTTGTTTCTTGGTTTAAAAATGATTCGTGAAACCGGAGAGGAAGAATATGAACAACATTTCAAATTCATCGATTTCACAAAACGCGTCATTCTAATAACCGGCCACAGGCGGGAAAGCTTTGGGGTGCCTTTTGAAAACATGTGCCAAGCATTAAGAGAAATAGCCTCATCCTTCCCGGATACCGAGCTTGTTTATCCCGTGCACCTAAATCCTAATGTCCGAGAACCTGTATATCGCATTCTGAAAACGTGTAATAATATTCATCTTATAGAACCGTTGGACTATCCACATCTCATCTGGCTGATGAACAAAAGCTTTCTAGTCATTACAGACTCTGGCGGGATTCAGGAGGAGGCGCCTTCCCTCGGAAAACCGGTATTGGTCATGAGGGAGGTGACGGAGCGTATTGAGGGGGTTGAGGCCGGGACTGCAAAGCTCGTGGGGACAAGAAAGGATGATATCTTACGAGAAGCACATCTTCTGTTGTCAAACAAAGAAGCATATCGACTCATGGCGACAGCAGTTAATCCCTATGGGGATGGGACAACAAGCGAGAAAATTGCAAACATCCTGTCAGGCATTTGTTAAGAGGAACGAATGGGTCCAGCTTTTCAACGTAATCTGTCTTCGAGAATCAGAAAATTATGATTGCAGAATATTACCGATACAAATCCATTTTTCCAATAATAATTTTGTAGAGAATCGTGAAAACATCCTCAAAAATTTTCATTGCCGGCCACAACGGTCTTGTGGGCTCAGCTCTTGTTCGGAAGCTCAAGGAAAAAGGGTTCGGCAATCTATTGCTCAAGAATCGCAGCGAGCTTGATTTGACAAATCAGCATGCGGTTGAGGTGTTTTTCGCCAGCGAGAAGCCCGAATATGTATTTCTTGCCGCGGCGAAAGTAGGCGGAATTCACGCCAACAATACCTATCCGGCAGAATTCATATTCAGCAACATGCAAGTCCAAATGAACATCATCAATGAATCCTGGAAATACAAAGTCAAGAAGATGCTGTTTCTGGGATCTTCGTGCATTTATCCCAAATTCGCTCCGCAGCCCAATGCCCGCCAGATAACCGCTTCTTGATTTTCCGAAATACTGACATACCCAATCAAAGATATCCGCATAAAAAGTGTTGTTTGTTTGCCAGCAAGTAACTATATTGGTTACATACTGGATAAAATATGCGTTTATTGCTGCCCACTTTTCCGGAACTTGACTATCAGATCGTCATAGACGCTCTGAAGGGTTATGCATACCCGCGAAAAGCGCTTTCGGATGCACTTGCCCGGCGTGATCTTATCAGGATAAGAAAGGGACTATATGTTCAGTCAGGACGTGGAATTCCTCCTTATTCCAGAGAAGTACTGGCAAATATGATATATGGTCCATCCTATATTTCCTATGAGTATGCCCTGGCCTACTACGACCTGATCCCTGAGCGTGTGGAAGAAGTCACCTCCGCTACCACAGGAAAAAGCAAGTCGTTCACGACGCCGGTTGGAAGGTTTTCCTACACGCATATATCAACTAACTATTACTGCTTAGGTTTTGGGCGAAAGCAACTTGGGGATGAACGGACATTCCTTATCGCCGATCCGGAGAAAGCGGTTACAGACCGGGTAATTCGGGAAAAGGGCAGATTTTCTCTTCGCGGCATGCGGCAATTTCTATTCGACAACCTGCGAATAGATCCGGCCGAATTCAAGAATCTTGATAGAGGCATCATCGCCGAGGCATCTCGCTTGACAGGACGGCATTCTCTTGCAATCTTGCTAAAGGTTATGGAGGAACTGTTGTGAAAACCCCTCTGGACGACCTCCTTTCCAGGTATCGACTGACTACCTCGGATGAGTCCTGGCAGGCACTCCGGGAAATCATACAGGAAATCGTGCTTCTGGGGCTATGGCGGGGAAAATTTTTCGAACATACTGCATTTTACGGCGGCTCGGCTCTCAGGATCGTTCACGGGCTTCCACGGTTTTCGGAAGACATGGATTTTTCCCTCATGGTTCCAAATCCCGATTTTAAATTGAACGCCTATTTTGCGTATGTGGAAGAAGAGCTTCGCGCTTTCGGGTTCGACGTATCGATAGCGCAGAGTCCTCAAAACAAGGAATCCGCAATCGAAAGCGCTTTTGTGAAGATGAACACTCGTGTGGGATTTCTCACGCTTGGAGTACCCCTGTCTATTGTTGAGCGGTTGTCTCGCGAACAGGTGCTCAAAGTAAAATTTGAAATTGACATTGATCCGCCTGGCGATTTTCGAACAGAAACAAAATACCTTTATGCACCCCAGGCGTTTTCGGCCAGGTTGTTTGACTTACCATCCCAATTCTCGGGAAAACTGCACGCGGCCATCGCCCGGGCTTGGAAAACCAGGGTGAAAGGACGCGATTGGTTTGATCTCGTGTGGTTTGTCGGGAAAGATGTTTCAGCATCTTTGACACACCTCAAAGCAAGGCTGGTTCAAACGGGGCACTTGGATCGTAAGGATGTGTTTGGCATTAATGAGGCGAGGGAAATCCTGAGCGGGCGAATAAAAACGCTTGATATCGACGCCGCAAAAAAGGATATCCGGCCCTTTTTAAAGCCGCAGGATTCGGCACAATTGGATATCTGGAACAAGGCTTTCTTTCTGGATATGGCAGCCAGAATTAGATTTGAATAGAGTGCGCCGCTGAAAATAAGCGCATTGGTTCAGCTAAAAACCGTCCTTGCGTAGTTTTAAAAAAGATTGGATCAGAAAATGCAACCCTCCTCACAAATCTTCATCGCCGGCCACAACGGTCTGGTGGGCTCGGCGCTTGTTCGCAAACTCAAAGAAAAAGGATTCAACAACCTCTTGCTCAGGAACCGCAATGAACTTGATTTGACAAATCAACACGCGGTTGAAGTCTTTTTTGCCCATGAGAAGCCTGAATATGTTTTTCTCGCTGCCGCGAAGGTAGGCGGAATTCACGCTAACAGCACATATCCAGCAGAATTCATATTCAGCAACATGCAAGTCCAAATGAACATCATTAATGAATCCTGGAAATACAAAGTCAAGAAGATGCTCTTTCTGGGATCCTCGTGCATCTATCCCAAATTTGCACCGCAACCAATGAACGAAGACAGTCTGCTTTCGGGAAAACTCGAGCCCACCAACGAGCCGTATGCCCTGGCGAAGATCGCCGGAATCATTATGTGCCAGAGCTACAACCGGCAATACGGCACCAATTTTATATCAGTGATGCCGACGAACCTGTATGGACCAAACGATAACTACCATCAGTTGAATTCCCACGTTTTGCCCGCGCTCATCAGGCGGTTTCACGAAGCAAAAGCATCAAGGGCGCCGAAGGTGACCATATGGGGAACAGGGAATCCGACGCGCGAGTTCTTGTATTCGGATGATCTAGCGGATGCCTGTATTTTCCTCATGGAAAAGCATGACGGCAACGACATCGTCAATATCGGGTCAGGCAAGGAAGTCACCATTCGGGAATTGGCAATGACCATAAAAAGGGCGGTTGGGTACGAAGGCGAAGTTGATTTCGATGTTACGAAACCCGACGGTACGCCCAGAAAGCTTCTTGATTGTTCGAAATTGCATGCTATGGGTTGGCGGCACAGAATAGAATTGGAAGAAGGAATAAAACTGGCTTATCAGGATTTTGTGAAAATGCTTGAGGATAAAGATTCGGCGAAAAGGTTCTGAAAATTACTATACCATCGTTCCTGGAACGACCATGAATATCTACGTCGATCTGACAAATCAGTTCAATGACGAGCGTCTGCGAGCCATTTTGAGTTCCGGGCAGGCCGTGGTACTTCATCGACTTGCCATCATGAGCAAAGACGGAGACTGGATTGTAAAGGAGGATGATGAAGCACTTGCGTTTATTCTCCGGACTCTTGACCGATGCGGAGCCCGTTATCGTTTTGGGGCGCCTCTTGATAAGAGGTGGCTTGCTGGCGGTTGGAGTTCTCATTTTGAGTTCATTAAAGAGAATATGCGCATTCGGACTGACTTCGTTTCCCGGCCGCCGAGAATCGACTCCGGGCGTCTTGCCAGGATTTGGATCGAGCAAGAAAACAGAACCCCCCCATTTGTAGATTGCGTTGACCTTGCAGAACTTAAGAAAACGAACCGCGAAAAAGACTATGCGATTATCGGGGAACTTTCAAGAAAACTGGATAAGCCTGAGGACAAGTTGCGGTATTCCAGAAGCGCTCGTGAGATCCTTGCCATGTACCAAAACGACCCGACGCTCGTTTCCGGAATTATGCATGAGCGTGGAATCGCGCAAAGCGCTCTTGCGAATCTCGAATCACTCGAAGCAGCTCTTGATGCGGAGCGTCGCAGGCTCATGCACACAAACGAGCGTCGTCTCGAACAATATTCTTCGGCTGCAGAAAGTTGGGCGAAAACTTGGAAAGAAATGGAAAAAGAAACATCAGGCCTTTCTTTAATGGAAGCTCATAGAATCATTGTGAAAAGGGCCACAGATATATTGCCATTCACTATTCCCGCAGGGAATATATATGAATGAAATCCGGGATGAATTTCTGAGCGAAGAAGACCTTGACCTCGCCGCACTGCCGTATGATGAGTTGGAAGCCTGGTGGAATTTGTGGCTAGAGCAGGCGCAAAATACAAATGAAGAAGATAAGAACGAATATTCACACGGGGTTTTCAGCTTAATGGACATGAAAATTTATGCAAATATTAGATGAAAAGATTTCTGTTGCCGAATTGAAAGCAATGGCTGAAAAGATGTTCGGAAACATGGTGAAAGCCGTGGTTGACGTAAGGCAAAGAATGATTGCGGTTGACGCTGCCGGGGTGTAGAAAACAAGGAAATAAGGGATCAAACCATTTCAATTGTGGATGAGTGGGTTGAATGAACATTCAACATAAAGATCTTGCCGCCGGTCGCTGGCAAAATTTGTCCTTTTTCGAACAGATGGCAAACATTGGCAGCGAGATCGAAAGAACGATAACGTGGAAACAAAAAGAGAACGACGATTATGCGCAGCAAGCTTTTGACAGGGCATTGGAACTTATTGATTTGACAATTCAAGACACGAAAAACAAACCCCACCTCAGAGAAATTGTCAGGGTAAGAGAAGCGCTCGCCGATTTCTTTGTTTTTAACAATGTTTACAACACAACTTCGCAAATATGGCAGAAATATTTTTTCAGTTTTGCCTATGCTGCGAGAGTAAAACGATAAAATTCTCTAACCCACCTGCTGCGCTGGTGGATTGCTGTAGCTGATTTTATTATCTACGCAAGAAGCGTAGATAATCCATATATAGATGCTAAACGCATGCATTCCCCGCGCCAGCCTTTAATATAACCACTATTCCTATAATAGTTCTTGAAATGGTTATTCGGTACAATGTATAATTGAAACAAATGGTTATGTACTGGGGGTGCGTGCAATGAAATCGCTTACGATCCATAATATTGAAGAACCGCTTCTCGCCATGCTTCGGGAAAAGGCGAAAAAGGACGAAAAAAGCATTAATCAAACGGTAAAGGAAATGATCGAGAGGTCGGTCGGAGTGAAGGTTTCCAGTCCGGATTCGCATAGATCAGAATTTGAAGGATTTTCCGGCGCATGGTCTAAAGGCGACGTTCAGGAGTTTGAGAAAGCGACAAGGGATTTTGAAAAAATCGACAAGGACGATTGGAAGTGAAGCGGATTCTGCTCGATACAAATGCATATGTCAAATTTCTGCATGGCGATGGCCCGGTCCTTGATGCTTTGGCCGGAGCTGAAACCGTTTACATATCCGTGTTTGTCGTTGGCGAACTTTTGGCGGGTTTTAAAGGCGGATCGAAAGAGCCCCATAACAGAAAACTGCTCAGTTCGTTTTTGCAAAAGTCGACGATTAAGATATTATCCGCGACCATGGACACCGCGGAGTTTTTCGCAAGCATAAAAGACGGGTTGCGTCGCAAGGGATCGCCGATTCCCCTGAACGATATCTGGATCGCGGCGCATGCAATGGAAAGCGGCTCAATGCTTGTTACTTATGATGCACATTTTCGAAATGTCAACGGGCTTCTTATCTGGGAAGCTGCAGGCTGAATACAAGAAAACAGAGAATCCTTCATTTATTCGGCTTGATAATAAATTCCTGATACTGCTTCCTTAACCCCTCTCCGAGTTCCTTATTCTCTCCCAGACAATCAAGCGCAAGCGCAATGGCCTCGATTGTTGCCAAACCTTCCTTTTTTGCCTGACCCCGCAGAGATTTATGATTTGGATTCAGGGTGACGCGGGTCAGCTTGAGCAGCCAGGGGTTTCTCCACCACATCGACTTTGCCTGCTTCCATGATCCGTCCAAGACAACAATCCCCTTGAATTTGGTCTTTATCGGGAGCAATCGGGCATGCCTGGTATCGAACAGTTCTATGAGGCGTGACGGATCTATTATCCCATGCAAGTATAAAACACCCCATTGCTTCGAGTCGGTTTCCCCGCCAAGGTCCAGAGCCTGATTCAAATTCCGCCATGAAAGCCCGACCCGGAGCTTGCTGTTCTTCAAAGCAAGATGCGAAAGCATTGCCGAGTTGAGTAATTTATATTGTTCTTGCGGGTGTTGGAGAATAAGGACGCGCAGAGCGTTGACAGAAGATATTACCTTGCCGCAGATGCATTGGTCCAAGGGGCGCAGGCATGTTTTGCAGGCCGTCGATTTCTCAATCTTTTCAGATGAACTAATTGCGTCACTCTTTTTCATGAATCAATAAGATACTTCATTACAGGCACATGAAAAGAACCGTGAACATTTCCTTCGACAATGATTATACCCTTTACCAGCTGCACAAAAGAACCTGGTTGCGGAAAATAGCGCGTCATTGGTATCTCTCACGAATCGGCCGCCATGCCACCGGACCCGCAATCGATTTTGGGTGCGGTATCGGGACGCTTCTTGCGATGCTGCCGCAGGGGTCGATCGGGCTCGAAATCAACGAAACAACCGTTGACTATTGCAAAGACAACGGTCTCGATGTCCAACACTACGATCCATCGAAAGATAAGTATCAGTTTGCCTTTATCACACCGAACTCCTTTGGCACCTTTATCATGTCGAATGTTCTCGAACATATCGCCGATGCGGAAACAGTGTTTTCAACGATTCTTGAATCATGCTCCAGGTTGGGAATCGACAAGGTGATTCTCGTTGTTCCGGGAAGACGCGGATTTGAATTTGATTCCACACACAGGACGTTCATCGATCACGGGTGGCTCTCTTCTCGCCACCTTTTGGAAACGACGAGCTATCATGCCGTTAAGGAATATTATTTTCCGATAAACTGTAAATGGATCGGAAACATTTACACGTATCATGAACTGCATGTCATTTTCCAAAAAAACAGCCTTGGCCGCGCATCAAGAAACCACTAAGATATTGTTTCTTGCCGGTTGGCATGGTACACTAATTTTGTGAAATCCCGGATAGAAAAATGAAAATACAAGGGATGCACTGCTCCTAAATGAACAACATCGTAACAGGATTGATCCTAAACTGGAACGGTGAAGAGTATCTGGATGCGTGCGTGGAATCCGTTTTGAACCAGTCATTTAGGCATCTTGAATTACTCATTGTCGACAATGGTTCCACAGACCATTCAATTGAAAATGTTGAAAAGAACTTCCCGCAGGTTCGCCTCATCCGCAACAATGCCAACCTGGGATTTGGGGGCGGGAATAACGTCGGGATTCGAACCATTACCACTCCGTTCATTCTTATGCTTAACAACGATGTAACGCTCGACCCCTATTGCGTGGAAAAGTTGCATGAAACCATAATAAGGGACCAGAAAACAGGCTCATGCGCGTCGAAGATTCTTCTCAAGAAGATGAATAACTGCGTCGATGCCGCGGGAATCGCTGTTTGCCCGGACGGATTGTCTATCGGCCGGGGCCGCGGCGAACCGGCAAACTCGTATTCCGAGCCCGCGGAAGTCTTCTTTGCAAGCGATTGCTGCTGTCTTTATCGCAAGGAAATGCTTGACGAAATCGGGCTTTACGATGCGGATTTTTTCGCCTATGCCGAGGAGACTGATTTGGGCTGGCGCGCCCAGCTTTTTGGATGGAGATGTATGTACGTTCCCGAAGCGATTGTGTACCATCATCATTCTGCGTCTGCAGGAAGCCATTCCCCGTTCAAGGCATATCTTGTCGAAAGAAACCGGATATGGCTTGCGCTGAAGAATTTCCCGGTCTGGCTTCTGGCATATGGAATGCTGTATTCGCTGGTCCGCTATTTCTGGCAGGCATTCGGTGCGCTTGCAGGAAAGGGCAGGGCAGGGGACTTTACCAAAAGCTATTCGGCGTGGAAGCTTGTCACTGTTCTTCTTTCGGCGTATGTTGACGCCGCGAAAGGCCTGCCTCGCGTCCTTCGCCAGCGCCGTGCGCTTTGGCCCCAAAGGAAAAATAAAGGCACGCTGTTGCTGAGTCTCTTAAAGCACTATGGCGTTTCTGCAAAATCAATTGCGCTGAGAGGATAGCCTATGCAAAAAAAGAAAACCATTCCTGTTTTTAGGCCGTCGTTTGGAAAAGAGGAAGTACAAGCTGTCGCACGCGTGTTGGAAAGCGGATGGGCCGGCCTTGGCCCCAAAACCGCTGAGTTTGAGGGGGCTTTTTCGGAATTCGTAAAAGCGCCCTATTCCGTGGCGGTAAACAGCTGCACGTCGGCGCTCCATTGCGCGCTTGCCACGCTGGACCTGCGCCCGGGAGATGAGGTAATAACCTCGCCGATAACGTTTGTAAGCTCGGCGCACGCGATAGCGTATTGCGGCGCAAAGCCCGTGTTCACGGACGTTGAGCCGGATACGCTCAACATGGACCCGACAAAGCTTGAAAAAGTGATTACAAAACGAACCAGGGCAATACTCTGCGTGCACTACGCGGGTCATCCCTGCGACATTTCCCGGCTTCAGTCCATTGCGGCTTCGCACAAAATACCTCTCATGGAAGATGCGGCTCACGCCTGCGGCGCGCGCTATAAGGGGACACCTATCGGGGGTACGGGAAACCTGACCTGTTTTAGTTTTCACGCGGTAAAGAATCTGGCGTGCGGTGACGGCGGGATGGTCACGGCCTTTTCAAAGCAGACCGACCGGTGGTTGAGAAAGATGCGATGGCTGGGCATTGACAAAAGCACGTGGAACCGCGCGTTGGGGAAGAAATACTCCTGGTACTACAGTGTCACCGATCTGGGTTTCAAGTACCACATGAACGACATCACCGCTGCGATCGGCCTCGTGCAGCTCGGAAAGCTCGAACGCGCCAACTGTAAGCGCCGGCGGCTTGTTGAGAACTACAATAGGGAACTGTCATCGGTTCCTTGGATCACGCTTCCGGTTGAAAAAGAGTATGCACGGTCGAGCTGGCACATTTACAAGATCGAAGTTCCGACGCGGCGGATCAGGGAGAAACTGATACGCTATCTCAACGGAAATGCCGTTTCCGCGGGCGTCCACTACTATCCGATCCACTTGCACGACTTTTATCAAAAGCAGAAAAGAATCTGTTTGCCGGTGGCGGAGGAAAAATGGCAGAAGATTGTGACCCTGCCGCTATTTCCCGATTTATCAAGAGCGGACCAAGAACGGATTATTCATGCGCTCAAAAAATTTTCGGTCTGACATGGAAAAGGATTCGCGACAAACCGAATGAGTCCGTTTGCTGTCATCATTCCCGCTAAAAATGAGGCTGCAACAATCCGCGCCGTGGCGGCAAGTGTTGCGGCGTATGCGCCGGAAGCAACCGTGATCATCGTGGATGACAATTCCACGGATGAAACGATGAGCGAAGCGAAAAAGGCGAAGGGTGTGATCATCGTGCATTCAGCCGTAACGCTCGGAATCGGCGGCGCAGTGCAGCTCGGCATTAAGAGCGCAATGAGGTTGGGCATTGACGTATGCGTTCGAATGGACGGAGACGGGCAGCACGACGCCAGGTTTATCGGACAATTGGTTTCCAAGGTTTCTCCAGGGTCCATAGTCGTTGGCTCCCGTACCAGGACGTGGTTCTTTCGGTGCAGTGACCCGGTACGTTTCGTCGGATCGGTTTTTTTCAGAATATTGTTTCGCCTCTTTACCGGCGCTAGGGTGAAGGACCCGACCTCGGGATTCGTCTGTTTCGGCAAAGATGTCAGCCGGCAATTTTGCAAGTATTTTCCGACCGAATATCCCGAAATAGAATCAAGCGTTTTGCTCCTTCGAGCGGGCTATTCGATTGTAACAGTTCCGGTTGAAATGATGCCACGATGCGGCGGGCATTCGTCAATCACCGTTTTCCGATCGATGGTATATATGGTATCGGTCACCATAGCCTTTTTTGTATCCTTTTTCAGAAAGAATCCCTACCGAAAATAGGGGTCAGATTCTTTTCCGGGGAACAACATATGGAAATTGCATGGGGTGCGCGCATAATTATCGGCCTGTGCGGCTTTACTCTGGCATTGGTCATTTTTGAATGCATCCGCAGGGGCTTGATAAAAGAGAAGTACGTCCTGTTATGGCTGCCGTTCGCGGTTACGCTGCTTTTTTTCGGCCTGTTTCCCGGCGGGTTGCTTTGGATGTCCGAAAAGCTACATTTGCATTATGTTACCGTGATACTATTGTGCCTCATCACCCTTTTTACGGGCATGCTTCTGTACATGACTATCCGGATATCGCGGCTGAGAGAGGACATCAAATCCGTTGCACAAGAGGTGGCGCTTCTACGGGCATCGCATCACGATGGCACATTGAGTAGATCGGGCACAAACATGCGGGAAAGCGTCGACCCATGAACGTTCTTTTGATGAACCCGCCGGTGCAAACGGCGTACCCCGGAGAGGATGCCCAGGATTCACTTGGCATACTCTATCTTGCCGCCACCCTCCAGGAAAAGGGAATGGACGTCCGCTTGCTGGACTCCTCTCAGGAGCGGGCATCCTGGCGTGATGTCGCAAAAAGCATTGGCTCATATTCTCCGGATGTCGTGGGCATTACCTGTACGACCGCAACGCGTTTTCCTGCGTTTCGCCTTGCCAAAATGATAAAGCGAATCAGAAGAGATGCAACCGTGATCATCGGCGGGCCTCACGTTTCAATGGTCCCAGAGGAAACGCTCTCGTGCGTCAAGGATATCGATATCGTGGTGGCCGGAGAAGGGGAAGTCGCGCTCCAAAACATCCTGGAGGCTCTTGCGGGCAAAAAGCGGTTGCCGGACATGCCGGGGATTTTCTCTCGTGAAAAGGGGGCGATTTCCGGCTCGGGATTTTGTCCGCCTGTTGAAGATCTTGCCGTCCTTCCCTTGCCTGCCCGCCACCTCCTATCGAAATACAGGGACAGGAAAACGGGAATGTATACAACCCCAAACCAGACCCTCGGCGGGGAAAACGTTCCGATGAGTACGACGCCGATCATGACGACCCGCGGTTGTCCGTTTGGCTGTGCATTCTGTTCCACCTCGCATTTTTGGGGCAAACGGAACAGAATGAGACCGGTAGAGAGCGTTGTTGAAGAAATGGAGCATGTCGTCAGGGAATATCGCCAATCACTCTTTTACATCCACGACGACACCTTCAACATGTCCGTGGAACGGGTATTTGACATCTGCGACCAACTTGCCAAGAAGAAGCTCGGGATTCGATTTTCATGCAACCTCCGGGTCGACAACGTGACCAGGGACATGCTGGCAAAGATGAAGGAAGCAGGGTGCTATTATGTCGCGTTCGGGGTGGAATCCGGCTCCAAGCGCGTTCTGGACGAAGTCATCGGAAAGGGAAAGGTGGACAAGGAAAAAGCCAGGAACACCGCGCGATGGTGCGATGAACTGGGCATTACCCGTCAGGCGAATTTCCTGTACAGCCTTCCGACTGAGACCGCCGAAGAAGTGGGCGAAACGATCAAATTTTCCCAGGAGCTCGGCGGCAGACAGATCTTTTCTCCGACCAAAATTTTTCCCGGCACAAAGGTGGAAACAATGGCCCGGCACATGGGCGTCTTGCCGCAGGATTTTTCATGGAGCCGCAAGCGGATCATGAAATATGCGTACCCGACCGACAATGTCTACGTACCGATCTTTGTTGATACCAGGAAACTCTCCTGGGCACAAATCTGCGCAGTGTTCAGATGGTATTCACGCTCCGAATCATCAAGCGCATCGGTCCGGGACTATCTCAGGACGTATGTAAATCGGATTCGTGGAATCACGTCAATTATTGACTTATTGCAATTCTGTGTCACCCTGTTTCAGATGGTGAACGCCTATGCGACGATTGCGTATTGGAAATTCAAGGGCAAAAATGCCGCATCTGCGCTCGTAAGAGCGGTACTGTGGCCCGATGAAAAAAGCCAGGGCTGCAAACCGGGACAACAAAATCGGGGGAGCTTGATTTGATTCTGTGCATCACCGGCAGCACCATCACACCCTATGAGCGGCTGCTGAAGAAAATAGACAGCATTGCTTCCCATTTTGCCGTCCCGTTCGTGTTGCAGACTGGACCGTACCGATTGCTGTCGAAGTCCTATGAATCGTTCACGTATGTGCCGTACGCCACGCTCGTCGGCTATTATCAAAGGGCCCTTCTCATCATTTCCCATTTGTCTGCCGGGCCGCTCATTTATGCCCGGAAATTCGAAAAGCCGATCATCCTCGTGCCACGGAAAAAGGCGCTCGGCGAAGCGGTTGCGGACAACCAGATTGAGACGGCCGAGGCACTGAAAGCCGTGCATGAACCGATGCGGATGATTCTTGACGATATAGACGAATTGGAATCAGCAGTCACCGCAATGCTGGGCCGGGCGCGGCAAAACCTGCGGTATTGCTCGGGGACGACGGAAATCGAATCGTTGCACAGGGTCATAAGGGAAACGTGCGGTTTGCAATGATTGAAGAACGCAGGGGAATCCGGTGCGCAAAATAATCCATAACAGACACAGGTTCATTGCGTCTCTTGTCAAGAACAAAGACGTCCTTGATCTCGGATGCGCCGGCAGCGTGGTGGAGTTGGGCGACACCCACCTGTGGCTGCATCGGATTATTTCCGAGTCAGCTCGAAAAGTCGTCGGACTGGACGGAAGCGCCGAAGGCGTCCAGAAGATGAAGGAATTGGGCTATGATGCATGGCTCGGGGACTTCAGCGATTTTGATCTGAAAAGCACCTACGATGTTGTGGTTGCAGGCGAAATCCTGGAACATTCTTCGAATCCTGCTGGAATTTTGGCGTCGATACACAAACATCTGAGGCCCGGCGGCATTCTTGTGGTTTCTGTCCCAAACATTCTCAGCATTGTGTATGTCATGGAAAACTTTCTTCTTGGCCATGAAATCGACAATCCGGACCATATCTGCTGCTATACCGAAACAACCCTTGTCCGGACGCTCCGGAAAGCGGGTTACGATATCGACGCGGTCCATTACATTGCGCAATATTCCGGGTATTTGACAAGAAATAAATGGATCAAAGTGCTGTTCATGATCAAGCAAATCATTCAGGTGCTGGCCGGATTTGTCCGGCCGAGCTATTGCCAAAACATCCTGGTGGTGGCGCGCCCCGCGGGAAAGGCGCAATGAAGAAAATCCTGGTCGTGGCTTCCGGCGGCGGGCATGTTGACCAGGCCATCGCGGTACTTCCATGCCTGCATGGCGCGCACGTCGAACTGGCGACCTACGCTGGCATCGTAACGCCGACCATGGAGACCGTGGCGGTCAATAAGATTCACCGGATGTTCTTATGGGGAGAAGTGATCGGTCCGAAGCTGGCGTTTTCCTTGTGTGTCAATTTTCTGCAATTTCTTTTCCTCCTTGTGACGCGACGCCCCGAGGTGATCCTTTCTACCGGTTCTGAAATGGCAATACCCGCGTTTCTCATCGGTCGTTGCCTGCCCGGAACAATTTTGATCCATCTTGAGACAGCGATCCGGGTGCACGATCTTTCCCTTTCCGGAAAAGTGCTCTTGCGGCTGAGCAATCATTTTTTTGTGCAATGGCCGAAGCTTGAAGAAAAGTACAAAGGGAAAGTCCGATATATCGGAAGAATCTTTTAGTAACCGGCAGGCGCGTTTCTGCCTGTGAAAAAGTAACCAGCATGGCCCTTCCACAACATTCAAGCGACACGCGGACAAGTAACCGCCGATTCCGAGAGGATTCCGCCTGGCTGATCGCGACATCCCTTTCCCAGAATTTCTTCATTATCGTATGTCAAATCATTCTTGCCCGGCTCATGTTGTCCTCTGATTTCGGAAGCTATTCCTTTTTTTTCAACCTGCTCGGCATTTTTCAGCTCGTAGCAACGGCCGGAATTCGACAATACCTTCCTGCCATTTCGAAAAGGCAGAGTATCGACGGTTTTGCCCCGCCGCTGAAAACGGTAGGGCTTGGCATGTTCTTTTCATTACTTTTTGCAGGCCTGAACATGGCGTTATACTGGGGCGGCGCGTATCGTGCGTTTGCAATTAACATAGGGCCGTGGGCCCTATGGATTTCTGCGTTCATTGTCCTGACCTCGCTCACCAATTTACTTTCCTCGATTTACATAGGATATGGTCGCGTACGTCTCAATTTTCTTCTCCTGTCAGCCGATGAAGGTTCGAAAACCATCGGGGTTGTTTTTTTGACCGCATGTGCGATGGTGAGTTTTCGCTCGGTTCTAACGACGTGGCTGGTCCTTGCCGCGGCAATGGCTCTTCTCAGCAGCCTCATTTACTTACGCTGGGCACCCACGTTCGAACGGCCCTCAGCAGGTGGATCTGCTCTTTTTTCCCGGGATTTAGGCTCAGCCTTAGTATTTCTTTTTCCGTCAGCCGGAGCAGTGCTCATCCCCCGCTTGTTCATCTTTCTCACCGGGTGCGTCTATTCCGCTTCGCAAACAGCGGTTGTTGCGGTCGCGGTGACAGTCATGTCACTTTTCGGCATGATCATGTCGCCTTTTCAGACCGCGCTGTTGAGTCATTCAAACGAGCCTGCGAATTTAGGCGCTCTTCGTAGGTTCTTTCTTAAAACGACAGCGCAATCGATGCTCATGATTTTCTCGCTTGCCATAGCAACGTGGACCGCGGGTACCTTCCTGATCGTGCCGGTGTTTGGTAGAGACTATGGCCGTTCGATCGACCTGCTTCTTCCGCTCATTTTCTGTTTTGCAATGGAATGGCCCAAAACAAGTCTGGATGTTTTCTGGCTCAAACGCCTTCCCGGCAGATGGTTAGTCGTCTTGGAATTTGCGAAAATTGCGGCCCTCAGCTCTTTCTTTGTCACCTTTCATGTCGGATCGCTGCAGGGGACATTCTTCATTGTCGGGATTGTGTTTGCAGGAATCAACCTCATAAAAGCGGTGGTCATTGCACTCAATCTAAAAAGGCGTTCATAAGAACCACAGGGCAACTCACTCATTCTTGGTGCACAAAAAGAATGAGCACGAGGCGCTTTTCCCAGGCAGGAAGGAAAGGCATTATTCTCCCGGCAGAGGAGTTTGGCTCAGGTGGATGCGATCGGGGGCTGCCGCTCCTGCTCCGAATGGGCGTCGGCGGGCCGTGCCTCGCGGTCCTTCTCGGATCGCCGTTTCACGAATATTTTTCCGAATTGTGCTTCCTGCCTGAAGTGTATCTCCTGCATCTTTATCAGTTCAAGGAGTGCCATGAACGTCACGACAAGCACGATCCTGCGCATGTCGTCGCTGAAGAGTTCTTCGAACGGAATTTCTCGGTCATGGTCAAGCACCTTGAAGACATGCTCGATCCTGTCGTCGATACGAACCATGTCAACGGCGATGGTCTGCTGGGTGCCGCCGTCCTGCGATGCCCGGTCGAGGACGCGTTTGAATGCGGAGATGAGATCGAACACGCTGACGGCGCCTGCGATCAGGCCGTCGTCGGATGCGGGACTTTCGATTGGTTCGGTGCCGCCGCGCGTGAAACAACCGATTTGTTCCGCCTCGAAATGCCGTAGGGAATGAGCGGCTTCCTTGTATTTCTTGTATTCGAGGAGCTGGGCAATGAGCTGTTCCCTGTTGTAAATTCCGTCCTCCGCCTCGAGCGGCTCCTGTTCCGAGGGCGGCAGGAGTTCACGCGCCTTGAGGCGAATGAGGGTGCTGGCCATGTACAGGTATTCCGCGGCGACATCGATGTTGAGTTCGCGCATGAGATCGAGGTATTCGAGATATTGCTGGGCGATCTGCGACACCTGAATTTGCGTAATGTCGACCTCGGCCCGGTTGACAAGGTAGAGCAGCAGGTCGAGCGGGCCCTCGAACAGGGACAGTTTCACGAGGTATTCCTGTTTCACCGGCATGCGATCGCCTCGATTTCGACCATGACGTTCTTCGGCAGACCTGACACTTCGACGACCGAGCGCGCGGGTTTCCAACCATGGAGCGCATCTTCATAGATCGCATTGAACGCAGGAAAATCGGCCATTGATCTGATAAAGGCCGTTGTCTTGACAAGCGCAGTCACCTCAAGCGATTGAGAAGCCAATATCGCCTTCAGGTTGCTCAGAGCCTGTGTTGCCTGTTCCTGAATAGTGGTACCAACCACGGCGCCCGTTTTTGGGTCCAACGGTATCTGGCCGGAAATAAAAATGAAATCACCCGTGACTATTGCTTGCGAATAGGGGCCTATGGGTTTTGGAGCGTTTTCTGTGAAAACTATTTTTTTGTCCATCATGTTTCTACTCAACGGTCACGCTCTTCGCCAAATTCCTCGGCTGATCGATTTCACATTTCCGCAAAGCCGCGATGTGATACGCAAGAAGTTGCAACGGAATAACCGATAATAATGGGCTGAGCATCTGGATCGTGTGCGGAACATAAATCACGTGAGCCGCATACTTCTTGATGTTCTTGTCGCCTTCGGTCGCTATCGCAATCACCTTGCCGCCCCTCGCCTTGATTTCCTGGATATTTGAGAGGACTTTGTCGTACACGCTGTCTTTGAGCGCGATGATCACGCTGGGCATGTCCTTGTCGATGAGGGCAATTGGACCATGTTTCATTTCGGCCGCAGGATACCCCTCGGCGTGTATGTAAGAAATTTCCTTGAGCTTGAGAGCCCCTTCGAGAGCAACGGGAAAATTATAGGAGCGGCCGAGATAGATGAAATTATTGAGTTTCGCGTACCGCTTTGCAATTTCTTTGATTGCGGCATTCTGCTTAAGGATTTTTTTCACTTGGTCAGGGATTTCGGTCAAAGCCTTTGCGATCGTCATTCCGTCGCTGTGGGAAATGCGGCGCATGCGACCCAGAAGCAGGGTCAGAAGCGCAAGCACCGTAAGCTGCGAGGTGAATGCCTTTGTCGAGGCAACGCCGATTTCCGGACCTGCGTGCAGATACACGCCGCCATGGGTTTCCCGGGCAATGGACGAGCCCACGGCATTGCAGATGCCCAGTACCGTTGCGCCCTTGTTGGCCGCCTCGCGCAGGGCCGCGAGCGTGTCCGCGGTTTCGCCTGATTGACTTATGACAAAGACGAGCGTGTTCGAGTCGATGATGGGGTTTCTGTACCGGAATTCCGAGGCGTACTCCACTTCGACATTGACGCCGGCGAGCTCCTCGATCATGTATTCGCCGACAAGTGCCGCATGCCAGGACGTGCCGCACGCAGCGATGATGATCCTGTTGATCTGGCGCAACTGCTGCAAAACGAGGTTGAGGCCGTCCAGCCGGGCGTTTCCTTCTTCGACAAGCAAACGGCCGCGCATCGCATTACGGATGGTATCCGGTTGTTCGAAAATTTCCTTGAGCATGAAATGCGGGAACCCGTCTTTGGCCAGCGCTTCGGCGCTGTAATCGATATGCTGGATTTCATGCGTGACGACTTTTTTGTCAAGGTCCATGGTCGTATGACCCTGGCGTGACAGAGCGACGAGGCTCGAATCTTTGAGGTAAATGACGCTTTTTGTGTACCGAACGATCGCGCTGGCATCTGAGGCGAGGAAGTACTCTCCGTCGCCAACGCCCACGACCAGAGGTGAGCCGCGACGGGCGCCCACGAGAAGATCCGGTTTGTCGTGAGCGATGACAGCGATTCCGAACGTTCCTTCCACCAGGGACAGGGCTTTTGAGACAGCCTCGACAAGGTCCCCGGAGTAAAACTTGCCCACAAGCTGCGCGAGAACCTCGGTATCGGTCTCGGACCGAAACGCGATTCCTTCGCTCTTGAGCTTGTCCTTGAGCACGGCATAATTCTCTATGATGCCGTTGTGGACAAGCGCGATTTTGTTCTTGGCATCAGTGTGCGGGTGGGCGTTTATTTCAGACGGAACGCCGTGCGTTGCCCAGCGTGTATGCGCAATGCCGATGGTGGAGCTAATTTTCAGTTTTTTTTTCGCCAGGAGCCGGAGCTGCTCGACCTTGCCCTTGGCCTTCAAGATCTGAATGGTATTATTGTCAAGAAGCGCGACTCCCGCGCTGTCGTATCCTCGGTATTCGAGGCTTGTAAGCCCCTCGATGAGCACGGGAAACGCATCACGTTTGCCTACATATCCAACGATTCCACACATATATTCTCCCCGGTATTAGACCGAAAACGTTTCCTTTTCAATTCCGACATCAGGATATAATATACATGTTTCATAAAATCCACTCTTTGATTTTTCTGCCAATAAGCGATTCGATTTTCCGTGAATTGAGGTGTACGTTTCCGATGCGCGGAGGCCCTTTGGCGTCGTCGTGACGAGACCAGGTTTTCAATGACGTAGCATTGTAATCGCCCTTCTTCAGGATTCTCTTTCCAATCTCGTAGAGACTGACCGGATCAGGCCCGCCACAGTGGTACAATCCCCGGCTATTACGGGCAAGAAGTTCGATAAGGATGTCCGTCAGATCTTCGCAGCCGATGCAACTTCGCCACTCGTCGTGAAACAGTGACATAGGAAGATTTCGCTTAAGCCTGCCTTCGATAAAATCCACGGCCCCCTTTTCTCCCTGGATGGACGGGCCCATGGGCAGACCAAGCCTGATAATCGACCATTGGGGCGAACGCATGATTTCGCGTTCAGCAAGGACATACGTTTTTCCGACAACACTGACGGGATCGGGCTCGTCGGATTCCGCGTAACCATCGGAGGGGGGAGTATGGCCGGAAAAAACAAGGTCTGCGCTTAAGTACATGATCGCACAGGTCCCGCCGAAGACGTCGGTGACGTTTCTCGCGCCACGCACGTTGATGTCGTGTGCAAAACCCGGCCGCTCCTCGCACATGTCAAGGTCGCAAACTCCGGCCGCGTGGATCACGTGGGTCGGCCTGAATGAATCGCGGATTTTGGTCAACGTTCCCGCATCGGTCATGCAGACCGAGGAAACGTTTTTGCCGTCGGGCAGCGACATGTTCGGCGGTCGGATGCCGAAAACATTCCCCTCAGGGACGAGGGAAAGCACCTTGTTAAAGATTGGCCAGCCATGAATGGAGGTTATGCCCGTGATGAGAATGCGGCGCGAGGAGAAAGACTTGACTGCCATATCAACGCAGCCGAAGGACATCGAGATCTGGTCCTGCCCGGTCAGGCATTTTTTTACGCGACGATCTTCTTGATGTACTCGGGCAGCATGAATGCTCCCCGATGAATATCCTGATTGTAGTACAAGCAGCGCGAGGCGACGCTCGCATAGCGTTTTTCATTGAACGCGTCGAGGGCAACTCCCTCCTTGGCGCCCAGCACAAAACTGCAGATTCCCTCGGGAAAAGACGGAAAACTGCAGGTATACGGCCGATACGATGAGAAAAGCGATGAAATGGTCGCCACGGTCGAGCGCAGGAATTCACTGCGAACGGTGGGTGAGTCGGTTTGAAACACCGCAATGCCTCCTTTGTCAAGCCGCTGAAGGACGAGCTTGTAAAACCCTGCGGTTTCGAGCGACTGTACGGGCCCGCCCGGATCGTATGAATCCACGATAATGACGTCGAAGAGGTCTTTGGTCTTTTCAAGAAACGCGCACCCTTCGGCGAACACCGCTTTGGCGCGCGGGTCCGAAAACCCGGCCGCGAATTGCGGAAAGTGCTTGATGACCGCGTCCTTGACCTGCTTGTCAATCTCGACAATGAGCGCCGACTCGACGTCCTTGTACTTGAGCACTTCGCGCAGGCACCCGCCGTCGCCGCCGCCGATGATGCAAACGCGTTTCGGGTTGGCATGGAGATTCAGGGCCGGATGCACGATTGCCTCATGATAAATGTATTCGTCCCGCTCGGTGAGCACGATGTTATCGGCAAGCACCAAAGCCTTGCCGAACGCATAGGTATGAAAAATCTCGATCTTTTGAAACGGACTTGAAACGTAGTGAATGGCATGTTTGGCGCGGAGGGTGATGCCCGCCAGTCCGTTGACAAGGTTTTCGAGCCACAGGGAAGCGTTGCTTCCGGCTTCGTATCTTGGCGAATTGTCCATGATAGAATCCCTTAATCTATGAGAACGATTTTTGCTTTCGGAAACCCGTTGAAGTTGCTGGCGCTTGCGGTGGTGTACGCGCCCATGGAATCGAACAGGAGCACATCGCCGATCTCCAAGGACGGCAACGCGATATTCTCGTACAACACATCGATTGAATCGCAGGTGGGGCCGGCAAGCACTGAATTGAACGTTTCGCCGGTCCGGGGCACAAGCAGCGGGTACTCGGCGTGGTCGTATATTTTCCCCGAAAACGACCCATACACACCTTCGTCAAGATAATACCACCACACGCCGCTGCGCAAGGACTTGCCCATTACTCGTGCCGCAAGCACCATGATCGGCCCGGAAAGAACTCTGCCGGGCTCTGCGATGATTCGGTACTTGGTAAAATACCGCTCAAGGTATTCATTGATCGGCTGGCAGAACCGTTGCACGGGGAGCACGGGATTGAGGTAATTGATCGGAAATCCGCCGCCGATGTCTATGATGTCAAGCGTAATGCCGTTGAGCGCCGCTTTTCTGCAGATGTCGCGGCAGAAGTCGAGCGCTTCGATGTACTTGAGCGGGCTTTCGTTCTGCGAACCTACGTGAAAGCTGATGCCGGCCACCTTAAGCCCCATGCCGTGGGCGCGCTCAATCAGCGAATAGGTCTGAGTTGGAGCGCAGCCGAACTTGTGAGAAAGGTTGACAACGCACGTCGGGTTCTGGATGCTCATGCGGACGAGGAGTTTTGCCCGATCCGCATAGGGAAGAAATTTGTCCAATTCGAACTCATTGTCCACCACGAACAGGTCGATCCCGAAATCCAAAGCGTACCGGATGTCGGAGTCGCGTTTGATCGGGTGCGTGTGCATGCAGTTCTTTGCCGGAATACCGCGCCCCTTCACGATGTCTATTTCGCCGTTTGTGCATACGTCAAACAGACAGCCTTCCTGCGCGAGAATTGACACAATTTCCGGATAGGCGTTGGATTTGACCGCGTAGAACAGCTCGACTCCGGGCAATGCGTACGAAAGCGCCCGATAGTTCTCCCGCAGCCTGCCTTGAGAAAGAAAAAGTGAAGGCGTACCGTGTTCTGCCACCAGCTTCATTATTTTACCAAAATCCATGCGGCTCTTTCTGTGTTAGGGGCGTTGGAAAAAGGTTTTCAAATATACAATACCTTTGAAGGCCCGATGAAAATTACTTATGAAAGATCTCATCCGGGATGTCCGGGTGCGCATCGGTAAGGACACGGCTCTTTCTGGCAAGCAGAGCGGCAATATAAGGCAGAGTTGCCTGGGACGACCGGTGGATCGCGCCGTTATAAAACTTCAGGTCCCTGATTTTGTAGGCGGATAATTTTCTATCGATGACCGACGGTTCTGCCGCAGCGATGTCCGTTTTTTTGGAAGAAACGGTGATGGACCACAGGGTCGCGTACATTTGAATATAGGCGTACAGGGGTCGTGTATTCGCAAATACCGAACGTAATGTTTTCTGGATGCAGGAGAATGTCTGAGGCCGGACGACCGGGGACTCCGTGTGCATGGCAAATACGCCATACCCGTCCGAAAAGGATCTCTTTACCGATGCGAAAAAATCATTTGTGTACAGGTATTTTGACGGGCCGAAGGGGTCGGTCATATCCATAACCACCACGTCGAAACATGCCGGATGCTCTTCGACATATTTCCGCCCATCAACGATATGGATCGAAAGCCGCGGGTCGGAAAAAGCGCCCCGGTGAATTGACGGGAGATACTTCTTCGAGAATTCGATGACACCCGGGTCGAGCTCTGCCAGAACGACCGATTCCACGCAGGGGTACTTGACCACTTCACGGATGATCCCGCCATCACCCGCGCCGATGACGAGAACGCGGCGAGGGTCAGGATGGGCGCACATTGCCGGGTGTACCATCGGCTCGTGATAGGCGAACTCGCTGGATTGCGCCACCTGGGTAATGCCGTCAAGAATGAGGACGCGACCGAATTCGTCCGTGTCAACAAGGTCGAGCTTCTGAAAGTTGGTCCTGCAGGAATGGAGACGCCGAGAAACGGTGTAGAAGTATCCGAAGCTCGAATTGAGCCATTCTGTGTGAATGCGGCGTTTGGGAGATTTTCTGGAGGCCATGGGATGCGTGACCGATCACAAATCGTACGCGTAGATGTTTTTGCACTGATATATTTCCAGCATTTCCTGGCGGAGCAGGCTTGAGACTTTTGATTTTGCCGACGGAGTCAGCGATTCGTTTTCCTTTTCCGGGCCGAACAGGTAATTTTCAAGCTTGAATTTTTTCAGCATCATCTTGGTGTGGAAAATATTGTCGGACACGATATTGATGTCGTAGGCCGTGTACCGGTCCAGGATTTCGTCGGACACATAGTCCTGAATCGAGGTGATGTCGTGGTCGAGGTAGATCTTTCGGCCGTGCACATCGCGGGTGAAACCGCGGACTTTGTAGTCCATAAGCACAATGTCCGAATCAAAGCTGTCGACCAGAAAGTCGAGGGCGCGCAAAGGCGAGATCATGCCGCACGTTGCGACGTCGATGTCCACGCGGAACGTTGAAATGCCCGTGATGGAATTGGTTTCGGGGAACGTGTGCGCCGCAATATGGCTTTTGTCAAGGTGCGCAAGAGATCCGGCCGGGCTGGACGCGTGGCCCTCGTTGATGAGCACCGTAACCGAGGCGCCCCGCGGTTCGTAGTCTTGGCTTGACATGTTGATGATGTTGGCCTCGATGATGCGCGTGACTTCCTCAAGGATGCTCCGGATCTTCTTGGAATTGTATACTTCGTCGACGTAATCGAGATAGTCATTCTGTGAGGCCTTCGAACGGGCGAAGCAGATATCGTAGATGTTGAAACTCAGGGACTTCGTAAGGTTATTGAACCCCTGAAGTTTTATTTTCCGTCCGCGACACCTGTTGATCATAGGAACAACCCCCTTGCAAAAGGAGAGAAACGAACCGTAATCACAGCTCGTTGATGTACAGCGGTTTGTAGCCGCGGTACTTGTGGGAAAAATAATTCATGAGGATCACCTCTGTTTTTATATTTGGGGCGATGTTGATGATCATGCGGTCCGAGAACAGTCTGCTCATATGCAGGCCGCGGCCGGAATCGTCAAGGACGCCCTCGCCGCTCATCTGGCGTTCGATCTTGTACAGGACAGTATCTTTCGTCAATCGCCCCTTGTTGTCGACGACCGTGATGCCGTATTTCTCGGGGTCAAACCCGCATTCCAGGTACACGAACTCGTGGGGTTCGAGGAGAACCTCGGTGAATTCCTCGTATTTCTCGGTCCCGTCCGGAAAGGAGGGCGCGTGATAGATTGCATTCGTGACGATTTCGTCGACCAGAAGCCGCATGTCGCCTGCCACGCCGAGTTTTTCCTGGAGAAGCGCGACCGCGGCTTCCCTGACTTCCTTGGCGTCCCGGGACGATCTGATACAAAAGCTGCCCAAGTGCGTGTACTGGGGAAGCATGTACCGGGTGAGGCCGAAAATCTCCCTTGTCAATAAGCTTTTCAGGAGCGATTCGAGCTCGCTGAAATTGAAGGGCGACGTTTTCGGGATGATGTTCGAGATGTTGCTCTTGCGGGCGAGGCGGATGTAGTCGTCCACGTTGTAGGCCGTGATCAGCACGGTGCACGTTTCAGGGTACTGGCGTTTGATCCGCGACAGAAGATCCGGTCCCTTCATGCCGGGCATATTGACGTCCGATATGACCATATCGAAGGTCCGCGTTGCACACAGCGCCAGCGCAGAGTCGGCGTTTTCCGCGGTCAGGACCTGGTACCTTGACTCCAGAAAGTCAAGAAGCATAGTGCGGATCCCGACCTCGTCGTCGACAATGAGAATGCTGTACATAGCTGCGGGCTTCCTAGGTTTCTTCCACAACGTGCACCGGCACCAGGACCGAGAAGGTCGTGTGCGTGTCCGTGCTTTCGAAAAAAATGCGGCCATTGTGCTCGTCGACGATCTTTTGGCATATCGACAGTCCCAGGCCGGTCCCTTCCCCCGGCGGCCGGGTCGTGAAAAACGGGTCGAAGATCTTGCCCCTGATGTCCTCCGGGACGCCCGTGCCGTTGTCCGTTATGTCGAGTCTGGCGTGGCCGTCCTCCGCCTGCGTCGCGATGAGGATGAGGCCCGAGAACTTTTTCCCCTCCCGGGCGCACGCCGCTTTCTTTTCAAGAATTGACTGAATGGCGTTGGTGAGCAGGTTGATGAGAACCTGTTCGATCTTGATGGGATCGCACAGAATCCGGCCGAGGGACGGATCGGTATTTATTGTGTGGTCGATATGGGGAAAACCCTTGAGCTGCACGGAATCGACAGCCTTGAGCACCATCGAATTAATGTCCGTGAGCATGGAGGTACCTTCCTCCTTGCGCGACAGGTGGAGCAGGTCCTTGACGATGGTGCTTGCCCGGGATACGGACTCGAGGATGGTCATGACGCGCGAAACGCCTTTTTCATTAAGTCCGTATTTATCCGGCATCTGGAGCATATTTGCCGCGGTGCCGGAGATACCAGCCAAAGGGTTAATCATCTCGTGAGCGATTCCCGCGGTCATGGTACCGATCGAGGCGAGTTTTTCCGAACGGATCAGCTGTTCCAGGATCGCCTTTTCCTCCGTGCTGTCCCTGATGTGCTCGATGACGTTCTGCGGCTTTTCCGCGTTGGGATGTTCGAACACCGGGTAAGTGGCGACCGTAAAATACAACGGACGATCCGTGCCGGCCATCTTGAGCGTTCGCTTCAGCACCGGTTTACCGTTTGCAAATGTTGTGACCGCAGGACAATGCTCGCACACAGACGACCTCTTCCAGAAAACCTCGTAGCAGTGGCGGCCGAGAAGCTGCGGGATCGGGATCTGGACAAACTGGGAATAACTCCTATTGACACGAGTGATGACAAGGTTTTCATCAAGCGCGCAGATAAAATCGGTGATTGCGTCGAAGGCGGTTTCGAGCTGGTTCTTTGAAAGCGTGATTTTCTCGGTAATGGTCGTGTTGTGCCGAAGATTCTTCAGGTCAAGCGATTGTTTGAAATGCAATGCGTCCCTCCGCGCTCCTCGAAATAGAACGGCAAAGGCAATACCCGCCATCAGTGCAATAGCAAGCAGCACGGCTAAGAGGATGGATACCATAAAGAGTAGTATAATGATAGCACCTGAGAAGGCAAAATACAATCTTCTTGATGAGGAAAAATCAGAATGCTCCCGTGGAAAATTGCCAGAGTTGTCCGGTGGTCTGCGATTTCCAATCTCGGGCGGCCACATACCAGTAATAGGTCGTGGCCGGCGAAAGGCCGTAGAGGGTGACCGATGTATCGGCCGTCGTGGCTATCCGGGACAGCACCGACGGGCTTGTGCCGGCATACACGTCGTACGTCACCGTGTCGCCGTCGGGGTCTGAGCAGAAGAACTGCACCGTGACAGACGCCTGATTGACCTGTGAGAAATTAAGAGGGAAAACTGCCGCAGGCGCGTCCGGCGGGGAGCCGTAATAGAGGCGGACCCTCACCGTGTCGCCGGTCGAGGCGTCCCTGACCGAAGCGGTGATGGTGTCAACGCCCGTATTGACGGACGGATCAATCGTGAGGCCGAACGTGTCAACGACAGCAGAATCGAACGTGCTGGTCGTGTGTGTTTTCGATTGAAACACGGTTACGTCGTGGCGCTCCACCAGCGGATTATCCGGGTCGAAAATCCGGAATACGAGCCGAAACGGCGCGCGCAGAGAATTCAGGTTAAGTGTGCCGTTGGCCAGTGTGTCCGTTGGCGTATGGTAGGCCACGGCAATGGAACAGGGGCGGTTTTGGGGAGCGACCAAAATCCTGGGATACAGCGTGTCGGTGCTGGGGAATTGGTCCTTGACAATAACAATAAGCTGGCGATAGCCGGTGTCGGATAGGGCGGGCGTCCAGGAAAGCACGCTGTCGGCGCTATTGTCAAGCAGCGGGCTCTTTTGGCCCACGATGCGGCAGGAAAACGTAAACGGCGCGATTCCAGTACCGTTCTTGATGTGAAGCCGTTGGTTGAGCGAGTCGCGGCCAGCGACGATGAATTGGGGGAAGTCTGTCTCGCTGGTCGAAAAAGAAACTGGCTTGGGAAGCGCCTGGCCAGGCAAAGACACAAAGAGCGTAAACGAGGCAAAGACCGGCTGATACCCGTCCCAGACACGGATCGTGACCTTGTGGGCGCCCGTGTCGCTCTGCGCCGGAGTCCAGGAAATCGTGCCGCTTTGCCCCACCGAGAGTCCGGACGGCCCGGCGGTGCGCTGGTAGACCAGCGTATCCCTGTCCGCATCTACCGCACGGATGACGTCCGTGTACGTACTGTCGGCAACGAGAAACGAGGATTTCGGCCATGTCTGAACGACCGGAGGACTGTTGCGAAAAACCAGGACGCTCTGCCGTGCCGCGTTCTTCCTTTTGTCAATGGCAGTCACCTGCACTTCGTTGCCTTGCGTGACGTGACGCAGGGCAACAGTATCGTAATACCAGAAGCCGGCTGAAGCGGAGACAGCATTGCCGTTAACCAGCAGGGTATCGATGCCGCTTCCTTCGTCAAAGGCCTTGACGCCGATAACCACCGAGGCCGAGGAAGTGTACAGGCCCTGCGCCGTCGCGCCGTCGGCTGTAATGCTCAGGATCAGCGGCGGAACCGTATCAACGGCATCCGGGGTGTAGAACAGCTTGACTTCCCTTAAGTCAAGTATAGAGCCGTCCCGGTTATCGGTGGCGATGATCCGGACCGTGTCCTCGCCGGGGACAAGCTGCAGGTCGAAGTCCCAGGCGACGGACGCTCCAATGACACTGCGGACCCGCGGATCGGAAATGCCGTTGACTGAGGCGTGCACCGAAAGGTTCATCGAATCGAGGGAGCGGTTGTCGATCCGGCCGGCGCACAAGAACGCCGGCTGAGTGACGATTGCCGAATCATGCGACGGCGACAGGACCACGATGTCGATCTTTTTCACACGGGGCACAGACGCGGAAAAGACGAGCCAAAAGGTCTTCCGCGACAGGTTACCGTTTTTGAAGTGATCGAGGGCGCAGACCTGCAGCACCAACGGGTTGGACGCGGTATGCGTGTACACTCTGTCCAGGAGGGCATAGTAGACGTCGCCATTGCTTCCGTCAAAGGCCGCCCCATTTACAGATGCGGAATCAACGGCGCCGGAAAAGGTATCGGTGATGCGAACGCGGAACGCAAATACGGAATCGCCGGCATAAATGGTGTCGTTACTGACCAAGCTGTTGTCGCTCACGCAGGTAATCGTTGGCGGTACCGTATCCCTGAGGACGAACGGGAAGACAAATGCCGGAGAGGATACACGGCCGTCCCAGACCCATAGCAAGCCCCTGCCTTCCACGACAGGAGCGATAATCGATGCCCTCGTGCTGCACACCGGCGAAACATACCGCTGGCCTGCACCGAAGGACCAGAAATAGGTGACGTCCCGATCCTTGACACGTGTCGTACGCAGCGTGACCGAGTCAAGGGCATTTACCGATATCGGCATCTGGTTCAGAGGTGAATTCAGATAAACCCGAAGCGTCTCGTCAACTGTGCTGTTGTTTGAACGAAAGGTTGAGAGAATAATCGATTGCAATCCCGTATCATAAAACGAGACGAAAAACGTAAATGGTTCGTCCTGGAATGAAGATCGCGCGATCGTCGATTCCGGCCTCGACCACAGCCTGTTTGCAGTGGTTGATACCCGGAAACTATCCACGAGTTCCTTGACCGCGACGCGCACCTGAAGGCTTTCCGACGAAAAGATCTGGACCGTATCAAGGCTCTTGAAGCTGGAGCCGGCCACGAAAACTGCCGCGTTGTCGAAATCCGAAAACGGGTTGTATTCATGCGAGCAAAAAAGCAGGCAGGCAAAGAGTGCACTCAGAATCATCCGGTAACCGCGCCCCCAAAGCTTCCCTTCGGGGGAACGTTGGACGGGCACGTATTTCTCATTTAATTTCATGTTCAAAACCTGAAAGACCAGAAAACGCCGATGGCTCCAATAAGCGCCACACCGAAACTTGAAAGCAATCCTGCGATGTCCCTATTCCGATCCGTACGAGACTGCGTCCAGGACAGGCTCGAATTCTTGGCCAGATTATCTTTGTCCGTGCCGCTCACCGACGAAAATGTCTTTTGTGTCGCGCCAAGATGAATGCCGTAGGCGAGCATGCCGACGCAGCCGATCGCGGCAGCCGCGCCGCCCGAATACCGGAGCGTTTTCCGCGACGAAACAAACGGGTCTTTGAGCACAGCTCCACCCGCGGCGGCGTCATTGACAGAGAGGGAATATTCGTAGGGCTGGTCGGTTACGGGCTGCGGTGCGTTTTCGATGGTAAGATTGCCCCTGCCGTTGTGGAGGAAGACACACGGCGCCAGTTTGAAAAATCTCGTGAGCGAAGAAATGCCGTCAACTGAATAAAGTACCGCGCAAAACGAAAAGACGGAACCGAGACCGTCTTCATGGATGTAGATGCCATTCCAGTCATACGGCGCCGGATCCACCGTGCTTAGCTTGTTGTATTCTTTATCGTTCTCGGAAGTGAATATGACAGGCATTTCCTTGGTGCCCTTTGCAAGGAGCGTTCCCATGATGTGCAGGCCGGCAAAGTTCTTGAAGCAGAACACCGCCCCGGCCGAGATGGAGACGGTTTTTCCCTGTGGAACATAGATATCTCCGGCAACATAATACGGATGTTTCTTCGCCACCAGAACCGGAGGCAGGTCGCCGGCAATCGTATCAAAGGCTCCGGAACTCGATACGCCTTCGGAAAAAGGAACGTCCGCTGCGTGCAGGGTGGCCCACAGCAAAACCAGGATCATGCCTGATACATGCTTCATACGCTATTTCGCCGCCATAGTTGAACTTATCCTGCGGATTTCGGAATCGGCCTTTTGAAAATACCGGTGATCCGGAGATGTCCGGAACAGGGATTTGACTTCAAACCATGCTTCCATGGCCGCTTTCTTTGTATCCGGCCGCGGACTGCGGTCGTACAGCGCGCTTGCGCACAGGCCCCGGGAATACAGCAGGAGTTCGCGGTATTGCCGCTGGTCAAGAAACTGGCTCGGGGACACGGAAGCACGCTTGATGAATTCCTCGGCCTTCTGAAAGTCCCCGGCATTAAAATACCAGCGCGCCTTTTCCAGGTAAAACTCCCCGTCGTAAATGTCATTCCCCATGAGAAGATTCTTGGCGCCCTCTGTGTCCCCTGCGCCGCGCAGGGCGCGCAGCCGGTAAATCTTCGCCTTCTTGGAATTGGCCTGGTCCCCGGGAAGCATGGCGTACAGCTGCAGCGCCTCGGAAAACCTGCCTGCCTCGACCTCAAGGGAGAACATGGTCATGATGTCGGACGTGCGGAACTGCTGCTTCAGTTTTTCCAGGAGCGACGGACCTTTATTCTGTTCAACAGGCTGCCCCGAAGGCTCCGGGAATGTTTCGCCGGTTCTCTTCTTTACTGTCAAGACTTCCGGGGAAGGCGCAGGGGCGGCAAGGCCAAGCCTTACACGCGCCTTGGGTTGTCGAACTTTGACTGCCGGCTTTGGCTTTTCAACGAATTTGACATTGTCTTCGATGACTTCCATGACAGCGGGTTTGGGCTCCTGTTCCCTTTTCAGGGTATTCTGCATGGCAAGGATTGAATCGACGCGGCGTGCAATGATCACGTGGCTTGGAACTGGTTCTGCTTCCGGAAGCGTGGATTCCCTGGGCCTCAAGGCTGAGGCTATGGTTGAAACGAGGTCTTTTGCAAGCATGGGTTTAGCAGTGTTGAGCGCGAAAAGCACTATGCATACCAATGCAGCCGCGGCGCATGACCAGACGAGTACCGGAACAATGTCCTTCTTCTTTTTCAGCAATACAATGTGTTTCTGCGTCAGACCGGATTTCATGAACTGTTCGATGACCTGTTCCGGCGGCCGAAGTGTCAGTGTTTTGTGGATCGAACAAATGGTACGCAGGTATTCCAGAACGTCCTGAACGCGCTTTTCTTTTTCGCACCTGATAAGCCGGTGGATGAGATTGCCGAGCCCCTGGGGGATTTTCGTGGAAAAAGCGGACAGTTGGACATAGTTGTTATTCAGCTTGTCCGTCACGAGCTTGCCGAGGTTAGCCTCTGGAAACGCGCGGGCGCCCGTGAGTATCTCATACAACACGACGCCGAGCGAATACATGTCGGCGCGGGCATCCACTTCTTTCCCGTCAAGTTGTTCCGGCGCCAGGTATTGCATGGTGCCCATGACCATGCCCTCGACGGTATGGATGCTGGCGGTCATGGGTTTCGCAATACCGAAATCCATGAGCTTGACGATCCCGTCCCTGGCGACCATGATGTTTCCGGGTTTGAGATCCCGGTGAATGACACCCTGGTACCTTCGGCCGTACAGCATGTAATTCTGGTTGTGCGCGTAATTGAGCGCACGCCCGACCATGATGCCGATGGACGTGCACACATCGGGTGGGAGACTGCCCGAATCGGCAATAATTTTTTCAAGCGTATACCCGTCGATCAGTTCCATCTCGATGTACGGGAGCTGGTCATTCCATTTTCCAACCGAGTAAATTTCAACAATATTGGGATGGTGAAGCTTTGCGGTGATCTTCATTTCCGTGTGGAACCGGTCCTCGCTCTCCGGGGTATGGTCCGGCTTGAGGAGCTTGACCGCACGCTTGACTTCGAGCTCCGAGTTCCAGATCTCATAGACAATTGCCATGCCGCCGGCGTTGATAAGTGAGGTAATTGAACCTGAGCCCAGGCGAAGCGGCTTCTTGCCGTCAGGCAGCGCCACGACACCCGGAAGCTGCATGGACCTGGTGTCCGGCGGCCGCACAATGATTTTCTTCTGTTCCATGATTAGCAACTTTTTGCTCTGTTTTACGCGAATAACACTGCCCGTCGCCCTTTTCGGAAAATAGAAGAGAGCCCGTTCATCCGATAATTACGGGAAACGCGCCTGCCTGATCGCGAAAGAGCGCGAGCCCCCACATAGTATTGTATCATTATTAGTAAGTAAAAGTGAAGGCGGATTCGGGAAGTATATTCTACATGGATGGAATCCAATCGGGTCGAAATAATCGTACAATAGGAAAAATGAGCACCAATCCCTACGACTTCACCTACCTTGACACAGTGCAACATGCCGCAGGAAATGAAATCATAATCCGCGGGCCTGCGCCGCTTGCAGGTATTCCGTACGATGATGAACTCGGCATCAAGCAAAGGGCATTTGAGGATTTCATCCGGCTGACAAAGGTGGCGGGAAATTATGAACCAATCGTAGCCTCGCCGTTTAAGCGGCACTACCGCACAACCACAAAGCGCCGCGTCGTATTCTCAACGGGCAACATCCAGTTCCGCATGGCCGAAGGATCGGGTGATTTTCCGGATCAGGACCGCAACGAGGCGACCCTGGAGCCGAAACAGCATGGCGAAATCTATTCGTTTTTGCGGAAAAAGCTGAACGAACCGGTGTTCGTGCCCGTTGGCAAGCGGTGCAACTATATCATCATCCGTGGTTCATACAAGGAATTCTCCGTCATCTTCAACATGCACCAGCTTGACGGCTCCATCGTTCGCCGCATCAAGTCGCTGAGCGAAAAGCTCCTCACGCTCGAACTCAACATCATCTCGAGCTTTATCGTGTCCAACCCGTCGCGATCCCGGTATTATATTGACAAAAGCGACTCTGGCGGCGGGCATCCGGTAAAAAAACTGTTCGGTCCGGACACCCTGCGCTTTTCCGTGGACGACTGTACCTACCTGTACGACGCAACCGCGTTTTCCCAGATCAACCAGTCTATGGTGCCGCTCATGCTGAAAAAGGCGGGTAAGCTCCTGTCTATGGAGGATCCTGCTCATAAAGCAATGCGGCTCATCGACCTGTATTGCGGGTACGGATTGTTTGCCCTGTATCTGGGGAGATACTTCGGAGAGGTGTTCGGTGTGGACAGCGAAACAGCGTCGCTGGACCGCGCACGGGATTCTATTCTCCATTGCAAGGACTTTTCAAAGTTCACAAAGGTGCGGTTCACCAGCGGACAGATAACGGCCCACGTGCTTGAAACAATCCTCCCGGTTCACGGCAGTAAGGAAGAAGTCATCGTGCTCGACCCGCCCCGGATGGGTGTCGAAAAAGGGGTCATCGGAGCCGTTGCCTTTCGTAGGCCCTGCAAGGTGCTCCATGTTTTCTGCAATGCAGACCTCATCCCCTCCGAGCTTGAACAGTGGAAGAAACTCGGGTATTACGCGTCAAGCATCGTTCCGCTCGACATGTTCCCCGGCACCCCGCACCTCGAGGTGCTTGTCCTGCTGCAGCCCCGGTGATACGCGACAAAAGTCTTACGAACGCCTTTTCACGTCTTCGATCACGCGATGGAACGCTTCGGTTTCCCTCTGCATTTGTTTGATAAACGCGTCATCATCGGCGCTGCCCACGGTCGCCTTCATTTCTTCCGCATTTCTAAAGGTGGCTTGCCGGAATGGATTCTCATCGTCTTTTTTCCGGGACAAGTACACCTGATTGCAGCGAACATCCTGAATTCCCGCGGCAATGCCCAAGGCAGTCAGCCATTGCGCTTTTGTCAAATTGTCCGATTCCAGAAGCAGGCATAAAACGGAAAAAGCGTGTCGTTGCTTTTCCAGGGGATATGCTTCGAAAAGCCGGTCGTACCGTGCATGGACAGCGTCCCACGAGGCCAAATCGCCGGATCTGATATCCGCGCGCAGGAGGTCGACATCTTTTGAAGCCGTAATCTGGCCCCCCAGATTAGTCCACGCTGAAACGCGGGAAGCTCCCAGTGTCCCGCACATAGAATCAAAGGTCGCATTTCTCCTGGATTGAAGAAAGTCAAGCATGTTGGAAACCGCATAGTACCAGAGCATGTCTTGATATGCGAGGTATCCCTCGGGGGCGGAAAGGATCACGGTTTTCCTTCTTGATTTCTCGAGTTTTTCGCCCAGGATTTCCAAGGGTACGGCGTCTTTTTGAGCTGCTTCGCGGAGACGTCTTCTGCCCACTCTCTCACATTCCGGCCCGTTTGTCCTGTCGCTGAAATTGCCGGCGCTTTCCATAGCCGCCTTGCCGGTCCAGCTTTCCAAAAGCCGGCTCGCGACGATTATTTCCTCGACCGTATCCGGGGCCAGCGGATCGAATTCGATATGTTGCTTTTTATTCACTCGCTTGTCACGAAAGCAGAATTTCCAGGAATTTCTTGCAAGCGCGTACATGTCGTGAAGCCACCAGAACGCCGGGACTATTTCCAATTGGTTCTTGGTGACATTATTATTTATCAATGAAAAAGGGAGCGGTATGTCAAGCTCATAGGGGAAATCGCCTTTGGCAAGCAGCGCGAACGATGCGAAGCGGCTGGAATACCTGACACTTGTGCACAGACCGGGCCAGAAGCCGCGGCCCGCGCACAGTTCGTTGTCGTTGGACCGGGTGTTATGGTTCGATCCGATGGTTGCGCCTGCAGCGATGTTGCTCTGCCCCATGACAAGCGATGAAATGAGGAACGAATTGTTGTGATGCTGTTCGTGAGCGGGGAAGATAAGGTTGTTCAGCACTTCACAACAGGAAATGGTTGAATTCTCGCCGAGAAATGAATTGATCAGCCGCGCGCCATACTTGAGATTGGAATTGTCGCTCACCACAAACCGGACCGCTTTGCATCCGTAAAAAATTTTGCACCCGTAGCCGATGATACCATTCACCAATTCAACACCTTCGCCGATCTGCGTGGGTTCGGCGGCAGAAGAGTTAACCGTGACGTTTTTTATTTTGTTTGCGCCTTTGATGTAGGCATGATCGCCGACCGCAACGTCCTTGATAATGCGCGAATTCTTTATCACAGTTTGCGTTCCAACCACACCGTAATAGCCGCGCTGCGAATCGAATTTCTTTTGTGTGATTTCCCTGAGTCTTTCCAGCAGAACACCATCGTCGCGATATCTCGCCCACACATACGCGTCTGCGGTGATCATTCCGTCGAAAGCCAGGACCTTCCGTCCGCCACACTCGTTCATCAATTCCATCCAGACACGGACATCCTCTTTTTCACCTTCCTTGATGATTCCGTTGCCGAATTTGGAATGGTTTGACGTGTGCATTTCGTCGATATTGAGGAGCATACAGCGATGGTTGATAATGTAGTGCGAAAGATAGCGGACATTATGAATGGCAACGTCATTGCCGATGTCGCATGAAATAATCCGGCTTCTTGAAATTCCGGCCGGGACCCGGATATCATGATGCTGCAAGATGACATCTCGCAAATCACCGATACGGACGAGCCCGAAAAAATCATTGTCTCTCAAAAGGTTCGGGTCGAATTCCTCTGATACAAGGACATTGTTCCAATTGTCAGACCTGTTGTTGTTGCGGACTAGAGTTTCAATTTCCCTATCGGTCAGCCCGCGAAAGAGAGACTGGTCCGTTTGAGATTGTTGGTTTCGAATATGGTACTCATCTTTTCCCTGGGGAAGAAATTCGGCAGGAATAAAGTTCCTGCCGATGCTGGTTTTAGGAAGGATCTCGACGTTGTCCATGCGCAGCCCCACACGTTTTTGAGTTGACGCAATTACCAAAACATCCAAATAAATATAGAGCTCTCCATACCTTTGCGCCATGGATTATTTTATCCACCTGACTTTTTTGGTAAAATAGTCAGGTTGTTGAACCGCGTGGCACTATTCCATGTATCGCGACGTCGTTAGATATCTATGAACAATTTGCCTCATCCGGACAAGCGATCCGCAATTCTCCATGCCGCACGGGAACGCTTCTTTCGTTTCGGCCTGGGCAAGGTCACGATGGACGAAATCGCGGCCGACCTTGGCATGAGCAAAGCCGCCCTGTATTACTATTTTCCGACCAAAGAGGACATATTCAGACAGGTTATTTCGGCGGAACAGGAAGATTTTGTCCGCCGGATCGAATCGATTATCCAAAAAAAGTGCGCTGCCTCGGAAAAGCTTGGCGAGTTTTTTGCGGAACATTTAGCGCTGTTGGGTACGCTATTGGACTTGCGGATCCTGAGCGATCAGGCCGGGCAGGCAATTAAGCCTATCATGCGGGACCTGTTCAAGGAATTCAGCCAGAAAGAGGCTGCACTCCTTGAAACGATTCTGCGGGAAGGCAAGAAGCGAAAAGAGTTCACCGTTGATTTTCCGGAAAAAACCGCCCTTCTCCTTGAGCACGTGCTGGTGGGACTGCGGATTCGATTTTTCAAATCGATCCTGGACCGCGAATCCGGCAACGATGAGGTCGGGGAATATCGAAATGAAATACTGCTTCTTTCCAAAATATTCATACGCGGAATATCGCAATAGCAAAATGGAGTTTCATGATTATGAATGAACCATCTTCGAGCTCGAAGCCTCCCAAACCCGATTGGTCCAAAGGCCCCCAGAGCCCAGGTGCCGGCCAGACCACCCACGACCAGTCGATTGAAGATGTCGCGATGTTCAAACGGAAACGGGTCATTATTCCGCTGTTCCTGCTGCTCGTTGGCCTCATCATCGGCGTGGTGGCATGGTACATGAACAAGTATAGCTCGATCGCGACGGACGACGCGTTAGTCGAGGCGTATCGGGCGACGATCAGCTCCAAGATCCTCGGGCGCATCACACAGCTCAAGTACGACGAGGGCGATACGGTCCGCGCGGGCGACACGCTTATGAAGCTCGATGACGCGGACCTGCGCGCGCAACTTGCAAAAGCCGAGGCGTCGCTCCGGCTTATCTCCCGCAGCGGCGAAATATCTTCGGTCAACAAGGCAAAAGCGCTCGACGATTACAACAGGACGGAAAAGCAGTTCCAGGGCCAGATCGTGTCGCAGGAGCAGTTCAACCATGCCGAAAACGCGCGCAAGCTCGCGGAGGCGCAGATCGACCGTGACGAAGCGCAGGTCGCGGCCGCCAAGGCCGATCTTGCCATTGTCAATACGCAGCTTGCCAACACGGTGATCCTCGCGCCGTTCTCCGGCATTGTCGCCAAGCGGTGGGTGCTTACCCAGGACGTTGTGTCGCCGGGCCAGGCGGTTTTTTCAATGTTCGACAACAAGCACGTGTGGATAACGGCAAATTACGAGGAAACGAAACTGCGGGCCATCAGGCCCGGCATGCGCGTGCAGGTGACCATCGACGCCTTTCCCGGCGCAATCGTCGCAGGCAAGGTCGAAAGCATCGGACGGTCCACG
>Ga0182027_10000582_pt1 | contig 62983 bp, 42 predicted proteins | sample 712E1DmetaG_FD_121300 | JGI IMG/M metagenome (GOLD analysis project Ga0182027, IMG submission 121300) | Permafrost microbial communities from Stordalen Mire, Sweden - 712E1D metaG (Illumina Assembly) | ecosystem: Environmental > Terrestrial > Soil > Wetlands > Permafrost | place: Sweden...
AAAAAAATACTTCACTCGATTTCCAATTTATCAAACAGCGCAACCCTGTGGTAAAAAACAATAACGTAGTGATCAACGTAAAAAACCAATACGGCGAACTATTGAGATTCTATACTATCCCGATTGGAGGAGTGCCTAAGTATAAATTTAAAATTGGCGGTTACAAAAAGGACTAGTACCAGTACCAGCATCAGTGTCATGTACTGCAAAGTAATTGTTATATTAATATAATTACAACTTACTTTGCCCCTGGTTACATGGATGCTGGAACTACCCCAACATGCAATAAGACATTGGTAAAATGGTAAACATTCAGACTTCCCCCTCCGATAAGAGTGTCGGTCATAAACGTTAACATAAGCACAGGCCTGTAGTATTGCTCGCCCTTGTTTTTATTATCGAAAACCCCTTTGGAAAATAATGATGGAAGGTTCGACACATCCTTATACCACTCGATACGTTGGATAATCAGATTGGACTCGTCGAGTGGCGAAAAACCAAAGTTCAACGTCCGTCCGTAAAGCATAAAACCTATTACAGCAATCCACAGAATAGGCCAGCGTTTATCGAAAAATATGTTTCCCGAAATAGTAAAAGAGGTGGTGGTTCTTCATTACTCATAGCGATAGTTGTCAAAAACATAAGCTGATACAAAAATACAAAAGTTGATGCAAAATGATATGCTTGGCTAACAGATTAATATCCAATTTATTATATTTAGTTATTGGGGTTAAACAAAGATAATCAATAGTCTATTTGAGGGGAGGTGAATTAGATTTTTAGAAAACCTTGTTTTATATTTGTCTCAAACATTGGCATCAAAAAAGTAGTTTTTAGAGGTGCCCTTAAGAGTGATTATAAATAACGTATCTTAAAATTAAATTATATGGATTTTACTAGCCCAATGCACCTTATTTTAATATTAGCCGTATTTATGTTATTATTTGGTGGAAAAAAGATTCCAGAATTGATGCGTGGATTAGGTCAAGGTGTGCGTGAATTTAAAAAAGCCACAGAAGATATCAAATCGGAAATCAATAATAGCACTTCAGATATCAAGAAGGAGTTGGACGATGCAAAAGACAATTTAAATAAAACGGTGAATTCGTAGCTTTTGCTCTATCCACAGAAATAATCTTATTGGGGGGCTCCAACATTTCCGACAAAAGTCACACTAAGGAATTAATTGGCTAAAGGTGGGGCATTTTACCCACGTTAAGCCTTCCATAAATACTTAACGATACATTTCGTCCAAATACTATTGAAACCCCATAACTAGCTTATATTATATTCATTACAACCATACTTTGCAGTACATGACAGCTTCGCTGGTACTACTATTATTGCAAATGAACAAAACAACCATGCTTGCGAAAAGTCAATATTGCTGTTTCGAACCTTTCTCAGATAATCTTTGCTTATTTTTATAGCTGTTTCTTTATCTATGTTTTGTAATTTTTACCCGAACTATCTAACTAATATCTAATTAATTTATCTTTGTCAAAATCGGTACTCATTTTTATTTCAAAGTTAATTATTTTTTATAAGGCTCACTAAATTACTATAATAAACGTCTTAATTACTTTACACTAATGAATTCTTAAGGCATTATGATACATTATTTTGTCTTGGTTCATGGCTCATGGCTCTAACCTGAATAATTCATAAACCGATTTTTTTGATTTAACGGAACAAATTTAGCCTGAATTATTCATAAACTTCTTTAATTACCTCACCCCCAAAAGTGTCCAGAAAGTCATTTCATTGTTCTCTTTGACATGTTGAGTGATTGCGAAACATCTGTATTACAGAAATATAGATTCTTCACTTCGCTCAGAATGACAGTTGAAAACGACTTTTGACAACCTCTTAGGGTGAGGGTTAAAAAATTCATTAACATTTAGCTCGGCGAAGCCAATTAATCATCCTATGTTTTTGTGAACATACAAACAAAATCAAAATCACACGTCAGGCGGACAAATGAAACCTGATTTATTAGTTTCATCAACTTTATTTGGATAAATATATTAATTTTAGGTAAAAGATTTCAAAATTTAGAAAGATGAGAAAATCGTTGTCAATATTTATTATATACTACATAATTTCAGTTGCGCCATGCTTAAGCCAGAATATTGATAATCAAAAATACTGGCATAACAAAGAGCGAACCCTTCGCTATCAGCCCGATGGTGGCGATTTTGTTATCATCAATGGGAATCATAGATTTAATAGGGCATTGTATGGCACTAACACAGCTTTTCGAGTTGAGGCAGGCGATTTGCCGGAATTTGCATTGTATATGCCCGGCATGGGAGGAAATTTTCGGTTTGGTTTGATGACTGCTAATGGCAGCAAATGGCTTATCAAGGCTGATAAAATCATAGCCCGCTATCGTCCAGGTTCTATGATTTACAATATTACGGATTCTTTATTGGGCAAAGGCCAGCTTTTAATTACCGTGCTTGCTATGGCCGATGCCGAAGGCGCAGTGGTTAAAGCTGAGTTTATTGATGTACCTGAAAAAACTAACCTATTCTGGGCATTTGGCGGTGCATCCGGGGGAAAATTTTCGCGCGATGGCGACCTTAACGTTGATCCTGAATCCAGTTTTTACCTGAAACCTGAAAATTGTAAAACCGACATGTTCGAAATTCAAAACAACAGCTTTACGATGTATTATGGAGGAGGTAAAGTATTGTCAGAATCGGAAAGGTATGAGATTCAGTATCCCAATGCCAAACCTGCACCTGATAGTAGCCAGAATAAAAGCAAAGAAAATAAAAAACAACTTATCGGTCTGGTTCCGCCAGGTTCCTTAATTAAGGTTGCAGATGCCAATCAACTGGAGGCGCCTTTCAAATTATTAGAATCTCAGGGAACTTCAATGCCGGTGATGGCGGGAAAAATTGAAGCTACATCAGGCAAAGAACTTTATTTTATCATACAAAACCCCGAAGGAACCGCTAAATTACCGCTTGACTATGCTGATGCCCCCAAGCTATTCGATAAAGCCGAGGCATCCCGCAAAGTACTTGCCGGCAGAATTAAAGTAGAAACGCCCGATCCGTATATCAATACACTTGGAGGAACTCTTGGAATTGCCGCTGATGCTATATGGGAGTATCCTACTTTTTTACATGGGGCAATTGGCTGGCGTATGAGGCTAAATGGCTGGCGCGGGCCTTATACCGGCGATCCTTTGGGATGGCATGACAGATCACGAACACATTTTAATGCATACGCCAAATCACAGGTACTCAAGCCCGATTCAGGCCCCAGTGTTCCCGATCCGGATAAAAACCTGGCAAGGCAAGAGGAAAAGATGGGAAACGCCCTGTACACAAGTGGATACATCTGCCGAAATCCCGACGGAAAGCTTTCTCCACATCATTATGATATGAACCTTGTATTTATTGATGCCTTGCTTAGGCATTTCTATTGGACCGGCGATTTAGCCTACGTAAAAGAAATGTGGCCTTTACTCAAACGTCACCTTGCATGGGAAAAACGTAATTTCGACGGTGATAACGATGGATTGTACGATGCTTACTGTTGTATTTGGGCCAGCGATGCCTTGGAATATAGCGGCGGCGGTGTTACACACTCCTCAGCATATAACTATCTTGCCTTTAAAACAGCTGCTTATCTCGCCGGGCTTATTAGTGAAGATCCCGAACCATACCGAAAGGAAGCTGAAAAAATTTTAAATGCCATGAATACCAAACTTTGGATGCCCGCCAATGGATGGTTCGCCGAATACCAGGATTTTTTCGGTTTAAAACGACTGCATCCGGCTGCTGCGCTATGGACCATCTATCATACTATTGACTCCAAAGTGCCGGACCCGTTTCAGGCATACCAAATGACCCGCTATGTTGATGCTGAAATTCCTCATATACCAGTAGTTGCTAAAGGATTACAGGATAATGGATATTATGTTCTTTCAACAAGCAGTTGGATGCCTTACACCTGGTCCATCAACAATGTAGTAATGGCTGAAAACCTACATACTGCATTGGCTTATTGGCAATCGGGTAGGGGAGACGATGCTTTTAAAATTTGGAAAAGCACTTTGCTCGATGCCATGTACCTGGGTAGTAGTCCCGGTAATTTTGTGCAGGTTGAGTTTTATGATGCTGCGCGGGGTGAATCATATCGCGATTTTGCCGATGAAATTGGTATGACTTCGCGTTTATTGGTGGAAGGCCTGTTTGGTATTACTCCCAACGCTTTGGACGGGACATTAACTATACAACCCGGATTACCGGTCGCATGGGACCATGCAGCGTTGAAAATTCCTGATTTTGCTTTCGATTTTCGCAGAAAGGGAAATCAGGAAACATATACCATCACACAAGCATTTGCAAAACCGATGAAAATAAAATTCTTAGCAAAAGCTTTTTCAGAATCCGTAAAATCAGTTACCATCAATGGCAAAAGTGTGGCTTGGACAAACATTAGCGCCGCTATTGAATATCCGCAAATTGAGGTTGATGCTGGCCCTGCGGCAAATGCTACCATTGTTATTGAATGGCAGGGCAACAAACCGGAAATGGCTGATGTAAATAAAACTTATGCAAAAAATGAAATCCTTACAACTTCTTTTGCCAAGGCTAAAATGCTGGAAGTTTTCGATCCTCAAAAAACGCTTCAGGGAGCAGATATTAAGGATAATAAATTAAAAGCAACTGTTGTTGGCGGAAATGGCAGTCGCACTGCATTTGTTAAATTAAGCCAGGGGCAGTTTACATGGTGGGCTCCTTTATGTTTCGAGGTCAGGAATTCGTTAGATATTGTTGCACCGGTTGAACAGAAAAAAAACAGTTTGAAATTCAATGTGTTAAACAATACTTCTGTATCGGTAATATGTAAAGTAACTGTAAATCCAGGCATTAATGCTTATTCAACAAACATAACCATTAAACCTGCTATTTTATCAGACGAAATTTCAATACCCTCCGATAAAATTCTTTGCGGAAGCAATTTAGTGCGTGTCGAGTGGGGCAAAGGCAATGTGGCTGAAGAACAAGTTATCAACTGGGATGTAGACAGCCCTAAATTGAAATGGGAGACTGTAAATTTAACCAGCAGTTTTAATGATAAAGTCACCAGCATTTTTACCAACAAATATCTTTCGCCGCGTTCACCTTATCCCACGCTTTCTATACCAATACAGGGCATTGGCAATTGGTGTTATACGATGACGATGGCCAATATTGACGATTCAGGATTGCGTAAATCAGCCGGGGCGAAGAACCAAATTACAACCCCGCAGGGGATACCCTTCGCAACTCCTGGCCAGCCTGATGAGAAAAATATCGTATTTACTTCGCTTTGGGATAATTATCCGGCTGCAACATCTATTCCATTGACAGGTAGCGCTTCACATGCATATTTTCTCATGGCAGGCTCCACCAATCCCATGCAGAGCCAGTTATCAAATGGTGAAGTAATAATTGAATATACAGATGGTTCCCACACCAGTTTGGATTTGCGAAATCCGGAGACCTGGTGGCCCATTGAACAGGATTACATGGTTGATGGCTATGCTTTTTCATTAAAAAAACCAAAACCCATTCGGGTTCATTTAAAAACAGGACTGATGACCCGCGATTTTAATGCATATACCACGCTTAAAGGCTTTTCTACGTATGCAATTGATGGAGGCGCTGCAACTATTTTCGATTTACCGTTAGATTCGTCCAGAAAATTGAAAAATCTCATTTTAAAAACATTATCAACCGAAGTGGTCGTGGGGCTAATGGGTGTGACTCTTGTCAGGAAGGATTAAAGCGGATTTATAAATGGGGAAGTGTTTGAACATTGGATTATTTTCAATGAATATATGATAATAAATAATATTTGTATAATTTTGTATATACATAGTATAAACTTTTATGCAAACAACTATTCAAAAATGGGGAAACAGTTTAGCTGTAAGGATTCCCAAATCATTTACCAAAGAGGCTAAACTTGAAGATGGGGCCACTATCGATTTATCCATTGAAAAAGGGGCTATTGTTATTAAGCCTGGGAAAAAAGAGTATTCTTTAAAGGAACTTTTGAAAAAAGTTACTGAAAAAAATATTCATACCGAAGTATCAACCGGTGATCCTGTCGGGAGGGAAGTATGGTAATGTATGTCCCTGATCGTGGCGATTTCGTATGGCTTCAGTTTGATCCCCAATCCGGGCATGAACAGGCAGGACGAAGGCCAGCCCTGACCTTATCTCCCAAAGAGTATAATAAAAAGGTAGGACTTGCTATATTTTGTCCGGTCACAAGTCAGGAAAAAGGTTATCCTTTTGAAATAAAGGTTGTAGAAGTACCCATTCAGGGGGTCATACTGGCCGATCAGGTTAAGAGCCTGGATTGGAGAGACCGGAAAGCAACTTTTATTTGCAAAGCGCCAGGTTTTATTATTAACGATGTCCTTGGACTTTTGAATACTTTAATTTCATAAATTGATTTTTATTTTTAAATTAATAACTACCTTATTATAAATAAATTAATCTTTAAGTCATGAAAAATTATATGTTAAAAAAAATTACCTGTAAAAAATTAATGGTCATATTGCTGAGCTTAATCAGCGCTTATACTTTTCAAAATTGTACAGCCCAGGTAAATGTGGGACTCGATAATTGGTATAACCATGAGACTAGTGCCAAAACAGGAAAACCTTTTCATTACCTATGGACCGATACTGCCTGGAGCGGGTATTCGCGCTGGGGGAAAATCTTTACTGACAAAGGTGCTAAAATAAGCACTCTTGCATGTCCAAATGCCGAAAGTCTTGCTAAAATAGATGTTTACATTATCGTTGATCCGGATACCACTGCTGAAAATCCTTCACCGAATTACATCGTTCCTGAAGAAGCCATGGCCATTGAGACATGGGTAAAGAACGGCGGTGTACTGATGATTTTGGCCAATGATGGCCCCAATTGCGAATTTACCCATCTCAACCAATTGAGTTCACGTTTTGGCATTATTTTCAACCATGTTACGCTGCATCCCGTGTTTAACAATAAATGGGATATGGGAGCAAGTACAAATTTACCAGCACATCCCATCTTTAAAGGAGTGAAAAAAATCTACCTGAAAGAAATCTCTTCCCTGAAATTATCATATCCAGCCAAAGCCATACTTACAGAGAATAACCAGGTGCTGATGGCCGAGAGCAAATTTGGAAAGGGATTAGTTGTAACTGTAGGCGATCCCTGGATTTACAACGAGTATATAGATCACGACAGGTTGCCGCAGGATTTTGAAAACAGGAAAGCCGCTGAAAACCTCAGCGATTATCTATTAAAAAATGCCAGAACCAAATAGGTTTTTTTAATTTTTTAATTTGATCCTCTATGCGACCTTATATTTTATTTATATGTATTTGTGCTTCAGTATTTGTTAATAGTTTGAAAGCACAGGATAACCCAAAAGCCAATGGCCCGGTTCCTGATGAATGGATCGATTCTTCCACCGGGCATAAAATAATTCGATTGACAAGACGCGAAGGTAGCAATCAGAGTTTTTATTTTCACAATAATCCATTTATTAAATCATTGGATGGAACCAGTGATGAGATGGTTTTCTCCGGTTCTACCAAACAAGGGAGCCAATATTTTACTGTGAATTTAAAAACCCTGAATATTAAGCAAATAACATCTGCATATGTCGGGGTCAGGAATGAAATTGTAGCGCGAAATAACAGGGAGGTTATTTACCAGATTAACGATAGTGTTTTTGCCACTCAAATCGATAACCTGAAAACCCGTTTGCTTTGCGTTTTACCCAAAGGGCTGAATGGAAAAATATCTACCCTTAATGCCAGCGAAACCCTGTTGGCAGGAGTATATACCGACGGTGACAGTGCCCAGCAGATACACAAACGATATCCCGAAAAGCACGATTTTTTTAATCGTATTTATGAAGCGAAAATTCCCAATACATTGTTTATAATAAACGTATTAACCGGTGAATACAAGGACATTTATAAGGAGAATACCTGGCTGGGGCATATTCAGTTTTCACCGGTTGATCCCGATTTGTTAATGTTTTGCCACGAAGGCCCTTGGGAAAAGGTTGACCGGATATGGGTCATAAACATTAAAACAGGCGACCTGCGTCTCATGCATAAACGAACGGTGGATAATGAAATTGCCGGGCACGAGTTCTGGAGCTGGGACGGTAAAACTATCTGGTTCGATTTACAAGTTCCGCGTTCGGTAACTTTTAACCTGGCCGGAGTGGATTATCAGACAGGCAGGGAGATGAAATATGCTCATGAGCGCAATGAATGGTCAATTCACTATAACATATCATTTGATCAGAAACTTTTTTGTGGGGATGGTGGCGACTCTACCCAGGTAGCGAAAGCAAAAGACGGTACGTGGATTTACCTGTTCCGCCCGGAGGGAGAGAGATTCAAAGCTGAACGCCTTGTCAATATGAAAGACCATTATTATAAGCTTGAGCCTAACGTGCATTTCTCGCCCGATGGTAAATGGGTAATCTTTCGCTCCAACATGTTTGGCGTAACCAATGTTTTTGCGGTAGAAATTGAGAAAAACAAAAAATAATGACATCACGAAGAGATTTTTTAAAAACAGCTGCATTGTTACCTTTGATTAGCATGGTTGATTTATCTGCTAATGCTGGGGAAAATGACAAATATCCTTATCCAAGAAAGCTGATTTCTGACTTCTGTAAACGATTAAAGCCTCTTGGCCGTATTCTTGAAACGGAAGGATATTACGTTTGGTGTGCCAGCCCCATTGATGGCCCGGATGGTAAAGTGCATCTTTTCTTTTCGCGATGGATAGCTAAAAAGAAAATGGGTGGTTGGATTAATGGTTGCGAGATTTGCAGGGCTGTTGCCGATAGCGCCGAATCAAATTTCGAATATGTCGAAACAATTCTCGCACCTCGTGGACCTGGTTTTTGGGATGGTACAACCTGCCATAATCCTCTTATTAAGTTTGTTGATGGTAAGTATTGTCTGTTTTACATGGGTAATTCCAATGGGAAAACCAATACCAAACGTATAGGACTTGCCATGGCCGATTCGTTAAACGGGTCATGGATCAGGCCTGACAAGCCTTTGCTCGAAGCCGGTCAATCGGGGGCATGGGACGACCATTGCACAACCAATCCGGCTTTTGTAAAACATCCTAACGGCCAGTACTGGCTTTATTACAAAGGATGGAACGACTATGAATATGTGAATGCGCCTGACCCAAAAATACGTGGTAACCGTAAATATGGCCTTGCCATTGCCGATAAACTGGAAGGGCCATACATTCGATACGAACACAACCCCATTCTTGATTTTTCGGGAAGGGGCAATAACACACAGCTTGAAGACGCATACGTTTGGATTGAACATAAAAAGTTTAAAATGATCGTTCGCGATATGGGCTATTTTAATCACGAGGTTGGGCTTTACATGGAATCGAAGGATGGCATTCAATGGTCGGAGCCGAAAATAGCCTATTATGGGGCAAAAGAATACTTAACCGAGCAGCCAACGCCTGATATTAAAGAAAAATGGCGGTTTGAAAGGCCTCAACTGCTTATCCGTAACGGGCATCCCGCGTATTTATTTACCGCGATCAGAGGTGGTAAATACAAAACTACTTCGCCATTTGTATTTAAAATTTTATAACATGAAAAAGATACTATTTCTATTCTTCACAACGGGATTATTGATTTTACTTGGGTTTATATCTTTCAGGGCAGATGACGGAAACCTCACATGGCCAACCATAACTAAAGAATGTAAACCCTGGACACGTTGGTGGTGGCTTGGCAGCGCAGTCGATAAACCTAACCTTACTTATAACCTTGAAGAATTGCAAAAGGCCGGTATTGGCGGTGTTGAAATTACGCCTATCTACGGCGTTAAAGGCAACGATAGCAAGGAAATTCCTTATCTTTCGACACAATGGATGGATATGCTGAAACATACAATTACAGAAGCTAAACGTTTAGACATGACGGTTGACATGAATACCGGCACCGGCTGGCCGTTTGGAGGGCCTCAGATTACAGCCAAAGATGCGGCAGGTAAATCATTTTTCCAAACCTACACGCTTAAAGGCGGGCAAAAGTTAAATGTACCGGTTGTAATTTCAGATGCCAAGCAAAAAGATGTGGCAACCCTGGGTTGTTTAATGGCTTACTCAAACAAAGGTGTCAAGATTAACCTTACCTCAAAAGTTAAACCCGATGGAACATTGGACTGGACAGCACCGGATGGCGACTGGAATTTAACAGCGCTTTTTAACGGCAAAACATTACAAACAGTAAAACGTGCAGCCCCAGGCGCCGAAGGCTTGGTAATGGACCACTTTTCAAAAGACGCCATTGATGCCTATCTCAAACGTTTTACAAAAGCTTTTGAAGAAAGCGGATGCCCAAAACCACATACATTTTTTAATGATTCATACGAAGTTTATTACGCAGATTGGACACCAGGTTTTCTCGACGAATTTTATAAACAGCACGGATACAAGCTTGAAGACTATTTTCCTGAATTCCTGGGTAAAGGCAATGAGGACACGATTGCAAGATTAAAATCAGACTATCGTGCAACAATGTCAAATCTGTTGCTGAACAATTTCACCAAACCGTGGACAAACTGGGCACATTCGATGGGTAGTATTAACCGCAATCAGGCTCACGGTTCTCCCGGTAACCTGATAGATATTTATGCAACTCCTGATATTCCGGAATGCGAAACTTTCGGTTCCACCCCATTTGATATTCTTGGATTGCGTCATGATCAGGCAGATGTAAGGCAGGGTGATGCCGATCCGGTAATGCTTAAGTTTTCTTCTTCAGCAGCCCATCTGGCTGGTCATCAATATACTTCTTCAGAAACATTCACCTGGTTGGGCGAACATTTCAAAGTAGCCTTGTCACAGTGTAAGCCTGAGCTGGATCAGTTATTTCTCTCCGGCATTAACCATGTATTTTTCCACGGAACGGCATACTCACCAAAGGAAGCCTCATGGCCCGGCTGGTTATTTTATGCTTCTGTAGATTTTGAACCAAACAATAACATTTGGAAAGATATCTCAGGATTGACACAATATATTGCCCGTTGTCAGTCATTTCTGCAATCAGGCCAGCCGGATAACGACCTGATTGTTTATTGGCCCGTTTACGACCTCTGGTATAATCCAAAGGGAATGGACATGCCTTTAAAAATTCACGACCTAAAGCAGTGGCTTCAACCCGGAAAGTTTTATTCTACTGCTACTTGGTTAGGTAAAAACGGCTATGATTTTGATCATATTTCCGATAACTTTCTTCTTAATGCCACCGTGGAAAACGGGAAAATTAAAGTTCCGGGCGGTGCATATAAAGCTCTGGTGGTCCCTGAATGTCGTTTCATGCCATTGGAGACTTTGAAAAAAATTCAGGCTCTTGCTCAAGCAGGCGCTAAAATTATTTTTGTCGACAGCTTATCGGCAGATGTTCCCGGACTGTCAAATCTTACCGCTAATCGTAATCAGTTTACGAAGCTAAAATCATCGCTCCATGCCATTACCCCTTCAAAAGATGATGCAAACATTGTAGTAAATAAGGGTGACGTATTGGTTACACAACTCTTTCCCGGATTATTTGACAAAATAGGAATTAAGAGTGAGGCTATTAGTCAAAGTGGTGTCGGATATGTTCGCCGGAAATATGAAGATGGAAAAATCTATTTTTTTGCAAACCAGCAGGCAATGCCACTTTCAAATTGGATAAAACTATCTGTGCATGCCAAATCCGTAGCTATTTTTAATCCGCTAACGGGACGCTCTGGTATGGCCAAAATACGAGAAGGAAAAGACGGTACGGAAGTATTCCTGCAACTTGCGTCTGATGAATCGCTGATTTTAAAAACATGGAATGATAAGGAGATAAAAGCACAACCGTGGGCTTATTATCAGCCTGCTGCCAAACCAACAGAGATCAAAGGTCGTTGGAAACTTTCTTTAATTGAAGGTTCCCCAGCAATTAAGCAGGAATTTGAACTGGACACCTTAACCTCATGGACAAATCTGAATAATCCCGATCTGCAAATTTTTTCGGGTACAGGCCGTTATGTTTTGAAATTTATGCTGCCCAACCAGCCGGCTGACGACTGGCAGCTCGATTTGGGTAAGGTTTGCGAAAGCGCCCGGGTTAAAATTAATGGAAAAGATGCGGGGATTTGGTGGAGTATTCCTTTTCATGCCAATGTTGGCGAATATCTTAAAAAAGGTGAGAATATTATTGAAATTGAAGTTATCAATGTTTCGGCCAATCGCATTGCCGATATGGACCGTAAAGGAATCGAATGGCGCAAATTTAAAGAAATTAACTTTGTGAACCTCAATTACAGACCATTCGATGCTTCTTCATGGAAGGTTATGAATTCAGGGTTGATAGGGCCTTTAAACCTTACGCCAATGAAAAAAATTAGGTTTTAATTAGTGTCTGATACCCGTTTACTTATCCAACAAAGCTGGCTTGCCCTATTATCTTTGGGTTAATTATTCAGGTGATTATAGTCACCGTTTTGGGTAATTAATCTCATCGGTAGTCAGTAATAAATCTCACTTTAAAATTATAGTAATCAGTTTTTTCTGAATGTATATTTGTATAGAGATTAAATCAAAAAAAAGTAACAAAAAAAATAGGGTAAAAGGTTTTGTAGAGGTCATATAATAAAATAGGGGGTAATTTTCTTTTCATAGGTTTTTTGGTTAGTAGTTTTAATTAGGTAAATTTTTAGGGTTTTCTCCGGAGGTTGGGTTCCTCCGGAGTTTTTTTTGGCAGAATATTGATCTTCGTTATGGCAATCGTTACAGACAAATGGATTAATCACAAAACGCTAAGTGTGATAATTTCAACTGGTATTCAGTCGATTGAAAATAAATTAGTCAATTATACCGGCAAATATCTTCTTTGCGTTAATTTTGAATTTCTAAAGAAGGTAACTTCATGGATTTTCATGTAGGTTGAATCTAATTACTTAAATGGACAAATCATGGTTCTATTGACGCCAACTTCGTGGACCGAATACGAATTGATTGACACTGGAGGAGGTGAGAAACTAGAGCGTTTTGGCAAATACATTCTTCGTCGTCCAGAACCGCAGGCGGTTTGGGAAAAATCGACGTCTGATATGGAGTGGGAGAAGTTAGCCCACGCAATGTTTAAACGCGAAAAAGATCAGCAAAGCGAATCGGAAAAAGGCAAATGGATTTTAAAACCTGATATGCCAAACCAGTGGTTTATAGGTTATCAATGGAACGGCTTGAATATCCGGATGCGAATGGGATTAACTGCATTCAAACATGTTGGGATTTTTCCTGAACAAGCCGAGAATTGGAATTATATTTATCAGGCTATCAGAAATTGCAAAGTTGATGTGCCACGAGTACTCAATTTATTCGCTTATACGGGTGGTGCATCATTAGCTGCCAAGGCTGCTGGGGCTGATGTAGTGCATGTTGATTCCGTGAGGCAGGTCATTAACTGGTCGGCTGAGAACCAGGAAGCAAGCCAATTAAATGGTATTCGTTGGGTAGTTGAAGATGCTATGAAATATATTCATCGTGAAGTAAAACGAGGCAAAACCTATCATGGTATTATTTTAGACCCGCCTGCTTATGGACGCGGTCCTGACGGAGAAAAATGGGTTTTGGAAGATGGGATCAACGAATTGGTAAAAATATGTAGTCAACTCCTTGAAAAAGAGTCATCATTTATGGTACTTAATCTTTATTCAATGGGATTTTCGGCTTTAATTGCTGAGGGTCTTATCAAAACTCATTTTTCTGATATCCTCAATCCTGAATTTGGGGAGCTTTATCTTCCCGATCGTTCAGGCAAAAAATTACCATTAGGCGTATTTCTTCGTTTTCTTCGTTGATAGAAGATCAATCGACCTTAACATGTCCCCAGTTTTCACCTGAACGTATTCGATTTAGTTGGGTATGGGTAATCCCAAATTCTTTAGCTATTTTATATAGAGGGTTTTTGCCCCGTTTTAATTTTAGCTTAAGTCTAATAACTTGTGTTTCAGTTAATTTTGCATTAGTAACCACCCCTTTCCTGCGTGATTTGATCACCGTCGGGTTTTTCATATTATGCTCAGTAAGCTCATCTTGTGTAACCCATTTCAAATTTTTGAAATAATTATTGTCCTTAACGTAATTTACATGGATTACATATTTATGCCCTTCACTCGGTTGTTCGCAAAATAGTTCTGCCACTAAGCGATGTAAGGGTTTGGTTACTTTATGTTTCCAATCAATGTTCGATTTAAACGTAAAGTATCTGTAACCTTTAACGTCAGCTGATTTTAAGATTTTCCACTGTTCTTTATCCTTTTTATAGATCCTGACCCGGCCATAATTTGAAATCTGATAAATTTCTGATTGGTTAATTCCTTCAAAATGAATCTGTTTCCATTCTTCGTTCCAATAATCTTGAACAGCCATAATAGTTTAATAAAAATCATACAAATCTATATTTTTTTTCAGATGTTTTAAAATAATCTAACAAAATTTCATTAACCATATTTAAATAATCGAAAAAATAAGGCCTAACCTATTATTATCCAATTAATTTATCGACTTTGCATTTTTAAATGTTTGTCAATCATGGATAAAAATTGTTTCCTGTTGATGGGTTTGGCAATATAATCTGCAAATCCAAGTTCGATGCAATGGGTGGCATCCTCAGTCATTGCGAAAGCAGTTTGTGCGATAACCCTAAGTTTTGGGTATTTCTGGTGAATAATTTCAAAAGCCTCATATCCGTTCATGTTAGGAAGACGTATATCCATTAGAACAAGATCTATTTTGGGATTTGTCAAACAAGCGTTCACTGCATCTTCGCCGGTTGTAACATAGATAGCATTAACACGTGTGGGACTGAGTACAGCATTGAGAAATTCTTGGTTAATGTCATCGTCTTCAACTACTAAAATTGTTTTATCTGACCAAACGAAGGTATCGTATATCTCTGCATCTTTCAAGTCTCTCACACTAGGTTCATTGTCTTTATGATAGGGAAGTGTAAAGAAAAATGTTGAACCCTTATGTTTTTCTGATGTAACTCCGATTTTTCCTCCTAATAATCTTACTAAACCTTCGCAAATAGCCAGTCCTAAACCAGTCCCACCAAACTTTCTTGTAAGCGAATCGTCTAATTGTCTGAAACGTTTAAAAATTAGCGCTTGCATTTCGCCAGGTATGCCAATCCCCGTATCCTCTACAAATAATTCTATCGTTTGTTTCGATTTTATAGTAAATCCAATTTTCACATGTCCTTGTTCGGTGAATTTTAAAGCATTTGAAATTAAATTCATGAAGATTTGTCGAAGGCGCGATTCGTCGGTATACATACAAACATCGTAGGCAAATGGATCAATTTCTGTTTTGATTTCGATATGACTTTTGCCCATATGCACTTTATCATTGTCATAGAATACCTGCAATTCGTTAATTAGGCTGCTAAGTGTAAAATTAGTTTTAGCGATATTAAGTTGGTTAGCTTCGATCTTTGAAATATCAATTATATCGTCAATAATATGCAACAATTGCTCGCTGCTTTTGGTAATAATATTTACATATTGAATACGGTTATCGATTGCAAGGCTTTCTTCTTTAAGTAATTCAGCGAAGCCTATAATACCGTTCATTGGGGTACGGATTTCGTGTGAAATATTGGCAAGAAAGGCAGACTTCAACCGGTCACTCTCGAGCGCCTTTTCTTTTGCAGCAATCAAAGCTTCTTCTATGCGTTTTTGATCGGTAATGTCCGATGTAATGCCTGCAAGACGGTAAATTTTATTTTGATTATCATTAACTGGAAAAATTCTGGACCAAAGCCATCTGATTTCTCCATCGGGTTTAACAATCCGGTATTGCTCGATGTAAAATGTGTTTTCTTCAAAAATACTAAACGGTAGCCATGATTTATATAAGTTTTTGTCATCCTTGTGAATCCATTCCTCTGTTATTTTCGGATTTTTAATAGCCTCCTCGCGGCTGCGGCCCCAAACCTTATCAAACGCCGAATTGAGGTAAATAATTTGCTTTTCATCCCGAAGCCAAAAAACATCTTGTGTATTTTCGGCAAGTTGGCGGAATTTTTCTTCGCTTATTTGCAATTGTTCGTAAATAATTTGTAGTTCCTCGTTTCGTTTCTGAACTTCTGCCTCTGCCTTTTTGCGTAATGAGATATCAGAATGAGTACCCACCATACGTAAAGGTTTACCGTCCTTGTCACGCTCAAAAACTTTGCCCCGATTCAATAGCCATACCCATTCGCCGTTTTTTGCCTTAAAGCGATATTCTATAAGCCATTGATTCGATTTGCCTTCTAGGTGCTGATTCAATAGATTCTGCGCTTCATTAACGTCTTCAGGGTGAATACGATTCATCCATTCTGCTATTACGGCATGAAATTCTAAGGGATCGTAACCAAGCATGGTGTAAAACCTTGCATCAAAATAAACTTTGTTAGTATTAAGCCTCCAATCCCACATTCCATCATTGGTTGCTTCAATTGCCTTAAAAAGTCGGTCACGGCTGCGGGTTAACGCATCCTCCACTAGTTTAAAATCAGTAATATCCCTGATGTTTCCTACCAATTTAACCAGATTGCCTTTTTCGTCAATGATGAGTTTATGATTATCGCTCAGCCATCGTGAAATTCCTTCCTTAGGCCTGATCTTATATTCAAGGGTTTGATTTAGGCGATTTTTCTGATCTTTCAATGATTTCCAATACTTTTGGTACATCACGCGAAAATCCGGATGAATGATTTGAAGTATCTGCTTATAATCCATTGCCGTTACTTCTTCGTGTGTATATCCGGTCATCTCTAGTATCGAAGGGCTTAGGTATTCAAACACATAATCTTCATAGTATATGCTGTATAAAACATCTCGCGAATTAGCAACTAACGTTGTAAATTTTGAAATTGTATTTTCTATGTCTTGCTGATATTGGTTGGTTTGGTTTGATAAATGATCAATTGTCTTTTTATATCCTGAAATGTTTTCTACCACAATAGCAGCACCTGAAGGACTGTGGTTATTTGAGGTTAACACTGTAAAATTTAAAATAGCGCATAGATTGTCGTCCTTTTTAGTTTTGAATTCGCATTCAATATTTTGGTTCGTTATTTTTGATAAATTGGAGATGATTTGGTTAATCCTGTCCTGGTAAGACGGTTGAACTAAAGCATTAAGATGTTTTCCTACTAACTCTTCCGGTGGAAATCCGGTGATTTCAGCAAAAACAACATTAATTTCTGTGATTTTTCCTTCTAAATTGATGAATAAATAACCTAAATTTGAAGCGTTAAAGAATGCTTTCAATTGGTCGCTTAATGTGTTAATGTTTAAATTTCTTTTCACTGAAGAATTTTTATTATCCATGAAAGTTACGTTTTCTAGAAATTAATGTTACAAAACTTTTCTCATCTTTGCTTTTGGATTAAACTAAAGTTAATTTACAACAAATTGCTTAAAAGAAAAAATATTTAGATAAGTATTGACGAATAAGAAGAATGTTGGTTATTTTTAATTGATATTTAGCAAAAAATAATTTTTCTTTGCACGCAATAAAATATTTGATAAAAACTTGACTCAATGTTAACAGTTGAAAAGATTGGTGGAACATCAATGTCTGCTTTTCGCGATGTTCTGAAAAATATAGTTATTGGAAAACGAAAACCATCAGAATATTACAATCGCATACTGGTGGTATCGGCTTATAATAATGTTACTAATTGGCTGCTGGAACATAAGAAAACCGGTGAGCCAGGAATTTATGTTAAATTCCTGAATAACGAAAAATATGAAGCAGCGCTTGATGAACTACTATGCAAACTGATTGAAATAAATCGTGGGTTTGAAGATATTAAACTTGATCAAAAGGTAGCTAATGGCTTTATTAGTGATCGTATCAGCAAAGCTAAAAAGTTCCTAAGGAGCATGGCGTTGGTTATTGCTTCGGGCTATGTGGACAAGCAGAATATTTACCTTGCGGCACGCGAAATCCTTTCGTCAATTGGTGAAGCTCATTCAGCGTTTAACTCTGTAAATATTCTTCATAATCATGGAATTCATGCTACGTTGGTGGACCTTGGCGGTTTTGACGATTCTGAGTCACTTACTATCGATGGGCGTATCCACAAACAATTCTCTGGTATTGATTTTTCGAAGACATTGGTTATTGCCACTGGTTACACCAAAGGAACCGAAGGCATTATGCGTGCTTTTGACCGGGGATATTCTGAAGTAACTTTTAGCAAAATTGCTGTTGAAGTAAAAGCAGATGAAGCTGTTATTCATAAGGAATATCACCTTTCATCAGCCGATCCTAAAATTGTGGGTGTGGATAAATCGATTCCCGTTGGCCATACAAACTTTGTAGTAGCCGATCAGCTTGCAGATATTGGTATGGAGGCTATTCACCCGAAAGCCTCAAAACCACTCGAAATGGCTAATATCAATATCCGAATTAAGAATACCTTTGAACCGGATCATGATGGTACATTGATTTCAAAGGACTATATAGGTAAAGTGTCGAAAGTGGAGATTGTTTCCGGTTCAAACAAGGTGATTGCCATTGAAGTGCACGACCCCATGATGGTAGGCGAAAGCGGTTTTGATATGAGTATCATGCTGTATTTTAAAAAATACAATATTAGTTACATCCTGAAAGCCACTAATGCAAACTGTATTACCATTGTAATTTGGGATAACCATAAGGTCAGGCCACTCATTGATGATCTAAAAGCTAACTTTTTTGAAGTGATTGTAAAACCTGTGGCCATCGTATGTGCTATGGGAACTAATATTGCCAAGCCAGGTATCCTTGCTCATGCATCAAAAGCCTTGTTTGATAATAACATTAACATTGAAAGTTTTGCGCAGTCAATGCGCCAGGTAAATATGCAGTTTGTCATTAACCGCGAAGATTACGAGAAAGCCATAATTGCCTTGAATGACGCATTGTGCTATAATGGGGACAATTAGGATAGATTTTTAAAAGGAAATCTTAACTGAAATAAATCAAAAATATAAAGCGTTTGATTAGCTTCGCTGAGTCCTTCTGGGTTCAGAAATTTCTACGTGATTATTTTGTCAAAAACTTTTCAATTACTGCTTTTCCTAATTGAATAAAATAGTCCTTACGGGCATTTTCAGGTTTGCCCGATTCATTTATAAAAGAAGGTATCCCTTTGGTGCGAAGGTATTGGTGTGCAGCAATAATGCAAGCCCCTTCGTACGATATTTTATTAAGTTCTTCATCCAATGGTTTATTGCCTCGGGTGTCGCAGGTTAAAGGTATCATATCCGGCGTATTGTGTTCCGTTCCGAAATTTATTATAAAACCCTTTTCGTAGAAGAATTTTACAAAATTTTTTAGATGGTTGAAATCATTGCGGCCCGGAATAAGTTCGATGCAGCCAATGTTCCGTTTGGTTAGTTCCTCATATAGGTTTTCTTTATTTGCTTCGTATTCTGTATAATGCCCATTTTTATCATCAAGCAATACAGGATAACAAGGGATTCCACCTGCTGCCTGAATAATCTTTATAATTTCATCGATACTCATAAAGGCTTTTTCGTCCTCTTCTACAAAGGCTTTGCCACCTGCTTTCAAAAGATTGCCGCGTATTTCGTTTTCCAGGGCATTAACATCGTTGATATTAACCTTAGTATCTTTGCCACCATAGATTTTTTGTAAAAGGGTTTTGCGATCAGCTTCGCTGGAAGCTTTTTCGTAAACTGCAAACCGGATAGCTTTGGCAATGTGCCGTTCACGAATGAGTTCTTTGGCAAACTTCTTTTTAATTGCATTGAAATCAAGTTTGATACCTATATTAATTTCCGCGAACCATTGGTTGGTTTTGTCTATCATGCCTTGAACCTGCACCTGGCTTTCTTTAATCACAGCATTCAGTTTTGTCAACAGATCATTTGAAAGCTTAAAAGGATAATTTAGTCCTTTGCCGCTGAAATAGCAGCGACCAGGATTGTTGGGGTCGTTAATGTGTATGTGGTTGGCTTGTTCTTCTTTCAGAAGGCCAATAAACTCAATGTTAAACAAAGGAAAAATGCTATCCTTCAGGGCCTGTTCATAAAAAAATGAGTAGCCATCTGTTACATAAAAATCATTGATACCTAAAACCTTTATGTTTTCTTTTTTTGCCATTTCAAATATTTGGGCAATATCAGTGAAAGCGCTGAATGAGAATGGGGTGTGGATATGACCATTGACCTTATAAAGGTTGTCTTTTTTTAAACTGGCGTACCAGTTCAATAATTCCTGTGGGTTCGGATAATTCTGTAAAATATTCATAGCAGATAGCCTTTATTTTTCAATTTTTAGTTGGTTAAGTTTATGATTGATGTCTTTTAATTCCTCTTTAGTTAACATAAAATCCAAGGCTTTAATATTGTCGCTTACTTGAGCCCGATTGCGGGCGCCTACCAATGCTGATGTAACGCATGGTTGCTGGATAGTCCAGTTGATAACCACTTGTCCAACCGTAGCGCGGTGAGTTTCAGCAATTGGACGGATAGTCTCAATGAAATCGAGTATGTGGCTTAAATTTGGTTCCTTATAATAAGGTGTCAAAGGTCGTGTATCACCTGTTTTAAAATCGTAGCCTTTCTGTATTTTTCCCGTTAAGATTCCGCGTTGCAGAGGACTATAAGCCAATATACCAATATTGCTTTTGAGACAATAGGGGATAAGCTTGGTTTCAATGTCACGGTTTACCATGCTGTAAGGAACCTGGTCGGAAATGATTGGAAAGTATTTTAAGGTTTCGGCAACTAAGTTCTCATCGAAGTTACATACACCTGCATAGCGAACTTTTCCTTGTTTGATGAGCATATCCATTGCCTCCATAGTTTCCTGTATAGGAGTAGTAGGATCAGACCAGTGGATTTGGTAAAGATCTATATAATCAGTACCGAGATTTTTAAGGCTGAACTCGCATTCCTTGATAATGCTTTCTTTATTGGAATATCGGTATATTTCAACCGGTTTTCCGTCGTTTGAGGTGCTTTTGAAATAGAATTGTCCTTTGGTGCCATTCCAGCTAAGGCCATACTTTGTGAGGATTTGCAGTTTATCACGTTTACCCTTAATTGCTTTGCCAATAATCTCTTCGCTTTGGCCAAATCCGTAAACAGGCGCAGTATCAATGGTAGTCATTCCGGCATCTATAGCCGCATCAATAGCATCGAGCGCATCGTTGCGGTCGGCACCGCCCCATAGCCACCCTCCAATAGCCCATGCACCAAAGGTAATGGCCGAAACTTTTAAATTGCTGTTACTAAACTGACGGTATTCCATGAATGTTGGAATTAGGAATTTTGAATTAATATTTGGTTAAATCGCAAACCCCATCAAGTATAAAATGAGGACTATATGGATAATTTTTTAACATTTCTCGTGTAGTAATACCACTCAATACTAAGCAAGTCTCAATTTCCGATTCGATGCCTGAAATAATATCTGTATCCATCCTGTCTCCAATAATGATAGTTTCTTCGTTTGAATAACCGATTTTTTTCAATGCTATCCTCATCATTAAAGGATTTGGCTTACCGATGTAATAAGCCTTACGTCCGGTAGACAGTTCAATAGGAGCAATCAGGGCTTTTGTTGCAGGAACAATACCGTCTTCAACTGGTCCTGTAAGATCGGGATTAGTACCAATTAATTTGGCCCCTTTCAATACCAGATTGATAGCATGTGAAATTTTTTCATAGCTGTATGAATGGGTTTCGCCCACCACCACATAGTCAGGATCAACATTATTCATAGAGTATCCTACATTGTACAATGCATTGATTAATCCAGCCTCTCCAATGATATAAGCGCTGCCTTTGGGTTTCTGTGATGAAAGAAATGTGGCTGTTGCTAAAGCGCTGGTATAAAATACTTTTTCGTCCACTTCAATACCAAGACGTTTGAGTTTATCGCGCAATTCTTGCGGGGTACGTTCGCTCGAATTGGTAAGAAAAAGGAATCGTTTTTGCTCTTTAACCAGCCATTCGACAAATTCTTTGACACCTGGTAAAAGTCTATTACCATGGTAAATAACGCCATCCATATCGCAGATGAAACCTTTTTTGTCCTTAATTTTGTTAATGATCGCCTGCATTTCCATTTTTTATTATACCGAAACAACAATATATAACGCCTCAATCATGAAGCTAACATATTGTACGCTCGGCATATATTAAGTAAATATGTAATTTTATTTTATCAGTTTAATATAAAAAACCAAAGTTAATGCCTTTGATTATTATTCAACATAGGGCGATATGATTTTGTTTAAAAATTGGACATTTAGTCTATTTTTAAAGGAGGCTGTCTAAAATTCGGCGTAGTCAGGAGACTACGCCGAATAAATGAACTTAGACAACTTCTTAGGGGTTTATACACCTAATTTACTGCGTTTGAGTTGTTCGCCAATAGAAAAGTTACTGGCTACCTGATGTCCTTGAAGCGGTACAATGCGTTCGTGAATAGCATCGAGTATCCAATAGGGCTGTGGAAAGAAGTATTCTTCCATTTCGTATGCAGGGGTTATCCAGTTACGCGATCCAACCACAACTGGAGGAGCATCAAGGTAGTCGAAAGCAAGCTCAGTGATGTTCGATGCAATATCTTTAAGGTAAGAACCTCTTGCACATGCATCGCTGGCCAATATAACGCGACCGGTTTTTTTCACAGATTCAATTACAAGGTCATAATTAAATGGGACAAGGGAACGTGCATCAATTACCTCGGCAGACATGCCATATTTTGATTGCAATGTTTCAGCCGCCTTCAGGGCAACATAGAGTGTAGAACCAATGGTAAGAATTGTAATATCCGTACCCTTACGTTTAATATCAGGTTCACCAATAGTTATTTCATAATATCCTTCAGGAACGCCCCCTTCATGAAATTGCTCACCAATGTCGTAAATACGCTGGCTTTCAAAAAATATGACAGGATCCGTCCCTTGCAAGGCAGTATTCATCAATCCTTTGGCATCATAAGGTGTAGCCGGGAATACAACTTTCAAACCTGGAATATGCGCTACTAGTGATGACCAATCCTGAGAGTGCTGTGCGCCATATTTTGAACCCACTGAAACACGTATAACTACTGGCATTTTAATGAGATTACCGCTCATAGCCTGCCATTTAGGCAATTGGTTGAAAACTTCGTCGCCTGAACGGCCAAGGAAGTCACAGTACATAATTTCTGCTATCACACGTCCGCCGCACATTCCATAGCCGATGGCTGTACCCACAATTGCTCCTTCGGAAATAGGAGAATTAAATAAGCGATGATATGGGAGTGCCTCAGTTAGTCCGCGATAAACAGCAAAAGCTCCGCCCCAATCACGGTTTTCTTCCCCATAAGCGACAAGAGTCGGATCTTTATAAAATCGATCAATCACAGCTTCAAAAATACCGTCGCGTAATTGATAAATTTTTGCTTTTGAAACTGGCTTTCCTTCTTTATCAAGATAGAAACGTTCCTTAGTTTTCAAGGCTTTTACACGGGGATTTTCGTCCATTGGCATTAAAACCTCAGGTTTGCGGTTGTCTAATTTAACTGCCGTTTCATTTGAAAACATCATATTCGCAATGGCATCAGGATATTTAACCAAATCAAGACGTGGAGATATGGTATCGTCAATCGAGAGCTTAAGTATTTCGGTTAAAGTGCTTACGATGTTTTTACGTATCTCATCAAGGTTATTTTTACTGGTAATGTTGGCTTTGACCAATTCGTTTCCATATCCGAGAATGGAGTCCACCTTCTGCCATGCTTCCACTTCTTCTTTGGTTCGGTACGAAGAAGCATCGGAAGGAGAGTGGCCGCTGAAACGATAGGTGAGTGTATCGAGCAATACTGGTCCCTTCTTTTCTTCAATAATTTTCTTTTTGCGTTTGAAGGCATCAATGACAGCCAAAGGGTTATAACCATCAACACGCTCGGAGTGCATCATATCGGCATTTACACCGGCCCCAATACGGGCAAGGATTCCAAACCCCATGGTTTCGCCACAGGTTTGGCCACCCATACCATACATGTTGTTCATAAAATTGAAAATGATAGGCAGGCCGCCCTTGTAAGCGTCATCCCAAAGCAGTTTGTATTGATCCATAGTGGCAAAAGTAATACCTTCCCAAACAGGGCCGCAGCCCATAGATGCATCGCCAATGTTACAAACTACAATACCGGATTTCTGGTTCACTTTTTTGTATAGGGCCGCACCTACGGAAATATCGCCAGACCCGCCTACAATTGCATTGTTCGGGTAAACGCCAAATGGTGTAAAAAAGGCGTGCATTGACCCGCCCAAACCTTTATTAAAACCATTTTCGCGGGCAAATATTTCAGACAATGTTCCGTAAATTAGGAATTTTAAAGCAAGTTCTTTGGTGGTTCCTTTATGACCTTTTTCGACGACAGTAAGAGTTTTACCACCAAAATAACCTTTCATAATTTTCTTCAGGTTGGCATCTGATAACTGATGAATGGCAGAAAGCCCTTTAGCAAGGATTTCACCATGACTTCGGTGCGAACCGAAAATATAATCATCTACACTTAGGTTATAGGCCATACCTACAGCTGATGCTTCCTGCCCCATTGAAAGATGAGCAGGCCCCGGATGGTTGTACGCAATACCCAGATACTCATTTTTTATCTTAATTTCATTCAACATGTTTTCGAACTCACGGATAATCAACATATCCCGATAAATGCGAATGAAATCATCCGTTGAAAAGTTCTTCTTTTCTTCTTCAATGCTTTTACTATATTGGTTAACCGGAATGCTACCAAAAGTTAATTTTCCTGGTTTACGTACTTCTTGTGGATCGATAATTTGTGACTTAGGCATATTATTAAATTTATGGTTATAAATGAAATCCATTAATTTCAAAATTCCATCATTCCAAAATTCAAAGGTCTTTTTTTATGAAATTTTGTAATCTTGAAATCTTTGAATCAATGATTTTAAATTGATTCGTTAAAATTTTCTATTTGTGTTTTAATTTCTTTCAGGAACAGGGTTGCAGGCCCACCGTCAATAGCACGATGATCATAAGTTAACGACAGGCCAATTACCGGAATAAACCCGAATACTCCATTACCAAGATCGGCCGGGCGCATAATGATGGTATTTACTCCCAAAATGGCAACCTGCGGAAGGTTTATAATAGGCGTAAAGATTTCGACGCCATAATTTCCCAGGTTGGATACCGTAAATGAAGCGGCCGTACTGGCCAATAAGTCGGGATTGACTAAACCTTTATGACATTGGTCAGCTGTTTCGCGAAGCCTGTTTGACAGTCCGGTTAATGACAAGTCATCAGCATTTTGAACGGAAGGCACCATCAGCCCACGGGGTGTATCAACTGCGAAGCCGAGATGTACCTTTTTAAAGGTTTTAATACTGTCGCCCAGAAAATGACTGTTAGCTTCAGGAAATTTTTGAAGTGCACGGATTACGGCAAAGCAGACCATATCATTAAGGGTGATGTTTACTACACTTCCCTTATCCATATTGGCTTTGACCTTATTACGTAATACCTGTAATTTGCGGACATCAGCACTTAAATGATGGGTAAGCTGAGCAGAATTGCTTATAGATTCGTACATTGTTTTTGCAATAATCTTTCGGATATTCGAAAGATTCTTTACTTCGAAGTCATTACCAGAATATAGGTTACTTGCAGCGGGAGCGACGTAATCAGTAGTAGTAACAGTCTTTTGTGCAGATGCATTCTCTATGTCGCGGGCAATAATTCGTCCATTAGGGCCGCTACCTTTAAGAGACGATACATTAACCCCCAGTTTTTCCGCCATAACACGGGCTCGGGGGGAGACTTTTAGCTTGAAGTCAGAAGATTTGTCAAATGCCAGTTGGATTTGAGGCTCAACTGTTTTAACTGCCAACTGCTGACTGCCGACTGCTGACTGGGCAGCATTGATAGTTTTCGTTTTGGTACCCGGTCGGAATGCATCAGCAGACTCACCAGCTTTGCCAATGACAGCTACGTTAATTAATACAGGCACTTCATCGCCATTATTAAAAAAGACTTCAAGCAAAACACCATCTTCTGTTGCTTCAGCTTCAAACGATGCTTTGTCGGTTTCGTATGTGAAAAGGATATCGCCTTTTTTCACAATATCTCCTTTTTTCTTGACCCATTCTGTGATAATACAGGTTTCGACTGATTGCCCTTGTTTGGGCATAATCACTGGTACAGCCATAAATAATTGATTATTTTTTATTGTTTATTGATGCTTTTTATTTGTGTAAATGTTTACATGTTTGAGCGTTTGTTGAAATTTAAGGTGTTGTTAATGAATATTTTTTAAATCACTTGTAAATACATGTTATAAAATTTATTATATTTACGTCTTGAAACATTAAAATTTTGTACACTTTGCAAAGATAATACTTTAACTTGTAAATACAAGTTATCAGATTAATTATTTTCATTTTGAATTAAAATGGCAAAAAAAGATCATGATAAACGAAGCTAAAATACCACAATACAGAAGGTTATACGAGATTCTAAGAAAACAAATTGTGGAAGGAATATTTAAAGAAGGTGACTTGTTACCTTCAGAAAACGATTTATGTTCGCAACATAACATTACCCGTCCTACTATTCGACACGCACTCGATGCATTGCTAAACGAGGGGTTGATAAAAAAACATAAAGGCAAAGGAAGTATTGTTTCAAACCATCCCAAAGGGATTGGAATTTTATCCATCGCAGGAACCACTTCAGCCATAGGACGTAATAACCTGAGCACAAAAATTTTAGTAAAACCAAAAATTATTTCATGGCCACAGCCTTTTATGTTCCCGCTTTCAGAAACCGAGATGCAATCGGGTTGCATCTGCCTTGAAAGATTGCGATTGGTAGATGATATCCCTCTTTTCTATGATGTAAATTATATTCCAAATATCAATCTACCACGATTTATGTCTCGTAGTTTTGAGAATAAGTCATTATTCGACATACTTAGGAAATTTTATCAGGTTGAAATAAAGAGCGGTGAGCAAAAATTAAAAGCAATACCGGTAAATAAGCAAATAGGCCTTTATCTGAATGCACCTGAAGGGCATCCTGTATTGCACATGGAAAGAAAGATGAATACAAACAGACCAGGGTTTAATATATTTTCATCTATTGTGTGTAATACTTCGGAACATGCATTGTATGGGACGTTTTGAGAAAAAATTAGTTGTTTATTATTACCATAAACAAGTAGATACAATTTATTGATTTACAAATACTTCTTTCTCTGTAAAGGTTCCACTACCAGCTATCACCTGTCTTATGTTGTTTTTATCCACTAAAATGGGCTCGATAAGGTATGAAGGAACATTTATACTACCATTAAAAATTTCCTTACTGAATTTATCGGATTTTTTACCGGATGCTAACTGAAATGCAATCTCAGCAGCGGAGTATGCTTCAATTTTAAAAGATTTAAAAACAGTCATTGATTGCGTACCTTTTGCGACACGCTGAAAAGCTGATAATTCACCATCAAGTCCCGTGACAGGTATTTTTCCTGAAAGTCCATATTCTTCTAACGCTTTAATAACACCTGTTGCCATTCCATCATTAGAAGATAAAATTGCGTCCGGAAATATCCCAGATAGATTAATCGCTCTTTTCACTTCGTGGTAAGCTTCTTCTGCAGTCCAGTCAGCATATATATCATAAATTATTTTAATGCTGCCTTGTTTTATTAACGGATTTAATACCTGGTATTGTCCGTTTTTTATTAATACGGCATTTCTATCTGCCCTATCGCCTCCTATTAAAATATAATTACCTTGCGGAATGAGTTTTACAGTGTGTTGGGCAATCATAACACCACCTTTTTCATTATCGGCGCTTACAAAGTAATCCAGGTTACAGTTCTGTATCAGGCTTTCGTAAGCAATAACTTTTACATTTCGTTTGTTAGCCTCCCGCACAATGGCTGCCGATGTAGTTAAATTCACAGGAAAAATGACCAATACGTCAACACCTTTTTCAAGCATTTCAATGCTTTGTTGTATCTGCAGTTGATCATTTTCCTTGGCATCTGCAATCATTACTTCACCTCCTAGCTGGGTCATTTTTTCGGTAAAGTAATCTCTTTCTTTAATGCAACGTTCTATCACAAAGCCTCGGATCGAAAAACCTACTTTAACTTTGGTACCTTTTGAGGAACAAGAGTTTGATAATACCAAGACCGCAAGAAAAAGAATGCTATATGTGAATAATTTCATAGCAATTGTGCATTTAATAAAACTACAATTTTAATATGTTTTATGCATTTAGAATGAATATTTGAATTTACTACAAAATAATTTAATACCCAACAACAATGATAAATTATGGTCATTTTTAATAATTGCTACTATGTAGATATCATTAATATTTACGTTGGTTTTGTTGATTTTATAAAGTTTGTTACCTTACCGGATGTAATATTAATATTTCATGGCCAACCAGCGTAGAAAATTTCTGAAAAACTCATTATTATTGACAGGTGCAATCCTCATTGCACCCAAAGTTATAGGGATAAAAGAAAAGAGAAGTCATGCTAACCATAATACTGGTGCGGCAAAGCTTAAACTTTCCTTCAAACCTTATACTTTAGAACTCAAACATGTTTTCACCGTTGCATCCAATTCGCGTACTACAACTCCTGTAATGCTTACTGAAATTGAATTTGACGGTATGGTAGGTTATGGCGAAGCCTCTATGCCTCCTTATCTTGGTGAATCGCAAGAAACAGTAAGCCAGTTTCTTGCCAAAGTTAATTTATCAAAGTTTTCTGATCCTTTCGGTTTGGACGACATATTGCAATATATTGATGCGATTGATAGCAACAATACGGCTGCAAAAGCATCAGTAGATATCGCTTTGCACGACCTTGTAGGAAAGCTTCTCGGCAACCCATGGTATAGAATTTGGGGATACGATCCCCTAAAAACTCCCAATACATCCTTCACAATAGGCATTGATACACCTGAAGTAGTGAAGCAAAAGACTATAGAAGCCTTACCCTATAAAATTCTTAAGGTCAAACTGGGGAAAGGGAATGACAAGGAAATGATAGAATCGGTGCGTACCATAACCGATAAACCTTTGTACGTAGATATCAACCAGGGGTGGAAAGACAGGCAATATGCCCTTGATATGTCTTATTGGTTGAAGGAAAAAGGCGTGTTGTTTATTGAGCAACCCATGCCCAAAGAATCGGTTGATGATAATGCCTGGTTAACCGCTCACAGTCCTTTGCCCATTATTGCGGACGAGGCAATTCAACGATTGGCAGACCTGGTAAGGATGAGGGGTGCATACTCCGGTGTAAACATAAAACTTATGAAATGCACTGGCATGCGCGAAGCTCACAAAATGTTGGAATTTGCACGGGCATTCGCTATGAAGGTGATGATTGGCTGCATGACCGAAACTTCTTGTGCAGTCTCGGCTGCGGCACACCTTTCACCTGTTGCTGATTTTGCCGACCTCGATGGGCCATTGCTAATAAAAAACGATGTATTTGAAGGTATTAAAATTATTGATGGTAAGGTAACTTTATTCGACAGGCCAGGTATCGGCGTTGTGAAAATAAACCCATAGTTCAAAAAAGCAGAATATTTGGAAGGAGGTTTGATTATTAATACTTTTGTTACTTTTGAATGATAAGTATTTGTCAATATTGATGGAAAAGACTTTGAACTTTGAAAAATTAAATGGACTAATCCCGGCCATTATCCAGGATAATATCACACGTAAGGTATTAATGCTTGGTTTTATGAACCAGGAAGCGTATGAGAAAACAGTGCGGGAGAAAGTAGTAACCTTTTATAGCCGCACTAAAAATCGTTTATGGACAAAGGGGGAGGGGAGTGGTAATTTTCTCGATGTAGTCGAAATCATTCCGGATTGTGATAACGATACCGTATTAATTAAGGTTAAACCCCGTGGGCCCGTTTGCCATAAAGGGAGCCATACTTGTTTTAACGAAGGAAATGAGGATGTGTTAACTTTTATCAGGTATTTACAAGATTTGATATATCAACGCAAGGCTGAAATGCCCGAACATTCTTATACCACGAAACTCTTTCAGAAAGGCATTAACAAAATTGCCCAAAAAGTTGGCGAAGAGGCTGTAGAATTGGTCATTGAAGCCAAAGACTCAAACGATGACCTTTTTCTAAACGAAGCTGCCGACCTGATTTACCATTTCATGGTATTGTTGACAGCCAAAAACTATCGTATCGAAGATGTGATAAATATTCTAAAAACAAGGCATAAATAAGAACGTTTATGGGCAGAAAATTATTGATAACTATCGGGAGTTTTATTTTTATACCTTTTTTAGTTGCAGGACAGGTTACGGATAACAGTCAGTTTCCTTCTGGTTTAAAATGGAAACGAATACGTTCTGAACATTTTGATATCATTTTTCCCGAAGCAATCGTCAATGATGCACAGCGGGTTGCCAATACTCTTGAGCATGTTTACGGGCCATTGTCTTATTCATTACAGAAGCCGCCTAAACGATATCCACTCATCTTGTCAAATCAGAATGTTGAAGCAAATGGTTATGTAGCTTGGGCCCCTCGTAGAGCAGAATTTTATTCCACACCTCCACAAGGTTCTTTTTTAGGCACTGGCGATTGGTATAGCATGTTGGCAATTCACGAAGGCCGTCACATGGTACAGTACGACAAGTTTAATCATGGTTTACTTTTGATCCCATATATTTTGTTTGGCGAATTAGGAACGTCTGTTGCAACAGCATACTATTTTCCATTGTGGCTCTGGGAGGGAGATGCCGTAGCTACTGAAACAGCGCTTTCATCTGTAGGACGCGGAAGGCTTCCGGAGTTTGATCGGGATTTCCGTACAATCGTCCTATCCGATAAAAAGTATTCGTATTTTAAGGCATACAACCGTTCGTACAGAGATTATTTCCCCGATCATTATGTTCTTGGATATCACATGATCACGCATTTAAGGCGTCAGGGTGATGTAAATACGCTAAGTAATGTAATAAAGCGCACCACAAGGTCATTTTTTATACCTTATCCCTTAAACAGGGGTTTACGCAGAGAAACTCATGGCAGGACAAGACATTTGTATAATAATACCGTGTTGGAGCTTGATTCCTTATGGAGTAAACAAATTGCAGGATTACCCTTCACAAATTATGTAGAGTGGGATACTAAAAAGAAACGTTGTTGGACAAATTATAATTATCCGCAATATATATCCGATAATTCCATAGTTGCTCAAAAATATGGGCTCGATCATACTTTAACCCTCGTTAAACTTAATAAGGATGGAAAAGAAGAAAGGCTTCTGCAATTTGCACCAACCGAGCAGATACGCGTACCTTATGCAAATGGCCGCATGGTTTGGAGTGAAACGGTACCTTCTGTTCGATGGGGCAACCGTAATTATTCAGTAATAAAAGTATACGATATAAACAGTGGCTATCAGAAGCGGATTACCTCAAAGAGCAAGCTATTTGCTCCCTCAATTAGTAATGACGGAAAAAAAATTACAGCTGTTGAATTTAGCCCGGAACGAAAGAGTTCGTTAGTAATACTAGATGCCGCAACTGGTGATGAATTAACAAGAATTTCTAATCCGGAAAACCGCTTCATATCAACACCATCATGGTCTCTTAGTGGTAAAGAAGTGTTGTTTATATCTCAGAAATCAAATCATAAATATCTAACTATACAGAATTTAGAAAGTGGCGCGGTGAAGGATATCGGGTTTGGTAACGAAAATATTACCAATCCTGTATTTTATGATAAATATATTTTATATAATTCGCCATACTCAGCAATTGATAATATATATGCGATAGACACTGCGACACTGGAACGTTTTCAAATTACTTCCGATAAATTTGGGGCGTACCATCCTTCGGTTTCGCCCGATGGTAAAAAAATGTCTTATGCTACTTATACTGTTGATGGTTTTAATGTGGCAGAGACTGATTTAAACCCTGAAAAATGGAAGAAAATTAGTTCAATAGAAGTTCGCGACATTGGTTACTACAAGCCTTTGGTAACACAAGAGCAAGCTGGAGATGTGATATCAGATATACCCGACAATAAATACAAAGTTGATCATTATCCATTGTTCTACAATTTTAAGCCGCATAGCTGGGTGTTGTTACCTTTACCACCAACTATTCAGTTAGCTGCTTATTCGAATGATTTGCTTAACAATACTTCATTTGATGTAGGTGGACAGTTTAATGCCAACGAATTCACTTACAGCATTGGCGGCTCAGTGAGTTATTCAGGATTGTTTCCTATCTTTAATATGGGCATCAATTATACCACAAGATCAGATTCATCAACGGTTTATCAATATAAAGATACCTGGGAAGAGAAGACAGCTAATTTTGGGGTTACTATTCCTTTTGATTTTTCAAGAGGGGTGTATTCCAGAAGATTAGAATTAGGCGCTAACCTTCAGTTTAAACAAGTTATTGGGAAAGATATTATTTTTAATACTGAAGGCGATGTGAATGATGGTTATATGTTACCATTGAATTATCATTTTTCTTTTTTAAATGAAAAAACGGGATCTGTAAGGGATTTTAATCCTCCATTTGCCCAGCAACTGAATATAGACTATACATATACCCCTTTCGTAGGCGATTATACGGGAGAGTTTTTATCGGCACGCGCTGCTTTTTTTCTACCTGGTTTTTTCAGGCATCACAGCATACGTATTTGCGGCAATTACGAGCGTCAACAGTTGGATAGCTATATATTCCCCAGTAATTTTCTCTTCCCCAGGGGATATACAGCTTATGCTTTTCCAACATTCGTAATGGGTTCAGTGGATTATAGTTTCCCAATGTTTTATCCCGACTGGTCATTAAGACATTGGCTGTATATCAAACGGTTTATAGGTAACCTCTATTACGATTACGGACAAGGACTATACAAAGACCATTGGTATTCATACAGGTCAACAGGCGCTGTTATAGCTATGAACTTTATCCCTTTTTCGTTACCTCCCAATGTTGAATTGGAAATTGGCGTTCGTTTTTCATATCTTTTTGATAACAATATTCATGATCAAAATTATAGCATTGATCCGGTATTGAGTATTTATTTCTGATTAATAAAAGATAATATTATAGGGAATCATGTTTGCATAGATTGCATTGCAACCATTCTGGCATAAACGCTATTTTTTAAAAGCAAATCGGCATGGCTACCTGTTTCAACAATTCTCCCTTTGTTCAATATAACAATTCGTGTAGATTTTCTGATTGTAGAGAGCCTATGGGCAACAATAAAAGTTGTCCTGCCTTTTATCATTTCAGCAATGGAATCCTGGATGTATTTTTCCGATTCCACATCGAGAGCTGACGTAGCTTCATCAAATATAATAACCCTGGGATCACGGATAAGTGCCCTTGCAATAGCAATCCTTTGCTTTTGTCCACCTGAAAGTTTATCACCGTGCTCTCCAATTAATGTATCCAATCCATCCGGCAATTTTTCAATCAAATCGTCAAGCCTGGCCATGCGAATAACTTCAAGTAATTTTTCTTCGGGAACATCAGCATGCTCAAATCCGTAAAGAATATTTTCACGCACAGAACCTGAAAAAAGTACAATGTTCTGAGGAACTACAGCAAGATATTTTCGGAATGTCCTTAAATCTATTTCCTGCATATCGGTATCGTCAAGCAAAATTTTGCCGTTTGTAGGTCTCCTGTAACCGATAATCAGGTTCATCAGCGTTGATTTGCCTGAACCCGACTCCCCAATAACAGCTATACTTTCGCCAGGTTGGATTTCCAACGAGAAATCTGTCAATGCATAATTATCTTTATTATATTGGAAGCTTAAATTTTCAAAACGAAACTGGCCTTTTACACTTTTTAGTTTCATTTTTCCTTCGTTAAGTTCAATATCCGGACATTCTAGAATTTCGCCCAGGGAATTAATTGAATCCAGTCCCCTGTTGATTTCAGGAGAAATAGTAATGATAGCATTCACGGAATTCACAATCATTGAAAAGAATCCCTGGAACATTACCACGCTTCCGACTTCTATGCGTCCTTTATAAGCCATATATGCAGTTACAAGAAGGCAGATAAACTGATATGTCTGAAAGCTTACCCAGGAAGAAGCGCCAAAAATAGCATTCAAAACATCTAATTTTATTCCTTTCTCTTTCACTTTTTGCAATTGCTTTCCCATTTGCCTCATTTCAGTTTCTTCCACTGCATGTGCACGGGCAATGGGTATCATTTGTACCATCTCACTGACGCGGGCAGACATGGATTCCAGTTGTATCCTATATTCCTTATTAGTTTTAGCCATCTTTCCCTGGAAAAATTTTGAAATAATAATTGCCATTGGGATGGTGAACAGGAAAAACAAGGCAACCAACCAATCATAGAATATAGAAGCAACCAGCGCAAATGTGACATTAAGAATTCCTATAAATACAACATTGGCCAGTTGTCTGGAAAGTATTTCAACCGATTCTGCATCCCTCAATACTTTAGTTTGCAGCCTTCCCGATTCGAAATTGTCGTGAAATGAAATGGACAACTCTTGCATTTGATTTATTAACGCGTACCTCAGGTTATGTTCGACGGATCTGTTAGCCTTGCTTAAAAACCTGATAAACATTGTATGTGTAAAGATATTTTGCGCAAGCAAAACCATAATAAACAATGAATTCAACAAGATACTGTTCAATGTATTCGGACCGTGTGAAATAACCGCATTAATAACATTACCTATAATTACTGGAAGAAAAAGGGCAGGGGAATGCTTTACAGTAAGAACAATCAGGGCTAAAGCAACATTCTTTTTTTCAGGTTTGAAAATCCTGAGAAGGGTACGAAAAGGCTTTGACCTGCGAAAGTTTAGTTCTGGTGCAGATGTTTGTTTTTCTTCTGCCATGATTTTATACTGCTAAAATGCAAAAGTAATTTTTAATAACAAATAAAAATTTATTGTGCTTAACAATCGGCATTGCGTTCTAAGTCAATCTATTCGCGTTAAAGTTTCGTTGTAATCAGGATTTTTGTATGAGGCAAATTGCTCGTCAAAGCGTTCAACCAGTTCTGATATTTTCTTATATGCCGCTTCTTTATTTATCATTTTCTACTTGGCAAAATAATTTTACTAAAATACAATTTTTAAATACGAATCCGCCTAAAAGAGGGTGGGAGAATTGGCTCTTTTATTCTATAATTTTATAAATAATATTACAAAAAAATCAACAAAACTTCAAATTAATGTAAATGACATAATTCATCAGTTCTATTTGATAAGCATCATAATTTTTACCTGATATATACTTTGAATATAGCGAGCTTTTTATATAAATTGCGGATCATTCTAATTGCCATCTATGATTAAGAAAATTTTATTTTGTATTTCGCTTTCTGTCAATGCTGTTTTGGCACAAAAGCCTCAGGACTTATTAATTCCGGCGCCTAAGGAATATAACTCTAATAATTCACGTTTTATTGTTTCCACTGCTTTCGCCATTGTTGTTAAAGGCAATCCCAATGAACGGATATATGCAGCGGCTACACGAATGTTGCAACGTTTAAAAGGGCGCACGGGTTTATTTATTGCTCAGTCATCAGTAACGCGAATGAATACCGATAGTACAATGGTTATTGAAGTGAAGCGGCCCGGGGCTAACCGTCTTTTTGAAGATGAATCGTACCAGTTAAACGTCATGTCGACTCATATTCTACTCAAATCAGAGACAGATATTGGAGCCATTCATGGGCTGGAGACATTACTTCAATTATTACAAAGCGATAACAATGGCTATTATTTTCCAGGTTGTTTAATCAATGATGCACCCCGGTTCTTCTGGCGCGGACTGCTTATTGACGTGGGGAGACATTTTATGCCGGTTGATGTAATCAAACATAATATAGATGCAATGGCGGCCGTGAAAATGAATGTTCTTCACCTTCACCTTACCGAAGACCAAGGCTTTCGTATTGAATGCAAAACATTTCCTAAACTTCATCAATTGGGATCGGACGGGCAATTTTTCACCCAGGAGCAGATCAGAGAAATTATCACCTATGCCGATGATCGTGGTATTCGTGTAATTCCGGAGTTTGATATTCCCGGACATACTACCAGTTGGTTCGTAGGCTATCCTGAACTGGCCAGTGGCACTGGCCCTTATGACATTGAGCATAGATATGGGATGTTTGTTCCAACCATGAATCCTATCAAAGAAGAAACATATCAATTTCTGGATTCTTTTTTTAAAGAAATGACAGGGTTATTTCCTGATGAATATGTCCATATTGGAGGTGATGAAAATAACGGTAAAGAGTGGGATGACAACACATCAATTCAGGCTTTTAAGAAAGCTAATAATTTACCCGATAACCCTGCGCTGCAGGCTTATTTCAATAAACGGGTGTTAGAAATATTGACAAAGTATGGAAAGAAAATGATAGGATGGGATGAAATAATACAGCCTGACCTGCCAAAAAATATTGTTATCCAGAGTTGGCGGGGAAAACAGGGGTTAATCGATGCGGCTCAGAACGGTTTTCAGGTAATTCTTTCAAATGGTTATTATATAGACCTGGTGCAACCTGCAGAGTTCCATTACCTGAACGATCCGTTACCTGCTGCTATTCCCCTTAGCGATGAACAAAAAAAATTGGTTATTGGAGGTGAAGCTACCATGTGGAGTGAACTAGTTACCTGGGAAACAATTGATTCACGCATTTGGCCGCGAACTGCAGCAATTGCCGAGCGTTTATGGTCACCAGCAACAGTAGCTGATGTTCATGTGATGTACGACAAACTAGACAAAATTTCTATTGAGCTTGAAGAATTAGGTTTAACCCATGAGAAAAATTATGAGATGATGCTGCGTCGCCTGGTTGGAAATAATGACATTAAAGCCTTGAAAACCTTTGTTGATGTGATAGAACCTATCAAAAATTATCACAGGGTTAGCACAAAAGAGGTTCATTACCTCACGGATTCGCCTTATGCGCGTATAGCAGACGCCGCCCGTCCGGAATCAAGAATTGCCAGGCATTTTAATGACTTAGTTGGTCAATTTCTGGTAAACCGTAACGATAAAGCGATGGCCGAAGCAATAAGGCATTATCTGAAACTTTGGGCTTCCAACCATAGTAATTTGGTAAAAATAATTCAGAAAACGCCTGTTTTAAAAGAAGTCGAAACTTTATCTGCCGACCTTGCAGTAATTTCTAAAATTGGGCTTGAAGCTATAATATTTCTTGAAGGGGACCAAAAAGCTCAAAAATCGTGGTACGATAGCAGTATGCATAAGATTCAGCTTGCTTCAAAGCCCAGGGGACAAACTGAAATAGCCATGATTAAAGGCATACAAAAACTTTTGGATAACGTAAAATATTGAAGTTCCTAAATTGTTGTAAATCACTAAAATTTTTAAAATACCGACTTTTGTCTGTTATATTTATTTATTTTTTTACTTTGTTTTTTTTGGTGTTTACTGCGCTTATTGTATTCGACTTCTTTAAACTTTTTGGCATTCCTTGGCATTTCTGATTTTCTTGGCATCATCAGGGCGCGTCGTTCGGCAACTTCACGCTGTGAGCCACAACCAATCAAAATTGTTACAATCAATACACAATTCAAAAGAAAATTTTTTCTCATAACCATAATTAAGTTCTGAAGTTATTACGGATAAATCAATAATTTGATTCATTGTTAGATGAAATATTGATGACTAATGATTTTTTATTGATAAACTTAGTTATTTTTTAGTTTAAAGTAATGTGATTAATTAATTAGATTAAAGAAATAAATGAAAAATATACAATTTTTCTTTAATTAATTTATAATTTGCGTTCGTTTCATATAGCTTATGAAAATCATTTCTGCTGACGAACTACTAACAATGATCAAGGCTAGTGACAAGATGGCTTTTGATCATGTGTTCAGGATATATTATCGTAAGTTATGTAAATATGCTTTTCATATTACCAATGACATTAACACCGCGGAAGATATTGTTCAGGACATCTTTTTTTATTTATGGACGAATCATAAACTGACGGATAAAATTAATTCTTTGGATGCCTATTTACGCACTGCTGTTTACAATCGGTCAGTAACCTATTTAAAGGAAGCAAGGAAAAAAAGGGATAATCTTCTGTCTCCCAATCAATACCTCGACTTGGAAAACCTTCATTTAGAGATTCTTCAATACAGAAGGGATATGGTTACGGAAAAGGAGCTAGTAGTTACCATTGCCAGGGCCATAGAGTCTCTATCCGAACAATGCCGAATTGTATTTAAATTAAGCCGGAACTTTGGCATGAAAAATTCAGACATCGCTGAACACCTTGAAATTTCAATTAAAGCAGTAGAAAAAAACATCACTAAAGCACTAAGGCACCTAAGACTCGAATTGAAAGACTTTATGCACTAATTACTTACTTATGTTTGTTAATAAAATATTAATAAAAAATTGATTTGAGAGGTAGGGTTACCGGTAATTTTTAAGTCACTATTTTAGATTATATAATATTTTATGGATTCATTTGAACATTTTACAGGGATAATACACAGATATCTTGAAGGTACGGCTGAAAGAGAAGAGTTAATTTCTTTATTGGAATGGCTTAAAAAAAAATCGGAGAACATTACTTATTTTAACCAATTATGCAATATTTGGGAAAAAAGTTCAGAGACCATTGGCAACAAACTAGGTACTGAAATAGCGCTTTTAAAGTTGAACAAAAGGATAAAAGAATACGAGAATTCAGCAAAATCGGAAACTATTTACCTTAACAGGTCAGAAGCAGGGATGTGGCGGTTACGTTTTGTTGCAGCTGTATTTATTGGAATTATTACGTGTTCAATATTAACTTATTATGTTTTCAGGGGTCATTCGGCAATTAAAAATCTTCACATTAGTTATGTTGAAGCCATAGTTCCTCCTTCGCAGAAAAGTCAGCTCATCCTTTCCGATGGCACTAAAGTTTGGCTGAATTCAGGTACCAAATTTAAATATTCTACTAATTACGGTTTACAGACCAGGGAGGTTTACCTTGAAGGCGAGGCTTATTTTCAGGTAGCAAAAAACCCGGCAAAACCTTTCCTGGTTCATGCTTCATCTATTATAGTCAAAGCATTGGGCACCAGTTTTAACGTAAAATGTTATGCCAGTGATAAAACTATCGAAACTACATTAGTCGAAGGACGCATACAGGTTGTTAAATCGGGGCAAGGCTCAGTAAAGACCGAACCATTATTACTGAATCCAAACGAGAAAGCAGTTTTTATTAAGAATAGCCAGGAAATTTTTATTACGAGATACGAGAGTATTAAGACTTTAGAAAAGGTGAAGGGTAAATCACCTGTTGCCAAAGTAATTGTTTCAAAAACAGTACAATCAGATATATCATGGATTGAGCAACAACTGGTATTCGAAAACGAAACCCTTGATGATTTGGCCAAACGTCTGGAACGTTGGTATAACATCAATATTAAGATAACAGACGATAAACTGAAAGCTAACCGCTATACAGGGAAGTTTGTTAATAACGAATCCATTGAGCAGGTATTAAAAATTATTGCCATAACAACACCAATTCATTATTCTATAAAAGATGACAATATTATTATAGATACAAAACAAAAATAGAATTAAAACATAGATTATTAACTTAAACTAATTGCCTATGACTTAAACTGGGAACTACTACCCTCAAAAAAATCGGGAAATGTGCCAACATTCCCCGATCAAGAAAAAACACCTGTTATTAAGAATTAGAAATAATTCGGATTAACAGATATTTACTAACTAAAAACTATACAAAACTATGAGAAAAAAAACTAATTGTGGCATTTTTCGACTAAAATGCCCCCAAAAAATTCTACGAATTATGAAACTAACTACTTTTTTCATTTTGCTAACGACTTTGCAATTGTCGGCCAGCATGTATTCTCAGAATGCCAGGGTTTCACTTAACATTAACAATGGAACCCTGACCGACTTGTTCAAAGAAATTGAAATTCAAAGTGAGTATAAGGTCTTTTACAAAGTAAATCAGCTTGATTTACAAGCCAGATTAACTTATTCTGGTGAAAACATGCTTGTTGGCGACGTACTAAGTAAAGTGCTTCCCGAAAACGGCGCAACATTTGATGTAGTTGGCAAAGTAATAGTCATTACGCCGGTAACTGCTGTGCAAGCTCATACGGTTACTGGAGTGGTTACAGACGCAAACGGTCAGCCATTAGTCGGTGTTAACGTTGTAGTAAAAGGCACTACACGAGGTGTAATAACCGATGCTAAAGGAAAATATTCCATTGAAGTTCCTGATGCCAATGCTGTGTTGCAGTTTTCCTTTATTGGTTACCTCTCTGGAGAACAGGTTGTAGGTAATCAGGAGTCGATAAATATTTCATTGAGTGAAGATATTAAAAAGTTGGAGGAAGTTATAGTAGTTGGTTACGGTACTCAGAAGAAGAGCGACGTAACCGGCGCTGTTATTTCAGTTACCAGTAAAGACATTGCTTCAAGTCCGGTTAACAATGCTTTTGAAGCCATGCAAGGAAAAGCTGCCGGTGTAGATATCACAACTACCTTACGTCCAGGTACAATTGGTACAATCGCCATTCGTGGTGTCCGCTCATTGACAGGAGGTAATGATCCGCTCTATGTAGTCGATGGTGTTCCTTTGATGTCTTTAAGTGGTATTGAAACATTGAACCCACAGGATATTGAATCAATCGACATTTTAAAAGATGCTTCTGCAACAGCTATCTACGGTTCCCGTGGTGCAAACGGTGTTATATTGGTTACGACAAAACGTGGCTCAAGCGGCAAACTTACATTGAATTATTCAGGATCGGTCACTTCCACATCAATGGTTTGGCGCACCAGGTACATGAATTCAAAAGAATTTATCGATTTCGTTCGTTGGGGATCATACAACCAAAGTCCTACCGGGTTTACCCGGGGAGACGACCCTAGTTTGGCAAATGATGCGAAGATTACACTTTTCAACGCAGATCCAACTGCCTGGGCTAATATTCAAAAAGGTTGGGCGAGCGGAACCTGGGATCCTTCACAACTCGAATCTTATGATTGGATGGGTGAAGTAACACAACCAAATTTTACGCATGAACATACTTTGAGTGCAAGCGGTGGCACAGAAAAAATGAAAGCGTATGCTTCCCTTGGCTACCTGAATAATCAAGGCACAACAAAAGGTCAGGCATACAAACGCTATACCCTAAGGACCAATGTTGATGTTACTCCAAAAAAATGGTTTCAAATGGGAACAACCTTGAACGCTTCCTGGGAGAATCAGGATTATGGTCAGGGAACGGCAGGTAGTTCAATGGCAGCTGGCAGCAGTCTTATTGCCTCAGCGGCGAAAGTTTATCCTTATGCACTGCCTTATGATGCACAAGGTAATCTTATTCCATTTCCCGGCGGGCAATCTCGCGTTGCAAATATAGTAAATGAGTGGGAATATTCTACCGATCAGCGTCAAACAATGCGTATCATGGGAACATTGTTCGCAGAGGTTAAACTTTTCGACGGTTTGAAGTATCATATCAATTTTGGCCCAGATTATCGAAATTACCGGGATGGTATATATAATGATGGAAAATCAGTTACCAGAGGTGGTTCTTCTTATGCAAGTTATGGTGGCAATAGCGACTTCTCATGGACCCTTGACAACCTTCTCTATTACGACAAAACCTTGGGAGTTCACAAATTTGGTGTAACGTTACTTCAAACAGCATCGAGTTGGAAACAGGAACGCTATGCTATGAATGCCCAAGGTATCGCTCTTGCAAGCCAGCAGTGGTATGCAATGGGAACAGTATCAGCATTGGATAGTTGGAACTCTGGTTTAACCGAACGTCAATTGTCTTCTTACATGGGACGTTTAAACTATAGTTTCGCCGACAAGTACCTGCTTACAGTATCCGGTCGTTGGGATGGCGCTTCTGTGTTGGCAGAAGGCCATAAGTGGGCGTTTTTCCCTAGTGTCGCTTTGGGATGGCGTATGGACCAGGAAGGTTTCTTGAAGGATATCGATTGGCTCAGTCAGATGAAATTGCGTTTGGGCTATGGTGCAACAGGTAATGCAGCAGTACAACCATACAGTACCAAGGGCGGAATCATTTTAAATCAAACACCGTTTGGTAGTAGCATAGTTAATGGCTATACAACTGGCGACACTGTGTCAAATCCTCTATTAGGGTGGGAAAGAACAACTCAATACAATTTGGGTATTGACTTCTCAATATTCAAAGGTCGTGTAAATGGTGTAGTTGATCTTTATGTTTCGAATACAACCGATCTTTTGATGACGATGCTTCTTCCTAGTGTATCGGGGTATAAAGCAACTATTGCCAATGTTGGTAAGACCAGGAATAAAGGTATCGACATTACTCTTAATACCATTAATGTTAAAATAAAAGACTTCGTTTGGGACTCAAGAATTAGCGCCGCATGGCAGAAGGACGAGATTGTATCGTTGATGAATGGTAAAGAAGATATGATTGGCAGTGGCCCCGATGGTGGTTTTTTCATTGGGAAATCAATAAGGTCAATTTATGATTACCAAAGATTGGGCTTGTGGCAGGATACGCCTGAAGACCAGGCAGAAATGGCAAAATTCAATGCCAATGGCCAAAAATTTCAACCCGGCATGATTAAGGTGAAAGACCAGAATGGTGACTATAAGATTGATGCTAATAATGACAAGGTTGTTTTAGGCAACATACGCCCTCGTTGGACCGTTGGACTTAATAATAATTTCACCTACAAAAATTGGCAACTTTCGGTATTCGTTACTGGCCGTTTGAAATATAGTGTAAACGTGGGTGAAAGTTTAACCGGTATGTATGGGGACCAACGCGTACTTGATTATTGGACACCAAACAATACGGGTGCAGAATACCAGAAACCATTCAGAAATGAAGCAGCTGGTGATACATACTCCGGCACTTACTATAAAGATGACTCATACCTGAAGATACGTAGTATTTCTCTGGGATACGATTTACCAAAAAACATTGTCACAAAATTAAAGATTAATAATCTTAAATTAAGTGTTCAATCAACAAATCCGGGAATGCTATGGTCTAATAATAAATTTAGAGATGCAGAATACGGAAGTATTTACTACAACCGTGGTTTGGTATTCAGAGTAGATGTTGGATTCTAAATCAATATGATCTAAATTATAAATTCCATAAATTGTAAATATTCAAGATATGAATAAGTATAAAAAAATAATAATAGCACTATCAGCAGTTGCACTAACTGTTATAGGCACAACTTCTTGCAAGAAAAGCTTTCTTGATGAAGAACTGAAAACACAAAGAAATTACGATTATTATTCTACCGCAGATGGCATTAATGCTGCAGTTATAGCTTTGTATAATTATTACAGATATCCATTCCTTTTTGAACAAGGGTATTCTACAACTAACTATGGCGTTGATGAATTTACTGTAGGAGGCGATAATAGCAACCACGACTGGAATGATTATACTGCAAATTTAAGTTCGGCTGTTGTAATTATAAATATCAATACTACTTTAACTTCTGCTATTTGGGACAATATGTACAAAGCCATTAGTATTGCGAATATTGTACTGGCCAACGCTGATGCAGTAGTAACAGATCCCGCAGCGAATACATTATGCAAGGCAGAAGCTTCGTTTGCCCGCGCATTTAGTTATTTCAAACTCGTTCAACAATATGGCGGCGTTGTTTTGAAGCTAAAACCAACAGTCGGTGTTGAGAGATTTTTTGTTCGCTCATCGAAAGAGGAGTGCGTAAATCAGATTATTGCTGACTTTAGGGCTGCTTATGCAGGTCTGCCTGCAGCTGAATCAAAAAAAGGTAAGCTTTACAAAGATGCTGCTGCCCATTTCCTTGCAAAGGCCCTCTTATATCGTGCCTCAGAAATCAATAATGATTGGAACTCTTCATACAAAACTGCGGACATAGCAGAATGTATCACGCTTGCCGACGAAGTTATCGGGCACCATACTTTAGCGCCCAATTTTCGTGATATATTTGCTTTTACCGGACCTGATGGTCCAAATGAAAGTCTTTCTGAAATTATATTTGCAGCGCAGTTTTCAAGCGTGAATACAGCTGTTGAAGGTAACAATATGAACGTGTATTTTATTTCTCAGTATAATAACCTGACTGGTTTTACCCGTGATATCGCTGGTGGCCGTGAATACCAACGTTTGAGACCGTCAGATTATATGTACGATGTTTTTGATCTTCAGAACGACTCTCGTTTTTGGAAATCGTTTAGAACGAAACAAAATCTGAACAATTATGCAACTGCCACCCAACTTAGTGGAACGGATTCTGTTACTATGACACCATATTCTTACGCTCGCGGTGATTTGGGCCTTATCTATCTTATCAACGCGAAGTCAGATACTCGTTTCGATAAGAGTAGAAAAAACATAAAAAATCATACCGGTGTATTCTATTTAAATACGTTCACCGGAAAACCTACTCCTCACGCATATTGTCGTTACTTCTCAGATGGTTCTGATCAATTGCGTGCCCCAGCAAATAACAACAGGTTCCCGTCACTTAACAAATATTTAGACGGTGCCCGTCCAAACCACAACTACACGAATGGTTCCCGCGATGGTATTTTGGCTCGCGTTGCTGAAACTTATTTGATAAAGGCCGAAGCATTGATCCGTCAAACGAAATATGCCGAAGCAATTGCTGTAATTAATATTGTCCGTGCCCGCGCAGCTTTCAAAAATGGTGAAGACCGTGCTGCCTACACCGATGGAGGCGCAGCTTACCTAACTAATACTGTTGGCCAAGCATCATACCCTAATGTTGGAAGTGTTGTTAACGGTATTTTAGTTAACTCTTTTTCAAATTCAAACTCTTACTACGAATCAAACAATATTGCGAATACTACCGTAGCAACTGACTTGACGGCTACAAGCCCCTCTTCTCTGCCGGCAGTTGACGAAGCAATCATTGCAAAATTAGGTTACGCATCTGATTATGACCGAATGTTGTGTTTCTTGCTTAATGAGCGTTCACGTGAGTTAGCAGGAGAATTTTATCGTTGGGAAGATTTGGCACGTACTAAAACGTTGATTGATCGTGCTAAAGCATTCAACCCTGAGGCAGCTCCTAATATTCTTGAAAAACATTATTTGCGTCCTTTACCCCAGACTTACCTGGATGCTATTTTTACTGCTGATGGAAAGGCTTTAACAGCAGAAGAGAAAGCGGCTATGCAAAATCCCGGGTATTAGAATCCGGCTGTTCAAAAAAATGGAGGTACCAAGTATCTCCATTTTTTTTGTTTTAGATCATTAGTAACCAACAAAACATTTAAATCAACTACCTTGACAAAAACAATTTTTGTAACTATTCGGATTGTTTAAGATCAGGTTAATTGTATTTCAATACCTTTATTGATTATTTCATTAATAAAGGGGTCACTTTGTTTAAAATGCTCATTTGAAATAGTTTTCGCTTCTATCATTGAATATTCTTTTTTAATATTAATCTTTGAAAATAGTTTTCTATCATAAAATCCGAATCCGGTAAATTCATCAGCTACTAAAGCAACATCAATATCTGACCATTCGTGCTGCCGGTTTTGAGCATATGAACCAAATAATATAACCTTCTTAAGGTTTATACCAGAACCTCTGAGTTCCTGAACAAAGTCAGTTACAATTTTTATGACAGATTCGTTAGTAAGCATGATCTGATTTTTTCAACTCTTGATAATTGTTCTTTAGTAAATTCAAAATTACAAATTTTATAAATATTCATAGTATAATCAGGGTATCTGCCTTCTAATTGAAAATCGTTAAACTCCTCAAGAAATTGCAAGTCCTCTTCTGAAATAGAAAGTTTTGTAGTAGTAATTATTCTTATCAGATTATGTAATCGTGGTGGATAATCATCTGAATTATCTTTAACCCAATGTGCTTTACATAATTTTTCCAAAACAAGATGTGCAAAAAACAGACAATGTAAATACTTTTGACTATTGAAAAGATCCTGCACAACCTCCCAGTCTTTTTCAGCCGAAACTTTCCAGTAATTAATGTGTTCTTGTTTTGTCAAGCAGATAGAAATTTAATCAGAGATAATGCCATTTATTTTTGTATTATCCAAATATACTATATTTTTTACTTAGTGGTTTATCATCAAAAGGTTTTCTCGCAAAGTCTGGTTCATTTGGATTTAAGTGAGCAACCAAAAAGGAATATATATAGTAAAAATCATTACTGATGCTGCAACTTATAGTTCTAAAATAGTTATTGAATAAAAAATTGATTAATAGGCGGTGTCACGGTTCAAAACTTTGCCAGCGCTATAGTAAACAAAAAAGGAGCACGAGGCTCCTTTTTTGTTTATTGTAATTGTTATTCTCCTATGGTTGAACTTTAACGTCAATTGTAATTGAACCGCTTGTTCCTGCAACTAAGACAGTTACTTTAAAAATACCCACTTTGCCAGCGGCATTTTTAAATGCATAGGTACTACTTTGCGCAACAACTATACTGGTGGCTGCTCCACTTGTAAAGTCAATAGCAACAAGGTCAGCATTAGTCACAGCTGATATATCCAGACTGCTCGCCTTGTATTTGGTCTCGGTAGCATTAGAAAAAGCTGGAAAACCTAAGGATTCGCGCACAGAAGCAGACATTACAGTAGAACTACTATTATTAATGCCGTAAGTTATATCAACTTTAGGTCTATTTGCCGTAGTCAATTGCGAAGTAAGTAAAACATCACCTGTTTCACTAACAAAGAAACTTCCAGCGGCATTATTTTGCGCTCCTAATAATTTTGCTGTATAGGAATTAAGTTGAACCGCAGCCGTTACTGTAATTACAATAGACTTACGTCCTAATTCGACTTTATCTTTATCATAAACAACAAAATCGTAGGTATAAGTACCAGCAGTTAAAGGAGCTGTAATCGTTACTTCAGCAATATAAGTTGATTTTGACGCGCTAGGTATTTCTTTCTGGCTCCAAACATCATAAGCGCTACCATCTTTTAAAATGGAAAAATAAGCCATATTGGTTGAAGAGGTTACTGTCCACTTAACTTTGAATGTCGATCCTGAAGTAACCGTTGCATCTGCTGCTGTATAACCAGTATCTCCGGCAAAACTAATACTAGTATCATTAGTTGTATCCTTAGTACAACTGCTAACTAAACCAGCCAAAACAACAAATACACTAAATAATAATAAATTTACTTTCTTCATAATTAATTATTTAAGTTAAACATACATGAATAATTTTCTTGTTTTGTTGAACAGGAATACATGATAACAATAATTATACCTGTTTTATTATATGGAAACCGAAGTTACGAAAAAAATCAATACACGCATTGTATATTTTTGGAAAGAGAAATTACAGGCTGTTAATATTGGTCTCTATTATAGACATATATGGTTGGTATATAAATTAAAAACCAATTATGTTTAAGCATTTTGCATTGTTTTGCATTGGTTCTAAGGATTATAGAAGTCATGAAATCCTTTTTTAATAAGGCCAACCCTTAATTTTTTATCTCCTGTCCATAATGGAATTTTCAAATCTATTGCTAATGCAACAAATGGGGTATCCTTTATATCAATGTCTTTACATAGATCATAAGCTTTTTGCCTACTTTCAAGTCCTATATAATCAATTGGAACAAATTTAATCTGTTCAATTAATCCATTGAAATAAAGGTAAAATTCAGAATCAGTAAGTTTTGAATTCTTTAAAATTTTATCCTTATGCTTGTAAATCTCAGTGATCAAATAATTTGGCGAATAGAATGATATATTGTCTTCAAGTAGTATGTCTCTGATTTGAGATGCCTTTGAAATTAATGCAGCGAAAATCAGATTGGTATCAATAACTACGGCATTTGAAATCATTTTTTAACACCCTTTAAGAAATTCTCGCCATTCATATCCCACCAATCTTGATTTATTTTCTCTGCAATTCCAATAATGCTTGAATTGAATTCTGATTTTTGAGCTAAAGCTTCTATTTGAAGCCTTTTAACGAGTGATAATAAGTAATTTTCATCAAACCCTTTTTTATTAAGCTTCAAAATCATTTGGTTACCTTTATTTTCAATTATCAAGTTGTTCATAATTTATGTTTTTACAAATTTAACAAAAAATAAGATCATTCTTGTCATGTCTTTGTTAATCTTAATGTTTTGCATTATAATATGCTATTTTATTAAAACTATAAAACTGAATTTGTTAATTTCTTCCCGCAAAACTCAGTCAACACCCCAAATGTCGCTTTTGGGTGCAGGAAACCGATTTGCAAACCCTCTGCCCCTTTGCGCGATGTTTTGTCTATCAGTGTAATACCTTTGCTTTCCGCTTCACTTAGCGCAGCATCCACATCGTCGAATGCAAATGCAATATGATGGACGCCCTGGCCCCTTTTTTCAATAAATTTACCAATAGGCCCCTCGGGATCGGTAGATTCGAGTAGTTCAATTTTGGTTTGGCCCACCATAAAAAAAGCAGTCTTAACTTTCTGATCGGCTACTTCTTCAACTGCATAACAGGTTAATCCCAATACCTTTTCGTAATAAGCCTTTGCTTCTTCCAGGTTTGCAACAGCAATACCAATGTGCTCAATGTAATTTGGTTTCATAATTTTAAGTATGAAGTACTAAGTATAAAGTACCGAGTACTATTTTCTAATTTTTCATTTCTCAGTACTTAGTATTTAGTACTTTCGCCAATACCTCCTGTATCCGTGTCCTTACACCCATTTCGGTAAGTTTATTGTTATTAACGTCTGGGTAAACACGGTTAGAGAGAAAAATATACAACAACCCTGTTTCAGGATCGGCCCAGGTTACGCAACCCGTGAAGCCCTGGTGACCAAAGGTCTTTTCTGACACACATTGACAAGTAGGCCCATTTTTCAAGCTCAAATCGGGTTTGTCAAACCCTATACCCCTGCGGTTATGAGAGGTGCAAAAGGGGCACGATGTGAAATAGTCAATTGTTGCTGGTGCAAAATATTGCTCTCCACCGTACGACCCTTTGTTCAGGTACATTTGCATGAGTTTGGCTAAATCATTGGCACTTGAGAACACACCCGCGTGTCCGCAAACACCGCCCAGCATTGCTGCGCCAGGATCGTGCACATAGCCATGAACCAGTTGTTTCCGGAAAACTACATCATCTTCAGTGGGCATAATCCGTTCGCTTTCGAAACGATTAAGTGGTAAATAGCCAAGCGTGGTTGCCCCGAGTTTGCTGTAAAAATTACGTTCAACAAATTCGTTCATTGCCATCTGTGTAACCCGCTCAATAGTCCAGTACAGGTAATAAAATCCCATATCGCTGTATTTATATTCTTTTACAGGCAAAAGCTTTGATTCGTTGCTTAACTTAAATATGGAATCTTCATACGCATTAGCAAGAAAAAGATCATCTGCTACCTGTAAACCGTGTTCCAAATCAGGTTGCGATGTGTAAAGGCCATCACGGTATTTGATACGTTTGTTTGCATAAAGGTTTTCAACTACTTTTACCGGGTATGTGGCTGAATAACTGTTCGATGTCAGTCTTTCTTTAGCATTTTCAGGTTCAAGGGTGCGCAGGTAAAAAGCCATATAAGGCTGAAGCCGTGCCTGATGGGTAAGGATATCAATAAGTATAATATTTTTTTTGTTAGTTTTCTTCAATTCAGGCATATAGTCCGATAGTTTACCCATTAACTTTATTTTATCCTCCTCGTAAAGCTTCATCACTGCAGGTAATGTTCCGGCAATTTTTGTAATAGATGCAATATCGTATAAATCAGTATTTAGAACAGATTGGGTTGTATCGTAGGTATGGTGGCCAAATGATTTTTGATAAAATACAACCCCATGTTGTGCAGCCAGTACCTGACATCCAGGCGTAGCTCCCTGGCGAATGGCCTTTGAAACAATCGAATCTATTTCAGCTAACTTACGCGAATCGATGTTAAGTTCTTCGGGAATGGAATATTTCAAGCGTAATCCGCCTTGTGTAGCAATACCACTTGAAATGGGATATATCGAAGCGGTTACAGGCAGTTTTCCCTGAGCGCCAATAGCCCCGAAAATCATTTGTGCAGAATAATCCTGTATAATAGTTTGGTCCTGGTACGAAATTAGAACAGCCTTGAATTTGTCTAATTTTTTAAATTTACTTAACGAATAAGGTGTAGCAAACAAATCGAGAATTACTGCTCTTGTATCAACCAGGCGTTCCAAAAACGTAAAAGCATTTGGTGCAATGCCAAAATTCATAGTTGGGCGGCTGTCGGTATTATGTATTCCTGCAATCACAAGGTTGTAATGTCTGAGGCAAAACATCAGGCTGTCGATATATGCAGAATCAGCTTGTTTGTTGAGATAAAAACAATCAAAATCCTTGTACAACGAAAGTGTTTTCTCAAATTGGTTAGGTGTATCAATACCTATTAATACAACAGCCATGCGCAAAGTATCAAGCTGTTTTAAGGGCAGGAGGTTATTCTGGTTTTTAACAAGAGTGAGCCCGGATTCAATTAGTTTTCGTTGGGTTACCTTAGCCGACGGAGGATTTAGCTTCTCCGGTAGCGATGCAATGTCAATAGGCTTAAATTTTTTCAACCCGGCCCATTCTTTGGCAGCCAAAATTTTCCGGCATGAACTATCAATCTGGCTTTGATGTATTAATCCATTGGCAATAGCGTCTTTTATGCATGATATGGCTTCTGGGACATCTGAAGGCTTTAGAAGCACATCATTCCCAGCCTCAATAGCCTTTACTTCCAATTCGCCTGGCTTATAAAAATCAGTTACACCACGCATGTTAAGGGCATCAGTAATAATAAGGCCTGTATATTTAAGGGTATTTTTCAGTAAACCATTGACAATCCTCCTTGATAATGTAGAAGCTATATTATTTGCTGTATCGAACGCTGAAATATGAAGGTGGGCAATCATTATACCACCTATATTATTACTGATAAGTTTACGGAAAGGATAAAGTTCAATACTATCTAAACGTTCATAACTATATTTAATAGTAGGAAGCGTAAAATGAGAGTCCTCATCAGTATCACCATGTCCGGGAAAATGCTTGGCAATTGCTATAACGCCATTTGCCTGCATACCCATCATATACGAAATTCCTTTGTTTGCCACCATATCTCTATTTTCGCCAAACGAACGGTTGCTGATTACCGGATTTTGTGGATTATTATTCACATCTACCACAGGTGCGAAATTGATGTGGATGCCCATTGCTTTTAGTTGATTAGCAATTTCATATCCCATATCGAAAATTAGGGAATCGTTCTGAACTGCCCCAAGCATCATTTGCCTGGGAAAAATCATTGTACTGTCCAGTCGCATACCCAGGCCCCATTCTGCATCAATACCTATTAAAAGATGTGTTTTAGCGAGCGATTGATATAGGTTTGTTTGAATTGCTTGTCGCACAGGGCTTCCCTGGAAAAAAATCAATCCACCTATATTATAATTTTTGATTAATGATAAAATTTCTTCAACATGTTTTTGGTCCCGGTTAGAATAGGCTCCAACCATCATCAATTGTGCTATTCGTTCGGTAGGGGTTAATGCATTAAACACTGAATCAACCCATGGTGAATTCAGATTATAATGCAACCTTTGCGGTTTAAAATTGTCCTTTTGAGATGATGTTGGATTGGTGCCAGCATTAATTGTATGTGTGAAAACGATACCAGTAACAGCAATAATTATAAGGCTCAATAATATTTTCCTCATGTCCGCAAATATTCTAAAAATCAATCAAAACCTGGTTTTCAAAAAAACAAAGATAGGGTTATATCATTTAATAATTAAATTTATTTTAAAAACAAACTAAACGGCATAGATTTAGTAGCTTTATGATCCTAAAAAAATTAATCTATTTTGAAGAATAAATTCCTTTTTTGGCTTTTTGGGCTGTTATTTTTAATGACAGGAGCAGGATATGCCCAGGATTTTTTACAAACCGTAAAGGGAAATGTGATAGACAAAGAAACCAAAGAGTCACTTCCGGGGGCAGCTATACAACTAATAGAGAGTGATACTACTATTGCTGCAGTTACAGATACATCGGGCTATTTTTTTATTCAGGTGCCTGTTGGACGCCAATCATTTCGTGTAACGTTTACAGGGTATGAGGATTTAATAGTTCCTAATGTATTAATAACATCGGGAAAGGAAGTGGTATTGAATGTCGAATTACGGGAGCAGGTCACTAAAATTAAAGAAGTTGTTATATCAGCACAACACAATATGCAACCTATTAACAGCATGGCAGCAGTGAGTGTGCATGAGTTAAGCTCTCAGGATGCTTCGCGCTACGCAGGGGGCCTTTTTGATCCCTCACGCATGGTAAGCGCTTTTGCAGGTGTTGGTACAGCCGATGTTGACTTAAATGAAATTGTTATCCGTGGTAACTCTCCCAGAGGTATTTTGTGGCGGCTCGAAGATATTGAAATCCCTAATCCTAATCACTTTCCTGATGGACAGGGCGGATCAGGCGGATCTCTTAGCATGATATCTTCCGATATGTTATCGGACTTCGACTTTTTAACAGGCGCTTTTCCTGCGGAGTATGGTAATGCAACCTCGGGTGTAATGGATCTTAATTTACGCAAAGGCAATGCGGATAAAGGCGAATATTCTTTTTTGCTGGGAGATGTTGGGGTACAGGCCACTTTAGAGGGACCCTTTGCAAAGGGATACCAGGGATCGTACCTGATCAATTACCGGTATGCTTCGCTGTCTTTAATTGATCAATTGCATCTTGTGAATCTCGGAGATAATAATGTTGCCCCCAAATTTCAGGACTTATCGTTTGCTATTAATTTGCCAACAAAGAAATGGGGAAATTTTGAGTTATTCGGTGTGGGAGGAAACAATTCAACAGGGACCACTGCTGTTAAAGATTCGGCGCTTTGGACGAACTGGGATCAGCGCAGGGACGAGTTTGAAAAACATAACCTGGGCATACTCGGACTAAAATACCAGTATAATTTTCCTAACCATAGAACTTATATTAAAACAGTTGTAGCATCATCAACCCAATATGATTTATGGGATAAAGGCTATATCATTCAGGATTACCAGCGGCAAACAGAGGAAAAGGAAGATTATACAAACCGTAGTACCAGGGTCAATTTTACTATCAATCACAGTTTTAGCGCCCGTTCTTCCATACGTGGAGGAGTTATATATAATAGCTTATGGTCAAATATGTTCGAAGAGCTATATTTATGGCATAGAAAAGAATTTAATATAGGGGTTAATGGTATTGGCCGCAGTACTTTGTGGCAGGCTTATATTCAAAATAAATATCGCTTTTCTGATCATTTGGAATTATTTGCAGGTGCCCACGCTATGATGTTAATGCTCAATAATAAATATTCTATTGAACCTCGCTTTAGTTTAAAATATAAGCTTAACCAGCGTAATGTAATTACATTTGGCACGGGACTTCATAGCCGTATAGAGGCTTTGCCAGTGTATTATTCCCTGGTGCCGCTTCCAAATGGCAGTATTGGTGAAGGAAATAAAAATCTCGGATTAACGAAAGCTTTTCATAATGTGTTAGGCTATGATTATGTGCCGAATGAGAAAATCAGTTTAAAAGTCGAAGCATATTATCAGTATCTGTTCAATGTGCCAATGGTTGATGATACCTCTAGCAGTGAATCTGCCATAAATTTACCCTATGGTATACCGGATGCTTTGTTTCAAAATAAGGGTACGGGACATAACTATGGAATAGAATTAACATTGGATAAATCTTATGAAAATAATTATTATTTTCTGTATACCTTATCTCTTTTCGATTCTAAGTTTCGTGCCGGCGACGGAAATTGGTATAACACCATGTATAATAGTCATTATATATCCAATTTTCTTATTGGCAAGGATTTTAAATTGGAAAGGAAAAACCTTTACACTATGGGGCTTAATCTAAAGGTAGTTTATAGGGGCGGATTCTGGACAACACCCATCGATTTATCAAAATCACAAGCAGCAGATCGTGCTGTTTATATCACAAGTTTAACAAATTCAACCCAATTACCAGGTGTCCTTGAGTTGGATTTTGGTGTCAATTATCGGGAAAATGGAAAGGGTTTTGCATGGGTTCTTTCTGCTGATATTCAGAATTTACTTAATACCCAAAACATCCTTGTTTATGAATACCGTGGAAGTAAAGGTGATATTGCTACCGTTAAGGGAATGGGAATTGTTCCTGTAATTAACTTTAAAATAGAGTTTTAGCGGCAATTTAATTGTTCTGCTACAAATTATTCCGGAATCAAATTTTTGGCATCCATATAAAACAACGAATCCTCATGAGCTGACGAGTCTGGCTGTGCTAAGAACATACTGGCTTCTCCCGTTAGTTTAATATTTGGCTTTAGATTAATGGTATCGAATGGAGAAATTTGGTTTCGACGCACCATGGTTCCCCCAAGTAATTTATAATAACTGGTAAGATAATCGCGCAGCACGCCATTGCTTATAAATGTATAACGGAAAGCCTTAGGTCGCGGGATAATACTTGAAAGATATATGCTTTCATTAAGATTTAAATCGCTTGGTAACTTGTTGAAATAGAATTTAGAAGCTCGCTTTATGCCATACACTCCTGGCCCCATCTCAATAATGTTCAGATATACTTCAAACATACGTTCTTTGCTCACCAAATGAAGATTTTCAATAATCCATACAATCAATGCTTCTTCTAATTTTCTTGAAATGGTTTTATCGCCCCTGAGAAATATATTTTTAACTAACTGCATAGATATGGTACTGCCTCCGCGGGCAAAGCGATGCTCTTTCAGGTTAGTGGTAATTGATTCCCTGAAAGCATTTTGGTTAAAACCTCTGTGATAAAAGAAATCACCATCCTCAGCTGTCAAAATCGAAAATTTCAGGTAAGGTGAGATGTTCTGGATAGCTACAAAATCCGGGTTTTCTGGCCCAACGAGGATGGATTCTACATAGCGGCTTTTGTCATAAACGCTTTGGACAAATGAACTGTTCATTATCCGAAAGTCTGTTACTCCATACTTTTTAATCGTAAAGTCTTTGTTTTCAAGTTTTGAGTCAAATAAAACACTGTCAGGGTAATCGAAATTGAGGGTAACCTTTAAGTGATAAGCCAGACGGCCTTTAGTTTCGATGCCGTCAAAATTCGAGAGCAGACCTGAAGGTAGGGATTCGAAAAGCTCCTGTGCGTCAAACTCTTTACGAATGAATGCAAAAGTTAACTTGCGGGAATTATAATTTTCGAAACGCGCATAAGGTGAAAACGAAAATCCGTTTACTCTCACGATGGTTGAACTATCGAGTTCGGCATATCTATTGCCAACATTTATGCTATAATGTATACTGCCACTTTGTGTTGTTACTTCATCAGGGCCAAGGCTCTTATGTTGTAAGGCTAAATGGCTGGCAAATGCATCGCCTGTAATTGTGGTAAGGTTGGTATTGATTTTTTTAAAAGATATAGAAAACCTTAAGGTATCAAAACCGATAAAAGCCTTCCAACGTGCATTGATATAAGGCAGCTGAACCAATGAGGTGTCAACATGATTGAGGCTGGCCGTCATTTTTCGCGCGCTTGGGTCAAGCAATCCTTCTAATACGCAACGTCCCTGAATATGATTATCAGTCAGTACAAGGTCGCCTAAAAAGCTATTATTCTGGTAATTAAAATTATTGCAATAAACCGATGAAATAATACTATCCCGTCTGTACACAATTTCCGAATTTCTTATAATTACCCATGTAGGGATAAATGTAAAAAACTTGTTTTGAAGCGAATTCAACAATTGTGCATAATTGGTGAATGACGGTTGACCAGTGGTGTCCTTTGGCACGTTTTCACAATGTGATTTTAACAAGCGTAAAAGATTAACATTTAAATGAATATCTGTGTTATAAATAGCTAATTCTTTCAATCGTTTTTTCCCAACAAGCAACGGTAATAAGCGTGGATTTAAAAAAATCGAATCGGCCTTAACAATAGTGTCGCCTTTATCTGATAAAATTTTTAAACCACAGATATAAATTGTTTTAAAGCCTGTAAAACCAGCATTAGTATATGATACTTCAATATTAAAAGCATGCATGACCTGGCTGAAAGTTTTTTCTAAAACTTTCCTCAAGAAAAAACCTCTGGTACAAAAGAATAATAATCCAACGCCTAAAATAACAAATCCTGTAATCGTAAAAAGCCGGTTTCGCATGAATCAAATTTTGAATTCACAAAGATAGTTTTTATCAGGAATGGAAAAACATTAATTTTAGTCGTTTTAATTGCAACGTCTTGTTATTCAATATGTAAAAATAATCTAAATCACTGGCTTAACATAAGCAACCCCTGTAATTTTTACTTGTCTTTTAAAAAAATAACCGTTTTTAATTAAGTAACAAACTAAATGATCCGTAGGAATGTCAGGTATGAGAAGACAAGCTTATTCAATAACTTGTCAGCCCACTGGCTTGATTTATTTTTATAATTCGGTATTGTGTTAGACATTAAATGTCACTTCAAATCAGTATTTTTTTATTTCACTCCGATTTTTATTCGGTTCATCCGATAATATTTATAAAAAAGTTTTACATGTCTAATATTTACAAAAAAATTAAAAAGCTATGAAGAAAATTGTTGCAGGTTTTATTGTTATTTTAGTTGTTATGGGAACAACCAATGCACAAAGCAGTTTAAAACAAACTATCCGCGGGAAAGTAATTGATAAAGATTCGAAACTTCCGTTGCCCGGGGCAAATATTGTTTTATTAAATGTTACACCTCCGGTTGGAACATCGTCAGACGGGGATGGAAATTTCCGGATCACTGATGTGGCCTTAGGCCGCCAGGGAATAAGCGTCAGCTTCCTGGGATACAAAACAGTAACTATCGAAAACCTTGTGATCGGATCTACGAAAGAAACCATATTAGAAATAGAACTGGAAGAAAATGTGGTACAGGTTAACGATGTTACTGTGAGTGCCTCCTCAATAAAGAAAGATGAACCAATTAATAAAATGGCAGCGGTAAGCGCCAGATCATTCACAGTTGAAGAAACTGAAAAATATGCCGGTAGCCGTGGCGATGTAGCCCGTATGGCAATGAATTATGCAGGCGTTGTTACTGCCAATGATAGCAGAAACGATATTATTATCCGGGGAAATTCACCCAGTGGTCTATTATGGAAATTAGAAGATGTAGATATACCGAATCCCAATCACTTTGCCGAAAACGGTACTACCGGTGGCCCTGTGGGTATGATCAATAACAATCTTTTGATGAATTCCGACTTCTTGACAAGCGCATTCCCTGCCGAATACGGCAATGCGTTATCTGGTGTTTTCGATCTCAAGCTTCGAAATGGCAACAACGAACATCATGAATATCTTTTCCAGAGTGGATTTAATGGATTTGAGCTTGGGGCTGAAGGTCCGTTTACTAAAAATCATAAAAGCTCTTACCTGGCCGATTTTCGTTATTCAACGATGGAATTAATGAGCAAAATTGTTGATTTTGGTACTTCGGGTGTGCCGAAATATAAGGATTTCACGTACAAACTTAACTTTCCTTTGAAAAATGGAAAAATAGCTATATTTGGACTTGCAGGTTCGAGCGAAATAGCTATGCTTGACCAAAATGTTAATGATAATGATATGTATTCAACTTACGGACAAAATCTTTACAGTGGTTCAGATATGGCAACATCAGGTATTGCAATTACTCAGTACCTGAATGATAAAACTTATTATAAAATATCATTAACAGGACTAATCCAGCAGGGAAGTACGAAAATTGACACTTTGGATACAGATAAAGACCCACATAGGTATTATGATAATAAATACGCTGAATTTCGCACGTCATTAAGCGCTACTTTAAATACAAAATACAATGCCCGTTTTACAACTAAATCAGGTATTACTATTGACCGTATGGGATACGACTTATTTTCAGAGATGTTTAATAGGGAAGATCAAGATTTGCGCACCTATATTAACGATGGGAAAAACCTAATTAAAGGGATTAATTTGTACCGTATATTTCATCAGGGAACTTATAAGGTCACTGACAAATTTAGCGTTAATCCCGGTTTACATTTTATATACTTTGATCTTAATAATAAATATTCACTTGAACCCAGGTTAAGCATTTCGTGGCAGTTGACAGAAAAAAAACGTTTGAGCCTCGGATACGGTCTCCACTCCAAAATCCAGTCGCTTTATACCTATTTCATTGGCAGCCACATGCCCGACAATTCACTTGTACAAACCAATAAGGACCTTGGTTTTACTAAATCGCACCAATTCGTATTGGGCTACGACATGAAAATTGCGACAAATACCCGTTTAAAAGCCGAAACTTATTATCAATATTTGTTTGATGTACCGGTTCAACAACGATCAACATGGTTCAGTATACTCAATTATGGAGCAGGTTGGGGACCCAATACCACGGACAGTCTTGTGAATAATGGTTCTGGTCAAAACTACGGTTTGGAATTTACACTTGAAAAATTTTTCAGTAAAGGATATTATTATCTTACAACCGTATCTTTGTTTGACTCAAAATACAAAGGTAGTGATGGGATTGAGCGTAACACCGCATTTAATGGTAACTATGTCGTAAACGGCTTGGTTGGTAAAGAGTTTAATATCAAATCCACAATGGTATTAGCCCTTGATCTAAAAATAACCTATGCAGGCGGTAAACGTTACATACCTATAGCTTTGGATGCATCACAGAAGGCAGGTGAAACCAAATATGATGAAAGTCAGATTTATAACAAACAATATGATCCGTTTTTTAAAACAGATGTTAAACTCAGTTTTCGCATGAATGGACGGAAAGTTAGTCATGAATATCAATTTTATGTAGAAAATGTGACGAATCATAAAAATATGCTGGTTCAGATGTATAGTGTTTCGAAGAATAAAATAGTAAATGGTTATCAATTGGGCTTCTTCCCTATGATACTTTATAGAATGACTTTTTAAGAGGTTTTTAAATGAGGTTAACAAAAAAGATTATCATTATTTGTCTTGTTGCCGGTGTGGTAATTCCATCCTATTTTTTTATTGCTATGTTTATAGAGCACCGGAATTTAAAATGGCCTTCGATAAATATTTTAATCGTAAACATTTTATTCAATATTGTTTTTACACTTGTTGTAACAGCTGTTATCGCTACAGTCAATTTTGTATTGATTAAACAATATCTTAATAAAAAATTTCCCTGGCATGTTAATAACACCAAACGGGTTATTGTTGAGCTCTTAAGTACCAATATCACATCTGTCTCTCTCATTACTGTTTTTGTGATTATTCTATATCATCTTTATCCGCCGGAAATCCAGTGGCAACTGAGACTTGGTACGGCAATATTTAGAAATGCAGTTATTGCCATGATAGTTAATAATATAGTTGCCCCGTTTTATGAAGCTCAATATCTTTTCAGGGAATGGATCAATTCAAGAGTTGAAACGGAGCAATTAAAGCGTGAAAAAGCCGAATCGCAATATGCGGCATTGAGAAATCAGATTAATCCTCATTTTCTATTTAACAGCTTAAATACGCTGCTCAGCATGGTTGCGGAAAATCCAAAGGCATCTCAATATGTCGAGAGCCTTTCGGACTTTCTCCGTTATGCATTACAAACAAATGAAAAAGAAGCAGTTTACCTGGATGAAGAATTAAAACTGGCAAACCGTTACATTTTCATTCAAAAAACAAGATTTGGAGATAAATTGAGCGTAGATATCAACATTTCCAGGCAATATCTCGATTATGTCGTCCCTCCTTTTGCCTTGCAGATGTTGCTCGAAAACGCCATTAAACATAATGTGGTATCACGCGAGTATCCACTACACATTAAAGTTTATACGGTAGACGATTACTTGACGGTTAAAAATAACCTGCACCGTAAATCCGAGAAAGATGAGTCTACAGGTATTGGTCTGAACAATATCGTTAGCAGGTACAGTTTTTTAACCGATCGGAAAGTGACAATTAACGAAGAAAATGGGACATTCAAAGTAGCTTTACCCTTAGTGAAAATGAGCTTATGATTAAAGCCCTGATTATAGAAGACGAAGACCTTGCAGCAAACAGGCTCATTAACCTGTTGAAGCAAATTGAGCCAGATATTGTCATCGACGGCCCTATAGACTCGGTTGAACAGGCTGTTCGTTATCTGCAAAAAAATCCACAACCGGATTTGCTTTTCCTTGATATCCAACTGGCTGATAGTAAAAGCTTCTCAATTTTTGAACAGGTGAAGGTAGAGGCACCTGTTATATTTACAACTGCTTATGACGAATATACTATTAAAGCTTTTGAATTAAACAGTATCGACTATCTGCTCAAACCGATTAATCTTGAAAAATTACAATGGAGTCTCGAAAAATTCAGAAAAGTCAGGCAGTATTACAACAACGAAAATTTTAACGGACAGCTAAAATCGTTAGTGAACGCTATAAAAATTCAGGCTGAAGAAACCTATAAAACCCGTTTCCTGGTAAACAAGGGCGATGTGCTTTTACCGATAGCTATTAATGACATTGCCTATTTCTACGCTGAGGATAAAGCATTATTCCTGGTTACCAAAGAAAACAAAAAACACCTGATTAACTTTTCCCTTGAAGATTTGGAGCAGAAGCTCGATCCGAAATTTTTTTTCAGGGTAAACAGGCAATTCATAATATCAGTTGAAGCTATTAATAAAGTTCATAATTATTTTAATTACAGGCTTAAGCTTGAGTTAAGACCTGCTCCCAAAACGGACGTCATTGTCAGCAAATCCCGTACCTCTGAGTTTAAGGCATGGATGAATGGGGAGAAATAAAGTATTAAGCACCAATGTGATGAAATACGAAAAATAGTAACTGTAATTTTTTGTCAAACATTTCATTACTTGAAGAAAGGGATACATATTATTCACAAATAGTAATTTTTTCATTAATTAAAACCGTAAAAAGATGAACTACTTATCAAAATTTATAAGCACTGTTTTCTTCTCCTTTTTCTTTTTAATATCCTTTGCACAAACTAATTATGAAGATTATTTAACTTCGGATACTATCTTCATTGATAATTTTTCTAACAATAAAAATAAATGGCCTACGGGATTATCAGCAGATAGTTGTTATAATGGTAAAATCGTAAATGGAGCTTTCGAATTGACATCAACTTGTAAAGACTCATATCCTTGGTATTATATACCACGAACTATTGATATATTGAGAGATTTTGAAATTGAAGCAAACATACTTTATGTAAAAGGTGAAAATGATAATGCAATATCTTTGATATGGGGCAAAGATGATAATGGTTACAGGTTTAATTTTGGGATAACCGGTAATGGTCAATATAAAATATGCCGATATAATGGTAGCTGGTTTTACTTAAAGGATTGGACAGCTTCAGATTTAATTCATAAATCGGATTATAATAAATTGACTGTAAGAAAAATAGATACTAATTATTACTTTTTTTTAAATGAGAAGCTTGTACATACTTGTGATCTTTACGCCTTTTTTGGAAACCAGATTGGATTTCAAGACAACAAAAATACTACCATAAGGGTAGATTATCTTAAAGTATCCTATCTAAAACTAAATCCTAAACTTTCAAAAACAAATGTATCATCAGCAAATAACGCCAAAACTGTAAAGGCAATAGATTGGATAGAGGCGACACTATATTCGGAAAAGAATGACCTTCATATAATTTTCGATTTTAATAATAGCGGAGTACTTTGCCTGCCAACAAATGACATTGTCAAACTCGACAAACCAAGTGTATCGATTAACCCCTGGACAGGTGTATCTCAAGGTAATTATTATGTTACTACAGATGATGAAGGAAAAAGTATGGTTGAATTTGGCATTATTAACTCGCAGGTTGGCCATTCGGGGTTTTACTTCAAAACATTCAAACGTAAAGGTTTCGGCGAAAAAGAAATAGGAAGTGATGATAATAAAATTTGGTCAATAGATGAAAACGGCAAGCAAACACAAATTGGTATATCAGCCTATGAAAATGTGACAACGCCGGAAGGTGAAAAGACGACTATTCTTATGCATCAGTTATTAAATTCAAATATGAAATGGACATCAGATATGGGTGGCAAAATTTATCAGAAACAGAATGATGGTCATTTAGTGCAGGTTGGTTGGGTTGGCTGGAGGGTTATCACCCCGATTGAGGGTGGAAAAGTAACCATATTAATGACCAAGGGGTTGTCAGATAAAAGCAAATGGACGGGAAGGTATAATGGTAAAATATATCAGGATAAATAATTGGTTCAGTTCAATTATTTATTAATCATTGATTTTACGTTTTTACATTTTCAATCAAAAATTTTATAATTTTGCAACTCTTTCACATGCACACTCACACCCAAACCCACACACAATCTGCCCGGATGGCGGAATTGGTAGACGCGCTAGTTTCAGGGACTAGTGTTCGTAAGGATGTGCAGGTTCGAGTCCTGTTCCGGGTACGCAAAAGTAATTGTCTATTGATAATTGACCATTGTTGATTGATTTTTTCAAACAGAATAATATCTTTGCGTCGATTTTTCAATCATTAATTGAAAATTGTCAATTGAATATGCCCAGGTGGTGAAATTGGTAGACATACTACTTTGAGGGGGTAGCGCCGTCAAAAGCATACGAGTTCGAGTCTCGTCCTGGGCACACTTAATAAATGTAAATCCTTGTAAGCAATTTGTTTATAAGGATTTTTTTGCTTTGGGGGACGGATCAGGGGATGGAAAATTTAAAAATAAAT
>Ga0182027_10000583_pt1 | contig 62978 bp, 60 predicted proteins | sample 712E1DmetaG_FD_121300 | JGI IMG/M metagenome (GOLD analysis project Ga0182027, IMG submission 121300) | Permafrost microbial communities from Stordalen Mire, Sweden - 712E1D metaG (Illumina Assembly) | ecosystem: Environmental > Terrestrial > Soil > Wetlands > Permafrost | place: Sweden...
CCGACGATAGCATCGTTCCCGAGGCCGAGAAGGCTGCAACCGGCTAATGCCATAACCAGGGCGAGAACGACTAGACCGAGTAGTAGACGCTTTTTCATGACAACTCCTATGGATAAAAATAAGATTAGTCAGAGTATATCGGTGTTCGGCGAATAGTTACGGGAAAAGACAGAAAAAAAATAGTTTTCGTTTTCGGAACAACTTGACAAATGATTAGTATAACCCGGACAGATCGAAACTGGGGTACTGTCGCCGGCTTAGCGCTTAGCGCTTGGCGCTCTTGCGGAGCAGGGCGGCTAACAGAAGGCCACAGCCAGCGACAAAGGCCAGAGCTCCGTAGAGGGCCCAGCGCGCCAGGCCCGTCATGAAGCTTCCAGGCAGTAAGCCTATGCCCTGGAAGAACCAGACGGCGCCTACAAGCATCAATAGCCCAGCGATAACGAATAGGATTACTTTCACGGCTTTCTCCTCTATCAGCGATAGGCAGGTTGCTGACTTAGTTGTCCCTTCGGAACCGATTCCCCCGGCACGAAGTAGACATAATCACGGAAGTCTTCGTTAGGATTGCCATCGCCGTAGGGATGCTGCTCGTTGGCGTTCGCGTGGCAGGTGACGCAGAAATTGCCCGTGAAGACAGTCTCTTTCCCGTCGGGGAGGTCCTTGGTTATCCACAGCCATCCGGCCTGGGCTCTCTTATCGGTGGGGTCCTTGGCCATGATGGTGAGTTGTATGGGTTTCTCGCCAGGCGCCGGATTCGCGCTCGCGAAAACTTCTTTGACGATCGTCGTGTCCTCGGGGAAGTCCCAGACGAGCTTGCCTCCCTGAGCGCGCGGGGCGGCGGTAAAGCCCTTGGCGTTCATCCTCGGGATGCGCAGGCGGTTCTCGTGGCCGGGAATGGGGTAATTGAGGAGGATTGCCGTGGTCCGAGCCCAGCCGGGGTAGTCGTCGGGGGCATAAATCTCCTCCGCCGCCTTGACGCAGCCGCAAAGCGCCGAGGATAGGGCCAGGGCGCAAAGGCCCGCCAATAGCGCCTTCATGATCCCGCCTCCTGGGTCGATCCTTCCGCGGTCTCTAGTATCCAGACCTTCTGGGCAGCGGTCTTGCCCTTGAGCTTTGCCCCGAAGGGACCCTTGAATATTAACTCGAGTCCCGCCGCCGCCTTGGTCGAGTCGCTCACGATGACTTGGCCCGCCTTGGCGATGGAGCAGAGCCTGCTCGCAATGTTCACGGAATCGCCGATCACCGTGAAATCGGCGCGGCGCTCGGAGCCTATCATGCCCTGGATAATGGGCCCGGTCGCGGCCCCGACCCCTACGGCGAGGCCGTCGAAGTCCTGGGCGCGCATCGCGCAGAGCCTGACGATGTCCCGGGCCGCCCTGCAGGCGCGGGCCGCGGCGTCCTCGCCCGCGAACACGGAGACGACCTCGTCGCCGACAAACTTGTCTATGTCCCCGCCCCACTCGTGGATTATCTCGGCCTGCCTCTCGAGGAGGCGGTTGAGCGCGCCCACGACGCGCTCGGGGTCGGTCTTCTCGGTGTAGGCGGTAAAGCCGCGCACATCCGTGAAGAGCAGGGTCCGCTGGACACGCTGCGGCTTCTCGCCCTCGGTGAGCGCGCCTATCGTGCCGCGCGAGACGTACTTGGTCAGCTCGAAGCGCTCGCGAAGGCCGCTCACCATCTGGTTGACGGTCCGTCCTAGATCGCCTATCTCGTTCTTGGCCCGCAGATCGACCCTGCCCTCGAAGCGGCCCGAGGTCACCTCCGCGCAGAGTCGGCCGATAGACTGGATCGGGGACAGCACTAGAGAGCGCAGGAAGGTCCCGATGAAAAGGGCGAGGAGGCCGACGACGAGGAGAAAGCCGCCCGCTCCTCCCGCGATTGTGAGGTTCTGCGTGCGTATCACCGAGCTTACGTCCGATCGGATGTCTATCACTCCCCGGACCGTATGGTCGGCCCCATGGCATACCGAGCACTTAGGCAGGTTGATGAGGGGCCTGTATGCACGGAAATAGGTATGGCCACCCTCCGACTCGCGGAAGAAGACTTCTTGCGGTGGGTTGGCCGTCGCCTCCTTGAACCGCGGCCCCGCGGGCCTCGGCTCTTGCGGGCCCGGCGCCAGCCTCGGCTCGAATTTAATCTTTTTCTGGTTCGAATTGACCTTCTCTATCGTGGCGTTGTCGGAGAAGGCGGGCACGCCGTCGCGGCGGTAGAGGGATATCGCGGACTCGGGGCTGGAGATCGCTATCTGAGAGACGAATTTTACCGCCAAGGGCGCGTTCCCGGGGAGCATGAAGTTGGCGATCGAGGTGTAGATGATGTTCCCTTGCTGAAGCAGGTTGCTTCTCGTCAGCTGGTCCCGCGATGATAGGAGCGAGAAGGTAAATGCCGCCATGACGAGGCCGACGCCCGCGGCCAGGGCGAGTACCAGGAAAAGATTGACCGTGAAGGTGAGGGAGCGGAAGCGCATTTTCCTGTCCGGCATGGTCCTAGTGTAGGGCCGGGCAACCTGTCGCGCAAGGCCGCGAGGCGTAGTGCATCGCCTCGCGGAATAGGCTACACTTGCTCCCGGAGGCCTTGCATGGGCGATTCGTCGGCGATCAGGAAAAAGGACTATCTCGATGAGCTCGAGCGGCTAACCGTCGAGCTCGTGAAGCTGCAGGAATGGGTGAAGGCCAAGGGCCTCAAGGTGGTGGTCCTCTTCGAGGGCCGCGACGCGGCGGGAAAGGGCGGGGTGATCAAGGCCATAACCGGCGGCCTCAATCCGCGCTCCGCGAGGATCGCGGCCCTGCCCATGCCCACGGAAAAAGAGAGGACGCAGTGGTACTTCCAGCGCTATGTCGTCCAACTTCCTTCCGCGGGGGAATTGGTCTTCTTCGACCGCAGCTGGTACAACCGCTCGGGCGTCGAGAAGGTGATGGGCTTTTGCACAGAGGCAGAGTACAAAGAATTCGCGCGCTCCGTCCCCGAGTTCGAGCTCATGCTCATTCGCTCGGGGATAGCGCTCCTCAAGTACTGGTTCAGCGTGAGCGACGAAGTGCAGGAGGCGCGGTTCAAGGACAGGCTCGATGACCCGGCCAAACGCTGGAAGCTCTCGCCCATGGACATGGCCGCCCGCTCGAAGTGGGTGGACTACTCCCGGGCCAAGGACGCGATGCTCGAATTCTCGGACACTCCCGACAGTCCCTGGCACATCGTGGACGCGAACGACAAATACTGCGCGCGGCTGAACGTGATCACCCACCTCCTTAAGAGCGTGCCCTACGAGGATCTCACGCCCGAGAGCATCGAGCTGCCGCCCCGGCAAAAGGCCGGCAAGTACGTGCGGCCGCCGATCGACAGCCAGAAATGGATACCGCGGATCTACCCCGGCGCCCTCGCCACGGAGGGAGCCGGCGACGGAACCGAGGCGGGGGAAGGGGCGGCGCCGACGATTTCCGCCCCGCCCAAGGGCGAGAGCGGGAAAAAAGGGAAGAAGAAGAGCAAGAAGAAAAAATGAGCGCTCGCGATATGATTAAGAACGCTAGTCTATCGAATTATTAAACCCAAGGAGAAAAAATGCGAGTCGGCATCGTATCGCGAGCAATGGCGCTATTCTTGCTTTGCTTTGCCTTTTCAGCGGCCCGAATATCGGGCCAGAGCCTTTCTGCCGCCTACGACACGAACGGTTTCGAGGCGCGGCGATTCGCCGACGAGCTCTTGGCCGCGGCCAAGGCTCCGGCCTCGTCGAGCGTCCCGGCATCGATCGACATTTCTTACCTGAGCCCTATAGAGGCGGGCGTCGTCGCCGAACTAAACCTCGCGCGAGGCGATCCTAAAGCCTATGCGAAATATCTGCGCGAGTATCGGGCCCTCATCCATAACGGGGTGTACGAAAAGCCCGGAGAGATCGGCATACAGCTCCAGGAAGGTGCGCACGCGGTGGACGACGCCATCGCCTTTTTAGAGAGGCAGGCGCCGCTCGGCCCGCTCGCGGCGTCCAAGGGACTGTCCGCCGCGGCAAGGGCCCATGCAGTCGATCAAGGCAGGAGCGGGGCTACGGGCCACTCGGGGGCCGACGGCTCTTCGCCCTTCGATCGGATGAACCGCTTCGGCAAATGGAACGGAACTGCTGGCGAGAATATATCCTACGGCGCCGCCGACGCGAGGGGCATCGTCATTCAGCTCGTCGTCGATGACGGCGTGGCCTCGCGGGGCCATAGAGCCAACATTTTCGGCGCCGCCTTCAAGTTCGTAGGCATAGGCGTCGGGCCGCATCCGAAGTACGGGACGATCTGCGTACAGGATTTCTCGGGGAGCTACGAAGAGAAGCGATAGTTTCGTCAATAGGACAAAAAATTAGCCCCTCGACCGGAGGCAGCTTGCGCGGACTCCGGCTTCGGGGCCTACCAACTAATGTCAGGCGATGGCCGCAGGGCATCGCGTGTCAAGGCAGCTTGAGCGCCTCGACCATGTAGCGGACCGCCGGGTCGCCCTTATCGACCGTCCTCTTCTCGACGATAAACACCAGCGTTTTCTCATCGGGCGCGGCGATGATCCTGCGGATCACATAGGCCTTTACGCCAGGCCGCTTAATATCGGGGTTGCCGCCCACGACGCGCTTTACGACCGCGCCTTCCTTCGCCGTAAATGACACCGCGACGCCGAAGGACGATGAGACGGTGCCCTTAGACTCCAAAGAGCTTTGGTTCAAGGAAACTTCGAAGGATGCCCCGGTCTTAAAGTCCCGAAAACTGAGACTAGCGGGAGGATCCTGGCCGTCCATGAGGATATATAAAAGGCGGCCGGGTCGCAGGTGGTCGATCTTGTACTTCTTTACTAGGGACTGCTCGTCGCCGACGAGGGCGAATAGGGCGCCCGTCGCGTCCTGCCCGGGCTCGAGGGCGGCGTCGAAGACCTTGCGCGAGATTCCCTTGCTGACGAAGTCGTTGCGCTTGTCATCGACGAGATAGGTCTCCGCGTAGGGCTTGCCCGCGGCCTGGTCTATGCCGTATTGGCCGAACATGAAATAGGCCGAGTCGGGAGAGAAGCCCAGGTTCACGAATGTGGCGACATCGCCCGCGAAGGCCGGGACGAGTGAGGCGAGGAAAAATGCCGCCGCGAACAGGCTCCGTTTCTTCATGGCGCTCTCCTGCCAACTATATCGGTGTTTTGCGAGTCCTCCTTGAGACGAATGAAGGCGCCGGAGCCGGAGGCCAAGCTACTGGCAATTGTCAGAGCGGGCCTGGTGCAGGATAGTCCCCGCGAGACCGAGGCCGAATGTCGCGGCCAGCACGAGGACGCTGCCGAGGAGGATATCTTCTTGCCGAGGCCCCGTCATGCCGCCGAGGAGGGCGACGATCGACCAGGGGACCCATCTCGCCCAGTCCGTCCGTATCATGAGGTTGCCGATGAGGAGTGTGACTATCGTATAGCCGAAGGGCGCGAGGTAGCTTCCGGTCGCGACGGTCACCCAGGCTACGAGGCTCTGGAGGGTCAGGACCACCGCGCTGGCGATGAGGATATCGAGAGTCTGGCCGGCCACGAGCGCTGGCTGGGGCCTGCCCAGGCCCAGGAGCCAGCCGGCCAGTAGGCTCTCGGCTATGAGGAAAGCGGTAAGCAGGACGAACCAAAGGGCGATCACGCAGAGCTTGGCCACGACGAAATAGGAGCGAGGGACGGGGAGGGCCAGCATATTCTTGGCAGTGCCCTCGGCGTATTCCCGTCCGAAGACGTAGATGACGATTATCGAGAGGATGATCATGCCTCCCGCGACGCCAAGCTCGACGAACATCGTGAAGAGCCCTTGCCAGTCGGCCGTGAGCCCATTGAGAGCGAAGCTGGCCTTCGCTCCGATAAGGCCGAGGCCCCGGGCCGCTTCCGGGTTCTTGATCATCCAGACTACGAAGCAGGCCATGAGGCCGAAGAAGACATAAAAGGCGAAAGAGAGCCAGGTCAGCTTCGAGCGCCTCAGCTTAAGCAGTTCCGCGGCAAGCACTTTGAGAAAGGTCATGGTCGCTCCTCCGTTATCCGCATGAAATGTTCCTCGAGGTTCTCCTCCACCGGGAGGAGGCGCTCAAGGCGGATGCCGGCCTCCACGAGCGCTTGCGCGATATCCCCGCTCCCGGCGCCCGCGTCGGCGATCCGCATGCCTCGCTCGCCATGGCGGGATAGTTCACGGAGGCCGAGCCTTTCCCTCAGGATCGATTCCGCCCTGTCGGGTCGGTCTACGTCTACCTCGATCCAGAGGCGCTTCCTGCCGCCGAGTTTCTTGCGGTCGAGCTCCTCGACGAGGCTCCCCTCATGGATGATGCCGATCCTATCCGCCAGCTGGTCGACCTCGGCGAGGATGTGGCTCGACATGAAGATAGTGATGCCCTCGTCGGCGAGCTTCCTGAGGAGGCCGCGTATCTCGACGATGCCGGCGGGGTCGAGGCCGTTCGCGGGCTCGTCGAGGACGAGGAGCTCGGGCGAATGGACCAGCGCGCGGGCGAGGGAGAGGCGCTGCTTGTTCCCCAGCGACAGGTGGGCGCTTTTCCGGTCGGCGTATTCTTCTAGGCTGAGGAGTTTGATGGCATTCTCGACCGCAGCTTTCGGAGCGTCCATTAATAGGCGCTGCAGCTCGAGGTTCTCGCGCACCGTCAGGTTCGGGTAGGCTGTCGCCGACTCGACCAGGAAGCCTACCTGCTTAAGCGCCGCGAGCCGTCTTTTCCGCAGCGATTCGCCGAAAATGGCGATTTCCCCCGCACTGGGCCGTATGAGGCCGAGAAGCATGCGGATGCTTGTCGTCTTTCCAGCCCCGTTGCGCCCAAGGAAGCCGTATATCTCGCCGCGGCGGACTTCTAGGTCCACTTTTTTTACCGCCTTGACCTCACCGAAATTCTTCGCGAGTCCTTGGGCGCTGATTGCGTTCGTCATCATTTTCCGCCTTCCGGCTCGGGAGCGAGCCGCGATGCCGGGGTTTCCGTATTCGCCCTTTCAAATATCTCATTCTCGCATTATTCTCGGATAGTGACGATAGCAGCTCGACGACGAATCTACTGGGGCCTCTTCCTCGCCGCCTGCGCCTGTTTCGCGGCTTTTTTCCCTCTATGCGTCCATCTTTCGAGGGGCGACAAAAATCCCTCCTTCCTCGTCAAGGCAGGGGCGCTGGGGAGCTTCCGTCTCGGCGCGATCGTTGTATCGTCGCAGTACTTGGCCGCTGGAGGGGTCGGCCTCTGCGCGCTCTACTCAGCCCTCGTACTCGGCTACATCCTCCATTCATTCCGAAAGACGGTATCCCCGGAGATCTATTTCTTTTCCTTCTGGGTGCTCTCCGTGGGCCTCGAGATCCTGCGGCTCCTAGTCTTCGACCTGGCGGCGGGCGGCGGCTCGGTATACTGGCAGATCGCGGCTATGAAGGCCCTCCTCTTCACGCGCTATGCGGGCTACCTTTCGCTTTTCGCTTCCGGCCTCTATGCGGCCGGCTTTCACAACGAAAAACTCGGCATGGCGGCGGCCATAGCGCTCGCGATCTCCTTGGGCCTGGCGATGGCCATGCCCGTCAATACCGGCTCCTTCGCGGCCACGCTGGAACTGCGGGCGGGCTACGTGGAGATCAACTCGATCCTAGTCCTCATCGTGGCCGTCTTCACCGTGGCGGACTATCTCTACGCGGCGCATTCGACGGGGGAGGGCTCATATCGCGTCGTCGCGCTGGGGGCCGCCGTTTTCCTGGTCGGGCAGCGCCTGCTCACCACGCAGTGGAACCCCATCGCGATGCTTGCGGGCTTCGTCCTCCTCGTCGCGGGCTCTTGGCTGTACGTGTCGCGTCTCCACGCCTATTACCTCTGGCAATAGAGCCTCCGTCATCGGCATAGCTCGTTGACCAGGCCTCGCGGCCCGTCATAAAGTGTGCTATGCGCAAGTATCTTATCGAAGGCGGATTCCCAGTCAAGGGAAGGATGAAGGCGAGCGGCAACAAGAACGCCGCTCTTCCCTGCATCGCCGCGACCGTATTGGCGGGGGCGCCCGTGGTCCTCCGCAACGTGCCCGATATCGAAGACGTCCAGGTCATGCTCGATGTCCTCCGGCATCTGGGCGCGGCGGTCGAGGCCGTCGGCCCAAATGCCTGGCGCATCGACCCCGCCTCTCTTAACCGCTCCGACGTTCCGCCCGAGGAGGCGCGCAAGGTCAGGGCCTCCATCCTCTTCGCCGGCCCTCTGCTCGCGCGCTTCGGCAAGGTCGAGCTGCCGCCGCCCGGGGGCGATGTCATAGGCCGGCGCCGAATAGACACTCACGTCCTCGGCCTAGAGGAGCTCGGGGCGCGCGTCGACATAGATGGGGCTATCCGCTTCGCGGCCAACAAACTCGTGGGCGCCGATATCTTTCTCGACGAGGCATCGGTCACCGGCACCGAGAATGTCGTGATGGCCGCCGTCCTCGCCGAGGGACGGACCGGCATCCGCAACGCCGCGAGCGAGCCCCACGTGCAGGACCTCTGCCGCCTCCTCGTCGCGATGGGCGCGCGAATAGAAGGCATAGGCTCCAACGTCCTCAAGATCGAGGGAGTAAAAGAGCTGGGCGGCGCCGATTTTTCGATAGGCCCCGACTACATGGAGATCGGCTCCTTCATAGGCCTGACCGCCGTAACCCATGGCGAGCTGGAGATCGAGGGCGTGGAGCCCGAGGACCTCCGGCCCCTCAAGGTCGCCTTCGGCCGCCTAGGCATCAGCTGGGACCTCAAGGACTCCCTCCTCGTCGTGCCCTCCGGCCAGTCCATGCGCGTCGTCGCCGACCTGGGCGGTCAGATACCCAAGATCGACGATTCGCCCTGGCCGGGCTTCCCGCCGGATCTCACCTCGATCATGACGGTAGTCGCCACTCAGACGGAGGGAACCGTCCTCATACACGAAAAGATGTTCGAGTCGAGGATGTTCTGGGTCGATAAGCTCATCGGCATGGGCGCCAAGATCGTGCTCTGCGACCCGCACAGGGCCGTCGTCTCGGGGCCCTCGCGGCTGCGGGGCGACTCCCTCACCTCGCCCGACGTTCGCGCGGGCATGGCCATGGTCATCGCCGCTCTCTGCGCCGAGGGCACGAGCGTCATATCCAACGTCTATCAGATCGAGCGCGGCTACGAGAACATCTGCGAGCGCTTGCGCGGCATCGGCGCGAGGATCGAGCGGCAAGAGGACTGTTAGGGATACGCGATAATAGCGCTGGATGCGGCTGAGCCGGACGGCTACCCGATAGCCCGAGAGCTCAGCTGCGCGTACGCGGCCCGAAGTTCCCGAAATCTTTCGCCGTCGTCGCCGGGGGACGCATCGGGATGCAGCAGCCGCGAGAGCCTGCGGTAGGCGCGCTTGACTTGCGCCCGGGGCGCCCCCGGCGCTATGCCGAGCACCGTCCAAGGATCGAGTTCGCCGGGGAAGGCCTTGAGCCTTGCCGCGAGCAGCTCCGATCCGGCGACGCCGCAATCGCCGAGAGCCGCGCGCAAGGCGAGTTCCGCGCCCGGATCGAGCCGAGCGCGACCGAGGGCCGCTAAGGCGAAAGCCCAGCAGCAGCCCGGCCGCGAAACCGAAGCACCCGCTAGGGCGAGCGCGCAGGCGCCGGCGATCGCGCAGGCGTGCGGCCCGAGCGCCCGAGCGATGCCCTCGGCCGCGGCCTTCCTAATCGATCGCGGCGCCATCGACGACCCGCGCCCCCGCCATCAGCAGTACGACGAGGAAAAGGACTATAGTCCGAATCCCCGCCGCGAGCAGAAGAGAGGACAGTCCGGGCAGAATTTTTATCGACCAGTCGGAGATGAGCTCGTCTATCCTCGCCGAGAGGATGAATACGGGAACCAGAGCCGCAGCCATAAGCGGGGCCAAGGCGTAGAGGCCTTTGGGGAAATTGCCCCCGCGGCGGCGGAAGCGCCCTCCGACGAGGGCGCCGAGAGCCGCGGCGGTGAATATCGCGAAGGGCAGGGCGCTCCTTGCGAGGAGATCGGCCACGATGGGATCTGAATCTATCCCATAGGCCTTCGAGTCATCGACTGCCTTCCATGCCTCGAATAGGGAGAGGGAGGCTGGATCGACGCGCGAAGCGACGGCGCGATAGGCGTTCTCGGGGACGAGGGGCAGCTCTACGAGGCTCGCGGGCCCCGAGGAGGGACCGGTGCTCCATATAGGCTTATAGACATTGGAGGGTCTGTCCCTCTCGACGCAGACGAGGAGGATCTTGCCGTCGGTAAGCTTCGCGTAGGGGCTCCGCACGAGCGCCCGAGGACCGGAGGCGCCCGCCTCGAGGTACTCGAACTCACGGAAGTATAGGGCGCCGTCGGACCAGGCCGCGTCCTTGGCCGCGATTATGCGCAGGCTCGCCGCCTTGGCCGGGCTTTTGGCGCCTCCCCCCAGGCCGGCACGGACGCTTGTGTCCGGTACACGGAAGAAAATATCCGGAATCAGATAGGAAGAGAGGGCGCTGTCGGCCTCGTCTTTGAAGAAAGCGGCCTTCTCGGTTTCGGTGAGGCTCTCCGCGAGGTAGCGCCTGACGTCTGGGTCGTCAGCGTGCTTAGCGTCGGCAAGCTCTTTAAATACACGATACGCGCCTACCGGATCGCCCGAGCGCAGGAGTCCGTAGCCTTCGAGCTTGCGGGAATAGAAGGCTGCCCTCTCCTTGTCTGCGGGATCGGCGCCGCGTGCGTGCAGCTCTTCCCAGGAGGTAGCGGCCAGACGCCTCGCGTCGGTATATGAGGGGTCGAGGCGCGCGGCCGTCGATGCGTACCAATTGGCGCTGAAGTAGTCGCCCTTTTCCGCGAAGGCGAGAGCCTTGAGGTAATAGTCCTTGGCGGCGATGGGGTCCTTAGGCTGAGGAAGCGCCGGCGCGGGAAGGGGAATCGACTTTCTCAAGGCAGTAAGCTCTGCCGTGGAAAGCAGTTTTTCGAGCTCCACAACCCTGGGATCCTTCCTGGCGATCGCTTGGCAGAGCTTGAGCTCCTCGCGCGAACGCACCAGATCGCCGGCCTCCAGTCCCGCCCGCGCCGCGCTGAGCGAGGAAGAGAAGGCCGCGCTTGCCCAGCGGATGCCCGACTGCCTCGATTCGATCTGGGGGCCGGCTATTAGGGCGCTCGCGGCCAGTATTGCGGAGAGTATCACCGCCGGGAGAATCGCGGTCTGAACCAGCTCTTGGGCTTTGCCCTTTGTCGAGCCAAGGGCCATCGCGAGAGCGAGGAACTGCAGGCCAGCGAGGGCGCTGAAAAAACCGCGCAGGGCCTCGGCCATCTCCCACCTCAGCGCGAAGACAGGGACTATCCGATCGGCCGAGAAGGACGCCACGGCATAGCCGAAAAAGCAGGCGAAGGCGAGGAGATCGATGAGAACGGCGACCCCGAAGATCCTGCGGCCGCTATTCATCGAAACGCCTTCTCCCGCGAGGCGAGGCCGCGAGCTCCGCCAAGCCGAGCACTAATCCCATGATTCCCTCGACGCAGGCGAGGAGGATGGTCTTGGGCAAGAGCAGTCCGGCGCGCTTGGCCAAGCTCTCGATAATTCCAAGAACGGCCCCGCCGGATAGCGCGGCATCGAGGGCTACTAGACCGGCAAGGCCCGCGGCGGCGAGAAGGGCGTTCGCGAGGGGCCAGCCCGTTATCCGGCATAGGAAACGGAATCCTATCGCCAGCAGTAGGAAGCCCCCCGCGGCTATGAAGGACAGCAGCAGGGGCTCGTCGTCCATCGCGGCCAGGCGATCCCATATCCAGGAGCCGGAGAAGAGCGATGCTTCGGGGATGAGGTTGAGCGGGCGCGCCGCAGGGAGGGTCGCCCGATATGTCCTGCCCTGGATGTCCATATCGCCCGTCGAGGGATCGATCCCCGTCCGGGGCGAATAGGCGAGGCGGGGATAGTCCGAACCGAAATCGACGGCGACCGCGTCGAGCGCATCCGCACCCTCGAAAGAGCCGATCCACAAGGCCACACGGCCCTGTTCCACGGCCACTCCGGTAGGGAATGGCGGGGCTGTCTGCGCGACCCCACGAGAAGGGCCCTCAACCGCCTCGCGGATGAGGGCTACCCTGCGAACAGCTATTCCGAAGGATAAAAGGAGGGCGCCGAGGACGAGAAGGCCGAGCCAACCTGCCGCCCGGCTCTTTACCCTCTGCTCGAAGGAGAAAAAAGCTAAAAACACGGTGAGCACGGCCGCCAGAGGCGCAAGGTCGAGCGCTCCTTCCGCCGCGCTTCTATAAATAGCGCCTAGCCCGCCTGAAGGCGCCGCTAGGGAGACCGAAGCCCCTGCAGCGAAGGAAACGAGGACTAGAATTATCGCGAATTCGAGGCAGGCGCGGCCTAAAACTCCGAGCCAAGCTTTCATCGAACTACTCTACCATGCAGACTATTCGCCTGCAAGCTTTGGCGGTTTTCAGTGTGTACGCACAAGTTATCCACAAGATTATTTCGGAACCAATTTCTAGAAACATTTATGGGAAACGAAATTAAAAGAACTGACAAATGTTCCAAAATTGTCAGGAAAGATAAAGTAATGCGATTATTCTATATTATATAACAAATTAAACCAAAACAGGTGAAGTAAACATTAGTATTCGAATCATAGTTTTCAATAGTCGTATACTTTTCGATACGGTATATCTTCCGGGCTGAAATAATCCTCATGATACACACAACTTATCCACAGATATCCACCATCATTCGATATCCGAAACCTCGAACCGCGCGGAGTCTTGCGCCCAAGCCCGGTTCGACAGTATCCATTTTTCGTCGTAGCGAAATCACACAGCGGCTCAGGGCATGTCTTTCTTCGCGAGCAGAGCTTGAAAGCGCCGCAAAAGCCGCGTTTCGCGGGACGGGCAGGGGGGCGTTTAGGAGGAGAATACGTAAAAGACGGCTTTCGTTTTCGCTGAGCTCGATTGCGGCCGTCTTTCCGGAGAGGAGCCTTCTCCCCAGTTCCACCGCCCTCTCCCCGATGCGGAATTTTTGTCCAAAAAGACGGCCGATCCGCGCGCGGAGCTCAGGAAGGGCCCAGGGTTCGCGAATATAGTCCGCGCATCCGCTGTCGAAAGCACGTTCCATGAGGGCGACGGAACCGTAAGCGACATAGATGGTCCCCTTTCCTCGATCGGCCGAGTAAACAGGACGCAGGACTAGGAAGTCCTCGGCGGGAATAACGATGATGTCCGGGCTCGGGTCGTCCAATCCGGCGGGGCCATTTAAAAAAATAAAAGGACCTGAAGGGTCATTTGTATCGTCCGGGCGCGAAGCCTCGGCGTAGGAAGAATAGGGTTCGCGGTTGGCCAGAATGCGTATCGTCACGCCCTGCCTCCGCGTAAGTCCTTACGGTGTCGGCGCTTGGCCGGCGCCGGAGGCCCCGCTAGCGGAGCCGGAACCCGCGTCTTGAGTAAGCATCTTGCGCTTGAGGTCTTCGAGCATGGCATCGGTGCCGGCGCCTCCAGAGGACTCGAGCTGGGCGAACTGCTTCTCTAGGGTCGCGCCGCTTGTCACGTCCTCGAGCTCCTTGGCCGCCTCGGTCCTAGCCTCGAGCTCATCGACCTTCTTGGCCATCCGCTCAAAGGTATCGAAGGCGCTCTTGTTGCCGGAGATGCTCGACATAGTCTTGTTTATCTTGTCCTGCGCCTCGGCCCGCTTGGACCTTGCGATGAGGATGTTCTTTTTACGGGAAGCTTCGTCGATCTTGTTCTGGAGCTCGCGAAGCGAGACCTTGAGCTTCTCGACCGAGTCCTTTTGGGCCTGCCACTGAGTGAAGAGCTGTGTGGCGTATCCCTCGTATTCCTGCTTGCGCACGAGGGCCTCTTTCGCGAGGTCGTCTCGGTTCGCGCGTACGGCGAGCATTGCCTTCTTTTCCCAATCCTCGGCCTGGCGCTTATTCTCCGCTGCCTCGCGCTCGAGCTTCTTTTCGTCGGCGATGGCCATCGCGACGGCCTTCTTGGACTCGATCATCTGCTCGTTCATGTCCATGACAAGCTGATTGAGCATCTTCTCGGGATTCTCGGCCTTGCTGATCATGTCGTTTATATTGGAAGAGACCACAGTCTTGAAGCGGTCGAATATGCCCATGTCGCGATCCTCCTAATTGTCCATATAGCGGGAGAGCAAGGGATAATGCTCCGAGAGGGCGAAGCCTATCGCGTCCAGGGAGGCCTCGAACTCTTCCTTGTCCATGGTATCGTACTCGAGAGTATCCACCAGGACAACGTCGTCGCCCTCGATGGCATAGGCGCCGTGAAGAAGCCCCGAGTAATTGAGCTTGAGCAGCTCGTAGAAAAAGGTTTCGCGATCCTTCGAGGGGACACGCATCGCCTTGGCCGTAAGGATGACGACGGGCTCGGCGTAGGATACCACGATAAGCGGCAGACCCTTGCCCGAATCCTCTACGAACCAGGTACCCGCCTGAGGCTCCTCGTACGAAATCCCGAGAGAAATGAGATAATCTTCTATCTTGTTGAGTCCAGGCATAATATTCCTCCTCGCGTCTGGGCAACCGGGGGCAGGGGCATTCAGCCCAGGAAGACCTGTCCCGAATTGTCGATGGCGAGGATAGTCTTGCACTCCGAGCAACGGAAGCGCCCCGGCCGCGAGGCCTTGAGCTTTTTGTTGCAGATCGGGCAGGAGAAGATCTTGGGGAATACCGAGGTCGTGGCGGTTTGGTCGCCCGCCTGGAAGAAGGCGGTAGCCTCTTCCAGATTGTCCTTAATATTGAAAAATTGGGAAAAACCTAGGAGCTGGAAAACCTCGTAGACCTTGGGCTGGATCTCGAGGAGGACTATATCGCCGCCGCGGGGTTTTACCGCTTTGAGGAAAGCGGTAAATGAGCCAATACCTGTGGAGGAGACATAGTTGAGACCGCCGCAGTTGAATATGAGGCGGATAAAGCCGGCGTCTATCGCCTTTCCTACGCGTTTTTGGAAGAAGTTAGAGTTATACGTATCGATATAGCCTGTTAAAAAGAGGGCGAGGCAGTTTTCGACGGGGCCGACTTTCTCTAGACGGATCTTAAGGCTGTCGTCTTTTTCGTCGTCGAAGCCGGGGACGGTATCATTGTTTGGCATAGTGCTCCTCTCAGCCCCTCTAATTGCATAATCACGATCATTCTAAAAGCATATTAGCGCTCTCGTCAATGCGTTGTCAAATCGCGCCGGCAAGGCCTCAAGAACTTGCAGCATACCTCTGGATTATCGGCCTTTAATGATAATAACTGTACGATCTCAAAAAGAAAGCCCCCCGTCCAGGGATATCGCCGCCCCAGAGGCCAGGCAGGGCTCGGCGGCGAGAAGATCGACGGCGGTTGCGGCTATTTCCCTCGCCGAAATTAGCCGCCCGCCCGGCGCCCGAGATCGAAGGGCATCCCGCTCAGGCTCGCCAAGATACTCGGTGTCCACAAAGCCAGGGCAGACGAGAACGCAGCCGACACCCCGCGACGCCCCCTCTGCCGCAAGAGACTTGGCGAGGACAGCCAGACCCGTTTTGGCCGCCGCATAGGCCGCGTTGGATAAATAAGCCCGTGTCCCGTCGGTACGCGTCCCGCCAAAGAGGAGGATCCTGCCCCAGCCCCTCGCCGCCATTGCGGGCAGGAGGACCGAAGCCAGTGCGCCGGGAAGGGCGAGGTTGAGAAGGGCGAGGCGTTCCCAATCGGCGACGCTTGTCTCGGCCAGACTCTTGCGGGCGAAGGGGCCGAAGGCCGCGACTAGGATATCGATGTCGCCTAAGCTCGGCAGGGCCTCGGCGAGGCGCGAAATGTCGGCGGCGGGGCTTCCGAGCTCCAGGAGGAAGCCCTCGGCTCTGGCACCGGCGCGCTTTAACTCGCCCAAGGCCGAATCGAGCCTCTCCCTCGAGGAGCCCCCGTGGACAATGACATAGGCGCCCCTCACCCCGAGTTCGAGCGAGACTGCCCGGCCGATACCCCCTGATCCGCCCACGACGAGGGCTCGCCTGCCTTCGAGAACGCGGGGATCGCCTTGCGCCTGTGTCATACGGTCATTAGTATTACCGCCATTTCGCGCGCGCGCGCAAGGAGAGGACATGGAGGAGCCGGACCTTTCGGGATTCGCGGTGCTGCTCTGCAGGGCAGAGGAGAGCGGCAATGTAGGCTCGGTTTGCCGCGCGATGAAGACCATGGGTCTATCGCGGCTTGTCCTCGCCGGCTGTCCCGACTACGACATCGATCGCGTACGGACGATGGCTGTCCATGCCTTCGACCTCTTCGAGTCTTCCGAAAGTTTTCCCGACCTCGAATCGGCGCTCGCGGGCTTTGCCCTCTCCGCGGGGTTTACGAGGCGGCGCGGCGAGCGCCGCAAGACCTTCTCGCTGAGCGCCGAGGATTTGGCCTCTATGGTCCTAAAGCGCCCGATGAGCGACGGTTCCGCAGGGGCCGTCGCGCTCGTTTTCGGAAACGAGAGGACGGGCCTCACCGAGGGCGAGATCGGCCTGTGTTCCCTGGCCGCCCACATACCCAGCTCCGGCGCATTCCCCTCCCTCAACCTCGCTCAGGCAGTGCAGATCGCCTGCTACGAGCTGCGGCGGCAGGCTCTCGGCGAAAGAAACGGGAGCGCCGCGCCGGTATCGCGCGCGGAGGTCGATGAGTCGGTGGCGCGCATCGCGGAAGGGCTGCGGGAGATCGGCTTTTTCAAGGTGACGCGCGACCGCGACCTTTCGGCCTTTCTGCGCGACAGCGCCGAGCGCGCGGCCTACACGGCCTCGGAGCTGCGCTACTTCGAGTCGATCTTTCGGAAAGCCGCGGGAATGCTGCATGGGAAAATGGACAATTGAGGCTGTCCCATAACTCAGGAAGTTTTGGGACAGCTTCCAAAACGTCGCAATTTCGCAGGTTTTCGAGGTCGAAATCATATAAAAGACCTCGAAAACCGAGAAATTGCAGAGGTTGTCCGATAACTAACCAAGTTATCGGGCAACCTGAATTAGAAAACTATGTGCTTGGCCTGGATTTCATCGACGCGGCCGGCCAGGACTAGGGCGCGATGCACGATATTGCGCAGCTGGCGGATATTGCCAGGCCAGCCGTAAGCGACGAGCTTGTCCATCGCTTCGGCCTCGAGCGAGACCTGTCCGCGCGAGGCGAGGTGGGCGAAATGCCCGGCGAGCTCCGCGATATCCTCGCGCCTCGAGCGAAGCGGCGGCATCTCGATGATCAGCGTGTTTATGCGGTAGAGGAGGTCGGAGCGGAAGGCCCCCTCGGCGGCAGCGCGTTCTAGGTCTTTTCCGGTAGCGGATACGAAGCGGAAATCCACAGCGACGCCCTTGGTGCCTCCAAGGCTCCAGAACTCGCCCGTCTCGAGCACTCGAAGAAGCTTGGCCTGGAAGGGCAGTCCCGCCTCGCCGATCTCGTCGAGAAAGAAGAGGCCTCCGCGCGCGAGCTCGAAGGCGCCCGGCCTCGCCACCGCGTCGGTGAAGGCCCCCTTCTCGGTGCCGAAGAGTTCGCTCTCGGCCAAGTGTTCCGGGATGGCGGCGCAGTTGCGCGCCACGAAGGGGCCCGTGGCCCTCGCGGCGAGATCGCGGAGCGCACGAGCCGCGATCTCCTTGCCCGTCCCGCTCTCGCCGAGGATGAGGACCGGATAGTCCGAGTCGGCGTAAAGGCGAACGAGCTCCTCGACCGCTTTGATCGCGGGGCTGTGGCCGATAAAGGGGCTTTCGCGCTTTAGGCGGCGCATTGAGGGAAAGACAGCCGCGCCGAGGCTGTGTCTGAGTTTCTCGAGGACGTAGGGCTTGGCGAGAAAATCGAAGGCCCCGCTGCGCAGGCAAGCTACGATCGTAGAAGGCTCGGCATCGCTCGAGAGGATGACGAGGGGAGCGCCCCCGCTTTCGCCCGCCGTCCTGCGGATGAGCTCGTCGCGGCGATCGTACGAAGGCGGAATGCCGAGTATGACGGCGGCAGGCGCGCAGCGCCTGATAGCCTCGGGGGCGCGCCAGAGCTCGGGGCAATGGAGCACCTTGTATTCTTCGGCCAAGAGAGACAGGAGAGTCCTAGCCTCGAGGGGATCGTCCTCGACGAGCAGAATGGTTTCCATAGAAGAGTCGGAATACTGGGGCGCTATGAAGGGATCCGCAACTAGATTTTCGTCTAAAACTTGGTTTCTCGATGTAGATGATTGTCTACAAAGGGACGCGGCTTAGTTTTTCCGTATCCGCGCGATTAAGAGCAATATGTTATACCATAAGTAGATAAATATCCGATAAAGTTTCCAAGGTCTCCGAATGAAGAAAGGCATCCACTCAAGGCCCTTGCGGAAAAGGGGCTTCGAAGGTTTGGATCGGCGTTCGGCGAAAATTTCGAATATATCGGAGCACCAGAGATAGATGCCTGAGTTGAAGCGGGCGAGGTTGCGGGGAATCCACTTTTCGCGGCCTGGTATGCCCGTGCCCACGAGGAGGAGACTGGGGGTCGCCTTTTTAACCGCCTCGACGATAGCCTCCTCCATATTCTTGGGATAACGGCCTGCGTAGCGCCCGACTACCCTGAGGCCGGGGAAAGTGGACTTGATGTTTCCCTCGGCCTTCTGGATGCTCGTCTTCGTGGAGCCGAGGAGATAGACGGATTTGCCGCGCTTCTCGAGGGCGGCGAGGAGCTTGACGACGAAGTCGAAGGGCATGTAGCGGAGGGGCTCGGCCCTGCGAAGGAAGCGCGCGCCCTTGGTTATGGAGAGCGATATCGGGAGTACAAGGCTCGCGCCCGTTATCATCGTGTGGAACTCGCCTGAGCGCCTGGCGCGCATGAGGTCCCAGAGCGAGAGCAGGACGATCTGATGATTTTTGCCATCCGCGAATCGGATGACGAGGTCTTCGATGCCTTCCACGGGCAGGATGTCCACGGGTACGCCGAGGACGGAAACGCGGTTCAAGGGGGCTTGGGGATCCATGACGAGCGCTCCGACAGGATAATCTGGACTGCGGCGATCGCGTAAAGCGCGGCCGTCTCGGCCCGGAGGACGGCGCCGGCCAGCCTCAGAGGCTTAAAGCCCTCTTTGACGAGGAAGTCGATCTCGTCCTGCGCGAAGCCCCCCTCGGGGCCCACGCAGAGCGCGACCGCCTCCGGCGCTCCGGTAAGATACTCGTGCATCGAAGACTGCGCAAGGGGAGCCTCGTGCAGAAGTATCCGGGGATCGGAGGGGCTAAGGCCGAACGAGGCGAGGGCGGCGGGCAAGGCGGCCAGCTCCAGGGGCTCAAGTACCCTTGTGGGAATGCTCGAGCCGGACTGCTGGAGGGCTTCTCGGACTATCCTTTCCCAGCGCCCTCCCCGCGTCCCGCCGCCTTCCTCGCCCCTCGAAGCGCCTCGCGCGAGGGATCGGCCCGAGAGGAGAGGAAGAACCGCCGTGACGCCCGCCTCGGTCGCTTGGCGGACGACGAGATCCATCTTGAGCCCCTTGGGCAAGCCTTGTACGAGGAGTATCCGAGGTAGGGATTCGAGGCGGTACTCGCCCTCGGCTCCCTCTGCACGAGGCGCTATCGATAGCAGGAGGCGTCCGGGCCTCTGCTCCAAGACCGCGCACTTCCAAAGGCGGCCACTCGAGTCCCGGCCGGGGAAGGAGTCGCCCGGGCCCAGCCGCAGGACCCGAGCTATATAATGCGCGCGGCCGCCCTCGATAAGGCAGTTCGGACCCTCGTCCCAGTCATCTGGGAGGATGAACTGCCGCATCGTTTTTTGCCCGGTCGGCGCTAATTCTTGGGCGCGGGCACGGGGAGGGCCGACTTATCGCCCGCCTGAACGCCAGTATCCTGGGCGGCGGCGCCCGCCTGGGCCTTGGGAGCCGCCGCCTTCCTAGCCTCGACGAGCTCCTTGACGGACTTTGCCCCCGCCAGGAGTTTCGGATAATTAGGGTCGTCGATCAGCTTGATGGTCGCGTTGAGGGCGGCATCGAACTCGAGGTCGTAGACGGGGGCGGGTTTGCTGCGGCCGAGCTGGTTCTTGACTAGAAGCCTGAGCACGCGCTCGGGGAGAGCGAAGCTCTGTCCGAGGCTGGCCGCGAAGGCGTCGCGTTGAGCGACCGAGGCATCGGGCTGCGCTTTAGAGAATGCCTCGAGCTTGCCCGAGTCGAGGAGCTTGGAGAGATCGGCGGCCTGGGCGTCGGTGAGGTCGGGCTCCTTGACCTCGAGATCGGGAGGGATGCCGGTCTTATCGATGTTCTCGTCGCTCGGCGTGTAATAGCGAGCCATGGTCATCTTGTAGCCCGTCGTATCGATCGGGTAGATCTGCTGTACGGAACCCTTGCCGTAGGAATTCTCGCCGACTAGGTAGGCGCGCTTATTGTCCTTGAGGGCTCCCGCCAGGATCTCGGAAGCCGAGGCCGAGCCCTTGTTTATGAGAAGGAGGATGGGCTTGTCCTTGGGAACGGAGAGGTCGGGCCTCGCGCGGGCGACCGAATTCTCGTAGGGATTGCGGCCCTTCGTGGAGACGATGACGCCGGAATCGAGGAGATCGTCCGATATCCCTATGACCGCCTGGAGGAGACCGCCGCCGTCGTTGCGGACGTCGAGGATGAGGGCGCGGTAGCCGACCTTGTTAAAGGATTTTATCGCGTCCTCGAAGGCGGTCTTTGTCTGCGCGGTGAACTCGATGATGCGCAGATAGGCGACATTGCCGCCTTGAGTGGGGATGACGGCGGACTTTACCGTCGGTATCTCGACTATCGCCCGCACGAGGGCCGCATCGAACTCGGCCTCGCCCCTGCGGATGCTGAGCGTCACCTTGCTGCCGGGCTCGCCACGGATCTTTTGCTGCGCCTCGAAAGAGCTCAAGGGGGCCGTGGTCTCGCCGTCGATCTTGCTTATGAGATCGCCGGACATAAGCCCGTACTTAGCCCCGGGCGTATCCTCGATGGGCGAGACGATCTCGATGAAGAGCGGTTGATCGTCCGCCTTCTTGGGATCCTTTACTTGTTTGGATATGTAGAGCCCGACGCCGCCGAACTGGCCGGAAGTGATGTCGGTCATGTCGCTCAACATATTCTCGTCGAGGAAGACCGAGTAGGGATCGCCAAGGGCCTCGAACATGCCCTTCATCGCCCCTTCGTAAAGCTTCTTGGCGTTGGGCTGATCGACATAATTCTGCATGACGAAGCGCAAGGTGTCTCCCAGCTCGCCGATGTAGCGCTGAGCGTCGGCGTCGGAATTGCCGGCCGAGACCGGGGCCGTCGCCTGCGCCACCGCCTGGGGTACGGAAAGCGCTAAGGCCGATGCGAGGACTATCGCCGCGCCGGCAGCGCTCCAGGCCGTTCTATGCCCATTGTCTTTTATGCTCAATGTGTGTCTCTCTTTCCGGCCGTCGAAGACCGGAGGCTTTCGGTCATACGGCAGAACCGCATAGGTAAAGATAGCACGAAGATCGCCTAATGCAACATTACTGCCGACGCGTCTTCTTGACGGAGCCCTTGGGCCCAAGTACACTTGCTTCATATATGAGACGTAAGGCAGTCCACCTCATGGCGGCGATCGCGGAATCGCTCCGTTTCCTAGCCGTCGTGTTCCTCGCCTTCGATCTAGGCGCTCTCCTTTCCCCAAGCGTCTCCAGTCTCCTGCGTTACGCGGCCGCCCCTCAGCTTCTTTTCGCGGCCGGTTTTTTTTTCCTTTGGCTCGACCCTAGGCGCTATGGCGCTTATAGGCCGCTGCTAATAATCGGCAAGGCAGCCTCGGCCGTCTGTTTCCTCCCCTTGGCCGCGGCCCTGGTGCGCGATCCGAACGCGGCGGCCATAGCCTTCGGCCTCCCCTACATAGGCCTCGGCCTGGCTTTCCTCATCGCCGTCGTGGATATCGCGAGCCTCTCGGTCCTAGTCCTCGCTCGAGGCGCGATAGAGCCGCCGCTGGCCTCGGCCGTCAAGGCTTCCTCGGGCCAAGGCCCTGACGACATCGAGCGGGTAGAGGGCTTGTGATGCGCATCATACCCATAGCGAGCGGCAAAGGCGGAGTGGGCAAGTCCATGGTGGCGGCCAACCTGGCCGTCGCTCTCGCCCAGGCGGGCCGCAGGACTGTCCTGGCCGACCTCGATCTGGGCGCCTCGAACCTCCACCTCATCCTGGGCGTGGCAGCGCCCAAGAAGGGCATAGGCACCTTTCTCTCGGGAGGCGATTCCAATTTCGAGAGCGTCGTCCTCGACACGGACTATCCGAATCTGCGCTTTATCCCAGGGGACGCCGAAGTGCCGGGCCTCGCGAACATACGGCCTTCGCAGAAGAACCAGCTCGTCAAGCGCCTCTTGTCCCTGGACTCGGACTACCTGGTGCTCGACCTGGGCGCAGGCACGGGCACCAACATCCTGGATTTTTTCCTGATGAGCACTCACGGCATCGTGGTTACGGCGCCTGCCCTCACGGCCACTCTCAACGCCTACCTCTTCCTCAAGAACGCCGTCTTCCGTCTCCTCTATGGCGCTTTTGGGCAGAAGTCCCGCGCCTTCGAGCACATGGAGTCGCTGCGCAAGGACGGCGCTTCCCTAAGGACGGCTTATATACCCGCCATCCTCGACCAGGTGCGGGACATCGACCCGGAGCGTTGGGCGATCGCGAACGAGAGGATGGCGCGCTTCAGGCCACGCCTCCTTATGAACATGCTAGAGGATCCCAAGGACGCCGAGAAGGCGCAGAAGATACGCCGTTCCTGCAAGGAGTATCTCAACATCGAGATCGAGCACCTCGGCGTGCTGTACCGCGACGAGCTACAGGACGTTGCCCTGGGAAGCAGGATTCCCATCATCCGCTACAAGCCCCAGTCGGTGCTATCGCAGGGAATATACCGGATGGCCGACAAGCTCATGTCTTCCGAAGACGAGGAGGACATGTCCCTCTCGCTCGCCGAGATCGAGGGCGGCTACCGTACGGCCGAGCTCGAGGCCGAGGCCGACTTCGGCGCCAAGGCGGCCTACGTCGAGGAGCTTCTCTCCTCCGGCGCCCTCACGATAGGCGAGCTCGTCGAGGCGGTCCGCGGCCAGCAGTTCGAGATCGACAAGCTGCGGCGCGAGAACCAGTTCCTCAAGTACAAGCTCAGCCAAGCCCTCGGTCAGGGCTTCGCCGGTTAGGGGCCGGGATGGCCCAAAGCGCGGCAAAGGGCGACCTCGCCCTCGCAATAGACGAGGACGAGCTCGAGGCGAGTCTCACTTTCACTCCCGATAAACAAGGAGCCGAATGGACGGCCGAGAAGGTGATGCGCGTCCTCATGGACGCGCGGATCGGCGGCTTTAACCAAAGGCGCGCCGACGAGCTTTTGCAAAAATTCGGCCGCGCTAAGGGCAAGGTCAAAGAGATCGTCGCCTCGGGGATTCCGCCGGATCTGCCCCAGAGCGAGTGCCCCGAGTGGGAGGAACTGGCGGTACCGCCCGAGTTCGCCGATATCGCCGCGAGCTCCGTCGCCGAGGCCCCTCCGCCCATCCTGTATAAAGTGAAGATCGAGACCGTCAAGGTCGAGAAGACGGTTCGGAAAGCCCCCGCCCTGCCCTTCCTCCCGGCCAAGATAGAAAAAGTGCAGACGACCGAAAGGCGCGAGAAGCGCGAGCGGATTTTCCCCGACACGACCGTGATCCGCACGCTTTGGGCCCCCGGCGGCAAGCGCGTCGGCATACTCTCGCAGGCGAAGCCCGGCAAGGCGGGCAAAACTATTTTCGGCGTGCCGCTCCAGCCTCCCCTCGAGGATAGCGTTTTTTACGCGGGGCCCGGCGTTCTGCGCAACAAGAACGAGCTGATCGCCGAATGGGACGGCATCGCGAGGATAGGCAAACGTTGGATCGATATAGTGCCCATTCCTCGGCATGCTTGGTCGGTCGATCTATCGTCCGACGGCGCCACCTATTTCCTCAACTATGCTCCCGGCGACCCTCGGCTTCCCGGTCCCGGGCCGGCGGAGATCCTCGGCAAGGCGAAGGAGCTCGGCGCTCCAGGTGACGGGCTCATCGGGCCTCAGGAAGTCTCCTCCGCGCTCGAGAGCGCGGTATCGAGCAAGGAAGCCTTGTTCAACTGGTCCCTGTCCCTGTCCAGGGACGCCGATGTCGCGATAAAAGTGAGCCCCGACGGCGTCAAGGCGAAGCTGTCGATATGGAAGGGACGGGGAAGGGGCAAGCCTCTCGACCTGTCCATGGTAAGCGCCGCCCTCAAGGCCTCCGGAGTGCGCGGCTTCAAGAGCGAGGAGCTAAAGAAGGACGTGCTCGCGTTTTACAAGGGCAAGGAAGCGGAGCTCCTCGACTATCCCCTCGCCGAAGGCCGCGCGGCCGAACGGGGCAAGAGCAGGGCCCTCGCGCTTTCGGTGCCCCTCCTCCCTGAAGACAAGGCGGCCGATCTTCGGAAGCGGCTCGCCGACCAGTCCGGCCTCGCTCAGGCCCTGCCCAGCATCGCCGAATTTTCGATAGCCGAGGCGACCAAGATCGCCCAGGTCCAGCTCGGGCAGAAGTTAGGCGACCTGCCCCTTTCGGCGGCAGGGCAGGACGGCATCGACGTTTTCGGCAAGGTCATCCCCGGGATAAGCGGCAACGACCCCTCCGTAAAGGCCTACGAGAACATAGACTTCGGCAGGGACAAGCTCGTCGCGACGGCTACGGGACTCCTTCTCGCGGACGAAATGGATAAGGTGTGGAGGCTGCGCGTCCTGCGCTTCCGCGACTCGACCATCGAGGTGTCGATCGCGGCCGATTGCATGTCCGCCGCCGTGACCCTCGTCGCGGAGGAGGGCTTCGGCATGCCCCTCTCTGTGGAGAAAATTCTCTCGGTCCTCTCCGAGAAGGGCGTGAAGCAGGGCATCGAGCCATCCGCCATCGCGGAGGCGATCACGGACGCTCGCGCGGGGAAGAGCGTGCAAAAGCGCATAGTCGCCCACGGCAAGAGCGCGAAGCCAGGCGGGAGCGCCATCGTGACCTGGCTCGTGCACAGGGCTAGCGGGGCTCTCTACTCGGTCCATGAAGGGAACAGGGTCGATTTCAAAGAGCGCGATACCATGACCTGCGTCGATGCGGGGGAGCAGGTACTTAAGGTGACGAAGGCGACCGACGCCGGCGAGGACGGCTTCAACCTGTTCGGGCTGCCCGTGAAGGCGATCGCGGGCTCGGCCGGGGAGGCCGCGCCGGAACACGACGCGTCTATCCGAGAGGAAAGGCTCGAGGACGGATCGACTGTCTACGTCTCCGTGGTCAGCGGGGAGCTCATCGTCGAGGGCCCCTTCGGTACGGGCAGCCGCGTTTCGATCCGAGAGAGATACGCCGTACAAGGCGATGTCGGCCCCGAGACGGGCAATATCAAATTCCCCGGGGCAGTGCAGGTCTCGGGTTCGATCCTAACCGGCTTTTCCCTCGTCGCGGGCGGGGATGTCTCGATAGCCGGCGCGGTAGAGGCCTCGCTCCTGTCGAGCGACGGGACCGTGCGGGTCGTGGAAGGCATTAAGGGCGCGCGCAAGGGGACCATTCGCGCGAGGGTCGGGATCGAGGCGGCCTTCGCCGAGCATGCCCTCCTCCTCGCCGTCGAGGATATCCTGCTCAAGAGCGGCTGCGTGCTCTGCAACGTGAAGACGAACGGCCGCCTCGTCATCGCCGCCGATAAAGGCTCTCTAATCGGGGGGCTTTGCCGGGCGCGCAAGGGCATCGACGTCGCCGTCCTGGGTTCTGAAAATTACGCGAAGACCGAAGTTTCCTTTGGCCAGGATTACCTTATCGCCGATCAGATCGAGGCCGAAGGGCGCGAGATCGAAAAGCTCAAGGACCTGATTCTCCAATCCGGCAGGACAATGGCCGAGCTCGAGCGCGCGGGCGCGGGGCTCGATCGGATACGACAGGATAAAGTAAAGCTGCTCAAGCTCCTCGAGAAGAGGACGCACCGGATCTTCGACCTCCGCGAGAAGTTCGAGGCCCATGTCGTCTCTGAGGTGAGGGTCCGAGGAATCGTATTCCCGGGAGTCATGCTCGAGAGCCACAATCGTTTCTTCGAGGTCAGGAGCAAGAAGGCCAAGGTCGTCTTCTCCTTCGATCAGCAACTGGGCCGCATCATCGAAAGACCGTTATAGGAGGGCGCATGCTCGCAGCCTTGCAGTTCCCGACCTGGATCAGCCCCGAGATCATCCCCGGCCTGCCTCTTCGCTGGTACGGACTTATGTACGTAGTCGGCTTCGCCATCACCTGGTTCCTCTTCCGCTACGAATCCAAGCGGAGGGGCGCGCCATGGACGGTCGAGGAATCGGAGGGCTGGGCCTTTTGGGCCATCATCGGCCTCCTCGTCGGAGCGCGCCTCTTCGGCACCCTCATCTACGATCCCTCGGGCTACTATCGCTCGAGGCCATGGCTTATCTTCTGGCCCTTCGACGAAGCTATGCGCTTCACCGGTTTTCAGGGCATGTCCTACCACGGGGGCTTCTTCGGCCTCATCGCCGCGACCCTCATCTACTGCGCGGCGAAGAGGCAAAACTGGCTCGCGATAGCCGACGTGATCGCCGTCTCCGCGCCCTTGGGCTACACCTTCGGCCGCCTGGGCAATTTCATCAACGGCGAGCTCTGGGGCAAGGTGACTTCCTCGCCCATCGGCATGATCTTCCCGACGGTGCCCGAGTCGGGCCGCTTCAAGGCCGGCGAAGCATGGGTGCAGGCCGCGGCCACCAAGGCGGGTATACGCCTCTCCTCGATGAACGATCTCGTCAACCTTCCCCGCCATCCCTCGCAGCTCTACGAAGCCTTATTCGAGGGCTTCGTCCTCTGGCTCGTCCTTTGGCTATTCGTGCGCAAGCGCAGGGCCTTCGTCGGCTTCGCTACCGGTCTCTACGCGATCGGCTACGGCCTCATTCGCTTTGCCATCGAGTACTTCCGCGAACCGGACCAAGGAATGGGCTATATCCTCGGCGATAAAAGCGCCCCTACCTATTTAGTGACGAGCGTCTTCAATATCTCCACGGGCCAGATCCTGAGCTCTTTCATGATCCTGGGCGGAGCCATCCTCCTGTTCTTCGGGTGGCGGGCGGCGAAGATGAAGGCGGAAGGCGGGGCAGGTCCGGAAAAGGCGATTTCGCGCAACGCGCAAGCTCGAGCGCCACGATCGGCCGCAAGCGAAGCGCGCAGGCTGCGCAAGAGGATCAAGTAGGATAGCCGCGCCGAAAGCGAAACTATTGCCCGAAGATCCCGCCCTTGCCCGAATAGCGAAGCCAACGCCCCGCCTTGGCGGGCTTGGCTTCGCCGAGGAGCTCGAGGGCGAAGCGCGCGGCGCGGTCGGCCTGGCCGCTGGCGTCGCGCAGGCCATAGGCCGCCCATGAGGCGCCGGCCGCCGCCGCGAAGAGCCCCGTCCCCAATCCCTCGAAGGCGCCATCGGCCATAGCGGCGGTGGGCCCGAGGGCCGCGTCCCGAGGGCTCTCGGGCGCGAATAGGAGGATGGAGCCGGACTTGCGCGCCTCGAAGCGGCGGATGATCTCGCGGGCGAGGAACAGGGGGCCGGAGCATCGCTCCTCGACGAGGCCGGCGAGCTCGCCGGGCTTGCTCGAGAGGAACTCCGCTTTGGCGGCGGCGGGGTCGAAGACCAGGACCGCAGCGTCAAGCTCGCCGAGGGCGTTCTGCGCGGAAAGCGCGAGGGTGGAGGCGGACACATAGGACCGAGGGTCGTAGGCTAGGGTTAGGAAGCCCGGAGCGGCATCCGCGGGAGCGGCGAGGCCGCGGACGAGAGCCAGGGCGACCGACCAGCCATCGGAGCTCGCCTCGGCGGCGAGGGCGGCGGCGAGGGGACCGTCGAAGGGGGCTATCAGGATTGTCTTCTTCACGCGGGCGAGTGTACTATGCGGCCATCCCGATCGCAAGGCTTTAGGCGTTTTGCCGCGGAGGTTTCGATGCTCGTCGGCCTGGCTCAGGTAAATACGGTAATCGGCGATTTCGACGGCAACCGCGAGAAAATGCTCGCCTTCGCCGAGGCCGCCGTCGCGACCGAAAGCCGCGGCTCATGCAGTGTCGCGCGCGGCGGATGCGAGGGCCGCGTTGACCTACTGGTGTTCCCCGAGCTTTCGCTCTGCGGCTACCCGCCGATGGACCTTCTCGACCAAGAATCCTTCGCCGAAGAGAGCCTGGCCGCCCTTCGCCGTCTCCAGCGCGAGCTGCCGCGCGAGCTTGCGGTGGCCGTGGGCTATGTCGATCGCAACCGCTCGGGGCAGGGCAAGCCCCTCGTCAACGCCATAGCCCTTCTGCGCGGCGGCGAGCTCGCCTTCACTCAAGCCAAAACTCTTCTTCCCACCTACGACGTCTTCGACGAGGCTCGCTACTTCGAGAGCGCGCGCGCGAGGCGCGTCGTCGAGATAGCGGGTAGGCGAGTCGGTTTCGCCATCTGCGAGGACATCTGGTGGGAGGAGCCTCCCGTCCCCGGCATGCGCTACATGGCCGACCCCGTCAAGGACCTCCTCGACGCGGGCGCGGAGCTCCTCGTCGTGCCCTCGGCATCGCCTTTCGCCGCGGGCAAGCTCGAGCTGCGGATGAAGCTCTCCGCCAAGGCCGCGCGGCAGGGCGGCGTACCGCTCCTGTATTGCAACCTCATCGGCGCCAACGACTCCCTCGTCTTCGACGGCCGCTCCTTCGCTCTCGATGCGCAGGGAGGGCTGTCAGAACTCGCCGGATGGGAGGAAGAGCTCCTCGTCGTCGATACGGGTCCCCTGGAGAGAGAGGCGGCGCGCGCGTCCGGCTGGACAGCCCCGAGCGCGCCGGATGTTCGGGACAAGTATGACGAGATCGAGCGGGCCCTCGTCCTCGGCATAAGCGACTATATGCGCAAGTGCGGCTTTAGGAAGGCCTGCCTCGGCCTTTCCGGGGGGATAGATTCCGCCTTGGTGGCCGTCCTGGCCGCCGAAGCGGTCGGCGCTGCCCAAGTAACCTGTATTTCGATGCCGAGCCGCTACTCGAGCGCGGGCTCGGTGAGCGACTCGGCCGCGCTCTGCGGCGCCCTCGGTCTGCGCCTCGAGAGCCTGCCCATCGAGGGGCCATTCTCCGCCTACCTCGCCCTCCTCGAGCCTAAGTTCGAGGGAAGGGAAACGGACATCGCCGAGGAGAATTTACAGGCACGCGTTCGCGGCTCCCTCCTGATGGCCTGGTCAAATAAATTCGGCGCCCTCCTCCTTACGACGGGCAACAAGAGCGAGCTGGCCGCGGGCTACTGCACCCTCTACGGCGATATGTGCGGCGGCCTCGCGCCGATAGGCGACCTGTTTAAAACCGAGGTCTACGGACTCGCCCGCTATATAAACGCCCGCGCGGGCAGGGCCGTCATCCCCGAGGCGACGCTGAACAAAGCCCCGAGCGCCGAGCTTCGGCCCAACCAGACCGACCAGGACTCGCTGCCGCCCTACGAGGACCTGGATGCGATACTCAATCTTTACATTCTCCAAAACCTCGGGGCGGCGGAGATAGTCGAGCGTGGCTGCGACGCGGCGCTGGTCGAGAGGGTGGTTTCGATGGTCGGAAAGGCCGAGCACAAGCGCCGCCAGTCGGCGCCCGTCATCAAGGTGTCGGCGAGGGCTTTCGGCACCGGCCGAAGGATTCCTATCGCCCGCGCCGTGTACGAGGCGCATACCGGCCGTTTGGAGCCTTGATCCGTGGATTGCGCCGCCCCGCATTAACGAGTATTCTAGTGCCGTGAGGAAGATATGACCTATAAGCTCGATGGCGCTAAATTCCCCTCTCTCGAAGAACTCATCGAGGCTCTCCTTCCGCTATACTCCGACCGTATGTCCGAGGAAGAGTTCAAAAAATACGTCGAAGAGCATGTCGAGACGCAATAAGTCCGAATCGCCCTCCCTCGTCGATAAAGGAGGGGCCGTCGCGCGGACACAGCTCAACCACATCATCGGCTATGCCGAGATACTGAGGCAGGACGCCCTCGAAGCCGGACGCGAAAATCTAGCCTCGATATTCGTTACAATAGGAGAATCCGCGCACGCCCTCAAAGAGCCGCTTAACGCGCGCCTCGACGAGAACAGGGACGGATCGAGCACCGAGCTCCTCGACAACGAGATATACAGCATCCTCTACGCGCTCATCGCCCTCATACACGACGCGAAGGCCAAGGCGGCGGCCGGCGGCGACAAGAGCCTCGGCCTCGAGGCCGATAAGCTGCTCGAGGCCGGCAACGCGATAATCGAGCTCATGGCGGCGGAAGAGGGACCATCCACGGGGGAGGACGAGGAGAGCGGGCCCCGTTCCGACCTCGCGGCCATCGAGCTCGCCTCCGCCCCCCGCCCAGGACGCATTCTCGTGGTGGACGACAATCTTTTCAACCGCGAGCTCCTTTCCCGCCACCTCGAGCGCCAGGGCCACGAGGTTCGCGCGGCGGCCGATGGCCTAGCCGCCCTCGAGCTGCTCCGCTCCGAGAGCTTCGACGTGGCCATCATCGACGTGGTGATGCCCGGAATGAACGGCTACCAGCTGCTCGAGCGCATGCGCGCCGAGGATGGCCTCAAGGGAGTCCACGCTATCGTCATCTCCGCCCTCGAGGACACGCAGATCATAGCGCGCTGCATCCAGCTGGGCGCCGAAGACTACCTGCCGCGCGAATTCGAGCCCGTCATCCTTAAGGCCCGAATAGAGTCCTGCCTCGAGAAGAAACGGATGAAGGAAGAGCAGGAGCTCTTCATCGCGGCTCTCGTCGATGCGCAGGAGAAGCTGAGCGCGGAGCTCCGCGGGGGGGCATCCTACGTCAGAAGCCTCCTGCCCGCGCGGCTGGACTTTCCCGATCTCACGACCGATTGGGAATTCATCCCTTCCGCGTCCCTCGGCGGCGACGTTTTCGGCTACCACCACCTCGGCGGGGAGGAGATGGGCCCCGGACGGGGCAAACTCGCCCTCTACCTCATAGACGTGAGCGGCCACGGCATCGAGGCCGCCCTCTTCTCGGTCACACTGATGAACATGCTTAAAACCCAGGTGCTTCCAGGGGCCGATTTCGACGAGCCCGCGTCGGTTCTCGACAAGCTCAACGCCTCGTTCAGGATGGAGGAGCAGAACAACCTCTTCTTTACCGCCTGGTACGGCGTTTGGGACCATGGATCGAGGGAGCTGACCTACGCCAGCGCGGGCAGTCCGCCCGCCATTCTCGTTCTGCCCGACGGGAGTTCGGCAGAGCTTTCGACCGGGGGCATGATCGTCGGCGTCGACGCCGAAGCGCGCTATGATTCCGCGCGCGCCCGTATTCCCAGGGGCTCGGGCCTTTACGTCTTCAGCGACGGGGTCTACGAGTTCAGGGCCAAGAACGGGACTATCTTCGGCATCGAGCGCTTCACGACGACTCTCGTCGAGGTAGCCTTGTCGCCCCGCGACGATCGGCGGGTCCTCGACCACGTTCTCGACAGAATCAAGGCCGAATCTTCCTCGAGGCGATTCCCCGACGATGTCTCCCTCTTGGAGCTGCGTTTTGACTGAGCGCTTCTCGGGCGATCGCTTCACGATCGCGCTTCCCGACGATTTCCATGTCCATCTGAGGAGCGCTCCCGCGATGCCCGGCTTCGCGCGGCGACACGCCCTCTCCTTCGGGCGCGCCCTCGTCATGCCGAATACGGTTCCGCCTATAGCGACGGGCGCCGGAATCGTAGCCTACCGCGCCGAGATAGCGGAGGCGACCGGCGCCGCCTTCGTGCCGCTCATGAGCTTCAAGCTCCTGCCGGGCATGAAGGCGGAAACCGTACGAGCCTGCGCCGCCGCGGGGGCCATCGCGGGCAAGTACTACCCTGCCTTCTCGACGACCGACTCTTTCGATGGGCTGCGCGACCCTTCCGAGGCCTCCGAGGCCCTCGCCGCCATGGAAGAGGCCGGCCTCGCGCTCTGCGTGCACGCCGAAGATCCCGCCGCGCCCGCGCTTGAGCGCGAGGCCGCGTTTATCCCCGTCCTCGAGCGGATGCTCGCCGCTTATCCGCGGCTCGATATAGTCGTCGAGCACGTCTCGTCCGCCGCCCTCCTCGAGTTCGTGCTCTGCGCGCCCAAGAGTGTCGCCGCCACGGTGACGGCCCACCATCTGCTGTTTACCTTGGACGATCTCATAGGCGAGGGCATGAACCCGCATCTTTACTGCAAGCCCGTGCTGAAGCCGGCGAGGGACCGAGACGCGTTGCGCGACGCCGTTTTTCGAGGGGAGGGCAAGCTCTTCTTCGGAAGCGACTCGGCGCCCCACCCGCGCTCGGCGAAGGAAGGGCCGCGAGCGGCCGCCGGAGTCTACTCCTCGCCCGTGGCGGTCGCCGCCCTCGCGGGCCTCTTCGACGAGGCGGGGCGACTAGGCGAACTCGAGGGATTTCTGTCGAGCCGCGGCGCGGCTTTTTACAAGCTGCCGCCGCCCGAGGGCCGCCTATCGCTCGAGCGCCGCGAATGGCTCGTTCCCGAGGAGATCGATGGAGTCGTGCCCATGCTGGCGGGGAAGACGCTAGCGTGGAATGTATCGCTATAACCGCACTATCCGCGACTTCGTCAGGACCTCGTGCCCAGTCTCGGTGATGAGTACGTCGTCCTCGAGGCGCAGACCGCCCAAATCCGGGTGGTAGAGCCCCGGCTCCGCCGTGACTATATGCCCCGGCGCCAATACATCGACGCAATCATCGCGGTTGCGGATGATGGGCGCCTCGTGGGCGTCGAGCCCGATTCCGTGGCCGAGGCTGTGCGGCATGGCGAGGCCGCCTTCCGCGAAGATCGCGTCGATGCGGAGAGCGACATCGCGGCAAGCGGCGCCCGGAGCGAGCATCGCTATGGCCTCCTCGTGGGCGCGCTCGACGAGAGACAGCATTTTTTCGCCCTCGCTTCCGAGAGCGCCCCGGACAAAGCTCATCGTAATGTCGGTCGCGTAGCCCTCGAGCCTAAGGCCGAAGTCCAGGATGGACATGCCCTCGGTCGCGAAGGGCCCGGCGCCGTACGAAGGGAAGGCGTGGATGCCCCAGCTCCGCGAGGGTCCGGCCGCTAAAGTCTCGAAGCCGAGGCCTTCGCAGAGCGCCGCGCGGCCAGCGCGCTCTATGAACAGGGCGGCGTCGAGCTCGGTGGCGATACCGCCCGAACGTACGCCAGCCTCTATCTCGTCGATAATGCCGTTCGTGATCGCGGCGTTCCTGCGGTAGATCTCTATCTCTCCGGGATCCTTGACCGCTCGCAGGCTGCGGACGAAGTCATCGACGCCTTTGGCGCGACAGACGAGGTCGTAGTTAGGCAGGCCCTCGACGAAGTCGATGTAGCGGGGGTAGGCGAAGGTCGAAGGCAGCTCGATTCTGGAGCCTTCGCTCACGCCGAGGCGAGTGAGGAGCGCGGCGAGGGCGCGCAGTGGGAGGCGATCGAAGTCGGCATAGTCGAGGATTTCGCCGGCTTGCAGCTCGCCGACGCTCGCGAGCTTTTGCGCGAGGTTGAGATCCCAGGCTACGAGGATCGAGCCGCCGTCGGCGGCGACGACGAGGAGGGCGTCCCCTGGCTGACCCGTCAGGTAGCGGACCGCCTGATCGCGTCTGCCTTCTGCGTCCTCGAAGAGGGCGGCGGCGATGCCCTCGGCGCCCAGGCGCTCGGCTACATGCGAGAGGCGCGGCCCGCGCGCGGGCCGCGCCTCTCGAGCGATCACGGCATGGCCTTTAGCGCAGTCTGCGCCGCGAGAATGATGCCGCCCGACCACTTGTCGTCGAAGGTGATCGCGATAAGGGTAGGCCTTACGATCCTATTCTTCGCGATCGCGCAGTTCTCGATCGCGGCCTTGGCCATCCGGTTCCGCGTCTCGTCGGCGAGGCCCGCCTTCTGATCGTCGTCAAGTTTGATCAAGATGTCCCTCAGGGCCGACGCGGCGGGGTCGGCGCCGTTGGCGCCGAGGGCGGAAAGGGCGAGGAGCCTCTCCTCGTCGTCGAAGCCTTTTTCGTAGGAGGCGACGCAGCCATCGACGGAATCGGGGCCGCTCGCTTTGTAGGCCGCCAGCATGCGCAGGGCGAGCTTGCGGATGTCGGAATAGAGCTTTGCCTCGGTCTTGTCGCGGGGCGACTTTTGGTGCAGGAGGTCGAGAGCGAGGACGGCCGTCCCAATCTTGCTGGGGTTGTCCGCCTTGGACGCGGCCTCGGCCTGAAGGGCGCGAAGCTTGCGCTCGGGCGACTCGAGGCCCAGTATCGCCTTGATCGGCTCGGTCGGGTCTTCGGAGATGGTGGGAAGGGACTGCTGCGCCTGCTTCCGGACGCGGAGGCTGTACCAGGCGTCCGTCGCGAAGAAGACCGGCGAGAATCCCCTGATATCCTTGAATTTGTCGAGCGCGATTATCGCCGCGTAGGCCAGCTTCTCGCCCGAGTCGCGGTCGGCGGTGGGCTGGAGATTGAGATCGCGCAACTTGCCGGCGATCTTCTCGACGTAGTCTAGGGCGCGCATCGAGCCGATCGCGATCATCGCGTCGCCCCTGGCAAGCGGATCCGGCACTTGTTGCACGGCATCCCAGAGGAAGGGCGCGGCGGCCGAGTATTTATAATTTCCGAGGGCCTTGGCGAGGACGCTGACCGTGCGGCCGTATAAGTCCTGATCCACGGGCGAGGAATAGGTTTTCTGCGTGAGGAGGAGCTCCTCGAGGGCCTGCGAAAGGATGGGCGCCGTAGCTTTATCGTTCAGGCTGACTAGGCTGAGGGCGACGGCGTACTTCTGGGAGATGCCTTCCGCCTGTCGGTAAAGCACCTGGTAGACTTCCGCGGTCTCGTCGGCGAAGCCGATGCCGGCGGCGAGAAATACAAGCGCGGCGAGCGCGAAAGATCGCTTCATGCGGGCCTCCTGATTACTCGTAGTAGGTCTCGATCGAACTGTCCTCGCGAACGACATACTCGTAGACGGAATAGCCTTTCAACGCGCCGGAGGAATCCAGCTCGGCCGATTTGACCAGCTCGCCCGAGGGGCCGTATTCGTAGGTCATTTTAGAGGAGAGCGAAGCGTCGGCGCGGCGATACTCGAGAGCGGACAAGCGCCCTCCCGCGTAGACGTAGGCTTCGTATTTTTGCAAGGCTTTATCGGCGCCGAAGTAGGAGCGCTTGGCGAGGGCGCCGTCGCTGTACTCCAGCTTTATCGCGCCCGTGGTTTTGCCGCCCGAGTCCTTCATCTCCACGCCTATCAGGTCTTTTTTGCCATATGAATAGGAGCTGATCGCCTTGACCGAGCCCGCCCCGTCAAGAGCGCGCCATTCGGTCTTGCGGCCGTCCGCGTCGTAAGCGTAGGCCGAAGAGGATTGAACCTTGCCGCCCGCGTCGAGCACGCGCTCCGAGACGAGGTTTCCCGCGGCGTCGTAACCCAGCTCGCGGCGAAGGCGCAGCTTGCCGTCGGTTTCGTAGAGCGATTCGGAGGCGAGGCGCCCGTCCTTGTACTCGGGAACCAGGCGTTCGATCGGGTCGGGGCGAGAGGCATCGAAGGTCGCTTTCTCGATCAGGTTTTTATTGGCGGCATCCATCTTATAGACGATGAACTCATCGACGAGGCCGTCGGAATACATGGAGGTTTCCTTTACGAGGACGGGAAACTTCGCGATTACCGTCCTTTGTTTAGCGGCCTTTGGGGACGCTTTGGCCTGGCTCTCCGCGGCGGGAAGGGGGTTTTGGGCGGAAACAGGGGCCTTAGTGGCGCAGGACGCGAGGATCATGGCGGCAAATGCCAGTATGCATGCGGCGATGGAACGGGATCTCTTCATTAGGACCTCCGAAAACGGCCAAATCGATACCAGTAACACTATATCGTATTTAGAGGGGTTTTGGAAACGGTGGGATATGAGGAAATTGGAGAAAGCCGCCGCCGGTTTTTTTACGGACAGCGTAGCGAAATCGTCTCTGCCGCGATGGAGGGCTTCACTCTCCGATGCTCGCCTCGTCCAGCGCGTCCCTTAACAGGCCGAGACCGCGATCGATCTCCGCATCGGTGATGACGAGGGGCGGAAGGAGGCGCACGACGTCGGCTCCGGCTGTCAGGACAAGGAGGCCTCGCTCCAGGCAGAGCTCTTTGATCCTATCAGGGGAGCAGATCACTTTGATGCCGATCATGAGGCCGAGGCCCCGCGCTTCCGCGACGAGAGGCTGCTTCCAGGAGCGTATCGCCGCGAGGATGCGTTCGCCTTTGCGCCCGACCGCCTCCAGGAAGCCCGGCTGCTTGAGCTCGCCGAGGACGACGAGAGCGGCCGCCGCCGCGAGGGGATTGCCGCCGAAGGTCGAGCCGTGGTCGCCCCGGACGAGCACCTTCGCCGCGTCGCCCCGCGCCAGAACGGCCCCGATGGGCACTCCGCCCGCGAGGCCCTTGGCGAGGGTGACAATGTCGGGCTTCACGCCCGCCGAGGCGGAGGCCAGGAAACTCCCGGTTCGCCCGACCCCGCATTGCACTTCGTCGGCGATGAGGAGAATCCCACGCTCGGCGCAGAGCCTCGCCGCAAGCCTCATGTACTCGCCGCTCAGGGGCACTACCCCGATCTCGCCTTGTATGGGTTCGAGAAGTAGGGCGCAGGTATCCGGACCGAGGGCCGCCTTCAAGGCGGCTTCGTCCTCGGCCTGGATATAGATGAAGCCCGGGGGATAGGGCCCGAACTGCTCGTGGAATTTGTCCTGACCGGTGGCGGCCAAGGTGGCGATAGTACGCCCGTGGAAGGAGCCGCGCAGCGTGACGATGCTGGTCCTGGACGCGCTCTGCGACGCTCCGCGCTTGCGGGCGATCTTGATCGCGCCCTCGTTGGCCTCCGCTCCCGAGTTGCACAGGAAGACGGCGTCCATGCCGGCGCGGGCGCAGAGCTCCTCGGCCAGGGCCAGGGCCTCGCGGCTCTGGTAGTAGTTGGACACATGGATGAGGCGCGAGGCCTGCTCCGCTATCGCGGCGACGAGCTTAGGGTGGGCGTGGCCGAGGCTGTTGACGCCTATGCCGCTCGCGAAGTCAAGGTATTTCTTCCCGTCCTCGGCCTCGAGGATCGAACCCGAACCACGGACGAAGACCAGGCCCGTCCGCTTGTAGGTATCCATCAGTTTGTCGCTCATTCGGATTCCCCTTTATGAGATCATCGTCCCTATGCCGGCGTCGCTGAAAAGCTCGACGAGAATGGAGTGCGGCGACCGGCCGTCGATAATGTGCGCCCGCTTGACCCCGCCATCCACCGCGCTGGCGCAGCATTTCGCTTTCGGTATCATGCCCTTGGACAAAACGCCCCCCTTTATGCAGTCGTCCAGCTCCGATCGGCCTATCTCCTTGATCAGGGTGCCTTCGTCTCGGATGTCTCTTAAGATGCCCGGAACGTCGGTGAGAAGCAGGAGCTTCTCGGCGCCGAGCGCGATCGCTATGTCGGCCGCCGCCGTATCCGCGTTCACGTTGTACGATTTGGGGTCGCCGCCGATTCCGCCGGCGATCGTGGCCACGACGGGCACGTAGCCGCCGGCCAGCGCGACCTCGAGAAGGTCGGCGCGAACCTCGCGGATGTCGCCGACGAGGCCCAGGTCGGCCCCCGCGGTCCGCCGCTCCGCGGACAAGAGGCCGCCGTCCAGGCCGCAGATGCCGAGCGCCTTTCCGCCCGCGCGCGTGATGAGGCTCACGAGTTCCTTGTTCACCTTGCCCGCGAGGACCATCTGCGCTATTTCCATAGTATCCTCGTCGGTATAGCGCAGACCGTCTAGGAAGACCGGCTCTTTGCCCAGGCGGCGCAGCATCGCGTCTATCTCGGGCCCGCCCCCATGCACGAGGACGGCGCGTATCCCGACGCAGCTCATGAGCACGAGGTCTTCGGCCACGGCGGCGCGGAGCGACTCGTTGATCATCGCCGCCCCGCCATACTTGACGACGATAGTCTTGCCTTGGTAGCGCTGGATGTAGGGCAGCGCCTGGGCCAGCACGCCCGCCCGTTCACTCTCCGATATGCTCAACTCGGTCTCCTTGGTTAACGCGATTCCGAATGGAATTGCAAATCGAATCCAGGGAACAACCGGTTCCCTAGGTTCGATAGTCGCCGTTGATGCGCACGTACTCGTAGCTGAGATCGCAGCCCCAGGCGGTGGCCTGACCGCCGCCGCCGGCGAGCCCGCCTCCCAGATCGACGAGGATCGTCACTTCCTGGGCCCCTAGCACGAGCTTGGCCTTCTCCTCGCTGAAAGGCAGACCCGCTCCCTTCGCGCAGACCTCGATATAGCCGCGTGGGCTCTCGAAAGCCAAGCCCACCTTATCGGGATCGAAGCTCGAAGGCGTGTAGCCTAGGGCGCAGAGAACGCGGCCCCAGTTCGCGTCGGAGCCGAAAAGGGCCGTTTTCACGAGGCTCGAACAGATGACCGACTTCGCGAGGGCCTCCGCTTCCGCTTCGTCGGCCGCCCCGGTGACGACGCATTCGACGAGCTTCGTGGCCCCCTCGCCGTCGCGGGCCAGCATTTTGGCCATCTGAGTGTCCAGGTAGTCGAGGGCTTCGGCGAAGGCGCGGAAATCCGGCCCGCGCTCGGCGATCGGCGGGTTGCCCGCCATGCCGTTGGCCAAGATGAGCACCATGTCGTTCGTGCTCGTATCGCCGTCGACGCTGACTCGGTTGTAAGTCAGCCTAACGCTCTCCGAGAGCGCCTCCTGGAGGAGCTCATGCGAGATCGCGCAATCGGTGGTGATGAAGGCGAGCATGGTGGCCATATTGGGGTGGATCATCCCCGAGCCCTTGGCCATCGCGCCGATAGTCACCGTCTTGCCGCCCAGTTCTATGCTGAGGGCGAGTTCCTTCTTCATGGTGTCGGTGGTGAGGATGGCCTCGCGGGCGTCTATCGAGCCCGCCTTGGAGAGGGCCGCGACGAGGGCCTCCATGCCGCCCTCTATAGGCGTCAGGTCGAGCTGAACGCCGATGACGCCCGTCGAGGCGACGACGACGTCATCGGCCTTGACCGGCAAGCGCTCGGCGACGAGGGCGGCCATGCGCCGCGCCGCCGCCAGGCCCGCCTCGCCGGTGCAGGTATTGGCGTTGCCCGAGTTGACGATCACCGCCTGCGCATAGCCGTCGGCTAGATGCTCCTTCGTGACGATAAGCGGCTGGCCGATGACCTTGTTCCGGGTGTAACAAGCCGCCGCGGCGCAGCGCTTCTCGGACCAGATGAGGGCGAGGTCTTTCTTGTCGCCGCTCTTCTTGATCCCGACGCGCATGCCCGACGCCAGGAATCCCGCAGGGGCGGTGACGCCGCCTCGTACTTGCTTCATTGGAACGCTCCTTACGCCGATACCACAGAGGCCGCGCTAAAACGCGGGGGGAAGCATGGATATGCCGGCCCTCTCGTCGAGGCCGAGCGCGATGTTCATGTTCTGGACGGCTTGGCCAGCCGCCCCCTTGACCATGTTGTCGATCGCCGAGACCACCACCGCCGTTTGGCCGTTTCCGGGAAGATGGATCGACAGGTCGCAGAAATTCGAGAACCGGACGTTCTTATTGGTCGCGGCCAGCCCGGCGCCCAGGACGCGCACGAAGGGCTCGGAGGCGTAGAAAGAGGCGTATGCGTCGCGCAACGCGTCGATAGTCGTCGCCTTGGCCAGGCGGAAGTAGATCGTCGCTACGATGCCTCTGCCCATGGGCGCGAGGTGGGGCGCGAACAGAGAGCGCACCGGAGCGCCCGCCATCGCCGCGAGAACGGCGTCGATCTCGGGGCCGTGCCGGTGTTCGCCTATTTTATAGGGCGAGATCGAGTCGGCGCATTCGGCATAATGCGTGCTCTTGGTCGGCTCCTTGCCGGCCCCCGTCGTGCCCGACTTCGCGTCTATGATGATGCCCTCGCGCTCGGCAAGGCCGAGGCGCAGGGCCGGGAAAAGGCCGAGGGTCGAGGCCGTGGGGTAGCAGCCCGGGTTGCCGATTATTTTAGCGCCGACTGCGTGGGCGAGACCCGCGATTTGGGCCCGATTGAGCTCGGGCAGGCCGTAGACCGAGGCCGCGTGGAGCTCGGGACGCGCGAATTTTTTTCCATACCAGGCAGAATAAACCGCCTCCGCGGTTCCGAAGCGGAAATCCGCGGACATGTCGATGAAAAGGGCTCCCGTGGCCGCGCAGGAAGCGGCTATCTCCTCGGCGTGGCCGCTCGGAAGAGCGGCGAAGACGACATCGGCCTTGGCGATCGCTTCGGCCTTGTCCACGAGGATGGCTGACTCCGGCTTCTTTGAAAAAGCCCCGGCGAGATTGGGGTAGATCGAGGACATCGCCTCTCCCCCCGCGCTCGACGAGCTTAAGATGAGATTCTCGACCTCGGGATGGGCCAGCAAGAGTCTCGCGAGCTCGGCCCCCGCGTAGCCAGTGGCCCCGATAACCGCGCAATTGATCATGACCGGCGCTCCATTGCTGTGTCCGCGCCGGGCGAAAGCCGCCGCGAACGGAATTGGCCTAAGCGAGAAGGCGCCTCGGCCCTGTTCTTGTTGGTTTGAGTATAGCCTAACGACTACGGAGCGGGGGGCTGAGAAGGAGGCTGGGAAGGCGGGCGGGAATATGGAACGCGGACTTGAGATACAACGCGCGCTGTGGAGGCAGACCGTGGCCTTGGTTTGTCATGTGCCACTCCTCGGATGCATAATTATACGAAGCATGACTAAAACAAGGAAGCTAGTCAAGATATTTTTGCATTTTTATACGACGAACAAGGACTCTTGTGGCCCTGGACAATCTCTATTTCAAGGGCGCTCCCTTTATGGCGACCGCGGCGGAAAGGTCGCGGTGAGGAGGCGGGCGATATCCTTGGCCATTCCGATAGAAGGCCCGTCGAGGCCGAGATCGAGGAAAATGTCCTTTCGCTCCCGCGCGAGCCAGGCGCGCAGGCGGCGCGCGATCTCCTCCTCGCCGTCGCCCGAACGCGAAATGCGGACGAGGGCCGCCATCTCCTCGGCGGTGAGCATCTTCCAGTCGCTTCCCGCGACAAGATGGTAGGTAGCGCCGTCCTCGGAGCGCTCGATGCGGAGGGCGGATGTCGCCGAGCCATTCCCGATGGGCGTAGGCCTAGGACCGGCGCCCGCGACTCGATCGGAAATCGCGTTCAGCCTCTCGACCTCCATATTATAATGATGGACCTTAGCCTGTTCGAGAAGGAAGGCGACGCCTTCGTCGTCTAGCTCGGGCAAAAGGGCCAGCAGCTCTTCCAGGACCGGGTTCTTCTTGGCGCGGCGCGTCTTGGCTGGCATTCGTTTGCACCTCTTCCATTCAGTATAACGCCGCCGTTATCATCGAATCCATGAAGAACAATGAAATCAAGAGACTCCGCGCCAACCTAGACGGCGAACGCGACGCCGTATTCCTCTACGGACGCCTCGCCGAGGCCGAGTCCAACCCCGACCTCGCCGAATTGTACAGGAAGCTGGCCGCGACCGAAGTCAAGCATGTCGCCTTCTGGGAACTCAGGCTCAAGGAGACGGGCGCAAGCGTCCCGCCCTTCCGTCCCTCGTTCCGGACCAAGATGACCGCCCGCTTCGCCTCGCGTTACGGGGCTCAGTCTGTGGTCAGCGCCATAGCCAGGGTAGAGACGGCGGCGGCGAGCGGCTACGACGGCCAAGGCGACGCCGAGAGCGTCGGGATGCCGGCCGAGGAGCGATCGCACGCGCGGATCTTCGGCGCTCTGGCGCGGGAGTCCGGCGGGCTGGCCGGGGGCGAAGTGGCCCGCTTCGAGGGCAGGCATCGCGCCGGCGGCAACGCGCTGCGGGCGGGCACTCTGGGCGCGAACGACGGCCTCCTGTCCGTCTACAGTCTCGTGATGGGGGTGGCGGGCGCGGGCGTCGGCAAGCGCGAGATCCTAGTGACGGGCGTCGCGGGCCTCCTCGCGGGAGCCCTCTCGATGGCTCTCGGCGAATGGATATCGGTGCAGAGCTCGCGCGAACTCTACGAGCGGCAGATCGACATAGAGCGCCAAGAGCTGGCGGACACCCCCGAAGAAGAGATGGAAGAGCTCGCCCTCATCTACCAGGCCAAGGGCCTCGATCCCGAGCAGGCGCGCTCTACGGCCGAGCGCATAATCTCGGGCGGCGGCGAGGCGGCCCTGGACACTCTCGTGCGCGAGGAGCTGGCTATCGATCCCAAGGAGCTCGGCGGCTCGGCCTGGGAGGCGGCCATAACGTCCTTCGGCCTCTTCGCCTTGGGAGCGCTGCTGCCGGTCCTGCCCTACGCCTTCTTCTCGGGCACCGCCGGCATACTCGTCAGCTCCGGAGCGAGCGTCGTCGGCCTCTTCGCGATAGGCGCGCTCACCACGCTCATGACGGGCAAGAACCCCTTGTTCTACGGCCTGCGGCACGTCGGCATCGGCCTTATCGCGGCGGCTGTCACCTTCGGAATAGGCAGGCTCATCGGCGTAAGCCTCGCGGGCTAGCCGCCGGCGACGAAGGACTTCGACTTCCAGGCGCCCGACTTCCAGCGCAGCGTCATCACGAGGCCGCGGCACCATTCGTCGGCGGCCATCGCGAGGATCACGCCTCGCAGGCCCATGCCCATGCGGACGCCCAGGAACCAGGCGCCCGCCACGCCGACTCCCCACATGATCGGAATGTCGACGGCGACCGTGAAGCGAACGTCGCCCGCGCCCTTGAGCGACGGGGCGATGATGGTGTTGAAGCAGCGTCCCGGCTCGTAGAGGATGGCGAGGAGAAGTACCGAGGCGGTAAGCGCGGCGATCTCGGCGTTGGGCGCGAATATCGAGATGAGGGGCGAAGCGAGAAGGTTGAAAGCGCAGGCCAGGACGAGGGCAATCGAGGCCCCGACCGCGTAGTAGCGGAAGACCGCTCTCTGCGCCTCGTCGTACCTGCCCGCGCCGACGAGGTAGCCCGTCATTATCTGAGCGCCCGAGCCGATCGAGATGCCTGCGATCAGGATGAACCTTATCAGGGTGAGGTTGTACACGTAGGCCGCCATGGAGTTCGTCCCCATGACCGCGACGAAACCCAGGATGACGATCTGTCCAAGGCTATAGGCGAGATTCTCGCTGGCGGTGGGAACGCCGATTTCCAGGATCCTTCTGTAAATGATCCGAGGTATGCCGGCGATAGCGCGATACCTGAGGCCGATGTCCGGCCGCTTCGCCATCCTTATCGCCATGGCTATGCAAGCGAGGGCCTGGGCGATCACGGTCGAGGCCGCGACGCCGGCCGCTCCCAGGACAGGGAAGCCGAAGGGGCCGAACAGGACGAGGGCGTTGCCGAGGATATTGAGGATGTTCGCGCCGATGTTCACGTACATGGGATCGCGGGCGTAGCCGTAGGAGCGCGCGACCGCGCCCTGCACCATGTTCAGGGCCATGAAGAAGGAGCCCCCGCCGTAGATGACGAGGAATTGCTTGGCGTAGGAGTAGACTTCCGGCTCGAGCGAGTAGAGGTCGAGCAGGGGACCGGCGGTGAGGGCGGCGACGGCGCTGAGAGCGGCGGCGAACAGCGTCCCGAGGACCATGCCCGCCACGGCCGTGCGCCCGGCCTCCTCCTTCCTGCCGGCTCCGAGGTTCTGCGAGATGAGGATGCTCGCGCCGAGGGCTACCATCGAATAAAGGAGCTGGAGGAAGAAGGCGAACTGGTTGATGAGGCCTACGGCCGCCGCGGCTTTCGCGGAGTACCTAGAGAGCATGAAGACATCGACGCTCATGAGGGAGATGCGAAGTACGTTCTCGACGAAGATGGGTCCCACCAGCTGGAGGATGGGAATGCCGGCCCGATCGCCTTCTTGCATTATCGCGAGAGGATGCCACGGAAGGGCCGCGGATGAGAAGGAGCGGCGGGATGCACGGTAAAAAAGATAGTTAAGACATTCGTCATATTCTGTACGGTGGCGCACGGTTGGGGCTCAATATTGTTTTCGAACTTGCCTCGGCTTTCCCCTTGCGATCATTTTTCTTGCTTATATTTACGATGGATGATCATCCAAGCAAAGATGAAAGAACACAAAGGGGCATTAAACTGAAAACCGATTCCGATCTGCAACGCCAGGAGTAAATCCATGCTCGATAAAGCCAAGACACTAAGCGGATACAAATTGCGCAGCCTCGATGGCGAAATAGGCAAGGTAAAGGAGTTCTATTTTGACGACCACCATTGGACTATTCGCTACCTGGTCGCCGACACGGGCGACTGGCTCGCGGATAGGCTCGTGCTGATCTCTCCTCACTCCTTGACCGAAGTAAACAAGGAGCAGCGATACATCGCGGTTGATTTAACTAAACAGCAAATCGAGGGAAGCCCTTCTTGGAACAGCGACAAACCGGTCTCGCGACAATTAGAGGAAGACTACTACGGGTATTACGGCTGGCCGGCGTACTGGAGCGACTCATTGATGTGGGGGCCCTATTCCTACATTTCGCACGACCGCGAGGAATCGCGCGAAGTAAATTCGGGCGGAAAGGCGTGGGATCCCCGATTGCGCAGCTCCTCCGCCTTGCGCGGTTACAATATACAAGCCAAAGATGGCGAGGTCGGCCATGTCGATGACTTCGTCATCGATGACGAGACCTGGGCGATTCGCTACATGATCGCCGATACGCGGAACTGGTGGCCAGGCAAGAAAGTCTTGGTCTCGCCGCGGTGGATCGAGCGCGTCAGCTGGGCGGATTCGAAGGTCTTCGTCAACCTTCTTCGCGAGACTATCAAGCTGTCTCCGGAATACACAGAAGAAGCCTTGATCACTCGGGATTACGAGACCAGACTGCATAAGCATTATGGTCGCGAAGGCTACTGGGTCGTTGAGACGGAAATAAAGAAAGTTTCCCCAGGGAAATAAAAAAACGCCCATAAATCGCCCGGAGGCGGCAGAGCGTCGGCATCATTCTCCGGGCCTTTTTTACCCCTGGCCGGGCGAGATTCAGTATCCTCAAAAAAGGAGGACAACATGAAACGAAGCCTAGCCGGGCTCTTCCTGGGGTTTTTCGGTCTCCTAGCCTTCGCGCAAAGCCCGACGATCGTCGATGACTGGAGCGCGGTCAAGGCCCCGAGCGCCCCAGAACTGCAAGCGGTCAAGATTGATCCGGCGACAACCGCCCTCTTGCTCCTCGATTTCGAGGACAGGACGGTCGGCTCGAGGCCGCGGGCCGTCGCGACAGTGCCGCGGGTCAAGAAGCTCCTCGAGTTCGCCCGCGCCGCCAATATGGCAGTGGCCTACAGCAACACCGGGGGCGGCAGCCCCGAGACGATCCTGAGCGATCTCAAGCCCCTGAGCTCTGAGCACGTGGTTAAGGCGAGCGTCGACAAGTTCTACGGCACCGACCTCGAGGCTTACTTGAAAGGGAAGGGCATCAAGCAGGTCATAATCACCGGAATCGTAGCGGAGGGCGCCGTGCTGGGCACGAGCATCGGCGCGTCCCTGCGCGGATTCAAGGTGATCGTCCCGGTCGATGGCACTGCCTCTTCCAGTCTCTATGCCGAGCAATACGTCGCCTGGCATTTGCTGAACGCCCCGGGCGTCCGCGGCAATGTCGTCCTGACGCGGACCGACATGATCGGCCGCTAGGCTCTGTCGTAGCGGACGTCGACGAGGCAGAGGCCGAAGGGGCCGAGGGCTCCGGGCGCGGCGCTCCGGTCGCGGCCGTCCAGGATGGCGCTCACGCGCTCGGGGCGGATCGCGCCCTTGCCCGCCTCGAGCACCAGGGCGGACATGATCCTCACTTGGCTGTAGATGAAGCCCGGCCCGACGAAGACGAGGTCGATGATGCGGCCCTGGCCTTGAGGCCGGGTCTCGACCCTCGCCTCGTCGATGCGCCTGACCGTATCCTCGCCCTTGGCGTTCGAGGCGGCGCGAAAATCGCGCTCTCCGACGAAGGCGGCCGCCGCCGCGGACATGGCGGCGAGGTCGAGCTTCTCGCCCACTCGGAGGCTGTATCGCCGCAGGAAGGGGTCGCCCTCAGGCGCGGCAAAGAAGCGATAGCGGTAGACCTTGGCCTTGGCGTGGAGGCGGGCGTGGAAGCGCGTGTCCACTTCGGCGCACTCGCGGCAGGCGAGATCGGGCGGGAAGGCCGCGTTGAGCGATTCCTTGAGGGCCGGGCACGAGAGGGGAGTGAAAGCATGGAAACTCGCCGCCTGGCCCTCGGCATGAACGCCCGCGTCGGTGCGCCCCGCGCCGACTACTTCGATGCCCGAGGCGGCGGATGGGCCGCTCTTTCCCAGGCCGAGAGCCTTCGCTAGGCAGGCTTCGACCTCGCCCTGGACACTGCGCCCGGCGCCGGGCAAGCGTTGCCACCCCAGGAAGTCGGTGCCGTCGTAGGCGAGCTTGATAAGGAAATTACGGCGGGCCATGGGCGATGATGGCCGGTGAGCGCAACCGAGGTCAAGGCGCGGGACGAAGGGCGCAAGGGCCTGTCAAGAGGAGCGCTTTAGTTGCCCATTTCGCTCATGCTTTTCTTGCCGAACTACCGATATTTCGGTATACAATCGCTAGTCTTCGGACGGTTTGAGTTCGATCAGGGCCTACAACGGAGTTGCGCGCATCATGAAAGACATCAACGGAAAGCCCGAGTCCGCCCTGCCCGACGAGGATGTCTCGCGGCTGCGAAGCGAGAACTCGATATTGACGAGCCGCGTAGCCCAACTCGAACGCATGATCTCGGTTCAGCCCCAGACGGGCTTGCCTACCCATTTCCGGCTAGAGCTCGAGCTCGAGGAGACGATCGAGGATTGCAGGCGTAGCGGCAGCAGGGAAGGCTTCAGCCTCCTCATCGTGCAGCTCGGCGACAGCTACGCCATCGTCCGCAAGACGCTGAAATCGAGCATAAGCGAATGGATACTCTACGAGACGGGATGCCGCATTCAGAGCCTGCTCGAGCCAAGCGACAAGCTTTTCCATACGCACGAGAACGAGTTCGTGCTCTTGCTCCCCGCCCGTAAGGGCAAGGCCCTCGAGGATTTCCTGCGCAGGCTGCTCGCTCAGCTCGACGAGCCGCACATCTTCTCGGGCTTCAACATAGCGATCATGGCAGCCACGGGCGCCTCGTACTGGCCGGAGCACGGCGAGGAGCGGTCCGACATCCTCCATCACGCGGACATCGCCGCGGGCGCCGCGGTCGAGGAGCGAAAGAAATTCGTTCTTTTCAAACCCGAGCTCCTACGGCGCGCGGTGGAAAAGGTGGAGCTGCAGAATTCTATCGTGAGGGCCCTCGAGACCGCGGGCATCGACGGTCTGGACGACCAGTTCACGATGTACTACCAGCCCAAGCTCATCCTCAGTTCGGTCGGCGAGAGTTTCATCGGCGTAGAGAAGATCGAGGCGGAAGCCCTTATCCGATGGCGACATCCGCAGAAGGGCTTCCTCGGCCCGAACACCTTCATCCCCCTCGCCGAGGAGACGGGGCTCATCCTGCCGCTCGGGAAATGGCTCATCTACCAATGCGTCCGCCGCTTGGCCGCCTGGGACGCCGAGGGCAAGGGCGGTTTGGATATTTCGCTCAACCTCTCGGTCAATCTCTCGGCGAGGCAGTTCAGGTCCCAGGACGCTGCCGATATCATCGCTTCGGCCCTCGCCTCTACCGGCATCGCTGGCAACCGCCTCACCGTCGAGCTGACCGAGACGAGCCTCTTCGAGGATCCCGAAGCCACAAAAATGACGCTGGAGCGCTTCTCCGCCCTCGGCGTGAAAATCTCGGTGGACGACTTCGGGACGGGCTACTCGTCCTTAAGCCATCTCCACCGCTTTCCCCTCGACGAAATCAAAATCGACAGGCTTTTCATCGAGAACCTCGACACGAACCACCAGGATAGGATAATCGTGAGCTCCCTCGTCTCGATCGCGAAGGGCCTCGGCCTGACACTGGTAGCGGAGGGCGTCGAAAAGCCCGAGGCCCTTAAGATACTCTGGGACATGGGATGCAGCGGCTTCCAGGGCTTCCTGATATCGAAACCCCTGCCCGTAGAGGGTTTCATCGCGTTCTGCGACAAGGTAAAGGCGGATGGGATGAGGATACGGATTAGGGGGAAGCGAGGATAAGGACGCTTCGAGCATCCTAGCGCGCCTAGAATAGGTCGAAGGAACCGAGGAAGAATTGGACCATTAGGGGGTCGAACTGGCTGCCCGCGCCTTGCGCGACGAGGGCCAGCGACTCCGCCTCGCCTACCGCCTTGCGGTAGGGCCTATTGTGAGTAAGGGCGTCCCACACGTCTACGACGGCGAATACTCGGGCGGGGAGGGGAATCTGATCGCCCGCCAGGCCGCGCGGGTAGCCTGTCCCGTCCCAACGCTCGTGATGGCACCAGGGCACGTCTATCGCGTCGCGCAGGAAAGGGATGCCCTCGAAGAGTTCGCGCGCGATGGTTGGATGCCGCTGCATGACCTCTCGCTCTTCCGTGTTTAAGGGGCCGGGCTTTAGCAATATCGCGTCGGGTATGCCGATTTTCCCGATATCGTGCAGGAGGGCGCCCCGGCGCATTAAGGCGGCTTCTTTCTCGTCCATCCCGAACACGCGAGCGAGGGCGGTGGACATCCCGGCCACGCGAAGCGAATGGCCCTCGGTCTCGTGATCGCGCAGGTCGAGGGTCTTGGAAAGGATCTCTATGCTCAGCTCGTAAGAGGCCAAGAGCTCGTCGCCCGTCCGCTTTAGGTCCTCGAAGAGCGACGCGTTGCGCAGGGCCGACGCCGCCTGCCCGGCGAATGCCTCCGCTTCGCGTATTTCCTCCTCGTCGAAGCTTCGTTCGCCTTCCCTGACGATGATAGCCTCCCCGAGTACGCCGTCCGGGCCGCGAAGGGGCAGGTACAAAAGCCTTCCGCCGCCGCGTTCCTCGACTAGGGTCCGGCCTCCCGCCTTTCGGGCGAGGTTCTCGGCTTCGGGACCGAGGGGCGTTCTCGGCCCCGTGCGCCATTCGCGCGCGGCGCGCGGTTCGAGGCCGCCCGAGGACCCCTTCCGGGAGCCGTAAAGGAAGACCTGGGCGGCATCGTATGCGACTATCCAGTTGAGGTAGTCAAGCAGCTCCTCGAGGAGGTCGCTCGAGCCGGGGCTGCGGCTGAGGGCGAGGCTCGCCGCGCGAAAGGAAGCGGCGGCCTGCCGCGCCCGCCGCTCTCTCGCCGCGAGCTCGCGCGCGCGAAGCTCGAGCGAGGCCAAGGCCGAAGCAAGGCTGACGGCGCCGCCAAAGGCCTCGATGCCGAGGCCCAAGGCATCGGCGAGGGAGGCGAGCGCCGAGGCCTCCGCTTCGGTCTCGCCTTCCTTGGCGCGGTCCCTGCCGGGAAGGGGCATCAGTCCTCCGTCCATACCGCTTCGCCTTCGAGTATCTTCCGTAAAAGTTCGGAGAAACGGCGGCCGTCTATGGGCTTGCCGATGAAGCCGTCGAAGCCCGCCTTGCGGCAGCGCTCGACCTCGCGCCGGCTGACGTTGGCCGTAAGCGCGACCACGCGCGTCGCCGCATGCCTCGGTTCCGCGCGGATATCGGATAGGATCGCGTAGCCGTCTTTCTTGGGCAGCTGCAGGTCGAGGAAAATGAGGTCGAAGCGCTTGCCGGTGCGCGCGAGGTAAGCGCCCGCGTCGCCCTCTATCGCCGCGAAGGAATCCGAGCCTACTCCCGCCATGCTGAGCAGGCGGGTAATGACGATTCTGCTGTCCGGGTCGTCCTCGACGACGAGGACTTTGGCCGAGGGAGGGTCGAGGGCGCTCATGCGGGGCGCTCCCCCCGCTCGGCAGCGGCCGCTCGCGCGTCCGCCCGCGCGAGCGTGAAGCGGAACACGGATCCCTCGCCCTTTCGCGTCTCGGCCCAGAGCCGGCCTCCCTGGAGCTCGACGAGGTGCCTCGAGAGGGGCAGTCCCAGGCCCGAGCCGCCTACGCGTCTGTCCATGGCATCGTCGAGCTGGACGAATTCGGCGAAGGCCTTGGGCAGGTCGGCTTGGTCCATGCCGATGCCCGTGTCTTCGATCTCGACGACGAGCTCGGACTCGGAGGCGAAGGCGCGCACGGCGATATAGCCGAGGGTCGTGAACTTGAACGCGTTCGCGAGGAGGTTGAAAAGCACCTGCCTGAGCCTCGTCCGGTCGGCGAGGACGGGCGGAAGGCCGTCCGGCAGCTCGTCGCGGAGCTCCACGCCGGGCGCGCGTTCGAGGCCGGAGGCGGCCGAGAGGACTGCGCGGGCTATCGCTCGGAAGTCGGACTCCTCCAGCCTCACGTCCATGTGCCCTGCCTCGATCTTGGCCATGTCGAGGACGTCGTTGATAAGGCCGAGGAGGTGGCGGCCCGCCACCTCGATGCGGGAGGCTCCGTCGAGGATGCCGGGCGGCGCGGTCTCCTCGACCCCTTCCTGGATGAGGTAGGCGAGGTTGATGATCGAGTTGAGCGGCGTGCGAAGCTCATGGGTCATGTTGGCGAGGAAGCGCGACTTGAGCCTGTTCGCCTCCTCCGCCTCGGCGCGGGCGGCGCTCGCCGCTTCGTAGAGCTTCGCGGCGCGCCGCGCCTCGTCCATCGCGCTCTTATGCAGCCGAGCGTTCTCTAAGGCGACTGCCGCCTGTCGAGCCAGGGCCAAGAGGAAGACGAGATCGTCCGGCACAAATAACGGCTCTGAGCCGCCCCGCCACACGACCATCACGCCTGTCACCCTGCCGGCTACGGCGAGGGGGGCGGCGATCAGCTTTTCGCCCGGCTCTTCGGGCGTGCCCGGCACGCCTACCGCCTCGGAATCGGCCATTACGTCGTTTACGATGAGACCCTCGCCCGTGGAGACGACGCGCCCCACTATCCCAGCGCCGGCCGGGAGGCGGAAATCCTGGAGCTGTCCCGCTTGCCTGCCGACGGCCACGACGGCGCGAAGGTAGCCGTCGTCCTCGAGGAGGAAAAGAGCGGCGCTGTCTCGGGAGAGGAGGACGTTGGCCCGCATGGCTATTCTGCGCAGGACAACGTCGGGGTCGAGACTTTCGCTGATCTCTCGGCTCGCGTCGGCGAGCGCCGAGGCTTCGTCGGCCTTGCGGCGCGCTTCCTCGTAGAGGCGAGCGTTGCGGATCCCCGCCCCGACCGTCGATGCTATAGTCGCGAGCAGGCGTACGTCGTCGTTGGAGAAGGCGTTTTCTCGGTCGTAGGATTGGACGCAGAGTACGCCGAGGGCGCGGTTGCCCGAGAATATAGGCACGCCCAGCCAGCTCAGGGCGTCGCGTCCGGGCAGGGAGCGGCCGCCCATCGCCCGCGCCCTCGAACCGAGGCTCTCGCCTATGTTGAGCGATTCGCGGCTCCGAAGCACTTGGGACGTAAGCCCTTCGCCGAAGGAAAAGGCGGGGTAGCTCTCGCGTTGGCTGTCATGCGAGTAGAAGGGCAGGCGGATTAGGCCGGCCTCTTCCTCCCATACGGCGACGTATACTACCCCGACGCGAAAAATCTCCATCAGGTTCTGCCCGACCACTTCGCAGAGTTGATCGACCTCAAGGCGCGAGGCGACGGCGGCGCCTATCTTGTTCACGGCGTCGAGCTCGGCGATCCTGCGTCTCGTCGTCGAGAAGAGCCGCGCGTTGCGGACCGCGGCGGCGGCGAGGTCGGCGAAAGCGTCCGCGACTTCGCAGTCCTCTGCCGTGTATGCGTCCGGGATCCGCGAGTCGATGGCGAGCATGCCGATGACCTCCCCGGAGGCGCGCAGCGGTATGCCCATCCAGGATCGTATATCCTGGCCTTTGGCGCGGGGATTCCAGCGGGGATCCAGGCCCACATCGTCGATCACCATCGGCGTCCCGCTCTCGATGACGAAGCGGTTGAGAGGGTAGCGCTCCAAATCCATGCGCAGATCGAGGATCGCCGAGGCGTCATCGAAGCCGATGGCCGCGCGAACCTCGAGGCTTTTGCCTCGGAGGAGGAGGAGGGAGCAGGAGTCTACGGGTATGACGAGCCCTATGGAGTCGAGTATGCGAACCAGCACCTCGTCGAGATCGAGAGTGGAGGCGAGGGTCTTTGAGAGGCCGAGTATGACCTTCGCCATCGTATCGGATTCGTGTCTAAGCAAAGCTGCCATGCGCGGTGAAGTGTATAGGAGTCTGCGAGGCTCCGCAACTTCGATTTAGCGTCTTCCTTCGAAAAACGGGATTTCTTCCGCTCTTGACAAAGCCTGAAATTCCTCCGATATAATTCTTTTCGCCGTCGGCGGAGAAGGACACTCGCGCATATACATCGATGCTATAGGGAGCCATATGTCGTTTTTTTCCTACCAGCCGATCCCCGAATCCTCCCCTATGTACCTGCAGCCCTTCAGTCCGCCCCACCTCGTCGCGCTGGCAGTCTTCCTCGTCCTCGCCGTCCTGATCGTCGTGTTCAGGAAGAGCCTCGCGGCCTGGAAGGGCGAACCGCGGCTCCGCCTCGTCGCGACGGTCGTCGCGATCTCTTTCGAGCTGGCCCTCCACGTACTGCAATATTTTACGCAGGGCTGGTACGATTTCCTTCGCGGCGCGATACCCTTGGAGCTCTGCGCCATCGCGCTTTGGCTATCGGTGGCGCTCAACGCGTCGAAAAGCCGGGGCGTGTGGGACCTGCTCTATTTTTGGGGCTTGGGCGCGGGTGCGTCCTACATATTCGCCAATACCGACGGCGCGAACTACGATACCTTCCACTTCTACCAATACTTCATCGTGCACGGCTATATCCTGCTCACGATGGTTTGGTTCGCTTCGGTCCACGGCTACAAGATCCGCTTCGCGACGCTGCTCAAGGCGATAGGGATCCTCTTCCCTATCACGATCGCCATGAGGCTTTTCGACTCCGCCTTCGCCGGCGCGCCGTGGAAATTCAATTACATGTTCCTCATTAGCCCGCCCGACGTTCCCACGCCGCTCGACGCCTTCGGCCACGGCTGGAAGTATTATTTCGCGTTCGTTGTCCTTTGCGTCGGAGTCTTCGTGGTCGCCTGGCTGCCCTGGGGGATCGTTGCGGCTACGCGCGCTCGATCCGCGCCCCCTCCGCCTCGTCGGGGATGACGCGCCAGCTCGCGCGCAGGGGCCGCGCCGCGCGGACAAACGAGGCTATGCCGAGCGCGGCCGCCCCAAGCGCTTCTTCGGGATCGTAGGACAAGGCGACAAGACTCTCCGCTCCCTCGGCGAGAGCGCGGCCCCAAGCGCCATGCAGGCGCACGAGGTCTCGCAGGGCGGGCAGGAGGGCGCTTAGGCCTGCGGCCTCATAAGATTCGCCTAGGAAGTCCAGCTGTTCGGCCTCGATACTTCGCGAGGATACGCGTCGCGCGGATACGCTAAGCGTATCGAGGCCCGCGCGCCGTTCTAGCCATGATGCGTAGCCGCGCAAAAAAACCGAGGGCCGCGTCTTCAGGGGTTTGAGCGCCGCACGGAACCATCCCACCGCCCGTCCCGAGCTGTAGAATCGGTCGCAGCCGGCGGCGAGGGCGTCGGCGCTGGCAAGGGCCTGCGCGGGAAGCTCGCGCGTTGCGCGAACGAGATAAGGCGGGCGGGAGTCGGCTTCGATGCCGAGTTCTCCGGCGCGGTCCGCCAGCTCCGTGCCGGGCAGCAGCGCCAGGGGAAAGAGGTCGAGGTGATTGGGCTCGAGGCCGATAGCGAAGTCAAGCCCTTCCTCAAAGTCGAGAAGGCCGTCGCCAGGCAGTCCGTAAATGAGGTCTAAACCGAAGCTGACTCCCGCCGCGCCAAGCATGGCCGTCTTGCGGGCGAATGCGGCGCGGTCGAAGCCAGGCCTGCCTACCGTCTCGAGCGTCTCGCGTCTCACGCTCTGCAGCCCTATTTGCAGACTGCAGTCTAGCGTGCCGAAGCGCCTTACAAGGCCTTTGTCCAGAAGCTCGGCGCGGATCTCGAACTTCCAGCGCATGAGCGGCGCCTTGGCGCGAAAGAGGTCGAGGAGGAGGGCGGCCCGCGTCGGGTCGGCGTCGAAGGTCGGGTCGAGCACGAATATATAGTTCACCCCCGAGCGAACGAAGAGCTCGAGCTCGGCCTCGATCCTCTCTAAAGGAAAGGGACGCGATCCGCTCGAGCCCTTGGACTCGTAGCAATAGGCGCAGCGGAAGGGGCAGCCGCGGGAAAGCTCCCATACCACGTCGCCGTCGCATTCTTTCGGGTCCATGACCCCCAGGAGCCAGGGCGAGGGGAGCGCCGCGGCATCCTCGGGAGCCGCGCCGCGCCAGGGAAGCCCCTGAAGGACAATGCCTGGTATGTCGCGCAACGCGCCGCCTGACACTATGGCTCGCAGCGCGTCGACCGTCGCGGTCTCGCCTTCGCCGGCAATGGCGAAATCGAGAGCAGCTTCCGCGATGAGGCCCTCGGGGTCGGCCGTGGCCTCGCTCCCGCCCGCGAAGAGGAGCATGCCGCCCACGGCGCCGCGCAGGCGGGTGGAAGTTTGGGCCAGGAGCTCCCTGTTCCATGAATAGACCGAGAAACCGACTATGCCGGCCCCCGAAGACGCGATGCGCGACGCCAGATCGTCGGGCCCCTCGCCGGGGGCGGCCTCGAAAAGGAGGGTCTCGACCGCGGCGAGTGCCGGGCTCGACGCGGCGGCCGCCTTAATGGCGGCCGCCACGCAGGCTGCGCCCAAGCTCAGGGCCTCCGGCGATTCGCGGACGGGAAGCGATACTAGGGCGAGCCTCATCGGGAAGCCGTCAAATAAGGGGCAGGGCCGATGGCCCGGGCCTGCGCGAGGCGACGAGGAGTTCTTGAGCCTTGGTCTGCGGCGACTTCACGGAGGGCGAATCGGTCGACGACCGCAGCGATCCGACGAGGGCGGCCGCCGCGTCGGGCGCCGCGAGGCCCATTTCCGCGAGATAGGAAGCGACGACGGTGCCCGTCCTGCCGAGGCCGCCGAGGCAGTGAAGGTACACGGTTCTCCCGGCGGCGAGCAGGGCATCGAGTTCGCTCAACGCGCGGCGGACGGCCTCGGGATCGGCGGACATGTCCTTCATGGGCGTGTGGCGGCGAAGCGTCGGAACGCTGCGAATGGAGGAATGGCCCACGAGCAGGGGAGCGTAGGGCAAGGAGCCTATATTCTCGCCCGTTTCGGTGAGATCGAGGAAGGCATCGACCCCCGCGTCCGTCAGCCGGAAGATGTCGCCCTCGAGGTCGCTCTTTCGCTCGCCCGAGGCTCGGCCAGGGAAGGCGCCCGCGAGGAGTTTGCCGGGCAGCACCCAGTAGGACCGCGGCAAAGGCGCGGGAACCTCGATGAGGGCCGCGATGCGCCCCGCGAGGGATTCTATTTCGTCCTTGCGCGCGAGCGCCGCCGACCATTCGACGGGGATGGCTTCCCTTCCGTAGGCGAGGCCGGCGAGGCCGCCGGAGACGGCGCCCGTCGTGTCCGCGTCCTCTCCGAGATTGACTCCAGCGAGAACGCAGGGGGCAAAGCCCTGCGTCGTCGTAAGGCACCAGAGCGCGGCTTCCAGGCAATGCACGACGTAGCCGGAACCTCTGATGGCGAGGGACGGCAGGGAGGGAAGGCTTCCGTCTAGAACGCGGGAGTAGGCGACCGCTTCGGCACGGGCGGAGGCCGGAAGCCCGCCCAATAGGGACCTAGCCTCTGCCATCGCAGCGGCATAGGCGTCCTTTGGCGCCTCGCCGCGGAGCAGCCGGCCGGATACGAGGCAATGAAGCCAACAGGCGAGGATGCTACGCGGATGGCCGTGGGTAGTCGCCGAGAATGCCGCGATCGCCCGAAAGCGCTCGGGCTCGGGAAGAGAGCTAAGCCAGATCGAGGCGGGCAGGATGCGCATAAGAGAACCATTGCCGTTGTCGTTCTCGCCCCGGCCGCCGGCCAGCACGGCGGGCAGCCCGGAGCGGATCCTGTTCAAGGCCCGCCTCGTGGCGCCTCCGACATCGAAGGCCTCGCCGCGCGCGGACCAGAGTCCCTCGTCCAGCCAGGAGAGCGAACGCCTACCCGAGTCCTCGGGGTCGAAGCCCTTCTCGGCGATGCTCTCGGCGAGGCAGAGGGCGAGAGAGGTATCGTCGGACCAAGTTCCTGGCTCGAGTTTCCAGGTCCCGCCGCCGCGCATATCGCGCACGGGGTCGGCATCGCGAGCCGATCGCGGTTCGAACTCCACGGGGACGCCCAGGGCATCGCCTGTCGCCAGCCCTACTAGAGCGCCGATTACGCGCCCGCGAAGGTTTATCGCTTCATCCATCTGAATCCTCCTAGGGATTACCGGCAGGCATCGACCGCGAAGGCTGCCATACCGGCCCTATCGTACACCTTCCCGGGCGACCGCCGGCCCATGTCCGTCCATTCCATGAGGACGCTGGGCTCGCCCGATAGCGAGCCCGCAGCCGAGGCCCCAGGAGCCGGCCAGGGCGGCGGCGGGGCTTTCCAGCTGCCGTCCGGCCGCCTCATGTGGGAGCGGTCGGAAACGAGGCCCTTCGCATAGATGCCGCCTTCGAGGACGCGGAAGCGAGGCGCGAAGGCGTGCTGGACGTCGGGAGGGAATGTCTCGTCGATATAGCGTGGAAGTGGACAGGGGAAGGGAAGGTCGCTGTCCAGGTCGAGGGCGAGGCGGCCCTGTATCGGATCGGTCATGATTGCGAAGACGTGATAATCCCAATGAACCAAGCCGGCGACGGGGCTGCCGGCATGCTGGCGAAGGAGGATGACCTCGCGGGCGGCGTTGGATACGATGACAGCCCAGGTCGCAGCCTCGCCGAGGGAATGGCCGGCGAGAAGGCGCCAGACGTTCTCTTCGCAATAGTAGGCCTGATAGTCCAAGAGCGCGCGTTCGATTCTGTCCACGAACCTAATATATCATCCTCCGCCCCGCGAATATGCTAGAATAGTGGAATGAGCAACCGCAATCGCGTCGCCCAAGCCGCCTTCCTCGTATCGGTTCAGGCTATTGCCGCGCAGGGGACGAGCCTCCCCAAAACCTTCGAATCCGGCAAAGCTGTCGCCATCTTCGTCTCGAGCTGCGCCTCCTGCCACGATTGGGCCGCGTCCTACGACACGATCATCGCATCGGGCCTCGTGACGCCGGGTAAGCCCGACGAGAGCCGGGTGTGGGCGATGATCGACAGTGGGAGAATGCCCGCCGACGGCAGCAGCCTCGATGCCGACCAGAAGGCTGCGATCCGCGACTGGATCGCGGCAGGAGCGCCGAAGCCCGCGGCAGGCGCTTCGACGACGGGCGTTTCGCCGGCGAGTGCCTCGACGGCCTCGGCCACCCCCTTTCCCGCCTCTCGCTTCCTCGGCTTCAAAAGCAAGGAGGCCTTCCATCGCTTTTCAGGTTGGACGTCGGGGGGCATTTTGCTGGCGGCTGCCGGCGTCGGAACCTGGCACCTCGTCAATATGATGTCCGACGCGCATGCCTACCGCGATAGACTCGGCATCGATGAATTCAACCCCGTCACCTGCGACCCCACAATCGCCTCGGTATGGGGCTCGTCGAATGAACAGGCCCTGCGATGGACCCATTTGGGCCTCCTCGCCGCGGGCGAGACCTTCTACTTCGCGAACGCGTTTACGGGGACGAGCTTCATGCAAAAGCTAGGCCCCGGCTGGTCCAAAGCCAAGATCCACCGCTACGCCTTCTTTCTTCACGCTGGCCTCATGGTCACCGAGGGAGTGTTGGGCTATTTCTCCAGCGACGCCTTAAGCCGCGGCGACCACGACCTCTTCCATAACCTGCTCATCGCGCACGCCGCAGTGGGCTTCGCCATCCCTGTCGTTATTTTAGGCGCGGGGGCGATCATGGATCCGAAGCTGAGTTTTTAGTCCAAGCTAAACCGGCGTCCTGCGGTCGTTATCCCTTACGAACTCCTTAGGCAGGACGAGGTTCTCTTTCGTCTTGGCGCTCGTCGGGGCCCAGGAGATAGTCTCGTCCTTGAGCAGGCGGTAGATCGCGGCCTCGATCTCGTCCTGGGCCGCGCCTAGGTGGGTGTTGATCCATGCCTTCATGGCCTCGACGTTCACCTTTATGCCGCCTTCGTGTATCGCCTCGCCGTGGCGGACGGCGAAGTCGGTCATCCCGCGGGCTATCCTCTCCTTGGGCATCGTCTCTATAAGATCGGAGACTTGGTCGTTGGATCTTCGTATGCGAGCCGCGAGAACCTTGATGATTTTAAGCGCGAACTTGCCGTTGGCTAGGATCATGGATTCGAAGGTTGGGCCATCGACGGCGAGGACCTTGGTTTTCTTTACAGCCATGGCCGAGGCCGAGCGAGGCCTCTCGTCGAGGAGAGCCATCTCGCCGAAGAAGTCGTTGGCCGTGTCCACCGTCTTTAGAACCGTCTCGCCTCGCTCCAGCTTCATCTTGAGCTCTACCGCTCCTTCAAGCAGGACATACATGAGGTCGCCCTTCTCGCCCTCCTTAAAGATGAGATCGCCGGACTCGAAGAGCTTCACGTTGTCGTTCGCCATGGGCATAAGTGTAGGCTGAGCCTACTCGAGCTACAAGCGGGATCCTTGCTTGAATGACTTGACATATATATATTTGATATATATCATGTTGATATGCCGAAAGAAAACCGCAGCAAATTCGCCATCCTAGGCATGCTCGACTTCTGTCCGATGTCGGGTTACGACATCCGCAAGTACGCGGCGATGAGCATCGGCCATTTCTGGAAAGAGGATTACAGCCATATCTACCCCACGCTCAAGCTATTACTCGCTGAGGGCTTGGCGGAGAAGACGGAGGCGCAGGGACAGGGGAAGCCGCTGCGGCATCTGTATTCGATAACGGAGACGGGCAAGAAAGCCCTAGTCCTGTGGCTCGAGGAAATGCCGAATCAGCCCAATCTCAGAATCGAGCTGTTATTGAAGGTTTTCCTCGGCACAAGGGCAAAGCCTGAGCGCCTCGCCTCGATGCTCGAAAAGCAGGCAGAAGAATGCGAATCGGCCCATGCCGAGCTGCTCGCGACGGAGGAGCATCTAAAATCGGAGATCGCCGGGGGGGGGGAGCGCGGACGGGAGTCGCGCTTCCAGCTCATGACCCTCCGCTACGGCAAGAGCTATTACGAGAGCCTCGGGACTTGGTGCCGGGAGACTCTCGAGGAGCTCCGCGAGCGGCCCTGAGCCGTCGCGGAATATCGCGTTGTCGGACGCGTCGTTGGGCGGTCCGAAAGGAGCGGAGGATGAAGATACTGGTATTGGGCGGCAGCCCGAAGGGCGAGACGAGCGTCACGATGCAGTACGTTCGGTGGATTAAAGAGAATCTAGAAGGCCACGAGATCGAGACTCTGCAAGTGGCGTCGCGCATCGCGGCGCTCGAGAGGGACGAGGCGGCCTTCGAGGCGGTGATCGAGGCCGTGCGGAGCGCAGACGCCGTGCTCTGGGCCTTCCCTCTGTACGTGTTTACCGTCTGCTCGCAGTACAAGCGATTCATCGAGCTTGTGTGGGAGCGAGGAGCCGAGGACGCGTTCCGGGGCAAGTACGCCGCGTCCCTATCGACCTCGATCCACTTCTTCGACAATACCGCCCATGAGTACATGCGCGGGATTTCGGAGGACTTCGGGATGGCCTTTACCGGCTCCTTCTCGCCCAAGATGGACGACCTCGGCAAGAGCGAATGCAGGAGGCAGCTGCTCGCCTTCGCCGAGGAGCTGGTCGATGCTGCCGCGAAAAAGCTCCAGCTGCCGCGCCGAACGGCCGCTTTGCCGCGTCGCGCTTCCGGAGCCGAGGCTCCGCGCGCCACGGAGATCGCCGCCGCTTCCGCCCCCGCGGCCGCCCCGGGCAGGCGGGCCCTCGTCCTCGTCGATTATCCGGAGCTGGCTATAGGCGCGATGGCGCGGCGCTTCGCGGCTGCCTCGCGCGCGGCCGGCGAGAGCGTCCAGCTGCTCGGCCTTGCAGAGATGGGGATGAAGGGCGGCTGCCTGGGCTGCCTCAAATGCGGGCAAGCCAACCACTGCGCCTACGAGGGCAAGGACGGTTTTATCGAGAGCTACAGGGCCAACCTACTGAGCGCCGACCTGATCGTAATCGCGGGGACGGTCAAAGACCGCCTGTTTTCGGCGCGATGGAAAGCCTTCCTCGACCGTTCCTTCTTCAACACCCATCAGCCGACTCTCAAGGGCAAGCAGTTCCTCGTATTAGCCGCCGGCCCACTCTCGCTCCTGGGAAATCTGCGCGAGACGCTCCAGGGATATGTCGAATGGCAGGGCGGGAACCTCGTCGATATGGTCTCGGACGAGGTCGAATCCGCCGCCGGCCTGGACGCCCTCATCGACGCGGCAGCTTCCAGGACGAACGCGGCCCTCGCCGTCGGCGCGATGAAACCGGCTACCTTTCTCGGCGTGGGCAGTATGAAGATCTTCCGCGACGACATCTACTCCGGGCTCAGGATCGTATTCAAGGCCGACTACCGCGCCTACAGGAAGGAAGGCGTATTCGATTTCCCGAACCGCAACCCTCTCATGCGGCTGGCCATTTGGCTCGGCTATTGGATCACCTCGATTCCCCCGGTCCATAAGGCCATGTTCAAGGACTTCCCCAAGTTCATGATCATGCAATACGCGCCCATCTTCGCCCGAGCCGCCAAGGGAAGAGCGGAGCGATCTCGAGCCTGAGCTATCGCCTCCCTCCCTCGCCGGCGCTATACTTGCGGCGAGGGGGCAATCATGGCAGAACGCGAGATCGTCCGCGCCTTCAATGGCGTGGAGACCATGGACGGAGCGGGCGTGAGGCTCATCCGACTCTTCGGAAACCGTGAAGTCAAGTTTTTCGATCCCTTCCTCCTCCTCGATCTCTTCGGATCGGAGGATCCGGATCAGTACCTGCCCGGTTTCCCCTGGCACCCGCACCGTGGCATCGAGACGGTCACCTATATGCTCGAAGGCAGCGTCCGCCACGGCGACAGCATGGGCAACTCGGGCTTCATCGGCCCGGGCGACGTGCAATGGATGACGGCCGGTTCCGGGATCATCCACGAGGAGATGCCCCAGCCTTCGCCTAAGGGCATACGCGGCTTCCAGCTCTGGGTCAATCTTCCAAAGGCCGAGAAAATGCGCGATCCCGCCTATCGCGGCTTCGTCGCCAGCGAGATGCCGGTGGAGCGCTTCGCGGGCGGCGAGCTGCGCGCGATCGCGGGGAGCTTCGGCAGCGCGCACGGACCCGTGGAAGGACTAGCGCGGCAGCCGACCTATTTCGATATACGTCTGGGCGACGAGGGTTTCGTCGAGCTCCAGGCGCCCGAGGGCGAGACGGCCTTCGCCTGTGTCTACGAGGGCTCGCTGACGGCCCCCGCGCTCCCCGCGCTCGGCCGCCAAACGCCGGCCCTAGGCCTTAGGCTTCCTTTGTGCTGCCTCTTCGGTCCGGGAGACCGCGTCAGGCTGAAGGCGGGCCGATCGGGCTGCTCCCTCGTCTTCGCGCACGGCGCGCCCCTCGGCGAGGACATCGCCTGGGGCGGTCCCATCGTGATGAACACGGAGGCCGAGCTCGACCTCGCCTTCCGGGAGTATGCCGCGGGGACCTTCGTCAAGACGAAGGCTCCATGATACTATGTGCCGGCAAGGAGACGCTATGTCCTATCGCGCCGTCGATGCCCGTTACGCAACTATGCAATACCGCCGCTGCGGGGACTCGGGCCTCATGCTTCCCGTCTTATCGCTCGGGTTCTGGCACAACTTCGGGGCCGAGACTGCCTATGATCGCGTTCGAGCGATGGCGCGCAAAGCATTCGACCTCGGCATAACCCACTTTGACCTCGCGAACAACTATGGGCCGCCTCCCGGCTCGGCCGAGGAGAGCCTAGGGCGCCTGCTCAAGGAAGATTTCGCGGCCTACCGCGACGAACTCGTCATATCTACGAAGGCAGGCTACCCGATGTGGCCGGGACCCTACGGCGACCATGGCTCGCGCAAGTACCTCCTTGGCAGCCTGGACGCAAGCCTGAAGCGCATGGGCCTCGAGTACGTCGATGTCTTCTACCACCACAGGCCCGATCCCGAAACCCCCCTCGAGGAGTCGATGCAGGCCCTCGCCCATGCCGTCGGCTCGGGCAAGGCGCTTTACGTCGGTCTTTCCAACTACCCCGCGGAGAAGACGCGGGAAGCCGCCGCCATTCTCAAGTCGATGGGCGTCCGCCCCCTCATTCACCAGCCCAAGTACCATATGTTCGAGCGCGCCAAGGTCGAGGGCGGTTCCGGCGAGCCGAGCCTACTGGAGGCCTGCTCGGACTCAGGCATGGGCATCATCGCCTTCATGCCGCTAGCCCAGGGACTTTTAACTAACCGCTATCTCGACGGGATCCCCGCGGACTCTCGAGCCGCCTCGAGCAGTCCCTTCCTGAAGCAGGACGGCGTCACACCCGACAAGATCGCCAAGGCTCGAGCGTTGGGCGACATAGCCAAGGCCCGCGGCCAGAGCCTCGCGCAGATGGCGATAGCCTGGACCCTTCGCGACGCGAGAGTCACCAGTGCCCTCATCGGCGCCTCGAGGCCCGAGCAGATCCAGGAGAACGCGGCCGCCCTGGCGGCCGGCCCCCTCGCCGTGGAAGAGCTCGCGGCGATCGAAGCGGTTCTCGCCGGCTAGAGGGATGGTGCAATGACGCGGAGTCGCATGAGGAAGATCTGCCTTTCCCTTCCCGAGGCGACGAACGATTTCCCCTTCGACGAGGCCACCGAGGCATTCCGTGTCCATGGCAAGATCTTCGCCCTCTACTTTGGAGCGCAGGCGAGGCCCATCGAAGTCAATCTCAAATGCGACCCCGACCTTGCCGCAGACCTCCGAGCCGCCTATCCCGATATCAAAGCCGGCTGGCATATGAACCATCGGCACTGGAATACGGTCACTTTCGACGCTTCCGTCCCCGATGCCCAGCTCGAATGGCTCATCCGCCATTCCTACGAACGCGTCGTAGACGGACTTCCCCGATCCGCTCGTAAGGAGCTACAATAAAATATGGCGCAGCAATCGGCGGGCAGGGGCGGAGGGCCAAGGATGTCCCCCGATCAGGACAACCCGACTTCCAAATCCAAGAGGTCCAAGAACGTAAAGGACATGGCGGGCAGGCAGAAGGCCGCCGTTTTTCTCGTCGCCCTCGGCTCGGACATCTCGGCCGAGATATTCAAGCACCTTCGAGAGGACGAGATAGAAACCCTCACTTTCGAGATCGCGCGCCTGGACTCGGTAGAGGCCGAGCAGAAGGACCAAGTCCTCGCCGAGTTCCAAGAGCTCATGATGGCCTCGGACTTCATCAGCTCGGGCGGCATCGACTACGCGCGCGAGCTCCTCGAGAAATCGCTGGGCTCCCAGCGCGCGATCGACATCATCAATCGCCTAACCTCCTCCTTGCAGGTTCGGCCCTTCGACTTCATACGGCGCACCGATCCGGCCCACCTCCTCAACTTCATC